>OGCI01000672.1_pt1 | contig 35304 bp, 44 predicted proteins | sample 1570021 | NCBI WGS metagenome assembly OGCI01 (sample SAMN06264664, study PRJEB24512) | hot springs metagenome | isolation source: Hot spring water | place: South Africa: Tshipise | collected 2015-06-21 | reverse complement strand
TGCTCGTCCGGCGCGAGCGTGATCGGCTCCGCCGGTTCCGGCGTCAGCAGCAGCAGCTCCAGATACTCGGCCAGTTCATCGCGCAGATCGGGATCAGCACCGGCGACGAACTCGCGGACACGTATGGGTTCAGGGCCGGCCAGCAGCGCGCGGTAGCGCATGGCGGCCGCGATCAGGCGTTGTTCTCGATCGGACATACGAGATTCCTCCTCTGCGTTACCGCCCATCCGCCCCTTGTTCATCCCCTTCTTACCGGGCATGATCGCTCTCCTGCACGTAGCCGGTCGCGCGCGCCCATGCCTCGTCGGTGACGACGACGAGCCGGCGTGGCTCCCGCAGCGGCACGACCGGATAGCGCCGCCGGCCATCCTTGCCGACGAGGACGTTGATCACCACCGCCGGGACTGGCCCCTGGCTGTCCGGCAGCCAGACGAGGTGCGTCTCGCCCGGCGTGATGACCGGCCTGGCCGTCGACCGGCGTGTCCGCCACGCCTCCCCGGCGCAGCGTGGCGAGCAGAAGCGCTGGGTTGCCGACGCGCGCTCGAACATCCGCCCGCAGTGGGCGCATGCAGCCTCGGACCGGCGGGCACGCCGCGCGTCGGCGGCGCAGCGACGCGAGCAGTAGCGTTGCGCCGTCCCCTCGCGCCTGAATATCGTCCCGCAGTGGTCGCAGGCGACCATGAGCGGACGCACACGCCGCGCCTCGGCAGCGCAGCGTGGCGAGCAGTAGCGCGCATCCGCCCGCAGCACTGGCTCGCCGCACTGCAGACAGGCCGGCTTGCCGGTCGCCCGTGCCCGCCAGATGAGGTAGTCATCCCGACTCATCTCCGGGTGGGCGCGCCGGATATGGCGCGTCGCCCGGTTCAGGGTCGGGAAGTCCGCTGAACACAGCGGGCAGACATACTCGCTCACGGCTCCTCCTCGTAGGGCCGTGGCTGGTGCTGGTCCAGCCGCCGGCATCCCGAGCAGATCCAGATCCGCCCGGTGGACCATAGGCGCACGACCAGCTCGCCGCCGCAGCGAGCACAGGCCAGGCGGCAGCGGGCGCAGACCAGCGCCCCGTCGTCGCGGCGGACGAGCCGCCGCCCGCACGTGCCACAGCGGAACTCGCTCACGGCTTTGCCTCCTGGATCTGTTCGTCGATCAGCTCCCTCAGCGCCCGCACAAGACGCGCGGCGGCGGGAACGTGCGCCACCACGGGCGCACCGTCTTGTGTGACGCGCTCGTCCGGTGGAATGACCGGCCCCCGCGATGGTCGTCCTTTATTCGGCATCACACCCTCCTGTCACGTCGCCCGCCGTCCTTTCCACCGCGCCGCCCCGAAATACCGACGCCCCGCCGCACTCACCGACCACCGCGCCGCCCGCGCCGCCGCCTTGCGCTGGAGGCGCGCGGCGTGGCACGGCACGCAGACCGTGACGATCTCCACCAGCACGCCGTCCAGATCGTATTCATGATGCGTCACGAGCCGATCCGGCGATCCGCAATCCGCACAGCGCGGCGTGGCGGGATCACCCTGCGCCAGCGCCGTATCCGCCTGCGCCTCAATCGCCGCGATCCGCGCATCTTCGGCGGCCTGCCGCGCGGCATGGTCGATGCACGCGAGACAGTAACCCTGCTCGATTGTCAACGTCGTGGGGCCGCAATGTTGACAAAGTTGCTCGACCGGCCGGTGCTGCGGGTAGGGCGTCTGCGCCGTGTAGCGGCGCTGATAGACCTCGGCGATCGCCGCCGCGCCGATGTTCCAGTCGTGAACTTCCTCGCGGAAGTCGTGCTGGAGCTGCTCGGCTTCAAAATTGCTCTTGGCGTAGCCGATGAACTCGCCGTCGCACAGAACGTGGAAGGCGCGGGCGTTGCGGTCATAGCTGATCTGCGATACCATGTACGTCATGTCCAAGCTCCGTTTGGACGAGGGCCGCGCTGGTGGTAATGACACCAGCGCGGCCGATATATTCCTAGCAGATAAACGATCCAACCCCGGACGCCCGCTCCTGCTCGGCCATGCGGCGGGCCAACTTGCGCGCGGCAATGGTGGCAGCGCGCTTCTCGGCGGGTGTGCGATACGGATAGACCTCGATCAACCCATGACTGCCGGTTGCGAGATCGCGGAACTCGACGCGCTGTTCCTGATGCAATTCATCGACGATGCGCGCGTACACAACGCTGGGGTGGTTGGGTGATCGGTAGATGTCACGGATCATCTCAGTGGCTCCTGTCGTTTGTCCTGATGAGCTATTTTAGCACACAGAATCAATGCTGTCAATAGGGTAAATTAGACCAATTTAGCATCTTGACAAAAACTACTCTTACAATTACAATGCATCCACGCGATCGTAACGGAGCATGACATGGAACGGCCAAAACTGTACACGCCCGCTGAAGTCGCAGATATGCTACGTGTCACGCCAGCCGCGATCCATCAGTGGGTGAAGCAGGGGAAGATCAAGGCCGTCAGAATCGGCCGGATTGTCCGTATCCCTGAGTCGGAAATTGCGTTATTACTAGGTAGGGATGTTGGGGAATTATCACCAGAAAATAAAATGAGCGCTAGACCTGTAGTATAGCTTAACGGGCTGCTACAGGTCTAGCGCTCATTTGTGCTAGATGCGGGCAGTTTGGCGACGAACCGCACCTAGCGAGACCGATTGATCACGGTGACGAGGATGAATGAGGGGGTGATCGCTCTGCAACAGGCACAATCGCCGCATTCCACCGGATGTCTATGTTTCGCCTGTCGCATGTCGCGGGCGGGGGACGCATCCGCCGACAAACACGCGCGGAATAGCAGCAACCCGGCGTGAATCGCACTCACACGCCGGGCCACACGAAAGGAGACAACGGAATGTCCACCAACACCAAAAGGATAGCACACACCATGACCGATCGTCAACCACACCCCCCGTTCGAGGCGTGGCACTGGCTGCGCGCAGATCGCCGTCTGAATTATCCGCCGCACACGCTGGTCGAGATCGGGCAGACGCTGACCGCCACGGATGCGCCACTGGCACTCTGCGAGTACGGCCTGCACTGGTCGCTGCGTCCACTGGATGCGCTCATGTGCGCGCCCGGCCCGATCGTCTGCCGCGTGCGCGTCAGCGGCGACGTAGTGCTCGGCGACAGCATGGGCTGCTCCACGGAGCGCACCGTGATCGTGATGGCCGATGCAACCGAGACGCTGCGCGCGTTTGCGCGCTGGAGTGCGCTCCAGGTGATCCACCTGTGGTACGCGCCCGACGTGGTACGCCAGTATCTCGAAACCGGCGACGAGTCGCTCCGGGACGCGGCGTGGGACGCGGCGTGGGCCGCGACGAGGGCCGCGGCGTGCGCCGCGGCGTACGACAATGGGGTGTTGCACGCGATTCGCGCCGCGCAGAATCACGAGCTGGAGCGCCGATTGTTGAAGATCCTGGAGGGGTCGCATGTTCGATACGTATAAGCCGCGCGATCCGCTGGAGATCGCCGCCTACGAGGATGGATTCGAGTGGGCGACCGATCATCCGGCCGCCGAGCTTACGATCGAGACGGCGGCCGGGCAATACGGCTCGACGTTCCGTACGGTCACGGCCGGGGCCGTGGCGGCGTACTGGTTCGCCCAGGGCGCACACCGCGCGCGTGAGGCGCACGAGCGCGCGTCATGAACCACTATGTCGCGTTCAGCGGGGGGAAAGACTCGACGGCACCGGCGATCATCGTCCAGCGCGCGCCCGAGGAGCCGACGTGCCCGCACGGGCGCTATCTCTCGGACACCTGTACCGCGTGCTACGCGGCGGATGAGGAGGACAGCGGGCGGGCCGTGGGAAGCGGTGGTCGTGCCGCTTCTGGACACGCTGCTCTACGCCGCGCTGACGATCGGGCTGCTGTGGTGGGAGCGACGTTCCTGGCCGGCGCGGGGTAGCGAGCCACCGCGCGGCCAGGGGTCACTCGTCGGAGGCAGTCCCCGGTTCGACCGGCGAGATGAGCGACACCACCGAACTGGCAGGGATGCGAATCACCCTGCCAACACGGATCGCCTTGAGTCGGCCGCTGTTGATCCAGTCGTAGATCGTCTGCCGCGAGACATGCAGGAGCCTGGACAACTCCGTGACGGTGTAGTACTTCTCCTCCATAGCGCGAATTGTACCACAACCCTGCTGGATATGCTATGGTTGACAGATAGGACTGAACATGATATATTGGACAGGCAACAAGCCCAACGCGGCATCTGCCGCACAAGGAGCACGGCCATGCGAATCGATCGCACAAAACCCCAAACATCGTCCGGCGGGGGAGAGTACGAGCTGCTGGAAACCGACGTGTACGAGATGAAGATCGTTGAGGCGAAGCTCGAAGACGACACGTACAACCCGCGTGAGGACGGGTCATTTCCGACCAAACTGGTGATCACCTGGGAAGAGCCGGAGAGCGGGACGCGCGTCTGGCAGCGCTTTAATCCGTACTACGGGACGACGAAGGACGGCGCGCCCAGCAAGTTCATGGCGTTCGTGGATCTGCTGGCGGATCAGGGGCTGCTCAACGATCAGTTCGACGTCGAAACCGATCTGGTCGGCATCAGGCAGCGCGTGAGCGTCGAGAAATACATCAAGAGCATGGGGCCGAACAAGGGTAAGCCCGGCAACAGGGTGACGGCGGTCCTGCCGCTCAAGCCGCATCGGGCCGGACGACCTGCACCCAAGACGGCCCAGCCCATTGACGACGACCCAATCCCGTTCTAGCCCGACAACGCGGCTGCGATGCGGTAGAGCATCGCAGCCGCAGCTGGTACTCTCGTCAACGACCTCCGACTGAAGCCGAAGGCCTCCTTAGGTGATCATCTATGACTGACACCACCGCCGATCGCGTTCTGGCCGCGCTTCGCCCCTATCGACTCAAGAGGCAGCGCGACGGACAGTACCGCGCGGATTGTCCGTGGCGTCCCAACTCTGACTCCCATTCGCTTGTGATCCGGATCACCGATGGCGAGCATGGCGCGTACTACTACCACGCGGGCGATGGCGGTGGATCACTGTACGATCTCGCCGACAAGCTCGGCATCGAGCACCCAACCCGCGCCACTGGGGAGGGATCGTCGAAGCGCGTTTACGTCGACGGCGAGGATTACGCGCGCCAGCACGGCCTCACGTGGAGCGACCTCGAAGCGGCCGGCTATACCGAACTGACACGCAAGGGGCGGCCGGCGCTGTCGTTTCCAACGGCGAACGGCACGCGCTATCGCTATCTGGATGGCAACGAGCCGCGCTACGAAAGTCCCGTCGGCTATACGCCGTCCTGGTATCGCCTTGATGTGGCGGTCCAGCTTGCCGAGCAGGACGCCTACCCGATCGTCCTGTGTAACGGCGAGATCAGTACCCTCGCAGCGCAGCATCGCGGCATACCCGCAACCACCCTTGCAGGTGGCGGGGAGCGCGTCCCACCGGCACACCTGATCGACCAACTCAAGCAGGTGGCGAATCAGCACCGCGAAATCTGGATCGCGTTTGACTGTGATCTGAAAGGACGTCGCGCAGCCGAGGATGTGCGCGACGCCCTCAAGGCTGTTGGGCTCGACGCGACGGTGGTTGACCTCGGCGGCGAGCACGGCTTTGATCTCGCCGACTTCTGCCGACTCCATGATCCGGACGCAATGGCGGAGCTGGCGCGACGCGCGGCATTGCCGCCAGCCGCCGAGGAACCCGTCGCGCCCGTTCGCGCCCGGCCGCTTGATGTTAATGATCTCCTGGCGCTGCCGCGCAAGCCAATCCGCTGGTACGCACCCGGCTTTCTACGTGAAGGCTTTGGGCTGCTGGTCGGCCAGCCGAATGTTGGGAAGACGCCGGCCGTAGTGCAGCTCGCCATTGCCTGCGCGACGGGTGGGAAGTGGTTGAACGCCGTGCGCTGCGAACAGACGCCGACACTGTATCTCGGCGTGGAATACAGCGCGCAGGAACTCATTCCGCTGATTGAAGCGTCAACCTTTGGTCAGCCGATCCCGCGCGGCATGCTCCATATCAAGACGGTTGAGGATGACTTCCCGAAAGATCCGGAAAGCGCGATCGCCGAACTTGAATGGTACATCACGCAAATGGGGATCGGCCTGATCATCATCGACGTGCTGACGGCGTTCCTGCCGCCAGAGAAGTTTAAACAGAACGTCTATCGCGGCGACTATGCTGAGTTGAAACCCTATCACCAACTCGCGCTCCGCCACAATGCGGCGATCCTCGGCACATGGCATGGCAGCAAGCGTGAAGCCGATCCGCGCCTCATGTACAACGGATCAACGGGTTTGTGGGCCGTCGCCGCGTCGCGCATCACGATGTACACCGATCAGGAACAGCGCGTGCGGATCGCCTCGTTCCCGCGCATGGGTGACAAGATCGATTGGGCGTTGACCCAGCAGGTCGACGGCAAGTATCGCCGCTGGGCCGTGGCCGATGTAGCACCAGAGCCGGTGATGGGACCGCAGGAATTGGAAGTCTATCGCTGGCTCAAGGCGCACAGCGACAAGGCGAACCCGAAGACACCCGCAACGATCGGCGAGATGACGGGCGTGCCGCAAGGCAGTATCCGCACCGTCCTGGGCCGCATGTTCGATAAAAACCTAATCCAGCGCAGCGGTAATGGCTACTACGTCGATGTCACACCTGTCACACCTGTCACGGATGTAACACTTGTCACGCCTGTCACAGATGTCACAGATGTCACGCCAGAGCGTGACAAAAACGGGCATTTTGTCACACCCTTGTCACACCTAAATACCGCATTAGAAAGCGATAAACACAGCCGTGACAAACGTGACATCAATTTTCAAGACACGCCGCGTGACACGTCAATCCTGGCGCAAATCCCCGAATCAAAACGTTTTATCCTCCGCATGCGCCTGCGCAGTAACAACGAAACAGATCAGGAACGTGCGAAGGAACTCTGTGCCGAGTACGGCATCGACTATGAACAAGCCCGCAAGGAGGTCACATGACGATCTATCTGTGGCTCTGTCCCGGCTGCGAGCAAGACGTGACGACCGGAAGCGTCAAGGAATTGATGCTGATTCGCAATCGTGGCGCGTGCGACGCATGCGAAGCTGAACTGGCCTACCTTCAGTGGTCCACGACCACTGGCATCAAGGAGCAGGCGCTGCGCTATGCTGAGGACAGTCCCGAACGCGCCCGGTTGCGTGACGAGTGGCGTACGGACAAGGCCCGCCTGCGCGAGCTGCGGCAGCGCATCGGGCGGCAGGAGGACCAGTCATGACCCGCCGCGCCAGCACCAGCGGGGCGCGGGCGGGGCGCAAGTACGGCAACCGCCGCGTGCAGCTCGACGGCTATACGTTCGACTCAGCAAAAGAAGCGGCGCGCTATCAGGAGTTGCGACTCCTGGAGCAAGCGGGCGTCATCGTGGCCTTGACGGTGCATCCGCGCTATGAATTGCTTCCCGCGTTTCGAGACGCGCAAGGGCGATGGCATCGGAACATCGAGTACGAAGCGGATTTTGCCTACAGCGAGGATGGGCGTGTGATTGTTGAGGATACGAAAGGCGTCGAGACAGACACCTTCAAGCTGAAGCGCAAGTTATTTTGCTACAAATATAGCCGGATCTATGAATTGCGCGTGTTGTAGCCCTCATCGCCCCGCCACGCCGCCGCTGCGGATCGCGGGGAGGATGCCGCGGCGGAACAGGCTCTGTAACGCGCTGAGAAGGCCTGTAGCACGTCCGTTTCGCTCGACAGGTACCCGATATACCCTATACTGGTTTGGAGGTGCATATGCAACCACAGACGATCCAACATCATCCGCCGTCATCCTTTCCTCGCCGGCCACGGCCGCGCCTCTTCCGGCGCGTGCCACCGGTGCGTCAACCGGCGGCCGTGGTACAGCCGGCGATGCCGCCCATGTACCGGACCCAGGTGATTCCGTTCTGGTTGATCGCCCGCATCGTGCAGTATGGCGTCTGGACGCTGTGCCTGCTAAGCTTTACCATCAGCTGGATCGGGAATATCTCGATCTTCGGCGGAGACGCGCGCCTGCTGCTCGGTACGCCACTGGCGTACCTTCGCGCGGCCTGGCCCATCTTCGGAGCGGCACTGTTGTGCCAGGCCGCGCTCCAGATCGGGCAGTTCTACGCCGCGACGGTCTACGGCCGGTCGTCGCGCGCGTACCGCGGCCTGCTGCTGCTGAGTGTCGCTCCGTCGCTGTGGACATATGCCCCGCTGGTGCCAGGGCGCGGCACGCTGGCGTATGGGGCTCGTCTCATCGCGTTGTTTGTGGCATTATGGATCAATGATGCGTGGCAGGAACGCGTCCTGGTCGCACGAGACTAGGAGGAAGGTATGCCGCAGTGGGCGTGGGTGTCGTTGGCGATGATCATCCTGCATGTGCTGGTGATGGGGCTCGCGCTGGAGCTCCAGGCCGGCTGGTCGAGCGTGCCTGAGCCGCTGCGGTCGTGGCTGCTCGCGCGCACGCATCCGCGCCAGCCGCGGCACGTTCTGTCAATCATCCGGCCGACGTCTGCCTATTTTCGAGCGAGGTATGCGGGGAAATTGCGGCCGGTTTCGGCGGCGAAACGAACCCCGAAACCGGCCGAAACTCCGCATGACATCAGGGAAACAGACGGCGAAACGATTTCTTTCGGTGGTTCGCCGGATCAGGCCGTCGCCGCGTCGCTCGCGCGCCTGATCCACGCCGGCAAACTCCAGCTCACCGACGCCGTGCGGATCGGCTGCGGGGCGAAGAGCGGCGAGCGGTATCAGCGGTGGTCACGGCTGATCAAGGCAGCGCTGGAGCAGGTGCGCGCCGGCGAGCGCGCCGTGGTGCTCCAGCCCGACGGCACGACCGCTCCGCTGACATATCCGGTCACCGCCGCGGGCCGGTGACAGGGATCAGTCGCTACGCGCAGGAGCCGCCGCGGGCGTGTCCAGTGGCCGTGCAACGGCTGAGGTAGCCCACACCCGTTGACCACTACGGAGGACGTCGATGACGCTCACCGCTCCGATTCTCGTCTGGCGAGCCGCGGGCGCCCCCGCCCCCCCCTGGCCCGTCGAGCCGGCCACAGGGCGCTGTGCAACCTGTGCCGCGCCGATGACGGCCGGCTGCGCGATGCGCCACGTCGTTGGCCCGACGTTCAACAACCACGCTGAGTACCTGCGCTTCGGCGACTGGTTTTGCGAGGCCTGCAGTTGGCTCTACAGCCAGGTGCACGGCAAGCCCGGTAATGTGCTGGCCGTCGGCGATCAGCTCTACAAGCCGCTGATCTCGCTCGACGCCGCGGCTGCCGGCGACCGCGTGAGCTGGCGTGATGTGCTGCTCCAGATCGCCGAGCTGCCGCCCGAGACGCCGGTCGCCGGCGTGCTCACCACTGACGTCAAGCCGCGCCTGTGGCCGCGCATGCCACTGGCCAGCATTGGCGCGTTCGCGCTCTACGTTCACGCGCCCGAGTACGATCTCTCGACGGCGGTCGCGTTCGATCTCCGCCGCTTCCGCGCGATCCTCGGGCTCATCGAGGCGGCGCGCGCGGCCGGCTGGAGGAAGGCGCGCATTTGGCACGGCCTCTGGAGCGACTACGCCCGCGCCGCCAAAGATCCTGCGCTGACGAGTCGCATCGAGGCGCAGCTGCAGGCCGTCCGTTCTGACCCGGCATTTCTGCCGGCCCTCCTCGCGGCCGGCAAAGGAGGCTCTCATGACCAACCACCCGTCCGACCCGGTGACCGACCTGCTCGCCCAGCTGACGCCGGCGCAACAGCGCGCGGTGGCGATCCTCCGGCTGAGCTTCGCCTGCTATAACACCCGCGACGGGGTAGGCGAGCTGAGCGGTCCCGGCCGCTACACCGCGCTGGCGCGTCGCTGCCAGCTCGCGGCCGCCCAGGCGCGCGACCTGCCCGGCTTCTGGGCGATCCTCTGCCGGCGCATGCGCTGGCCGGTCCCGCCCAAGGCCGTCGACCAGGAGCTGCTCGCGCTGCTGCAGGGTGACGCGCATGACGTGCTGCGCGTGCTGGCGGCCGAGACCGTCAGCATCGTGCAGATCGCGCGCTTCCTGCACGACCAGGACAAGAGCGCCCGGCGCGCGCTGATCGAGGAGGAGCTGCAGCCGGCAACCGAGGCTGAACCGACGACAACGGCATCCGACCTGTTTGGAGGCATCGCATGATCCAGCGCTACCACATCCATCTCACGGCCCTGACGCCGATTGTGCACGGCGACACGACGACGAGCATCGACATGGAGACCAATACCACGCTCTTCATGCGCCGCGGCACGGTGGTCAACGACATTCCGATCCGCGTCCCGGCGATCTCGGAGAACGCGCTGCGCAGCGTGATGGTGCGCATCCCGCTCCACGACCACCTGCTGCAGGCGCTGGCGATCGAGCGTGGCCAGCTCTCGCAGGCCGTCGTCAACCTGCTCTTCAGCGGCGGCAACCTCAAATCAGGCGCGACTGCCCCCGACAGCGCGCTGGCGCTCGGGCACCAGATCGGCACGCGCTACCCATCGCTGGCGCTGCTCGGTGGCGCCGTCGACCGGTTCATGCTGCCGCCGGGACGGCTGGCGCTCAGCGCCTGGATCGTGGCGCGCGAGAACCTGCCGGCGCTGGCCGAGGTTGCGCCCGAGCTGGTCGAGCCGGCCGCGCGCGTGAGCCTGTTCGACCTGATCCACGAGGAGACGCGCACGCGCGGCACCGGCGAGCAGAGCGCCGGCAACCAGATGCTCTACACCTACGAGACGCTGGCCGCCGGCGCGCAGGTGCTGGTCGAGGTGACGCTGCGCGCGCACACGCCGCCGGTCGTGGCAAGCGCGCTGGCCGTCGCGCTCGCGCAGTGGGACGGCTACCTGGGCGCGCAGGGCCGGCAGGGCCGCGGCCGGATGCGGGTCCGCCACACGCTGCCGCCGGCCGATCTGTATCTGGAGCACCTGGAGCAGGAGCGCGAGGCGATGCGCGCCGGGCTGCTCGACGGCACGCTGGGGACGGGCCGGGAGGTGGTCAGTGATTGAGCCTCCCTGGCTGCGCCCGCTCTATCACCTCTCCCGCCGGGGCGCGGCGGCGGGAGAGGTCTGGCGCGAGCTGTACGAGCTGCCAAAAGAGCCGCTCCTCATCCGCGCCACGCTGCTGGAGGGCTACATCCCGGCGGAGCGCGAGGTGCTCCACTGGGATGGCCAGCTCGCCTGGGCGGCGGTCGAGGCCTGGGATCTGCCGACGCCGATGCAGGAGATCGCGGTGGTGCCGCTGCCGCTGGCGCTGCTCGACGTGCTCGACGGTCCCGACGGCGCGCGGCTGCCGCTCTGGGCAGCGTCCAACCTGCAGCCGGTCGGCCAGTGGCGCACCGATCGGCGCCACTGGCACAAGCGCTACCCAGCCGATCACGCCGACTGGGCGCGCAAGGTGGCCGCCAGCGTCAATAGCGGCCGCTGGAAGGATCGCCGCGTCCCCGCCCAGACGGTGCTGGTGCGCGAGCTGCAGGCGATCTGCATCGGCCATCGCGAGACGATCGAGGCACTGCTGCCGCTGCTGACGCATGTCGGCAAGCGCACGGCGTCGGGCTATGGTCGCGTGGCGCGCTGGTCGGTCGTGCCGCTGCCGCTCAGTGAGGCGGAGGCGATCGAGCGGATCCTGGCCAACCGGCCGGTGCCGTTCGCCTCCGACGCGCGTCGGGGATCTCTGCCGCTCAACGGGCGCATCCGCCCGCGCTGCGGCTGGACTCCCCCCTACTGGTACGCGCCCTGGCACCTGCCGTGTATCGAGGAGGAGGATGACACGCTGAGGAGCGGCCCGCAGCCACCACGCGCACCAGCGGGAGAGATTGACTGGTTTGCGCCGATCGTGCCGGAGGAGCAGGAGCGATGAGGGCGACGATGGAACTGCTTGAGCGCGCCGGCCTGCTGGCGCATGCCCAGACGGTCGGGTTTCGGAAGCGGCTGGCGCAGACGCAGCGCACCATCGACAACGCGCTGGAGGTGATGCAGCGGCCGAGCGTCTCGTTTTCAGGCGGCAAGGATAGCAGCGTCGTGCTCCATCTGGTCAGGCAGGTCGCGCCGGAGACGGTCGCGACCTATGCCGATGATGAATGGATCCTGCCGGAGACCGAGGCGCTGCTGAGGGCGACGCCGAATCTGGTGCGCGTGGCTCGCCGGCTTCAGCATGCCGAATGGTTCACGGCCTACGCCGACGGGCCGCCGGCGGCGTTGCCGGAGGGCGCGGTCTGGACCGAGGGCAGCCGCTGGCAGTACGTCCGCGACGTGCTGGGCTGCGACGGCGTGTTTCTGGGGCTGCGCGCCGACGAGAACAATCGTCGGCGCACCTATCTCCGGTCACGCGGCCTGCTGGTGTGGCTGGACCACTATCAGCAGTGGCACTGCAACCCGATCGCGTGGTGGACGACGCAGGACGTGTGGGCCTACATCGTGAGCCGCGACGTGCCCTACAACGCGGCCTACGACGTGATGCGCCGTCTGGGCGTGCCGCTCGCAGAGCAGCGCATCGGGCCGTTCGCGGTCGAGCGCGCGCTGGGGCGCGGCCAGCTGGCGATCCTCAAACGGGGGTGGCCCGACCTGTACACCGCGTTTGTTGCGCGCTACCCAGACGCCGCGCAGTACAGCTAGGGATGCTCCACGAGGAGGGAGGGCATGACGCGCCGCCGAGCGCGCCGTGGTGCTCCAGCCGGATGGTACGACCGCGCCACGCACGTATCCCGTCACGCGCGAGCCGCGGAGCATATCACCCCAGCCGGATCACCGGCGTCGGCGCCGGCGTGGCCTGCTGCTGCGCGATCAGCCGCTCCAGGGTCGGTGATGGCTCGGCCGTCTCAATCGTCAGCGTGCCGTCATCTACATGGTACTCCGTCGCCGCCAGCGTGACGATCTGCACCGCTGCGAGCGTCCGGCTGCCCACGCGCTCCATCTGCGTCACGCGGATCGTGTCCAGCGGCCGCACCTCATGCAACGGCACCATCGCGCCGTCCGTCGTCCAGAGGCGATGCACCACCAGGCGCGTGCGCGGGGTGGGTGCGCGGAGATCGCGGAGTGCCGTGTCACGGTACGCCTCCGCCTGTCCCGCCCAACTGGCCTGACTCCGGACGACCGTCTCGCGCGTATACCCGAGGTGCGCCAGCGCCTGCGCGTCCTGCGCCGCCGCCGTGATCAGGCGCTGCTGCTGATTGCTATAGGTGGCATACACCCGCGATACCTGCCGCTCGGCGGAGACTTCCAGGCGAAGCGATGCGGCGTCCGCGATCCACGTCCGCGATCCCCACGTCGCGGGTCGGAGGTACAGCCGCAGGTCGTCATCAACGCCCCAGACCCACGGCTGCCCGTCGATATCGCCGAGATCCGCCAGCCGCTGCAGGACGGCAGACATCTCCGCGTCGATATAGACTTCCTCGCTGAGCGGCAGGCCCGGCGACGGGATCCGCGCCGGCATGCTGGACAGGAGCGCGGGATTCGTGCCGCTGACGACCTGTACCAGGTGCGCCGCGATCAGGTTCGCCGTGATCGCGCTGGTCACGGCCGTGCCGCCGCGCAGCACCGGTGTCGTGACGACCAGTTGCCAGTCGCCGGTCGCCGCCGCGTTCATCACGCCCGTGCCATACAGCTGAATCGTGACGGTGCTCGCGCCGTTCAGCGGCACCGTCACCGTGCTCGACGGCGCGCTCAGGTTGGCCTGGTGCGACCACACCACCGTCGATCCCGCTAGCACACGCACCGTCCACCCCTGCGGCAGCTGCGCGCGGATCGTCATGGTCAGTGTGCGGAATGGCGTGAGACTCCCCGCGGGCACGCTGGCCTCGATCCCGAACGCATCCGTGCCAAGGCCGCTGTAGCTTTCGCCTTTGCGCGGCTGGATCGTGAGCACGTTCGCGCCGACCTGCAGCTGGTACTTGCCCGGCTGGTAGCCCGCGCGATCGACCGTCCGCCACTGCCGCACATCGGCGCTCGTCCAGAACGCGGTATAGCGGAGATCCGTCAAGGCGCGGCTGGGTCCGAACGCCTGCAGCGCGAGGCCATCATCCGTCAGCGTCCGATCTTCCAGCCGCCCGCGCCAGATGCGTCGCGCACCGTCCCACGCCTCCAACCAGATCAGGCCCGGCCGCTCCAGCCAGTGCACCGCCTGACTCGTGCGCATCGGCACCGTGGTCCGCAGCCACGCGCCGCCGTGCCGGTTGCGCGCGATGATGGTCTCGCGTGCCCGCCCGCTCAAATCCTGGATCACCTGCATCGTCGCGGCGTCACGCGCCACGATCTGGATCGACGGCCGCTGTGGGCGCGTCACCGCCCCGCCCGGCCCGACCGTTGGCGGCGGCGGCGGCTCCGGTTCCGGCGTGCTGACACTCATCGTCGCCGTGCCGAGCGTGTAGACGCCGGTTGCCGGATCGAGCCCGGCCGTGCCGAGGCGGAGATTCCGCCAGACGCCGTCCACATGACTGATCACGAGCCGCACCGTCACTGGCCCGTTGACCAGGCCCGCCGCCGGGAACGTCACGCTGTCGGCAACGGGCCGCAGGCCGGTCGGCAAGAGCGTCCGCAGATCGAGGGAGCTCGTCACCTGCGCCACGACCGCACCGTTCTGCACCAGCTGCCACGTCACGTTCCAGGCATGGCGCGCGGGCGTGACGTTGCGGTTATACCAGTAGCTCGTCAGCGTCACCGTCTCACCCGTCACCGTTGTCTGCAGGTCGATCCGCGCGACATGGAAGCGGTAGCCCATCTTGCGGTACGCCTTCGCCCAGTCCGCCCGCCCCTGCGCGCTGGTACGGTCAAACGACCAGTTCTCGCCGCGCAGTGAATCGAGGTGAAAGAGCACAACCTGCTTGTAGGCATCACGCGCCGCGACGTCCCACGCCGCCGATCCCGCCGGCCAGTGCGTCGGCCCGATGGACTCGCCGATGTTCGGCGCGGTCATCCACGAGCGGTAGAGCGCAAAACGCCGCTCCTTGGTGTACTCACTACTGCCCCACGCCTGTGTGCCTGTGCCGTTCCAGTCGCCGATGATCTGCGGCCGGTAGCCAAGATCGGCGCGGTTGCGCAGTTGATCGCCCAGCAGCGCCCGATCCGCCATGTGCAGGACCTTCGGCGTCGTCGGAAAATACTGGTAATACCAGTTGACCATGCGCTGGCGATTGGCCGCCGTGGGCCGCTGAAAGCCACCGTTGATGTAGTTTGGATCGCTGGTCGCAATATCCGCATCGCTGTGTTCGCCATACGATCCCCACGTCGTCATATCCACCCAGGCGATATCGGGATGTCCATCGTAGCGCAGCCCGGCCGCGCGAATCCACTTCTCGTACTCATCGAGGAAAAAGGCGTTGTTCCAGTCGGGGATAAACGTCGGATTTGTTTGCCCGCTGGTACTCAAAAACCAGCCGTACTGGGTGCTTGTCAGGTAGGCCGGTACGCGCGAGCCGAGATTCGGCTGATCGCCGCGGCCCAGCGCGCGGAGCGCAAAGGCGTATTTCCGCCCGCGCGCCTTCGCTTCGGCGATCTTCGCATCGATCGGCTCCCAGTTCATCGACCGCCCGTCGGCGCTCACAATGTCGCGCATGTACCAGCGGTCATAGTCTATCAGACTATAATTGGTTCCGCCGTCCTCGGTGGAGAACGTCAGGTGCATCTTGTTGCCGTGATAGTGCGGCCCCGTGAGCGGGTTGACGATCAGCGTCGAGGCCGGCAGCTCGGCCGGGATGATCGTGGTCACGCCCGCCGGGGTGGCGGGCAGGGGCTCCACGGTGTAGGTAAACCAAGCCTGCGGACAGTCTCGATCCGGATCGGTCGTAAACGTCACGCTGGCGCTCGGCTGGTTCGTCGCATGATAGGCGAGATTCTGCGTGTATTTGGAGCGATACTTGTCATCGCTCTTGATCAGCGCTCCCGATCCCGTGCCGCCGTACCAGATCGCCAGCCAGTAGTCGCCCGCCGTCACCGCAACACCGCTACTCAGGTGCACGGTGCGGACGCTCGTGGCCGATCCCGCCGCGATGCTGATCTCCGGACTGACGGCGACGAGCGCGCGCGGACTGTCATACTGATTCGTTCCCGTGCCGGTGACAACATTCGTATAGAGTGCGCCGCGCAGCACCTGCGTGTTGGCCCCGCCCTGCGCGTGGATCTTAAACGCCTGGAGCGTCCCTGCCTCCGGCATCCGAAACGGCCCGTAAAAGACAAGCTGTCCGCTGGCGACCTGGATGTTTTTGTTGCTGTCCAGCGGGAACGGCCAGCCCAGCTCGCCCTCGCCCGGCGCGGTTGTTTCGCCGACCACGTCATACGTGACCCACGCCCGCGCGATGCGGCTGCTGGTCGTGATCGGCGTGCCCAGCGGCGACGTGGGCTGGTTCGATGCGTGATACGGCAGGTCATACGCGCGCTCGTTCGTGTCCGTGCCGCTCGTGATGAAGATGGTGCCGTCCGCGTTCGGCCAGATCCCGATATCGAGCGCGGTGCCGCTGGCGATCTCCAGATTCGCCGGGAGCGTCCAGCTCAGCACCGGATCGGCAGCAAAGGCCGCGACCGTCTGCGGCGTGGTGACGTGCAGCAGCGCGCCCGTATCGGCGCGATAGATCACGCCGCGCGCCTCGTAGGCGTAGGACCGGCTGCCCAGCTGTACGTTGAGCGTCGTCAGGCGCGCGCCGGTCGTGGCCGCGCCCGTGCGCCAGACGCGCACGCGGTTGCCGAAAATGTCCTGGCGCGATCCCTCCGCTGTGCTGCCGAGGACATTGCCGCCAACGGTCGGTGGCGGCGTCGGCGGCGCGGCAAAGCCCGTATCATCGACGACCAGATCATCAAACAGCATCGAGATGGGCGTGGTGGTGGCGGCGCTGTTACTGGTCGCGCCGATGTCGATGCGCGTCAGCGGATCGGTCCAGGTGCCGGTCGTCAGATTGGCGATCTCCGTCGCGACGCCCGTCGCGATCTCGGTCACGACGGCGCGCAGGATCGCATTCGTCCCGGTCCCCGCTTTCTGCCGTACCTGGACCAGATAGCTGCCGTCGAGCGTCACCTGGTAGGCGCTGCCGATCGCCGATCCGGCGTTGGTCAGGCGCAGCTGCCCGCTGGTGTTGATCGTCAGGCCGCCGCGTGTCCCGGCGGACGTGCGGAATGCGACGATGCGCTCGGTATCGCCGCCGGGGATCGTTGAGAGCCGCAGGAGGAACGAGCAATAGGCGTCGGCGATGCTGGTCGCGAGATCGATCCGTCCATAGGTGTTGATGCCGCCCTGGAGCGCGTAGGAGCGCTGGCCCGCGAGCGGATTGACGGACGTGATACTCAGCGATCCCGCCGTGGTCTGGACGCTGGTAAAACCGCCGGCGCCCTGCAGCACATTGTTTTCTGCGTCAAGCCGAATGATCTCTGCCATGCGTTTACACCGGAGTTAACGCAGCCGGCCAGCGCGTGATCGTCGCGTTGAGCGCGCCGGCGCCAATCCGCCATCTATTCGCAATCGGGGCGAGCCACCACAGATGGACGGTCGCCGCCGTCGTCAGGAGATACGGATCGCCCGTCGCGCTCACGGCCGTGCGCGTCGGCCCGTTCACGCGCTGCACGGTGGGCGCGAGTGCCGTCAGCGGCTGCGGATCAATGACGAGGCTCTGGGTGCTGCCGGTGGTGCTGCCGGTCGTGAACGGATCAATCGCGAGGATGCGCGTCTGGACGGTATCCAGGCTGACGGCCGCGACGCGCTCCAGATCGAGGGTTGCGCCGATGTGCGCGGCGCTCGCCAGCCGGACGCGGACCTCGATCAGGCAGTCCGGCACCGTGGTCAGCGGGTCATACGGCAGATAGGCGTCACTGAGCGCGATCGCCTGCGGGTACGTCCCGCTATTGCCGGGGATCGTCGTCAGGGGCAGTATCTGCCGGCTCCCCATATAGCCCTGCAGCCCGATCCGCGGCTGCAGCTCCCAGGTCGCGCCCGCCACGTTGTTGCGGATCGTCGTCAGGATCTGGATATGATTCGCGCCGAACGTACCGACGCCGATATTGATCCAGTCGCTCCAGGTGACATCGTTCGCGGTATAGCGCAGGATCTGGTTGTCCTGCGCGCCCGTTCCCGTCTCACTGACCGCCGCCCAGCCCGCCGGATACACGCCGCCGGGATTGCCGCCGACGGCGCTGCTGATCCGTAGCGTGCTGGGCGGCGTGCCCTCGGCCGTCCCGATCACCAGAAAACCGGGACGGAAGGTCGTGGTTTCCGGCACGCCATCGATCTGGACGCGCATCGGCGATGGGATCGCGGTCGCGCCGGTCGGCCACGTCAGCTGCTGCCGGAGTTCGCCGCTCTGCGCCGTGCCGGTCACGCTCTCCGGCGGTCCCAACCACGTGCCGCGCCGGGCAATGCGAATCGTCACCTGCGGCACTTCGTTGACCATCAACAGATCCGCAAACGTCTGCGGCAGATCGAGCAGCGATCCCTGCGCGCGGCCGATGACCAGCGCGGCCGACGGCGCGGCGGTCGTCGAGCCCTGCGGCCAAATCTCCAGCCGCACCGGCGCGACGGGTTCGCCCGCCATGAACGCCTCGGCCTGATCGAGCAGCTGCGAGAGCGTTGCCAGATTGGCGAGCGTCTGCGCCGTGGTCGCGCCCAGCACGTTCACCGTGATCGTCTCGACGGTCGGATCATAGAGATCGCGCCCGGCATAGGCCGCGCGGCTGCGCGGCGCGACGCCGGGCGCCCAGCCGCCCTCGGTCAGTGCGTAGTTCGTCCCGTCGGTGAGCAGCACGCCGCCCTGCCCGCGCGTCGCGTGGCTGGTCAGCCGGATGCTGGTGTGCGGTTGTGCCATCAGCGGTATCTCCCCGCGCGCAGGTTCGCGTCGGCGCGGCGGCCGCGCGCATCCAGCACACGCTCGACCTCGCGGCGAATGGCCGATGCCTCGCCGCTGGGCGCATTGATCGTGATGTAATACGTATCGCCGCCCAGCAACCGCCGGGTATCGGGTGTGCTATAGACGCTTGATCCGCGCGGCAGATGAACCAACTCCGGCCCTTGCTCGCCAACCAGCGCCAGACCGCCGGAGAAGTTGCGAACGCCGGCAGCAAAACCGGGAATCGTCGGTATATCAGGGACGACGGGAATCCTGTTAATCGCCGTAATCAGGTCGTTAACGCGATCGATTCCTCCCTGCACAAGACGTTTAATCGTCCCGATCACGGTTTCCACCGTCCTCTTCGCGGTGTTGATCGGATCTTCGATATACCCCCCGATGGTGTCCCAGATGCCCTGCACGGTTGTTTTTACGGTATCCCAGCCAGTGGTAAACAGGCCCTTTATCGTATCGATTGCGGTTTGCATGGTGTCACGCGCCGTGGTGATCTTGTCCTGGAGACCCTGCACAATGTCTTTGGCCGTGTCGATCGCCGTGTTCCAGCGATCTTTCATGCGCTCGACCCATGCGGCGGCGTTGGAAAATGCGGTTTGGAGCCACGGCCAGATCGTGTCGCGAAAGACGGCATAAGCGGAGTTCACGGCCAGGGTGATCGCCTCCCACGCCGTGGCAAAGGCCTCCTGCAGCGCGGGGAGCGCCGTGTCTTTGAGCCACGGCCAGGCCGTATTCCGCAACCAGGCCCATACGGTGTCGCGTAAAAAGGTATAGACCGTACTGACCGCGCCCTGAATGATCGGCCAGACGGTTTGAAACGCGGATTGGAGCGCCGGCAGGGCGATGTCCTGCAGCCAGGGAAAGGCGGTGTCGCGCAGCCACGGCCAGACCGTGGTAAGCAAAAACTGGTAGGCGACGTCAACCGCCGCCGCGATCGCGCCCCAGGCGACGGCAAAGGCATGCTGCAGTGCGGGCAGCGCGGTGTCCTGGAGCCAGGGAAAGGCGGTGCCCTGGAACCAGCTCCAGACCGTGGCCTTGAGCCAGTCGACGACCGCGGCCGTCTTTTCCTGGATCCCGCCCCAGTTGTCGCGCCATGCGACGTAGAGCACGGCCACGGCCGCCCCGATCGCGGCGGCAATCGCCAGGAAGGGCGCCATCGCCGCGACATTCGCGCCGATCGCCGTGGCCGTGGCCCATAACGCCGGCACCATCAGCGTGGCGATCGTGGCCGCAATGCCGATCAGGATCGGCTGCCACGTGCTCCAGTTCTCCGCGATTGACTGCGCCCAGCCGATCGCCGTCTGCAGCGCGCCCGCCAGATCCTGGCCGATGCGCTGCGCCACCGCTTCCAACGTCGGCTGCATCCGCTCCAGCCACCCATTCACATCCCCGAGGCTGCTGGAGAACGTCGTAAACACCCCGGCCGTCGCGGTCGCGGCGATGCCCTGCAACGTGTCCTTGAAGGTGGACCAGCGTCCCGAGGCGGTCTGCGCCAGATTCGCGACCAGATCGGTGTCGTAGCCCATCTGCTGCATCGCGCGTTGCACGATCTCCAGATTGGGCACGCCCTCCTCTTTCAGTTGGTTGATGTACTGACGCGGGAGGTTGAAGCGCTCGATGATCGAGGTGAAGTCGCCCGACACGGCCTCGCGCAGCGCAAACGCCGCGCCTTCGAGGCCTTCGGCCGGATTCGAGGCCGCGAGGATTTCTGCCTGCTCGACCAGGGATTCAAGCGATGTTCCGGCCTGGTTCGCTGCCGGGAGCAGTCCCGCCGTGGCCCGGGCCATCTCCTCGAACGCAAACGGCGTGCGCGCGGCGCGCTCGCGGATCATGTCGAGAATCGCGGCGCTCTTGTTCCCGTCCTTCGTGAAGGCATTGAGTTGCGCCGTCACGGTCTCCATCGTGCTGTTGAACGCCAACCCCTGCGTCGCCGCCGCGACCAGCCCGCCACCAACCGCCGCGATCCCGCCCACGGCCAGACCCGTCGCCAGCTTGCTGACCGTGCCGAGCGTGCTACTCAGCCGGTCCAGCGCACTGCTGGCGTTGTCATGGAGGTTGACGATCAGATCGAGCGCAGCTCTAGCCATCGGGCCGTCCTTTGTGTTTCGCCGCGCGCGCCGCTTCACGTTCGGCGAGATCGTTCTCGGCGCGGAGTTTGGCGATCAGGACATCGACAAAATCCGCGTCCAGCTCGTCCACCTGATCAGGCGTCAGGTGGTAGCGTTCGAGCATGGCGATATAGAGTTCGTATGGCGCTACGCGAGGATGGACGCGCTGGGCGCGCCGTTCGCGCTGTGGGTCGAGCCGACCGCGCCAGTATTCGTAGAGCCATTGCTGGTCAGGGATTTTGGGTTTGGGCTCTCCGGTTTCCGGTTGCGACGGTTGATCTCGGCCAGGATGGTGTCGGCAAAATCGGGATCAAGATCATCGATCAGCGCCGCCACATCCTTGTATTCCTGCAGCGCCGGACCATCCCAGGCGAGAATGTTGTGCCGGAGCAGCGAGAGATCGCCCGCACCCATATCCGGAATGACGAAGTACTTCCCATCGTCCCGAAGCTCGACCTTCATCGTTTCCGCCTTGACCCGCTCGCGGATCCCAAAACCCATTCTGGCGCGGATCCAGACGCGATTGCCGTGGCCGTCCTCGACGGCGACTCGTTCGACTGCCATTATAAGCCCGTCCTGTCGTTTTGCACCTTGATTGACCAATCATGGCCTGCCGTTGCGTCGTACTGGCTGGTGATTGTCACGTCGAATGACCGATTGGTTCCGGCAAATTCACCCCATTCCGGCTCATCCAGCATGCCATAGATGTCGATCTCGATGTAGTGGTAAAATCCTGGCTCGATTTGCGGCCCGTTGAAGCGCACGCGCGCCTTGACGACGCTTTCATTCATCAGCAGGTCGTACTGCGCCGTGTCGAGCAGTTCAAAGCGCAGGCGCAGCGTCGCCGCCGTGCGGCCAATGCCAAAGCGAGCGGGTGTTTTCGACGCGCTCGGACCGGCAAACACGAATTTGGGATCGCCACGCAGCCCGTCCACGCTGAATGCAGCGCTGATGACGCGCCCGTTGATCGCCGTCGTGCCGATGGGGCTGGTGGTATCCAGCCAGAGCTGTGACTCCAGCGGCGTCACCAGCGGTCCCACGAGTTGCGCGGGCCAGGTGGGCGTCGCGATCTTCTCCAACGCCCGCGCGCGGCCATTGAATGCCATGGTCACCGCCTCATCGCCGGACGCATCGCCCGTGATGGAAAACCCATCGACCACGCCATAGGCGGCGCGGAAGCTCTGGACGTTGGGGTCCCCCCAAAACAACGTCCCCGTCCTTTCCGTGACACTGGTCTGCGAGCGCGTGAAGGTCCACAGCCGGGCCGTGGTTGCGCCGGTGGGCGTGGTGGGCGATGTGACGGACGCGACAGCCATGTTGAGCAGGACGGGCAGGGTATAGACGTCCGCGCCCGCCGCATCCAGGCTCCACTCGCTCCACTGCTTGACGACTTTGGAGCGATAGAACTGCGCGCGCGTCCCTCGGCTTTCCTCGGGCCGGTACACCGTCTGGCGTGGACTGAGGACCATGCGCGCGGGCAGGTAGTACGTCGGGGCGGTGATCGGCGTGCCCGGCGTCGCTTCCAGCGCCACGCCGCCCCGTTCAAACAGGATTTCGGCCATCAGTCGGCCTCCTTCTCAGCCGCACGGCGTGTGGCGGCCGTGTCCGGCTTCGTTTTGCGAAAAAACGGCGCGCGATCCACGCTCGCCTGGATGTCGTCGGGATAGGTGGCCCATTCCTCATCGGTAATGTCGCGCAGCGGCACGCCGGGGATGAATTGCCCGGTTTCGTGCTTGCTCGCGTCGAAATAGCGTGCGATGGCCATCGCTCGACTCCTCGCGGGAGGTCATTTAAAAAAGCTTTCGCTCACGAATTCATACGCGGCGCAGGTGATCTCACCGATCGTTTCGTATCGTCCCGCGCCGCGTACGATACGGGTATAGCCGGTGGTGAGCCGGTTCCCCAGACGCGGATCGTTCCTGACGGCGGTCAGCACCTGCTCGCGGATCGAGACGAGCGCGTCCTTTGCGCCCTGCGGGTCCTGGATCGGCACCACCAGCGTGTGGAACATCCGCCATAGGTGTTTGACGACCTGCCCCGCCTCGGTCGCCTCGTATTCCGTCAGCACCTCGTCGGTGTAGAGCAGCACATCCGTATGAATGGTCGAGGGCATGTGCCACAGCACGCGCTTGATGGCTGGGATCGTGGCAAAGAGCGCGTCATATCCGGCCACGATGTCCGCATATGTGTTCATCGCGCCACCTCGCCAAGGAGTTCCACCCCGACACGCCCCAGTTCGCGCTCGATCTCCCACAATGCCCGCCGCCCGCCGCGATCAATGAAGTTGTTGGCCTTGGCCGGCCCCACGCGCTTCCGAAACAGCACCGTGCCACCGATGGTGAAGCGCAGGACCTTTCCGGGCCGCGCGACGACCGGGCCGCGCCCGCGGACCACGTACTTCGTGTAGGGGGCGGCGGACCCGACGACGATCCGGTTCCTGCCCTCGCGCCGCGCGTAGACCTCCCGCCTGAGGCGTCCGGTCCGCACGGGCGCTTCGTGCTGCACGGCGCGGTGGACAATGGGCCGGACGCGCTCAATCACGTCGCCCTGGCGGATGCGCTCCGCGATGCGCTTGACGGCGTAGGCGAGTTCCCGCGCGGTCGCCATCACACCACCGCCACGGCGTAGCGCCGGGTCGCGCGATAGCGATTGAGGATCGAGCGGACGCGCGGCGAGAAGGCTTGCCGCGTCTCGATGGCGCCCGCTCCCTCGACGCCGAGCACCGTCGCAAACCCGCTGTCTTTTTCGCGCCAGATGGACGCGGCGATCTCGAGCGTCGCTTCCACCACATCGGCGGGCGGTGGGCCATAGCCGAATGGCGCGGTGACGGTGTATGGGATTCCCCGCGCCCACACCCTGCCATCGACGGCAATCAGCAGATCACCACGGCGCGCATATGTCGGCACGATCGCGCCCGGCGGCGCGGTGATGCTCGTCACCTGCCCGGCCACGGGCGCGGGCAGCACCAGCGTCGGTGTGCCGTCGCCATAGACCACCTGCGCGGCCTCCGTGGCGCTCGACCAGGCATGGCCGATCTCGCCGTCCACGATCGCGGTCGCGCGGTCGAGGATGGCAGCCAGGAGCGCATCCATGGCCGCGCCGCTCTCGATTTGCGGCAGGTAGGCTCGGAGATCAGCAACGGTGGCGTAGGCCATGATTAGCGTCTCCGCCCGCGCGCGTCATCCGTTTCGACGCCGCCCTTGTCGGCGACGTAGCGGCGCACCGTGGCGATCATGGCAGCCGTGGCGGTCATGACGCCCGATCCTCCGCCGGCCGGCGATCCTGCGCGGCCTCGCGCGCCTTCGCAGCCGCCTCCGCGTCCGTCTCCGGCGTCGGCGCGCCGCTGGTCACGCCCGCGACGGTGTAGTTCTCATTCGGCGTCGGATCGACCTTGACGCCGATAAAGCCCTGCTCCTCGACCTGATCCGCCAGGCGCTGCGCCTCGGCCTGCCCGGCGTCGCCGTCAGTCGTGCGCGACGTGCGGCTGGTCGTCTTCGTGTCGTGGTCGCTCATCGCCTGCTCCTCGATCCACGCCGGAGAGCACGGCGATCACCGGCTCCCAGGCATCCAGCAGCGCCCGCGCCATTGCGGCGGCGGCGCGGGCGCTGCTGTTGGGTGTACAGATTCGCGCGCTCCTGCTCCGTCATCGTATCACCTACGCCGGCGACCGCAGGACCGCGAACGGGTAGCGGGCGCTGGCGGTACCCTGGTCGTAGTTAATCGGATTGGCGACGGTCCAACCCACGCGGAACACGACGCGCAGCGCGATCATGTCCTGCTGCGCGAGGTTGTACTGCACCGCGCCGGTGTTGTCGGTGATGACGGCCTGATCCAGCACCTTGTAGGTGAAGTCCTGCCGGACGCCGAGCACGCCCATCGAAAAGTCCCCGGCGATCACTTCCGCCGCGCTCGCGCCCGTCGGCCACTGGCCGCGCATCGGATAGCGCACCGGCACGCCGTAGACCGCATCGGGTGACAACTCGGCGAGCCGCACGCCGTTGGCATCACGCGCGTCGCGGAGCAGGCCGCGATAGCTGCGATTGGCGATGACGCCGTTCACGTCATAGCCATCGGCCTCGACGGTGCTAAACAAGTCGGAGATGTCGGCGGCAATGCCACCATTTGCTCCCGTGCTGTTGGTGCCGCGCGCAACGACGTTGCCGGCCGCGGTCGCGGCCGACACGATGTCGGTCGGCCACGAGGCCGGCTTGTTCGCGCCAAAGAAAATCGCGGCATCGAGCGCGCGCCCGATGGCCTGCTCGAGCAGCGGGCGGATCGCGCCCCACATATCGAAGCCGGCATCGTCAAAGACGGCCTCGGGAATGGGGACGATCGCGGCCAGCTCCTCGACGTTGATATAGGCGTTGTCCCAGTTGACCTCGGTCGTCTGCTTCAGGCCCGTATCGCCGTTGACGAAGTAGGCCGTCGGCAGTGCCGCCAGCACCGGAAAGCGCGTTTGATTGCGCGCGATCGGAATGCGCCGGAACAGCGACAGGGCCGCGCTTTCATTCTGGAGGTTCGTCAGCATTAAGGTGCTGACTTCATCCGGAATCAGCGCCGCCGCGTCGGTTCGGCTGATAATCGAGTTGTAAGGCATCGTGGCTTATCCTCGCCCTGCCGCGCGTCGCAACAGGGCATTCATGTCGCTTGACTCAACGGCGCGGCCCGTTGCCCCGCCATCGGCCGATCCCTGACGGAACAGGCCCGGATAGTCCCTGCGCAGCCGCGCAATCTCTTTCTCCCGCGCTGCCTTGTCGCCGTTCAGCGCCTCGTCGGACAGCTTCTCGGCAATCAGATCGGGATAGAGCGCGCCCGCGTCCGCCGCGATGCGCTGCGCTTTGAGTGACCGCAGCTCCTGCTGCACCTGACGCAGCAGGTCGTCGCGCTCCTGCAGCAGCTGTTTGAGGCGCTGCGATTCGGTCAATTCCGCCTGCTGCCGCTCCTGCTCGGCCTTTTCAAAGGCTTTCAGGCGCTGGCGCAAGCTCGCCGCTTCCGACCGCAACTTTTTCGCTTCGTCAAGGGAGATCGACGCTACCGCCGGGGTATCGTCGGTGGCCGCCTGGGCCGTGGCCTGCGCGTCCGCCTGGGTCGCCTCGGCCTGTGGTGTGTCTGACATGGCTCCTGCCTCGTGTGTCACGCATGCATCAGCGGCACATCCGCCGAGCCTATGGGAAGCTCGGATGATGTGCCACTGGAATGGACGTCAGTGGCTGTTCGGTTGTGTTCCTGCGGCCGCCGCCGCGTTGGGACGCTGCGTGGCATCCCTAATCGGTCTTCAACCGCGCGCAGGGCGATCAGCAACGCCTGGCGGATCGCCAGCAGGAACACGCGGTCCTCTGCGCGTAGTATAGCACATCCGGGCTCGGCTTGTCGAGGGATATCACCCACTACGCCACCTCCAGCTCGATGATCAGCGGATTCCACATCCGCTCACGCTCCCGACACGTGTCGCAACTGTCGCTCTTTCCGCGTCGCCAGTAGGCATAGACCTCGCCGTCCTCCGGATGCGCGTCAATCTCCCACCGACAGCCGCAGTTGACGAGGCACTGCGTCCCGACGCCAGGATGGGCAGGGAGATCAAGGCCACGCGTCGCCGCGCGACTCCAGGTCTCCTTGAGGCTGCCGGCATAGAGCCGTGCCCGCGCCGCGATCTGCGCGTCCGTCAACGTACCGCGCTCGATCTCCAGCGTGAACGCCTCAAGATAGTCCAACTGATTGCCGAGCACCTCGATCAGCGTCGCGCGATCCGAGGCATCGAGCGCCTGACCACCCATGGCCTCCCGATATGCCGCCTGATGGGAGGCCACCAGCGTTTCGGCCATGTCGTTATGAAACTGCACGGCGTTCCTTGTACGCTGAAACGCCGCCAGATTTTCCTCGATCTCGGCCAGACAGGCGCGCAGGAGACGGTCACGGCTCATGGCAGCACCTCATCCACGAGGCGACGCGCGCGCTCCTGCGCTTCGAGCGCGGCAAGCAGCCCCGCCGCATCCCCACGGCCGCGCCGCCCGGTCTGCGCCTGCCATGTGGCGATCTGCTTGTCGGTATACCCCAGCTCTTTCAGGAGTTGCTCCCTCGGAACGCCAATCCGCGCCTTGATCTCGGCGGTCTCAGCCTCGGCCTTGGCATCCGTTGGCGCGGGATTGGCCCACTGCGCCGAAAGGCGGATCGTGTCGTCGCCCCTGCCCGCGATCAGAAGCGCCAGCGCCATCGCATCCTCCCACGTGTTTCCGAAGGCGGTCTGGCGGGCCCTGCATTTCTTCACAAAGCGCGCCTCGAGGGTTTGGAGTGCCTTTCCGGATGGCGGATCGTTTTGGAGGAGCATATAGTGCAGCGGCGTGCCCGTGTTGCGCGCGATGGAAAGGCGGGCATCGTCAATGGCCCGGAAAAAGCTCGACAAATCCGCGCCCTGCATCGTACCCGCGCGCGCCTGCGGGTCGGCCATAATCAGCAGGCGTTCCCAGGCCAGCTTGAGGTCAGCGGGCTTGCCGGTCAGCGGGTCAATCGGAATCTCGACGCCGCTCACCCAGCGCTGCACGAGCGCCACAATTTCCCGCGCAATATCGAGATCGGCCAGGGTTTTGTTCAGCCGCCGTTGCGAGGGGATGGCGTTGACAAGCTCGCTCACGCCGAACATCCCAATCGGCGCATTGTTGGCAAAATGGAACACGGGCACGACGCCGTAGGGATTCAGCACGTCATCCTCGGCGCGCTCATAGAGCGACAGGCGCGCGGGCGCGGTGGTTGTTCTGCTGACATACTTCTCAATCCGGTCGGGATAATAGACGTTCACGCGCGTTTTGCCGTCCTTGCGCGTCCAGCGTTTGACGGCGACCACGATCCGGCCTGGCATCTCATCGTCATACACCACCGTGACCAGATCGGCGGGATTGGGATGGATCACGGGCGTGCCTGGCCGCCTGGGATCGTCCCACACGATCACATAGGCGTCGCCGTCGCGCACCGCGCCCAGATGGACCTCGCCCGCGCGCAGGTCCATGCGGTTCGCATTCCACAGGTCCCAGGCATCGTCGCCCGCGTCGCGGGGTCGGTCCACCTCCGGCTTCCCCTCCGTCGCGCGCCCCTCGACGGAAAAGCCGGTCAGTTCCAGTCGCTCCACCAGCGCGTCCACCACGGCCGCGCACAGGTTGTCCGGGCCGGGATCGTAGAAGGCCCCAAACGCGGAGCGCGTCTTGTCCGGCGCCACGAGCGGAGGATGCGCGCCGCTGTAGTAGTTGCGATAGGTGGTATAGCCCACGCGCCGCGCGTCGAGCTTGGCGAGGGCGGTGTCGATGGTTGCGGAATCGTCCGTCGGTGCCATTAACTTGCTCCGATGATGGTACGGCGAGGAGGGGGCGGCTGCTCAATCGCATACGCACCAATCGCCAGCGACATGACACAATCCTGCTGGAGTTTCTCGTCGCTCCACTGATACATGGTCAACTCCCGCCGTTCCTGCGGCGACCAGCGCGCCTTGAGGCGGCCCTGCTGGAGCAGGAGCTGCAACGCCTGGATCGCCTGCGTCTTCGTGCGGCTGGTCGTGACAAAGGGCGTCAGCGCGCGCGTAGGGATGTCCAGGTTTTCGATCACCGGATCGCCCACGCCATTCGACTCAATCCATACCCGCCCGCCATACTGCGCGTAGACCGCCTCGATGGTCTGCTGGATCGCCGGGTACGGCACGCGCTCGAGCCGCTCGTGATACACGCGCTGGTACGGCTCCTGGGACGTGTCGAAGACGTTGATCACGGTCGCATCCTGCCGGCGGCCGATGTCCACGCTCGTGAGGTAGGCGCGGCCGGGCTGCGCGGGCTGCTGGCCCGCTGCGCCGGCCTCGGCGGCATCGAGGTCGCGCGCATGGAAGACGGCATCGGCCATCTCCACAAATTCGCCCTCGATCTCCTGGCGCTGCCACGCGGTCGTATAGGCGTTCTCGAGCGACTCGACGAAACCGGCCGGAAGATACGGATTCTCGCGTGTCGAGGAGCGGATGACGGCGTAGTCAGGATCGCCGCTGTGGAACACGTCATAGAGCCAGTTGATCCCGCGTGGTGTCGAGGTGGCCCACGCGCGGCCGGGCGCAAGCCGCAGGCGGCCGATCATGATCAGCCACGCCTCGCGCGACATGAGCGCCGCCTCGTCCAGGTAGAACCAGCCGAGGTTGGGGCCGCGCAGCCGGTCGGGATCGTCGGCGCTGCGGAACAGCACGCGCGTGCCGTTGATCAGCGTGGCCGTGAATTCGCTCTTGCTGTAGTCCGCGAGCACGCCGCCCTTCTGCGCCAGCTCGAGAAACGTGCGGAGCGTGGCATCGCGAAGCATCGGGTAGGTGGGCGCGACGACCATCCCCACGCTCCCGGCGGGCTGGCACAGCACCTCGACGCAGCCGGCGCGGGTCTTCCCTGATCCAACCCCGCCGACGAGCAGGCGGAAGCGCGCGGCGCTCTGCCAGAACGCGCGCTGCGCGGGCGTCTGCGTCGTATGGCGCAGGATGCGCTTAGGTTGCGCTGTCGCTGCCGGCATCGCCCAAGTCCACAATATAGCCGATCGTCGCCTGTACGTCCTGCCGGACGGGCGCGTCTAACCCCAACAGTTTGGCCCGCCGCTCAGAAAGACGGATCCACCGATCAATCGCGCCGAAGTTGCCCTGCTGCACTTGGCGCGCGATTGCGAGCTGTGCCATGTCCAACCGCTCCAGCTCCAGCGCGCGGAGCTCGGCCGCGGCCTCGTCCGTCTGCTGCGCGATGCGGGCGAGCGCGCGGCTGACGGCCTTGCGCGCGCCCTCATCGCTGATGCCGAGCGCCTGCCCGATCGCGGGAAACGACGCGCCGGCCTTGCGGAGTTCCAGCGCCTGCGCCTCCCGATCGCGCGCCCGCGCGACTTTCGGATTATTCCCCTTCGTCGTCGTCGCCAACGTTCTATGCTCCAACTGGCTCAAGGCGCTCGATCAGCACCGCCTGCTGTCCCGTCTCGGCTTGTTCTGGCTTATGCTTCCCGAATGTCGGTGTTTTGCGATGACACGGCTCGCAGAGTGTGCGGCCGTTATCTATGTCAAACCGCAGTTCAGGGTAGGCGGCGAATGGCTTGATATGATCGGCGTGCAAGCGGATACGATGCCCTGTCACTGATCGATCACCGCACATCTGACAGGTATAGCCGTCGCGCTCAAATACTGCGGCTCGCCAGTCCTTGTATTCCTTTGTCTTGCGTAATCGTTCATGCTCAGGGCTGACGCCGCCCTTCCAAAAAGCACTCTTTTCACCGCGTGAACGTTCAGCCATGAGTCGCCGTGCGTTCTCGCTCATCTTGCGACCGTGCATGTGCGACTGTTCGCCCGTGAGTCCTTTATTCCATGTCGTCATGCCACGCTTGAAAGACCCCGCATTAGTACGCCCCTTTGGTGTACTCCGTCCTAGAAATTGAGATGCACAATGCTTGCTACAAAACTTCTGACGCCGAGGTGTTGGCGTGAAGTCCATGCCACAGTTCGGGCATGGCCGTTGCGGTATAATAGTCATGTCAAGCACCTCCAATGCTTGGCCGTGCCGCTGGATGTTACGAGCATCGCAGCGGCGAATATTTGTACTAATTATACCACACGCGATCATTGACTTGTGGCTTCCTGATGCTCTAAACGCTCGATCAATTCAGGTTCGATACCAGTCTCAGCCGTAAACCTGCGTAATATGACATCGCAGTACTTTGGATCAATTTCTACAACCCGCGCCTGTCGCTGTGTTCGTTCACAGGCGATCATGGTCGTCCCACGACCGCCGAACGGGTCATACACCACATCGCCGCGCTGGGAAGAGTTCTCGACAGCCCGCCGCATCCGCCGCTCCTGGCGGCGTCGCGGCTCCATCGAAATTGGTCCGAAATTGGTCCACGAAACCCCTTGACATTCCCTTGGTTGTCTGATATAATCAGACTATCAAATCGATAAGGAGACGGATATGAGCACCATCGACATGCAAGAGATGACCATCACAATTCGGTACGACAGCACCAGCATTTTCGGCAGCCAAAACCCCGAAGAAGCTGGTATTGACGAGTACCGCACCTATGCCGCCTATGAGGCGGCCGTAGAGGAGGCGGTGCGCGCAGTCTATCCCCACGCCGACATTACCATCATCGGTCCCGAGCCGTATGCTGGCATCGGCGTCAGCACTGCTCAGTGGATCACCTGTGACGGTGAGACGTTCTGGGACGAAGATGATCGCACGACAGAACATGTCGCGCAGATCGTCAACGACGTGTACCAGTCGGGATCGTTCTGGGTGGAGGCGTAACTGCCTCCATCCAGGACGCCACGGCACCGCAATGGTGGGCGGCGGGGCGTTCCGGCCCCGCCAGTTTTTACTTCGTACCCGTTGTGGGAGGATGACGATGGACAACAAGCGACGCGGCGGCAGGCGACCGGGAGCGGGCCGCCGCCCCTCGATCGCCACATTCCGCCGCGATGAGTACCTCATCGTGACGAGAGGCTTTCGGCCGCCGGAACTGGCGCGCGTGGTGCGAGCCAGCACCGAGGGGATGGAGATCCAGCTCGGTGATGAGGTTGTGACGCTCCGGCGGCCGACGCCGGGCGAGATAGCCATCCGTGCATCCTGATTCATCGCCAGCCCTCGCATGCCAGCAGCGCGCCGATCACGGCGCGCTGCCTCCATCGCTGCTCGGGCGAGCAGCGTCGTCCGGCGCAGGCTGTACCACGTCGACCGGAGGCGGCTCGATCGGGATGCGGCGCACCTCGCCGGGCAAGAGCGGCGTGACCCAGGCCGCGATCGTCATGATCAACACCGTCAGCGCGGCGGCCACGTCCTGCGGCATCTCGATGCCCGCATACTGCTTGAGCACCCACATCAGGATCGTGACGACCGCGCCGGCCGCGCCCGAGGCGTACACCTTCGTCAGCGTGCGTGTTGGCTCATACATGCTTATCGCCTCCGCTGCTGCTCGTCCCACTGGAGGACGCCCTGCTGCCGCGCTACCACGCACTGTTCCGCGCGGCGGGCGCGCAGCGGCTCCAGCGTCCGCTCAATCAGAAACACGATCGCCCGAATGAGTCGCATGATTAGCCTCCGAACCGATCCGCGATAAAGCGCGTATAAACGGGCGCGAGAAACACCCAAAGAAACACAATAACGGCAACAGCGCCGGCGATCCAGTGGCGCACGGCGCTGATCCTGTTATCGAGGGGATCGAGCCGCTCGCGCTCAATGCGGTCAAGGCGGCCCAGGAGATCCTTCTCGAGCTTGGTGATCTTCTCCTGCATCAGATCATACTGCGCGACGCGCAACTGGTGATTCTGTTCAAGATGGGCAATGGCTTGCTCGTGACGGTCGGAGGCGAGGCGCAGCGCCCCGAGGTCCTTTTGTGTGTCGTCAAGAATCACACGGAGCTCACGGATGCCATCGTTGATATGCCGCGTCTGCGTAATCAGCATGACCAGCAAGTCCCGATCATTTTGTGGCCGGAATTCGGCAAATGCTTCAGTTCGATCCGGCACGCTCTGCAATCCTTCTCCGTGACTGGTCATGGCATGGATGCCGCGCCCCCTCTGGTAGGACAAACGCGTCAATGCTATGATAGAATGCGCCTATAAAATTGTCAACTTCTATCAGACAGAGCAATATGAGCTTCGCATGGCAGATACAGCACTGGCCCGACGCGGCGGCCTTCGCGGCGCACCTCGCCGCGCGGCCGCCGCTCGGCTGGGCAACCGGCACGACAATTCACCACACCTGGAAACCCGAGGCGCAGGACTGGCGCGGGCGGTCCAGCATGGACGCGCTCGGGCGCTACTACCGCGGGACGATGAAATGGAGCGCCGGGCCGCATCTGTTTCTGTGCGTGGGCGCGCCGAATCCGGCGCACGACGGTGTATGGCAAGGCACGCCGCTCACGCAGCCGGGCATCCATGCCGGGCCGTGCAACAGCTCGCGGATCGGGATCGAGGTCGTCGGCAACTTCGATCAGGTCGGCTGGTCGCCGCGGCTTGCGGAGCTGGTGTTCGGCGTGCTGCTGGCGCTGCACCGCCGGCACGGCTGGGGAGCGGATCGTCTGAACGGCCACCGGGAGTGTATGCCCGGCCAGAAGTCGTGTCCGGGCCGCGCGATCAACATGGAATCGGTGCGCGCGGAATTGCATCGACGGCTCATGCGCGCCACCGTGCCCGTGCCCGGCGCCACGCCGTCATTCGTGGCGCTGGGCGATGGCGTTCGCGTATACCGTTGCATCGCAAATACACCGCTCCGCACGTCCCCCGATCTCGCGGGGCGGGTGGTCGAGATGATCAAAAAAGGCGATCTCTTTCCGGCACGGGGAATGACCTTCGGCCAGATTGTCAATGGGCGGAACGGGTGGCTCCACCGGCTCGATGCAAGGGGCTTTGCGCATGAGTCCGCGTTTGAGGCGGTTTAACGGTAGAGCACACCTGCCGCTCACAAAAAAATACGGCTGGAAGCTGCGGCGCTTGAGCGGCGGCGGTGAACATCTCCCGCCGGGTGGCTGTCAACCCGCCATACGTCTCGGATGCGCCCTCAGCGGCGTAGCGCCAGGGACAAGCTTCCCGCTTTAGCGGGGAGTAGTTGACCACGATTCACCGCGTCGCGCAGTTGCGCGGCCACATTGCGCGGCACATCGGCATAGAGCGGATCGTCTATCGACTGTGACTCCAGCCAGGTGATCAACCACGCGCGCTGCTCGTCACTGAGCAGGACCGTGGCGAGTTCGCCAGACAGCAAGCCGGCGATCGCTTCCTCGGCGCTGTATCCGTGACGCTCATGCAGGAGATGCCGTAGGGACGCGCCCTCCTGGGCTTTGATCAGGATGCGCTTCGGCGGAAATCCAGACCGAGATCGCGCACCACCACTCCGTCCTTTTTTTCCAGTCATACGGTGTGCCATTTCGCGCGATTGCAACTAATTATTTGCGCCAACGGTTTGGGAGGGCCGTTGGCGCTTCGGCCATGGTATAGCGGTCATAGATTACACAATCTCGGCTTCTGCTACCTGGTCGGTCAGCCAGCTTTGCTGCGCGTTGCGCCAGCCGTTCGCCCATGCCGTCACGTAGTACGGCTTTGCGTATTCCTCGCCGCCTTCGAGGTAGTTGATTTCATCTTCGTCGTCGGACTGCCAGTCTTCAATCATCGTGGCGGCGAACCACGCCTCAGCAGCCATCTCAATGATTTCCTCGTCCGTCTTGATCAGGCGACCACTCGTATTGAAAGCGTCCATACCGCTGTTGTAGGCGAGTGACTCGAATGTTTCGCGGTCACTGTTCCGGCTCTGGAGATAGAAGCTGCTCATGTTCGTGCTCCTTGTCATGGTGTCTTACTGATTTGAAGTATAACATACTTCAAATCAATTGTCAAGGGGTCAATCCACGAATCCGCCGAAATTGGTCGAACACAGAACGAGCGCGATAATTATTTGCGCCAACGGTTTGGGAGGGCCGTTGGCGCTTCGGCCATGGTATAGCGGTCATAGATTACACAATCTCGGCTTCTGCTACCTGGTCGGTCAGCCAGCTTTGCTGCGCGTTGCGCCAGCCGTTCGCCCATGCCGTCACGTAGTACGGCTTTGCGTATTCCTCGCCGCCTTCGAGGTAGTTGATTTCATCTTCGTCGTCGGACTGCCAGTCTTCAATCATCGTGGCGGCGAACCACGCCTCAGCAGCCATCTCAATGATTTCCTCGTCCGTCTTGATCAGGCGACCACTCGTATTGAAAGCGTCCATACCGCTGTTGTAGGCGAGTGACTCGAATGTTTCGCGGTCACTGTTCCGGCTCTGGAGATAGAAGCTGCTCATGTTCGTGCTCCTTGTCATGGTGTCTTACTGATTTGAAGTATAACATACTTCAAATCAATTGTCAAGGGGTCAATCCACGAATCCGCCGAAATTGGTCGAGCACAGAACGACCGGCGATAGTAGCTACTCTGCCTCCGACGGAGCGAGCGCGGCGCTGATGTCATCAAGCAGCGACTGGAGATCGTCGGCGGTGTAGGCAGTATCCGGACGCAAGAAGCGCCACGCAGCGTTCAGCAGAACTTCTAAGCGCTCGGCCCGCTGCACGGCCTGTTCCCAGCGCGTCGTCGCGGCCTGCGCCTGTGTGCGCCAGAAATCGCGCTCGGCCGTGAGTCGCTGGTCCCGCCGCTGGTACACCGCCGCCGTCTCAGGATAGCATACCCGGATCGGGCGGTCGTCGTCGGAGCCGAGGAGCTCAGCGGCGGACTCCTCGTCGTCGTCAATCACGGTCCGCCCCCGCTCGCGCCCCCCAGCGCGACCGGGGGGCGCGAGCGGCGCGATGCGCTGTCGGAAGCGTTGTCGTGCCCGCTCGGCACCACGCTCGACCAGCGCTTGCTCGTCCGGCGCGAGCGTGATCGGCTCCGCCGGTTCCGGCGTCAGCAGCAGCAGCTCCAGATACTCGGCCAGTTC
>OGCI01000671.1_pt1 | contig 35369 bp, 34 predicted proteins | sample 1570021 | NCBI WGS metagenome assembly OGCI01 (sample SAMN06264664, study PRJEB24512) | hot springs metagenome | isolation source: Hot spring water | place: South Africa: Tshipise | collected 2015-06-21 | reverse complement strand
AAGCTGGGATTTACCTACATCCTGGGGGTGAAGATGCGCCTGGAGAAAGTGGCCATGTCAGGGGTGCTCTCCCGCGCGGGGCGCTTCCGCCAGGTAACGGACAACCTCCGGGTGAAGGAGGTACTCTACGAGGGTAAGAGATACATAGTCTGCTTAAATCCCCAGGAGGCCGAGAGGGACCGCCTCTCTCGCGAGGCCATGGTTGCTGACCTGGAGAGGAAGATTAAGGATAGCCCCTCCTCCCTCATCGGCAACACCGGCTACCGGCGCTATCTGAAAGCGGGGCAGAGGCCGGAGATAGACTGGGGTAAGGTGAAGGCAGAAGAGCGCTACGACGGAAAGTGGGTGCTTTCGACCAACACCGACCTGCCCGCGGATGAGGTGGCCACCAAGTACAAGGAGCTGTGGCGGGTGGAGAGGATCTTCCGCGAGGCCAAGGACACGCTCCGGACCCGGCCCATCTACCATCAATCGGACTCCTACATCTTGGGCCACGTCTTCGTCTCCTTTCTGGCCCTCCTCCTCATGCACGAACTCAAGGCAAGGACCGGGGGCGCATTCGAGTGGGACGAGATGAAGCGGGATCTGGAGGCCCTCTACGAGGTGGAGGTGGAGCAAGACGGGGCAACCTGGCTGCTGCGCAGCCCCCTTAAGGGTTGTGCCGGCCAGGTATTCAAGGCCGTCGGGGTCGCGGTGCCGCCATCCGCCAAAGAGGCCAATCCTAATGCCACGGCCCTTTTCTGAAGGTGAAAATCGCCCTTTTACCTGGGAGTCTGGAAAATCAACTGTTCAAGATGAGCCAGGGGAGCAGGGCGGACCGGCCCGCGCCGTCCCTGTAAGTGGATCGTACGCCATGTTCTGGAAGGGCATTGCGCGCCCTTTCTGCGGCATTGGCCGCGGCCGCCGGGTCGCAGGGAGAGGCGCGGAGAACGAAAAACCGGGAGCTTGTTCTTCTCCCGGTCTTGCTTGGTGGGCCTAACTGGATTCGAACCAGTGACCTCACGCTTATCAGGCGTGCGCTCTAACCTACTGAGCTATAGGCCCTAGCAATGGTAAATTATATCCTCGTGACGTCCCGCATACAAGAAATCGGGCCAGGCAACGCCACCGCGCTTATGCACATTATCAACAATATGTTGTGGAAAACAACTCGATGAAGCACTATATATTGTGTTAAAAGCTCCGCATGGCTTCTCAAGATTGCTCGTTCAAGCCTTCGGGCAGCAGGAAGTTCTCCTGAGATACCGCGCCTACCCTGCGGTATTCCCAGTCAATCCTCCTGATGATGTCCCCTCGCAAGCGGGCCTCCCAGGCGCTGGGCAGGTAGTCCGGTGCCTCGAGATACACCCGAATTGACCTGCCGTCGGACGTCTCCATGTTAAAGCCCTCCTCGCCCCAGTACCTCTCCACTTCGAAGTAAGGCTTCATCGCCGCGTGGGGCATGAAGCCCGCGCGCTTCGCCGCCTCCTCGTAGGAGATTTTCTTGCAGGTCTTCACGTGGAGGTTGACCATCCACCCCTCACCGATTTCCGCGTTGTAGATGATCATGGAAGGGGTCCCTTCGAGCACCACGCGGAAGGACCCGTTGTCGTATATGCCCACCCCCAGCGCTTCCCCCTCTTCCAGGGCCTTCACCTGGTAGCTGCCCTCCAGGGTTGCCCTTTTCGCCTGCTGCAGGGGGTCGTCCCCCGTACGCGAGCCCCCGCACCCCAGGACAAGACACGCCATGCAGGCCGCCATGAGTACGATGCGCTTCCGCCCCATCTCCTCAACCTTTCATCACGGCCACGGGTCGCATGCGGGCAACCCGGCGCGAGAGCCCGGCTCCCTCGCAGATCTTCACCACCGCCTGCACGTCCTTGTATGCCTCGGGCGCCTCTTCCGCAAGCCCGGCGGGATGGCCGGCCCTGACCAGGATGCCCTCGCTTTCCAGGCGTTTCTTCAGCTCCTCTCCCCTTATTCTCTTCTTCGCCGCCTTCCTGCTCATCGCCCTGCCCGCCCCGTGGCATGTCGACCCGAAGCTCTTTTCCAACGATTCCTCCGTCCCCACCAGAACGTAGGAGTGGCTGCCCATGTCTCCCGGTATTATCACAGGCTGCCCGGTTTCCGCGTACCTCTCGGCCACCTCCGGCCTGTTCCCGGGGAAAGCGCGCGTTGCGCCTTTGCGATGTACCATGAGGGTCAGCGTACGCCCATCAACGCGGTGTTCCTCTTGCTTCGCCAGGTTGTGGGATACGTCATAGAGCACTTCCATGCCCAACTTTCTCGCCTCCGCCTTGAAGGCCCTTTCGAAACAATCCCTTATCCAGTGGGTTATGGCCTCGCGGTTGCACATGGCGAAGTTGGCTGCGCAGGCCATGGCGGCCAGGTAATCGGCGCCTTCCCGTGACTGCACCGGCGCGCATACAAGCTGGCGGTCAGGCAGATTATAACCATATTTTTCCAGTTTCTTGTTCATTACCTCTATATAGTCGGTACAGACCTGGTGGCCCAGCCCCCGCGACCCGGAATGCACCATGATCACCAGCTGCCCTTCGAAGATGCCCAGCTTTTCCGCCTCCGGCGTGACCTGATCCACCACCTGCATTTCCAGAAAATGGTTGCCGGATCCGAGGGTGCCGACCTGATCTTTTCCGCGTGCGAACGCCCGGTCGCTTACCTTTGAGGGGTCGGCCCCCGCATAGCATCCCCCTTCCTCCATGGCCTCGAGGTCTTCTTCCCACCCGATGCCCTTCGCAACCAGCTCCCTGGCCCCTCTGGCCATCAGCCTCTCCATCTCCCGCCGCTCCATGTGCAGCCTGCCCTTGGTCCCCAGCCCCTTGGGAACGCTGGCGTTGAGCATGTCCAAGAGCTCCGGGATCCTCTCCTTTACCTCCCCGTACCGCATGGACGTCTTTACCAACCTCACCCCGCAGGATATGTCGTATCCCACCCCTCCCGGCGATATCACCCCTTCGTCCACCCTTGTGGCGGCCACCCCCCCTATGGGGAAACCATATCCCCAGTGGATATCCGGCATGGCCAGGGATGCCCGCACTATCCCCGGCAGGCATGCCACGTTGGCCACCTGCTGAAGAGCGTTGTCCGCGTCGGCCTTCTCCAACAGTTCGCGATCGCCGAAGACGATGCCTGGCACACGCATCCCCTCCTGCGCCCCCGCCGATATCTGCCAGGTAAATTTTTCCACTTCCTGCACGAAGCCCAGCAGGCTCAACCGCCCTCACCTCGCGATCCCATCCCGTACTCCCGCCAACCGCCCGTACGCACCGCGGGGCGCCGCACATGCCCGCGGCTCAGACGTCGAATATCACCTGGGCTTCCCAGCGGCCGCCCCTCTCCGCCAGCTCCAGCATATGATAGGTGGGCGCCTTTACCTCTCCGGACACCCTGTGTTTTTCGTGATCCAGGGGTTCCCCCACGCCCCATCCCCTGGCCTCCGTCCCGGACGCCTCGTCTACCACAAATTCGCCGAAGGCCCAGCCTTCCACCTCCACCAGGTAGAGTATCTCGGAGAGCCAGGCGACGAGAAGCGCTTTCTCTTCCGGCGCCCGCGCCTCTATCCTCGCCCTCCCTGACCCGCGCACGGACTCCGGGTCATACATGAGCGACACCATCCCCAGTGCACAGTTGGCGAAGACCTCCGCCCGCGATTTTCCGTAGGCCCGCACGCCCACGTCCGCCGTATGCTCTACGGCCTCAAACCTCTTCAGCCTCTTCAGCCTCTTCAGCCTCTTCACCTTCCTGGGGCGTCTCCGCAAGCCCTTCACGGGAAGCCAGGTGGGCTATGGAGGCGACGCGGTCTTCCCCTTTCAAGTTCATGACCCTCACTCCCTGGGTGGCGCGCCCCTGGCGCGAGATGTCTTCGATGGGCACCCTGATGACCACGCCATCCACGGATATGGCCATCAGCTCCTGGTTTTCCCTGACCACCCTCGCCCCCACGATCCTGCCCTTCACGCCGCCCGCAGCCATGGTCCTCACCCCTTTGCCGCCGCGATGCCTGCGCGGGTACCTGGATATGGCCGTCCTCTTACCGTATCCCTGGTCGGTTATGACGAACAGGTCGGCGTTCTCGGCGGCGATCCCCATGGCGATGAGCTCGTCCCCCGGGGCCAGCCTTATCCCCCTCACCCCCCTGGTGTCCCTGCCCATGGAACGGCAGTCCGTTTCGGGAAAGCGCAGGGCCTGCCCCTCACGGGTGACCAGTATGAGGTCGCTCCTCCCGTCGGTAAGCCGCGTGTCTATCACCTCGTCCCCATCCTGAAGGCTGATGGCGATGAGCCCGTCCTTGCGGGGCGAATCGTACAGCCGGAACGGGGTCTTCTTAACCATTCCCCTCGCCGTCGCCATGACCAGGAAGCTTTCCTCCGGGTAATCCCGCGTGGCGATCACGGAGCATATCTTCTCCCCTGGCCCCAGGGGGAGGAGGTTGACCAGCGCCTGGCCGCGCGAGGTGCGTGATCCCTCCGGGAGCTCGTAAACCTTGAGGCGGTACGATTTGCCGCGGTTGGAGAAAAAGTGGATGTAATGGTGGGTCGAGGCCACGAAAAGGTGCTCGACGAAGTCGCCTTCTTTTAGGTTCATCCCCGTCACGCCCTTGCCGCCCCTGCGCTGGGTGCGGTAGGTGGTGATGGGCAGCCTCTTCGCGTAGCCGGAATGCGTGATGGTCACCACCACCTCTTCCTCCGCGATGAGGTCCTCGATCTCCAGGTCCTCGTAGTCGGGGACTATCTCCGTCCGCCGCGGATCGCCGTATTTCCTCTTGATTTCCTGCAGCTCCTCCACGATTATGGCGCGCAGCTTCTTCTCGTCGGCGAGCACCTCCTTCAGCCTGGCGATCTCCTTCTTGAGCTCCTTGTGCTCTTCCTTCACCTTCTCCCTCTCGAGCCCCGTGAGCCTCTGCAGCCGCATGTCCAGTATCGCCTGCGCCTGTTCCTCGCTCAGCTTGAACCGTTTCATGAGCCCATTCCGCGCATCCGGCACGGTGCGGGACTTCTTGATGAGGTCTATCACCTCTTCCAGGTTGGCCAGCGCTACCAGGAGGCCTTCGAGGATGTGGGCGCGCTTCTCCGCCTTGTCCAGCTCGAATCGTGTCCTGCGGGTCACCACCTCGACCTGGTGCTCCACGTAGCCCGCCAGTGCTTCCTTGAGGTCGAGAACGCGCGGCACGCCTCCCACCAGGGCGAGCATGATGATCCCGAAGGATTCCTGAAGCTGGGTGTGCTTGTACAGCTGGTTCAAGACCACCTGCGGAGGGCTTTCCTTGCGCAACTCGATAACCAGCCTCATTCCCGAGCGATCGCTCTCGTCGCGCAGGTCCGCGATGCCGCTTATCTTCTTGGCGCGAACCAGCTCCGCTATCCTCTCCGTCAGCTTCGACTTGTTCACCTGGTAGGGTATCTCGGTGATCACGATGCTGCTGCGCCCCGATTTGCTCTGTTCCACGTGCGCCTTGCCCCTGACCCTGATCACGCCGCGACCGCCCTCGTAGGCTTCCCTGATGCCCTCCAGGCCCATGACCATCCCGCCGGTGGGAAAGTCCGGGCCCTTGATGTGCTTCATGAGGTCCCTGATCTCCGCCTCGGGGTTATCGACGAGCATTATGGTCGCGTCGATAACCTCTCCAAGGTTGTGGGGGGGGATGTTGGTGGACATCCCCACCGCGATCCCGGAAGAGCCGTTGGCCAGGAGGTTCGGGAAGCGGGAGGGCAAGACCACGGGCTCTTCGAGCGAGCCGTCGTAGTTGGGGACGAAGTCAACCGTCTCCTTGTCTATGTCGCGGAGCATCTCCATGCTGATGGGCGAGAGCCTCGCCTCCGTGTAGCGCATCGCCGCCGGGCTGTCTCCGTCCACGGACCCGAAGTTGCCGTGGCCGTCCACCAGCTCGTAGCGGCAGGAGAAGTCCTGCGCCATGCGCACCAGGGTGTCGTAGATGGCCGCGTCCCCGTGGGGGTGGTACTTTCCCATCACGTCCCCCACAACCCTTGCCGACTTGCGGTAAGGCCGGTTCGGCGTAAGGTTCTGCTCGAACATGCCGTAGAGGATGCGCCTGTGCACCGGCTTGAGGCCGTCCCTCACGTCGGGCAGAGCCCTGCCCACGATTACGCTCATGGCGTAATCCATGTAGGAGCGCCGCATCTCCTCGTCGATCTCCACGGGCTTTATCTTTCCGGCAAGTGCTTGCACCATTCTCTCTTCCTCCCAAGAGCCAGGGTTGCTGGAACGGGCCCAAAGCCCAGTCGCGCCCGTTTATATATCCAGGAAGCGGACGTTCTTGGCGTGCTTCTGAATGAACTGCCTTCGCGCATCCACGTCGTCCCCCATGAGGGTGTTGAAGATCTCGTCGGCGATGATGGCGTCCTCCAGGGTGACCTGCATGAGTATGCGCTTCTCCGGGTTCATGGTGGTTTCCCAAAGCTGCTCGGCGTTCATCTCGCCCAAACCCTTGTACCTCTGCACCTCGTATTTCTTGCCGTCGAACCGCGACAGCAGCTCTTCCATCTCCGCGTCGCCGTAGGCGTAGTAATCGGTCTTGTCGCAATGGATGCGGTAAAGCGGGGGCTGGGCGATGTACACGTAGCCCGCCTCTATCATCTCCTGCATGTAGCGGAAGAAGAAGGTGAGGATAAGGGTGCGGATGTGCGCGCCGTCCACGTCGGCGTCGGTCATGATTATGGCCTTGTGGTAGCGCGCCTTGGAGATGTCGAACTCCTCGCCTATCCCCGTCCCCGCGGCCGTGATGATGGCCTGGATCTCGCTGTTGTTGAGGATCTTGTGCAGCCTGGCTTTCTCCACGTTCAATATCTTCCCCTTCAGCGGCAGGATGGCCTGGAAACGCCTGTCCCTCGCCTGCTTCGCGGATCCGCCGGCGGAGTCCCCCTCCACCAGGTATATCTCGCAGAGCGACGGGTCCCTCATGGTACAGTCGGCGAGCTTCCCGGGCAGCGAGGTGCTCTCCAGCAGCCCCTTGCGCCGCGTCAGCTCCCTGGCGTTCCTGGCAGCCATGCGCGCCTTGGAGGCCCCGATGACCTTCGTGACTATGGCCCGCGCCTCGTTGGGGTGTTCCTCGAACCATTCCGCGAGCTTGGTGTTGACCGTTGATTCCACGAAGCCCTTGATGTCGGTGTTGCCCAGCTTGGTTTTGGTCTGACCCTCGAACTGGGGCTCGCGCAGCTTCACGCTCACGATCGCCGCCAGGCCCTCTCTGACGTCCTCGCCGATGAGATTCTGGTCCTTCTCCTTGAGGAAACCCTTCTTGCGCGCGTAGTCGTTGATGACCCTGGTCAACGCGGCCTTGAAGCCGGCGAGATGCGACCCGCCCTCGTGGGTGTTGATGTTGTTGGCGAAGGTGTAGATGTTCTCGACGTATCCCTTGTTGTATTGCAGGGATATTTCCACCTGCGCGTCGTTTTGCTCGGCGCTCATGTATATTATCCTCGCGTGCAGGGGGTCCTTGTTGGCGTTGATGTGCTTGATGAAGTCGATGACGCCGCCCTCGTACTTATAAACGACCTGCTCGGGGGGTTCCTTTCTCTCGTCCTTGATCTCTATCCTCAGGCCGCGGTTGAGGAAGGCCATCTCCCTCATCCTCTGGGCGATGGTGTCGAAGTCGAATTCCACCGTCTCGAAGATCTCCGGGTCCGGGGAGAAACTGATGATGGTCCCCGTGCGGCTGCTTTCTCCCACCTCCTCGAGCCCCGTGACGGGGATACCCCTCTCGTATCTCTGCTGGTAAACCTTTCCGTCCCGGCCTACTTCCAGCACCAGCCACTCCGAAAGCGCGTTCACCACGGAGACGCCCACGCCGTGTAACCCTCCCGAAACCTTGTAGACCTTGCCCCCGAACTTGCCCCCCGCATGCAGGGTGGTCAGCACCACCTCGGCGGCCGGCTTCTTCTGCTTCTCCATCATGCCCACGGGGATGCCCCGGCCGTCGTCCACTACCGTTATGCTGTTGCCGTTGTGGATGGTGATCCAGATGTTCCTGCAGAAGCCGGCCAGGCACTCGTCTATGCTGTTGTCCACCACCTCGTAGACGAGGTGGTGCAGGCCTCGCGGCCCCGTGGTGCCTATGTACATGCTCGGGCGCCTTTTCACGGCCTCGAGGCCCTCAAGCACGGCTATGGAGCTCTCGTCGTATATCTCCGTCCTGTCGGTTGCTCCCTCCATTTCTCCTCCGTTTACCTGGTCTTTTGTAATCCTTCTTGCCCTCGTTAGGCCTCTTTTTCCGGTCCCCTCTCAGCCCTTTATTCCCATGATTATTATATCATTCAGGGGCTTTTACGTGGGAGTTCTATGTGCCTAAATCAACCTCTACTTGAAGTTTACTTTTATCTTGACGCTGCGTATTTCTATGCCTTTTCTGCGCTTTATCTCCTCCGCCAACTCGGCAACGCTGTAGCGCAGTTCCTGCGCCCAGGCGTGCGAGTCCACCTTCACGAACAACTCCCCGTTCTCCAGCCGGTAAGGCTCCGCGTGCCGCGCGTTCGCGGACAGGGAAGGCCATACCTCCCTTATCTCCGCGAGCTTGCCGGCTTCCTCCATGCCCGCATCTTTCATGATGTCCCTTACCAGCTTGCCTATTTCCTGCAAGAGAACCCCCTGCCTGCGCTCCTCGCCTAATACTTTCCCTGCTTATGGTACCGTCTGGGTACGACAGCATCCCTGCGCCGCCCTTACCGGGCCCCGCCACCGCGAACTCGCACTCGCCGCCCTTGTTCCTCTGGCCTGGCGCCCCGCGCCGGCCGCATCCCCCTCTTGCCCCTCAGAGGTATACCCTGTTTATTCCCTGCGCTCCCCCGATGTCATCCGTGTCGGTGATTATCGCCTGCTCCCAGCCCGCCAGAAGCTCGAGTAAAGCGCTCCTGTTCTTCCTGTCCAGCTCAGAGAGGCAGTCGTCGAAGAGGAGCAGTGGCTTTTCCCCCGTGAACTCTTCCATGATCCCCGCTTGCGCGATCCTCAGGAGAAGGGAGACGATCTTCTGCTCGCCGTGCGAGCACTCCCTCCTCGCATTGCGCCCGCCGTAGGAAATCAACATCTCATCCCTGTGCGGCCCGATCAGCGTCACTCCCCTCCTTATCTCCGCGTCCTCCACCTTGAGGAGCCTTTCCTCGTCTTCCCTTCCTTCCGCCTCCCTCCTGTAGAGGTTGCTGTAATACCTGATCTCTATCCGCTCCGCCCCCCATTTCTCGCCGCTGCGGTTGGCCATCTCCTCCGCCTTCCGCACGACCTGCGCCCTCTCGCTCGTTATCTCCGCTCCCCTTTCCAGCAGCAGCGGGTTCCAGTGCCTGATGCTCTCCCTTCCCCACAATCCCCTCCTGACCATCCTGATGGCCTCGTTCCGCTGTCTCAGCACCTTCCCGTATTCCCTGGCGACCTCCCTATACCCCTTCCTCACGCGCCCCGCCGTCTCGTCCAGATATCTTCTCCTCTCTTCCGGGCTCCCCTTCACCATATACACGTCGTCCGGCGTGTAGGACACCGCGGCGATGCCTTCTACCGCCTTCCTCTGCAAGCCGCCTTCCCTCTCTATCTCCGCCCTCGCCTCCCGCTCCGTCCTCTCCCCAAACCACCCGCCTATATAGGCTCTTTCTTCCCCGGTCCTTATCACCTCTCTTATGTCTGACGTGCGCATGGATCTCCCCTCGATCAAAATAAAAACGGCCTCGAGCATGTTTGTCTTGCCGACGCCGTTTTCTCCGATTATTATGTTTATGCCCGGTTCGAATGCGACCGTCTCTTCCCCGTAGTTCCTGAAGTTGTTCAGCCTTACCCTTCTGACCAATTTCTATATCCTCACCGGCATGATGATGTACAGGAAATCCTCACCTTCCCTTCCTTTTATCACTCCCGGCTTGAGGGGTTCCGTTATTCCCAGCACTACCTCCTCTTCGTCCACCGATGCCAGTCCGTCTTCCAGGAACCTGCTGTTGAAAGCGATGGCGACCGGGTCACCGTCATATTCCGCCTTTACCGTCTCCTTCCCCTCACCCACCTCGCGCGACTCCCCTACTACCGTTATCTCTTCCCCTCCCATGTTTAATTTTATGACCGAGTTCACCACCGATATCCTCTTTATGGCCCCCAGGATCTCCTCCTTGTTCGCGACCGCTTTTCTCTCCACACTCTCCGGCAAAAACTGCTCGTACTTGGGAAATTTTCCCTCTATAAGCCTTATGGTATAGTCCACTCCCCCCGCGCTGAACCTTACCTGCCCCCTGTTTTCATCCCTGTAAAAATCCACCTTTTCATCCGCCGTTATCACCCTCGACAGGTTGAGGAGAGCGCCGGCAGGGATGATATAGCTGTCCTCTTCAAAAACTTCGAAGCCGTTCCTTACTACGTCGACCGCCAGGCGGTAACTGTCAGTGCTCACCATCCTTATGCCGTTCTTCCCCACCTCGAAAAGTATCCCCATCAAGGTAGGCCTCTTCTCGTCCTTTGATGCCGCTCTCGATACCCTCTGCACGGACTTTATGAAAGCGGCCGCATCGATCCCTTTTACAACGGCGCGGTCAACCTCGGGGGTTGTGGGAAAGTCCTCCACAGGAAGGGTGAATATCTTGAAATACGACTTCCCTCCCTCCAGCACCATCTCGTTCCCCACCGTCGACAGCAGGACCTTCTCATCCTTCATGTCCCTCAGGAGTTCCATGAGAAGCTTGTGGTTTACAACACACACCCCATCTTCCTCCACCTGCGCCGCGCAGGTTGTGGTGGTAGACGATTCCAGGTCATTAGACGTCATGGTCAGGACATCGGAGGACGATGATATCTTTACCCCGGAGAGTATGGGCATCATCCCCCGCGCGCTCACGGAATACTGGAGGAGATGAACCGATTTCACCAGATCCTCGCGTAGTGCGCTGAACTTCATCTCTTGACCTCCTGCTTTATACCTCTTTCTACTACGAAGTGATAATTAAAATCTCATCATCTTCATCATATACCCTGTAGAAAATGTTGATAACGCCCCAAGAACGTGGAGAAGGGCATGGTGTTGCGGACAGAAGCTGTTGATAAAAAGTACATACCGTGAGAAAAAACACGCAACAAACCGCGGCTCCTTTCAAGACGGTGACTTATAGACAAGAGTTCACATCCTTTCAACAGACAGGTTGTTGAAACCGTGCCTCAACTGATTGGTTATTTTCTGGACCATGTGATAGATATCGCGCTTCTCCTCGATGAGCACCTTTATCTTCTCGACCGAGTGGATGGCTGTGGAGTGGTGGCGCCCCCCCAATGCACTGCTTATGGTGGGCAGCGACGCATCCGTCAGCTCGCGGCAGAGATACATGCATACCTGCCTGGCGGTGACCAGGTTTCGGGAGCGGCTGGCGCTTGTTAACTGCTCGACGGAGATGTTGAAACAGTCGGCGGTAACTTTGATGATCTCGTCTATAGTGATGATTCTGGCCTCGCTTTCGGGAAGGATGACCCGCAGGACCTCGATCGCCTGCTGTAGGCTGACGGGTTCTTTGGTCAGGCTGGAATGAGCCACCACCCGGATAAGGGCACCCTCAAGCTCCCTGATGTTGGAGTCGAACCTCGAGGCGATATACTCGATGACGTCGTCGGGGACATCGCGCTTGTCCAAGGCGGCCTTCTTCTTGAGGATGGCTATGCGCGTTTCGAGGTCAGGGGGTTGTATGTCAGTTATCAAGCCCCAGCCGAACCGCGACTTCAACCTGTCCTCGAGGGTGGGAATCTCGTTAGGGGTGCGGTCGCTGCTCAGGACGATCTGCTTGTTATTGTTGTAGAGATCGTTGAAGGTGTGAAAGAACTCCTCCTGGATACGCTCCTTCTTCGCCAGTATCTGGATGTCGTCGACGAGCAGGACATCGCACGATCGGTAGTTCTTCTGAAAGGAAGGGAAGCTGTTGTCGCGCACCGCTTCTATGTAGTCGTTAACGAACTTCTCGGTGCTTATATAGGTTATCTTGAAGTTGGGGTATAGCCTACGGGTGTAGTGGCCGATGGCATGCAGGAGATGGGTCTTTCCCAGCCCCACCCCCCCGTAGATGAAGAGCGGGTTGAAGCACGTGGGGTTCTCTGAGACGGAGAGTGCTGCGGCATGTGCAAACCTGTTGCTGGCGCCGATGACGAAGGTTTCAAAGGTGAACCTCGGGCTTAGGTCACGCGGCGCGCTGTCCTCCTCGAGCAGGTTCACATCGAGGTATACCGGCTTGCGGCCGGGACCCTTGCGGCGATCCTTGAACACCAACCTGACTTCGTTTACGCCGTCAAAACTTTCGGTAACGATCTCACGTATAAGGTTAAGGAATCTTTTTTCCACCCATTCCTTCGTGAAGATATTGTTCGTGTAGAGGACGAGCGTGTCTCCATCGACCCCCTCAAAATGCACGTTTTTAAGCCACAAAGAGAAGGAGTCGGGAACCCTGTCGAGGATGACCTTCTTGCACTTCTCCCACATGGTGCCGTCTTTGGAAGACATCGGATCATCCCCCGAGGTAGGTCACGCGAACAATCACAGGGGTTATTCTATTACAGTGACAGAAGCGCCTGCAAGTATGTTCGGCCACTTTCTGAAAGGAATCTTTTTCCATCTGGTTTGCAGGCGACGAGGCCCAGGCGCTCCAGCCTTACCAGCTCACGGTACGCCGTACCGGGGCTGATGCCGAGTTCCTGGGATATGCCGGTCGGACCCAGAAAAACCCCCTCGGAGAGCAGGAAGAGGATGTTGTTCTGGCGGGGAGAAAGTTCGGGTACCCCCCCGGCGGCCGTCTCCGCGGGAGGCCCGAAGCCGCCGAGCAGGGAGATGCAGATGTGGGTCCCGGAGCCACGCTCCGAGGTGATGCGGAGATCCCCTCCCAGCGCACGCAGGTCTTCCCGCGCCAGGTAAAGACCTATACTTACTCCCCTGATAAGCGACCTATGCAGCTCGCTCGCGGTGGAAAATCCGAGCTCAAAGGCCTGCTCCGGATGGGAGATGCCGGGGCCGGTATCCGAGATGTAAATGCGGTTGAGGGAAGGGTCTACGACGACGGAAGCGGTACAGGGCACGGCGTGGACCAGGTTGTCCACCAGCTCACGCAAGGCGATACGGGGAAGGGGGCACCCCGCCTCCTCGAGGTAAGCGAGGATGGTACCGACAAGCTTCTCCGCAAAAGCGGGGAAGTCGCGCTCGCGGAACTCAATGACGCTGAACCCCTCACTTTCGGGCAAGGCCAGGCGCGTATGGGGAGGAAGGAGCCCCTGCTCGTTTTGCTCCCCCCTAACCGTTTTGGCCACCGATTTCACCACACGGTAAAAGCGGAGAAACGGACGACGAGGATGGTTGAAAGCCGCGGAAAAGGGCGGAAAAACAGGCGTGCGGTGCGACACGGCGCGCCGTGTGCCGCGCGCGCGGACGCACTAAAGGCCAGGAAGGAAGGGCATACGACGTCATGTGCTATCCCGCTGATCACGCCACCCAAACGTTTTCCACAGCCTTATGCACAGATGTTGAAAACCCGACCGATATGCTACGGCGCCACAATGGCAAGTATGAATTATATCAGCGATAGGCCTTTTATATAAACCGTATGGCCGGCCGCCCGCATCGGTATGGCCGGCCGCCCGCATCGATGGCATCCGGTACCGTGCCACCCCGCCGCGGGCCCGGGCGCGGCCGCGCGATAACCTTACATGAGGGAAGGTCGTGGAACCCGCGCGGGGGTCGCGTGCCTCGCGGAGATTGCGGGCCCTGGCTCGGCTGGCAAGGGGGGGCGCCGCGACCACCAGTTCCTTGACACTAATACGGGCCGTAGATATAATCTTTCTGCTTTTTCGGAGGGAATGAGATGAAAAGAACATATCAACCAAATACCAGAAAAAGGAAAAAGAACCACGGGTTCCGCAAGAGGATGAGCACGCGTGCCGGAAGAGCTATCCTCAAAAGGAGGAGGCTGAAGGGCAGGAAGCGCTTAAGCGCCTGATGCCACATGGAAACCCTGAGGAAAAGCCGCCACTTTAAAAGGGTGGCAGAAGGCGGCAGCAGGGAAAAACTGGAAACCATAACCGTCTGCAGGCTTCCCAAACAGGAAGGAATTACCAGGATAGGAATATCCGTTTCCGGGAAAGCGGGCGGAAGCGTTGAGCGGAACAGGATAAAAAGAAGGTTGAGGGAGGCGCTGAGAAAAAACGCCTCCCTTTTGCCGGAAAAGGAAGACATCGTGATAATAGCGGGGAGGAAGTGCCTGGAAGCGGACTTCAGCGAGATCGAGAAAGACATACGCAGGTTGAGAAGATGAAAAAAGGAAAGGCCACACGCATCGGGAGGGCGGCTGGAAAACCGGTGATAGGCGCGATAAAGGCCTACCAGGTGCTAATATCGAGCTGGATGCCGCCACGTTGCAGGTTCTACCCCACGTGCTCCCAATACATGATACAGGCGATAGAAAGGCTCGGTGTAGCAAGGGGGGTGGCCATGGGGTTGCGCAGGATCTGCCGGTGCCACCCGTGGAACGAAGGGGGATATGACCCTCTACCGGAGGGATAGAGTATGATGAACGCGTTTGGCGACATATGGAACGGGATAGTAGCCGGGCTCAACTTCCTGCTCCAGGCGTTCTACAAGTTTTCCGGAAGTTACGGCATAGCGATTATATTGCTGACGCTGCTTATAAAACTGGTGCTGCTGCCGTTGACCATCAAGCAGACGAGGTCAATGATAGCCATGCAGAAGATCCAGCCGGAGATAAGGAAGCTGCAGGAGAAATACAAGGACGACAAGGAGAAACTCTCCCAGGAGATGATGAAGTTCTACAAGGAGAACAAGGTAAACCCGCTGGGAGGGTGCCTGCCGCTCTTGCTGCAGATGCCGGTGTTCTTTGCGCTCTTCACCGTGTTGAGGAAGTATATCATGACGCCCCCGGCGATCATCATCGGGAACACGTTCGCCGTCTTCAAGGACCTGTCCTGGTTCGGCCAGGGGGCCACGGCGGCCTATGCGGCCCTGCCCATAACCAAGAGCGCGGGGTTCCTCTGGATCGGGAACCTGGCGGACACGACGCGGATAGCGGACCCCACCTTTGTGCTCATAATACTGCTGGCGGCCTCGACATGGTATTCGCAAAAGCAGGTAATGACCGACCCGCGGCAGAAGAACATGATGATCGTGATGCCGCTGATCACCGCGTTTATCGGCATAAGCCTCCCCGCGGGGGTTGTCCTCTACTGGGTGACCACCAACATATTGCAGATATTGCAGCAGTTCGGCATGGAGTTCTACGACAAGAAATTTAGCAAGGAAGGAAAAGCGCCGCTGGCGGCGAAGAGCGCCGTCGCGGAGAAGAAAAAGGAGGCCGCGGGGAAGGGTGTGGCTGCCAAGGAAAAGGCGGGAGCGGGCAAGAAACCCGCGGTTCCCGAGAAGAGAAAGGCGGCACCGCAGGCGAAAAAGCAGGGCGCGCCCGCCAGAAAGGACGCGGTAGCGGCGTCGAAGGGAAAAGGTGCCGGAAAGGGAGTGCCCGCGAAGGCGGCAAGGGGCCAGGCGCCCCCCAAGAAGAAAAAGCCCAAGGGCCCGCCCCCTCACAAGAAACGTTGACGGAGGCTGCGCCCCGCGGGGCGCAGCGCGATTGGAGATAAGGAGAAGAAGCATGGAAGCGTTAGAAAGATCCGTAACCCCCAAGGGCATAGTGGTGGATATCGTCAACCTGATGAACCTTAGGACGCGGGTCACCTCGTGGGAAGACGAAGAGGAGATCCATGTCGACATCTGGGGGGATGACCTGGGGATATTGATTGGAAAAGGAGGAGCCACCCTGCAGGCCCTGCAAGACCTGGTGGCCGTTATCGTGAGGAAAAATTGCGGCGAGGACAGGAGGATAGTCGTAGATGTTGAGAGATACCGGGAAAGGAAAAAGCAAAAACTGAGGGAATACGCGGAAAGGATGGCCGAGAGGGCCATGACGACGGGAAAGGCCGTCAGGCTGGAGCCGATGGGGGCCAGGGAAAGAAAGATAGTGCACGATGCCGTGAAGGACATACCGGGCATCGAGAGCAAGAGCGAGGGCGAGGAACCCCAGAGGAGAGTGGTCATCTCGCCGGCATAAGCCGCCCGGCAGATACAGGTGCCGTTGTTTCACGTGAAACACCTGAAGGCGGCGCCGCCATAGAAAGTGTAAACCGCAACTATAGGTTAAGATATTGCCATTATGCCGTGTCCGGGGACATCTGGCAGAAATCAAGCAACCTTGTTTCACGTGAAACATCTCAGGCACGCCATAAAGGCGGCTGAACGGCCGGGAGGCACGCCGCCGCTCGCAAAAAAAGATTGCCAGGGCATGCGCGATGCGCCTGATCTAGCCAGGCTAACCCGCGTAAGATATGGGGGAAGACGGCCTCTTGAGAGAGATACGGCGCCAAAACACAACCATACAATGCGCGAAACAACTGGCCGGATTAGGATGAATGCATGTATCGAAGCCGCTTTCCGGCCTAAGGGGTGCGAATATCGCTGCGCAAGCCCCTCGTGTTGATATAAAAGGAAAAAGAAAGAGGGGATAGAAATTATGAATAAAACAGGGAGGCAGGCCGCCGGATGATAGTATCCTTGTTGGGCCGGACAATATGTCAGCACGGGCAGAACCCCCAAGCAAAGGGCGCCGCGGGGAGCGTCGGCACATGGGAATAGGCGCAGACGGGGTCACGGAGGCGCTGGCAAGCTCCCTGGATGGGGCCGCGAGGAGGATGGGCCTGATCATAGACGAGGAACGGAGGGAAAGAGCTGCCCTGTACATGAAGGAGTTGGTGCGCTGGAACAAGGCGTATAACCTCGTGGGGAGGAAGCTTGGGCCGGAGGAGCTCGCAGGGCTTTTCGTCGACGCGATCACGCCGCTGGCGGTAAAGGGGTTGATCGAGGAACGGAAGGAGGTCCTGGATGTCGGCACGGGGGCGGGGATGCCAGGCATACCGCTCTATATCATAGGAGGGCCCTTTCCTCTTACCCTGGTGGAGGCGCAGAGGAAGAAGGTGACGTTCCTGAGGCACGTGAGAAAGATGCTCTCGCTGGAGAAGACAACCATTTATCCGGGAAGGCTGGAAAACGCGGTTCGCGAGGAGGATATGCAGAACGGATTCGACCTGGTTTTGGCAAGGGCCGCCATGGACCCCTTTCGCCTGTTCCGCCTGGCGAAACCGCTGCTCGCCGATGGGGGAACGGCGTTGCTATACCTTGGGAAGAGGGAGGCGGAGATGGTGAGGAAAAAGGCGGCCCAGCAGGGGATAGCGGGCTGGCGCCTGGAGGCGGTGAGATCCACACAGAGGATCGTGCATAAGGATTTCTACCTGGTGATGCTCAAGAAGAGCGAGGAAAACCCCGCGTGAAGGCACGGGGGTCATGATAGTCCAGGGGGCGCGATGCGGAAAGCGCGCTTCGCGGCGGACGGCGCATGGGCGGCAGGCCGTTCGTGTTGAGGAAGGCGCCGGCAGTAAACGGAGCGAGATTATTACGAGGTGAGGAAAAGTGGAAGGTGATGAGCCGAGGTCCGGGGAGGAGAATCGCTCCCGCGCGAAGGCGGTGGCCGTAGCCAACCAGAAAGGAGGGGTAGGGAAAAGCACGACCGCTATCAACCTGGGGGCCTACCTGGCCGTGGAAGGCAAGAAAGTGCTGGTGGTCGACCTCGATCCGCAGAGCAATGCCACGAGCGGGCTGGGCATCGGGCCTTATCTGGACGGGCAGCAGATATACGACGTGCTGGTAGGGGAGGTGTCCATTAAAGAGATCATCGTGCCCACGACGATGGATGGCCTTGACATCGCCCCCTCGTCATTGCGGCTGGCGGGCGCGGAGGTGGAACTGGTTTCCGAGATTTCCAGGGAAAGCAGGCTGAAGAAGAGCCTGGAGGCGGTAACAGGGGAATACGACATCATCCTCATAGATTGCCCCCCTTCCCTGGGCCTGCTCACCGTCAACGCGCTGGCGGCCGCCGACGAGGTCATCATCCCCATACAGTGCGAGTATTACGCGCTCGAGGGGCTGGTCCTCCTGCTCAGGACCATTGAAAAGATAAAGGTCTACCTTAACCCTGACCTTCGCATCGGGGGGATACTCCTCACCATGCACGACGCGCGCACCAACATATCCCGCCAGGTGATGGAGGAGGTTCGCAGGCAATACCCCAAGGAGACCTTTCAGACGGTGATCCCCAGGAACGTAAGGCTGAGCGAGGCGCCCAGTTACGGGAAGCCGATCTCCCAGTACGACCCACGTTCAAGAGGCGCAGCGGCCTATCACGAGTTGGCGAAGGAAGTGATATCCCATGACTAAGAGAGGGCTTGGAAAGGGATTGGGCGCATTGATAACCTCCAGCGTATCTGCGGAGCAGGGGCACCAGGAGATGATACCGGTGGACAGCATCTCGCCGAACCCCCTGCAACCGAGGAAAAGGTTCAAGGAAGAAAGCCTCGAGGAGCTGGCCGAATCGCTGAAAGAACACGGCGTGGTGCAGCCCGTTATCGTGCGGCCGGCGGGTACGGGATACGAGTTGCTCGTGGGGGAGCGCAGGTGGCGCGCTGCCCAGATGGCGGGGCTAAAAGCCATCCCCGCGGTCATCAGGGAGGCGGAAGCCTCCCAGTGCCTTGAGGTGGCCCTGGTGGAAAACCTGCACAGGGATGACCTCAACGGCATCGAGGAGGCCACCGCATACCGCCAATTGATGGAGGACTTCGGCCTTACACAGGAGGAGATCTCGCAGAAGGTGGGGAAGAGCAGGTCGGCGGTGGCCAACTCCCTGCGCCTGCTTCAACTTCCAGTTGAGATTCAGGCTTCTATCGTCGCCGAGGATATCACCCCCGGACATGCCCGCGCCCTCCTCGCCTTACAGGGGGATCCCTACCAGGCGGTGATCCTGCAGAGGACGGTGGAGGAAGGGCTGTCGGTGAGGCAGGTTGAGGAGCTGGTAAGGAAGCGCCTGGACAAAGAAGGGGAGAAGGAGAGGAAAAAGGAGAAGCCGAGGGTCCTGGAAGGATACGCGGAGGTCCTCGCGGCGAGCCTGCAGGCGAAGGTCAGGGTGGTGCAGGGAAAGAGGAAGGGCAAGATCATCATAGAGTTCAAGGGAGAGAAGGAGCTGCAGCGCATCCTGAAGGATATGGGGGTGGCGGCCCCCGGGGATCAGGCGAGCGCGGGCTAATTATCTGGAATATTTTTCCAAGGCGAGGCGGACAAGCCTCTCCACCAGGTCCCGGAAACCCAGCCCCGCTGCCTCGGCGGCCAGGGGCAGCAGGCTGGACTCGGTCATGCCGGGGCTGATGTTCAGCTCCAGCACCTGCGGGTTGCCGGCCTCGTCGACGATGATGTCCACGCGGGACACGTTCTCGCACTCCAGAGCCCTGTGGGCGCGCGTGGCCACCTCGACTATCCTCTGCGTGATCTCCCCGTCCAGCCGGGCCGGGCAGTAATAATCCGTGGCACCAAGCGTGTAACGCGAATCGAAGTCGAAGAATCCGCTGCGGGGCACGATCTCCACGACGGGGAGGACCTCCAGCTCTGCGTTCCCCAGTATGCTCACCGCCACCTCGCTTCCCCTCACGTACCCTTCGAGAAGCACGCGCTCGTCGTAGTGGAGCGCGGAACGGACCGCCTCCGGCAGCTCGCCCCCTTCCTGCACTACCCTCACGCCCAGGGCGGAACCCTGGGCTACCGGCTTGACTACCAGGGGAAAGCCCAGCTTCTTGCCGATGACGGGCAGCGCGTGCAGGGATCCCATTTCCTGGAAAGTCGCCTCGCTGAGCACGAAGAAAGGCGGGGTGGGGACCCCGTGGCGGCGGAAGATCTCCTTGGAGAAGGCCTTGTTGAAGCCCACGGCGCTGGAATAGACGCCGGGCCCGGTGTAGGGGATGTCCAGTATCTCCAGCAGTTCCTGCACCGTGCCGTCCTCGCCGAACTTGCCGTGGAGGGCGATGTAGACGAGGTCCAACCCGGCGCCTTTCAGGTTTGGCACCAGGGTTTCGTCGACGTCATACTCCACCACCTCGTGACCCAATTCCTGCAGGGCACGGGAAACCCTTCTCCCCGAGCGTAGGGAAATGTCTCTCTCCAGGGACCTGCCTCCCATAAGGATCCCGATACGCATGGCGTCAACCCCCTATTCCTGGCCATGAGGGCGGCCGCCAGCCGGTTTCCCCTGCAAGCCGAGGGACTTGGCCAGCGCCACCTCTCTCTTGATCACCTTGGACAGTCGCTTTACTCCTTCCCACAAGACTTCCGGTTCCGGGTAGCTGAAATTTAGGCGCATGCAGTTTTCCCCGCCGCGGTAGGGGAAGAAACCGCTGCCGGGCACGTACGCCACCTTGGCGTCGATAGCCGAGGCGAGCATCTCGGAGGCATGGATGTATGCGGGGAGGGTGACCCATACGAAGAGCCCCCCCTGCGGGTGAGTCCAGCTGCACAGCTCCGCGAGGAATTCATCCAGCGACGCGAGCAGGACGTTCCTCCTTTCGCGGTAGATCTCCACCAGCTGGCTCACCTGGCCTTTCCAGTCCTCCTCCGCGAAGTAGAGATGGGCGATCCGTTGGGTGAACGAAGAGGTGCAGAGGTCGGCGGACTGCTTGGCCAGCAGCAATTTTTCCAGGACGGGATGGGGAGCCGCCACCCACCCTATCCTCATGCCGGCGGAGAATATCTTGGAGAGCGTGCCCAGGTAGATCACCTTGCTTTCATCGAGGCTGCGCAGGGTGGGGACGGGATCTCCCTCGAAACGCAGCAGCCCGTACGGGTTATCCTCCACCACCAGGCAGTCGAATTCCTCGGCCGTCTCGAGCAGCGCGTAGCGGCGATCCCGGCTCATGGTTATCCCCGCCGGGTTCTGAAAATTGGGTATGGTATAGATGAACTTCGCCCGCTCCCCCCTTTCCTCCAGGCGCTGCAGGGTGTTCCGCAGTTCCGCGAGGACCATGCCTTCCTCGTCCATGGGTATGGCATGGATCTGAGGCTGGTAGCTGAGGAAGCTGTTCAGGGCGCCGACGTAACTCGGCGCCTCGGTTATGATGTGGTCCCCGGGGTTGATGAATATTTTGGAAATAAATTCCAGGCCTTGCTGCGCACCGCTGGTGACGATGAGGTCCTCGGGCAGGCACGGGGTGCCCTCTTCGCGCATGATCTCCGTCAGGCTGCGCTTGAGGGGAGCGAAGCCGTCGCTGGGACCGTACTGGAGCGATGCAGCGCAATCCTCCGCGAGCACCCTGCTCACCAGGCGCAGGATGACCTGGGGGTCGAACGCCTGGGTGTAGGGCAGGCCCCCGGCGAGGGAGATGATATCCGGCCGCGCGGTGATTTCGAGAAGATCCCGGATCTCCGACGACAACATGCTGGAGGTCCGGTGGGCGTACTTCTCGCTGAAAGGGTCCAGAACATATTTCGGGGACATTCCTCAACACCTCTTCGGCCGGCTCGCCGCCGCACCGCGCCAACCGGCAATATATGAGATGTAGTATACCAGCAGGGGAGCATCCTGCAGAAGAAGGTTTCCCGGGAAGGTCGAGGCAGAGCCTGCCCCGGGCTGCGCGCGGCGGAGGCGGGGGAGCCGTGGCGGCGGGGAGGCGGAGGGCGTCCCCGCGTCCTGGCGCGAAGGGGGTCCGCGCCGGATCAAGCCGCAACAAGGGCGGGTCGATAAATCTCTGTGGCGGTCGCCACGCGGTACAGGGAAAGAAGGCGGTTGCGCGGGGCGCGCGGGCCCGGCGCGAGGCAAGGCTTGGCAGATGGATCGTAGCGGAGAAGAGATGGTAAGGGAGAGACCCGACCAGGGTCTGGAGCTGCTCATGCGCCATCTTAACATGCAGATCGGGCTTGACTTGAAACAGTACAAGCCCAACTACCTCAAGAGGCGCATAGGGGTGCGCATGCGGGCCACCGGGTGTTCCGATTACCTGGAGTACCGGCAGTTTCTGAGGCAGAATCCGGATGAAGCCGGAAAGCTGGTGAACGACCTCACCATCAACGTGACGGAATTCTTCCGCGATCAGGATGTGTACGAGGCCTTGAGGTCGCATATCATCCCGGAGATAGTCAAGCACAAGAGAGAGCGCAGCCTGTACAGCTTGCGCGCCTGGAGCGCCGGTTGCGCCACCGGGGAGGAACCCTACTCCCTTTCCATACTCTTCCTGGAAGAAATTAGAAAGATGCGGAAGGACGAGCCGTGGACGTTGCGCATCACCGCCACGGATCTCGACGATCAGGCGGTAATGAAGGCGAAGATAGGCCTGTACGAGGAGATCAAGCAACTTCCCGGCATCAGGATGGAGGATTATTTCATGCCGCTCGAGAAGGGATTTCTGGTGCGGGAAGAGGTCAAGCGGCCGGTCCGCTTTCTCCTCATGGACCTCGTGAAGACGCCGCCGCTGCGCCAGCTCGACCTGATCCTCTGCCGCAACGTGCTGATCTACTTCGAGAGAGACAAGCAGGCCGCCATCTTGGAGATCTTCCGCAAGTGTCTGAGGCCGGAGGGCTTCCTGGTCCTGGGGAAGAGCGAGGCCATAATAAAGTCCGAGGACAGCGGCTTCCTTCCCTACCGGAGGAAGGAAAGAATCTACCGCAGGCAGTAGTGCCGGCCTGCCTTGCCGCGCGGAAGAAAGACGAGTGAGAGCGGGGGGGCGGGAGAAAGCAGGAGGTTCCGGGAAGGAAGAAACGCGTGACTAATATAAAACTATAACGGGACAATGCCGAAAAAGGCCATAGCGGCATCGTTTGCCAAGAAAGGACTTGTCGCGCGTGTTTGTATAGCCGGCGACGAGCACGGGCAGTGAGAGCGTGGAGGGATATGCATGGATAAGAGCGCCGAAACGAGCGGAAAGCCGGGTTTCCAGATGAACTCGCGCCGGGCAGCGTACACTGCAGCTGCCGCCCTGGTCGCCCTATCCATCGCTTTTTGCATTGGCGGGATCGCCGTTTTCGCCTCGGGCGCCTCGCGTGCGAACAAGGCGGCCGAGGCTGGTGAACTGAGGGAAGCGCAGGAAGAGATCGAGTCCGTGAGCGATGTGCTGGGAGGGGCGTTGCCGTTTGCCGTGGCAGTGCTGGTGCTGGAGGCGGCCCTCGCGGCGGTGACGGGGATATTCCTGTATCGGTGGCTGCACGGGACGGTGAAGGAGATAACCTGGCAGGTGCAGCAGGTGGCGGCCGGGGACGGGGACCTCACCCGCACAATCGCGGTGAGGGATCGCCACACCTTCGGGGACCTCGCCGATTCCATAAACGTTATGATCGGGGCGCTGCGCGGCTCCGTGGCCGAGATCAGCAGGATAGCGGGGGGGCTCAACGACAGCGCGGAGCAGATGTCGGCGGTGATCCAGCAGATGAACGCCTCGAGCCAGGACATATCGAGCACCATCGCCCACATCGCCAAGGGGGGAGAGGAGCAGGCCCGCAGGGTGCTGGAGACATCGCATTCCATGGAGCTGATGAACGTTTCCATCCAGGAAATGGCGGAAAAGGCAGGTCTTTCCAATCAGGCGGCGAACGAGGCCATCGATATAGCGCAGAGGGGGGCGGAGGCCGCGGTGGAAACGGCGGGGGCCATGGAAGTCATCCGCAAGGCAGCCGAATCCGTGGTGGAGGCCAGTACCGGCCTGGAGGAAAGGTTCATGCAGATCGGCATCATCGTGGACGTCATAACCAGCGTGGCGGACCAGACCAACCTGCTCGCCCTCAACGCCGCCATCGAGGCGGCCCGGGCGGGAGAGCAGGGACGGGGATTCGCGGTGGTGGCGGAGGAAGTGAGGAGCCTGGCGGAGAACTCCCGCAAGTCGGCGGAGCAGATTTCCAACCTCATCAGGGAGATAGAGGCGGGAGTCAACAAGATGAGGGGCAGCATCGATGCGGCGATCGATCAGGTGAAAGGGGGAACGGAGGTGGTGGAAAAGGCGGGCAGGGCGCTGAAGGAGATCGCGGTCTCCATAGAAACCACCTCGCGGTATGCCGGCGAGATAGCGGACATCACCCGGCGGCAGGTCATGGAGAACGAGGAAGCCCTCAAGGCCATCACCGAGATCGCCAGCATAGCCGACGAGACCGCAGCCTCATCGGAGGAAGCCTCGGCGACGGTGGAGGAGCAGACGGCGTCCATGCAGGAGATGGCGGCGGCGGCCGCGGAGCTCGCTGCCATGGCGGAAAAGCTGAACCAGCTCGTGAGCGGTTTTAAGGTGTGAGGAGCGGAAGGCCTGAAAAATGGAGGATCTGGAGAGGGAGGTCACCAGGAGGACGACCTCGATCATCATCAAGTTCGTGTCCATCACGGCGGCGATCGTCTTCCCCCTCGGCATGGCTGGCAGCATAGGCATAGCCTACGCGGCCGACAGGCTTTCCTGGTCCCCGCTCCTGGTGGGGCTGCTCTTCGGATTCTGCGTCGTGACCGTGACGCTTTCCGCCGCCGCCGTCTTCGTTCTCTATATATACATGTTGCCGGTGCGCAGCATGAACGTCGTCCTGGAGAGGTTGCGGCAGAAAGACTTCACCGCGCACGCGGACGAGGAACGCGCCGGGATCCTGCGGAGTTTCGCCGAGGCCATGAACGCGATGGCCGATTCCATGCGCGCCATGATACGGGAACAGGCGGAGACCGCCGACCAGTTGACCACGGCCAGCGAGACGATGTCCGGCGTATCGAGGGAAACCACCGAGACCTCGCAGGAGACTGCGAACACGGTGGCCCAGCTTGCCCGCGGGGCGGAGGAGCAGGTGAACGCCATCATGCAAGCCCAGAACACGGTGAGCGAGATCGTGGACGAGATATACCGGGTGGCGGAGAACTCGCAGGAAGCCAGCAAGTTCAGCGCCCAGGCACAGGAAACGGTGAAGAAGGGAGTGCTGGCGGTGCACCGGGCCGCGGACAAGATGCAGCAGATCAAGCAGACAGTGGACGCCTCGGCGGGCGCGGTGAGAGAGCTGGAAGAGCACTCCACCCAGATAGGGCTCATCGTGGACGTCATCACCTCCATAGCCGACCAGACCAACCTGCTCGCCCTCAACGCCGCCATCGAGGCGGCCAGGGCGGGAGAGCAGGGACGGGGCTTCGCGGTGGTGGCCGGGGAAGTGCGCAACCTGGCGGAGGGATCCGCGAAGGCCGCCTCCCAGATCGCCAACCTGGTACGGGAGATCCAGAGGGGAATAGACAGGACCATCGAGGGCATGGAGGGCGGGACGCTGGTGGCGGACGAGGGGAACATCGTGGTGGGGGAAGCGCGGGTCATGCTGGAAGAGATTGACGAGGTTTCCAAGGGCATCGCCGGCCAGGTGGCCTCCATCTACGAGGCCACCCAGCAGGTGTTCGAGAAGAGCGGGAAGGTGGTCGAGGCCATGAACTCCATCGCGGGCATTGCGGAGGAGTCCGCGGCTTCCACCCAGGAGGTTTCCGCTTCCATACAGGAACAGACCGCGGCCATGGAGGAAGTGACGGCGGCAGCCCAGGAATTGGAAGAGATCGCCAACCGCCTGCGCGCCATGCAGCAAGAGTTCAGGACCTGAGAGGACGGCAGCGCGCATTGAGGAGGCTGGTGGCGTGATATATAGTGGGTATGAGGACCGCATACCCGCTGCAGGGAGGTAACATCGAGAGGGAGACAATGCCCATGGCGGAAGAAGCAAGGGCGGCGGAGGAGCTCCAACTGGTGGTCTTCAGCCTGGGAAGGGAGGAGTTCGCCGTGGAGGTCACCCAGGTGCGCGAGATCATGCGCATGGAGGAGATCACGCGCATGCCCAAGAGCCCTCACTTCGTGGAGGGGATAATAAACCTGCGCGGGCAGATAATCGCCGTCATCGACCTGGCCAAGCGCCTGAACATCGAGGCGCAGGAACGCGGCGGGGAGACCCGCATCATCGTCGTGGAGGCTGGTGAAGTGAAGGTGGGCATGATCGTGGACTCGGTTTCCGAGGTGCTGAGAGTGGGCGCCGATGCGCTGGAGCCCAGCCCCACCATCGCGACCGACGTGGCCGCCGCCTTTCTGACGGGCGTTATAAAGCACGACAACCGGCTGATCATCCTCCTCGACCTCACCAAGGTTCTCTCGCTGGAGGAAATGGCCGGGCTCGGGTTTTAGGGAGCGACCCGGTAAATACGATATATTTAGATATGAGAGGAGGGAAAGGAGGAAGGGATGGCGCCGACCGTGCTGATCGTCGATGACGCCCTGTTTATGCGCATGATGATCAGGGACATCCTGTCCAAGGACGGTTTTGAGGTGATCGGCGAGGCCGAAAACGGCGTGGAGGCCGTGGAGCGGTATAGGGAAATGAGGCCGGACCTCGTGACCATGGACATCGTCATGCCCGAGATGGATGGCATCGAGGCGGTCAAGCAAATCATGAAAATAGACCCCGACGCCAAGATCCTTATGTGCAGCGCTATGGGGCAACAGCCGCTGGTAGTCGAGGCACTTGAGGCTGGCGCAAAAGACTTCATCATCAAGCCCTTCCAGCCATCGAAGGTTATCGAGGCGGTAGAGAAGGCGCTCAAGAGCTGAGCCGTTTCTCCCCGTAAGGGGAGGAGGTGAGTCGATTGCCCCAAAAAATAAGGGTTCTTATCGTGGATGACTCCGCCTTGGTGCGCAAGCTCTTGAGGGACGTGATAGCCGCCGACTCGGAGATGGAGGTGGTGGGGACCGCGTCCAACGGCGTCGAGGCCATCCGCGCCGTGAGCGAACTCGACCCCGACGTCGTCACCATGGACATCCACATGCCGGAGATGGACGGGCTGACGGCGCTGGAATATATCATGCGCAAACACCCGCGCCCGGTAGTGATGCTCAGCGCGCTGGTACAGAAAGGGGCCACCCCTACGCTGAAGGCCCTGGAGCTGGGGGCGGTGGATTTCATCGCCAAGCCGAGCCATTATCCCTCCGCCGTCAAGGAGGTGCGCGACGAGGTCGCCTTGAAAATAAAGACCGCCTTTCAGGCCATGGACCGCGTACGCAGGGGCTATCACAAGGCGAAGGCGGGCAAGAAGCTCGAGGTCGGCAAGCAGGTCCGCGAAGGCGAGAGGCTGGTGGTGATCGGGGCTTCCGCCGGGGGGCCCAAGGCCCTCGCCGAGATAATGCCCATGTTCCCCAGGGAAACCCCGGCAGCCATCGTCATCGTACAGCACATGCCGGGGGTCTTCACCCGCTCGTTCGCGGGCAGGCTGAACAGCATAGCCTCGCTGCCGGTGAGGGAGGCGGAGGACGGAGACGAGGTCCGTGCCGGGACGGTTCTGGTGGCTCCCGGGGGAAGCGACCTCATCATCGCGGTCGGCGACGGCGGACCCGCGCGCGTGGAGCTCATGGAATCCCTGAACCGGGGAGGAGCGACGCCCCGCATCGACACCACCATGATCACCGCGGCGGAGACTTACGGTCCCAACGCCATAGGGGTGATCATGACCGGGATGGGGTCGGACGGGGCCAAGGGTATGGAGAGGATAAAGAAGGGCAAGGGAAGCACCATAGCCCAGGACGAGGAGAGCTGCCTGGTCTTCGGCATGCCCAAGGTGGCAATCGAGAGGGGTTGCGTGGACTGGGTAATGCCCCTGGAGAGGATCCCGGGGAAGATCCTGGAGCTGCTCTGACCTTGCCGACGTGACCGTCCGGGGGTATGCAGCGGCATGGACATGGACATATCGCAGTACAAGGAGCTCTTCATAAACGAGGCCCAGGAGCACCTGGAGGCGCTCAACCAGTCCATGGTGGACCTGGAGAAGGACCCCGGAAACCCCGATGTCCTCACCGAGATCTTCCGTTCCGCCCATACCCTGAAGGGCATGTCGGCCACCATGGGTTTCGACCAGCTCACCGAGTTGACCCACGAGATGGAGAACGTCCTCGACGGCCTGCGCAGCGGGGACATAGAGGTAAGCACGGAGATCGTCGACCTCCTCTTCGGCTGTTTCGACATGCTGGGGGCCATGGTTTCCGCCATAGCCGAGGAGAGCGGGGCGGTGGTAGACACCCAGCCAGTGATAGATGCCTTGCGGGAGGTATACGGGGGCGCGAGGCCGTCCTATACCGACCGCGAGGCGGCGAAGCGCAAGAAGCCGAGGAAAGCGGAGGAAAAGCCGGAGGAGAAGGCCGTGGAGCCTGCGGCAGCGGCGGCGGAAGAGAGGGCGGCAGGGGCTGGCAGGCTGCGCCTGAGGATCACCCTTGACAAGGACTGCGTGCTCAAGTCGGTGCGCGTTTTCATGATTTTCAAGAAGCTGTCCCGCCTGGGGAGAATAGTCGGGTCCAAGCCGTCCATGGAAGACCTGGAGGACGAGAAGTTCGAGCGCTCCTTCGAGGTCCGCCTGGAGACGGCGGAGAGCGAGGAGGACATACGCAGGGCCCTGCTGACCATCGCCGAGGTTTACCAGGTGGAGGTGTCCCCCGCGGAGGGAGAGGAGCTGGAAGGGGAGGAGGCCCCGAGAGCGGCCGCCTTGAGGGAAGCGGAGGAGAGGGAGATTGCCCCGGAGCCCATGGGCGCGGCACCCCCGACCGTCCGCACCCAGAGCGTCAGGGTGAACATCTCGCGCCTGGACAACCTCATGAACCTCATTGGCGAGCTGGTCATCAACCGCACTCGCCTGCAGGAGATATCCTCCTCCTACAACATACCGGAACTCAAGGAAGCCCTTGCCCAAACCGCAAGGCTCACGGCGGACCTGCAGGACGAGGTGATGAAGACACGCATGGTCCCCGTGGAGCATATCTTCAACCGCTTCCCGCGCATGGTGCGCGACCTGGCCAAGAGCCGCGGCAAGGAGGTCGATTTCGCCATGGAGGGAAGGGACATAGAGCTCGACCGCACTATCCTGGACGAGATCAGCGACCCCCTCATGCACCTCCTGCGTAACGCGGTGGACCACGGCATCGATGAGCCCGAGGAACGGGAGGCGAGGGGCAAGCCGAGGCGCGGCAGCATACGGCTCGCGGCCCGGCGGGACCGCAATTACGTGTCCATAGAAGTATCCGACGACGGGCAGGGAGTGGACCTGGGGAAGATTTTCGAAGCGGCCCTGGAGGCCGGCCTGGTTACGGCGGAGGAGCGCCTGTCCTTCAGCGAGGAGGATGCCCTGCGCCTCCTCGCCACGCCTGGGTTTTCCACCGCCAGGGAGATCAGCGGGGTATCGGGCAGGGGCGTGGGGCTCGACGTGGTGAAGAACAAAGTGGAGTCCCTGGGAGGCATGCTCATCATGCAGACGGCCAAGGGCGAGGGCACCACCTTCGCCCTGAAGCTCCCCCTGACCCTGGCCATCATCCAGGCCTTGCTGGTGAAAGTGCAGGGCGAGATCTACGCCATACCGCTGGGCATGGTGGCCGAGACCGCGGTGATCTCGTCGCATGACGTGAGGTACGTCTCGAACCAGGAGGTCATCTTCCTCCGGGACGAGACCCTTCCCCTAGTGCGCCTCTCGCGTTGCCTGGGCCTGGCGGAGACGAACGGGAAGGGGAGCTTCCCCGTGGTGGTCGTGGAGGTCGCGCCACGCAGCGTGGCCATAGCGGTGGACGAATTGCTGGGCCAGCAGGAGATCGTGATCACCAGCCTGGACAGGTTCCTGAAGGGGATCAAGGGATTCGGCGGCGCCACCATCCTGGGGACGGGAGAGGTCGCCCTTATCCTTGACATCCCGACTTTGATATCCTGATACAGGCAGGAAGACGGGTACCCGGAAAGGAGGAATCATGGCGGAGAGGAGAGGGCTTACCCCGCTGCAGCTCGACGCGCTGAGGGAGGTGGGCAACATAGGCTCCGGCAACGCCGCGGTGGCCCTTTCCACCATGGTTGACAAGAAGGTGATGCTGAGCGTGCCGAGGGCTTCGCTGGTTCCCCTGGTGAGAGTCTCGGAACTGGTGGGGGGAGCGGAGACGCCGGTGGTGGGGATTTACCTGCATATCAGCGGAGACGCGTCGGGAAGCATGCTGCTCCTGCTGGAGGAGGGGAGCGCGCGGGAGCTCGCCCAGCTCATGGTCACCGGGGCGGAAGGGAGCGACCTCTCCACGGTGGCCCAGTCCGCCCTGCAGGAGACGGGGAGCATCCTGGCGGGGTCTTACCTGAACGCCCTTTCCCAGATGACCGGCATCCTGCTCAAGCCCTCCGTGCCCGGTTTCGCCATGGACATGGCGGGGGCGATCATCGATTTCATCCTGGTGGAGATAAGCCAGTCCGAGGACTACGTGCTGGTCATCGAGACGGAGTTCGACATCATGCAGCACAAGATCCGGGGCCACCTCATCCTTTTCCCCGACCTGGGGTCCCTGGATATCATACTGGGAAGGCTTGGAGTGAGCGCTTAGTGGAAGAGGAAACCGTAAACGTAGGGGTAGCCGAGTTCTATGTCACCCACAATCCCCATGTGCTGGCCAGTTACGGCCTGGGCAGCTGCGTGGGGGTGGCCCTCTATGACGAGAAGAGGAAGATCGGGGGGATGGCCCACATCATGCTGCCCGACTCCAAGGCTATCAGCAAGCCCGGGGGGGCCGGCCGTTACGCGGACACGGCCATCCAGGCCATGGTCGTAGAGATGGAAAGACTTGGATCGCGGCGCCGCGACATAAAGGCCAAGATGGCAGGGGGGGCATGCATGTTCACCATACCGGGGGCCACCAATCCCAGGAACGTTCCCGGTCCCGCACTGGGCATGCAGATTGGCGAGAGGAACATCAAGGCGGCCAAGCGCGCCCTGCGGGAACTCAAGATCCCCCTGGTGGGAGAGGACACGGGTGGGGCTTACGGGAGGACCATGCGCTTCCGCATCTCCGACGGGAAGGTCATTATCAGCTCGATAAAGCACGGGGTGAGGGAACTGTGACGAGCGAATCCCGGAGCGAGGGCATAGAGGTCTCCAGGGATGCCATAGCGACCCTGGCGGCCCAGGCGGCGGCGGGGGTCGAGGGGGTGGTGGCCTGCTACCGCAAGACGGTGGAAAGCATCACCTCCCGGGTGAAGAGGGAGTTCGTGCACAAGGGCGTTAAGGTGGAACGCGAGGACGCATCGTGCCGGCTGACCATGTACCTTAAGGTGGAGTACGGGGTCAACCTCCCCTCCCTGGCCCGGGAGGTGAGGCGGAGAGTGAAGGAGTACGTGGAGGGGCTCACCGATATCCAGGTGGAGGAGGTGGAGGTGGTCATCGAGGACATCGAGCCTCCACCGTCATGAGGTAACGGCGCACGCCCCGCCCTGACGAGCGCGCCACGCGCCCGATGCCTCCCTCGCGCGCGGCCGGTCAGGCGCCGGGCGTTTCCTCTTCCAGGGGAGTGAAGTACGCGAGCACCGCGCGGGCGATGGCGCCCGACAGGCCGGTCGGCATCTCCTCTCCCGGCGGCCACTCCATGATGACGCAGGGCATGCGCGTTTCGCGCAGGAGGGGATAGCTCTTCCCCTCGGGGTCGGCGGTTCTTATCCCGGTGGCCCTTTCCACCTCGTCGCGGAGCAGGCCCGCCAGCCTTATCCCCCGCGGCGAGGAATAATGCCTGCCGCCGAAGTAGTGGAAGCGGGCCTCCTCGTGGTCGCCCAGCTGGAGGGAGAGGACGACGTCCGCCCCCTTGTCGTTGGCCAGGCGGGCTCGCTGGCTCTCGCTGATATCGCCAGATCCGCTGCCGGTGATGATGGGAACGAGGCCCTGCGACCGCAGTTCGCCGCATGCGCGGCGCATGACATCCTCGCACGCCGCCTGGCCGGCGGCCGCGTCGAGGACCACGCTGCGGCCTTCCCGCCCCCGTTCCAGGCGGTCCCGCAGGGATTCGTGCACCTCGGCCACGCTCATTTCCTTCATGGCATGGCGCAGCCGCAGCAGGCAGGATAGGGTGGAGGAGCCGGCAATGCCGTCCACGGGTAGGCCCGTATTGTGCTGGAAGGCACGCAGGGCGCGGTCGGTGTCCTCCCCGAAGATCCCGTCCTCGCGCCCCGCGTTGAACCCCAGGCGGTTCAGGTAGCCTTGCAGCTCCCTCACGTCGTCGCCGCGGAAGGGAGGGACACGCAGGTAGAGGAACCTGTCTCCCAGGCGGAAGGAGGCCTCCACCAGCTCGTGCCAGGTGACCTCGTCCACGCTGCCGTCGACGTGCAGCCCCCGCTTGGACTGGAACTCCTTCACCGCGCGCTCCGTGCTCTCCCCGAAAAAGGAATCCCGCAGTTCCGCATCGAAACCGGGAGGCGAGAACCCGAGTTCGTGGAGCCTTTTCTGTATGTCGGCCACGGCAAGGCCGCGGTCGCCGCGCACGATGGTCCGCAAGGATCACCCCTCCTTGTGCACGGGCAGGGTGAACTTGAAGGAGGAACCCTTGCCCGGCTCGCTTTCCACCCAGATGCGGCCGCCGTGGCTTTCCACGATGCCCTTGGAGATCACCAGCCCGAGCCCCAGGCCGCCGGCGGAGCGGGTGGAGTCGGTTTCTACTTGGTAAAACATGGTAAAAAGCCGCTCCTGTTCGCGCGGGGGTATGCCCGGACCGGTGTCTTTCACCTCGATTTCGACCATGTCCGGCTCCGCGGACCGGCGCGCCGAGACCTCGATGGCGCCCCCGGAGGGCGTGAACTTGATAGCGTTCCCGATGAGATTCTCCAGGACCTGGTGGACGCGCCACACGTCAACGCTGACCGGCGGCAGCTCTTCCGCGATGGTGTAGGTCAGCTCCAGCCCCTTCTCCGCGGCCTGGTTCTTGTATTCCGAGACGGCGTTCATGACCAGCTCGTCCGCCGGCGCGGGCCATTTCTTGCCCACCAGGCGCCCCTCTTCCATGCGCGTGATGTCCAGGAGGTCGTTGATTATCTTGGTCATCTGGTCCGCGCGGGCGTTCATGATCTTGATCTTATCCAGCTGGAGCGGCGCCAGGTCACCCAGCTCGCCGTACTGGAAGGCGTCCGCGTATCCCTTGATGATGGAGAGGGGCGTGCGCAACTCGTGGGAGGCTATGGCGATGAAATCCGACTTCATCTTGTCCAGGACGGAGAGCTCCTCGTAGGCTTTTTCCAGGTCCTGGTGGGTGCGTTCCACCATCGCCTCCAGCCTCCTCCTCTCGCTGAGGTCGTGCGCTATCCCCACGATGCCCACGAAGTTGCCGCCGCGGAAGAGCGGGGCGGAGCTTATCTGGACGGGGAAGGAGCTTCCGTCGACCCTGCGGAGGAAGGTCTCGAAGAAAACCTTCTCTCCCCTCCGCCGCCTTTCCAGCATGCGCTCTACCTTGCCGGTTTCCTCGGTCGTGACGATATCATGCGGCGTCTTCCGCATGAGCTCGTCGGGAAAGCTCATGCCCAGCATATCCAGGAACGCCTGGTTGCAGAAGGTGAACCTCCCCTCCGCGTCCATGGCGTAGAAGCCGTCGTTGAGGCTTTCTATGAGCAGGTTGAGGTAGTCGGTGGCCTCCGCGAGGCGGCGCTCCAGGCGCACGTATTCCGTGACGTCCTCGAAGAGCAGCAGGGCCTCTCGCACGTTGCCCGCCTCGTCGGTCAGGGGGTGCAGGCGCACGCGGTGGAAGTAATCCACGCCCTCCACCACCTGGTGCACGCGCGGTTGCTCGAAGGAGCGGCCTTCCACCAGCACGCGGCGCAGGATGTGCTTCCAGTCTGCCCGGAATTCCTGTGGCATGAAGTCGAGGGCGGGCAGGCCGGGAAGGCACGTGTCCCGCAGCCCGCACGCGTCTTCCAGCCACTCCAGCATGGGGCGGTTGCAGCGCAGCAGGCGGAAGTTGCGGTCCAGGACGGCTATCTTCACCGGGACGCTCTCGAAGAGGCCGGCCTCGAGCTCCGCGGCTTCCATGAGGGAGGACTTCTCCTCGGCCTCCGCCGTGATGTCCTGTATGGTTATCACGAATAATTTTTCGTCCGACTTGGGTTTTCCCGCCTGCCTGATCCAGACGCGGCATACGCCGGAGCGGTCCTCCAGGTGATACTGCTCGAAGGGACGCTCGAGGGACCCACCCTCCGCGGCGGCCTTTTCGAGCTGCAGCGTCCAGCCCGCAAAGAACGGCGGCAGGAAAGCCTCGTCCAGCGCCATCCCCGCGAGCTCGGTCCTCTGCCTGCCCATGGCGAGCGGGAGATCCTCCGCCGGGGCGTTCGCGGCCACGATGAGCCCTTCCCCGTCTACCAGCAGGACGGGATAGGGCAGGGAGGGAAGGATGGATGCCCGGGGATCCTGAGAGGTAGGGAAGAGCCTCGCCACGCCGGGAAGCCCCGCGACCGCCGCGGCGGCGCTCAAGGCGATGCAGAGGAGGGAAAGGGAGGCGAAAACGGTGGTCGCGGCGCCCCATCCGGCGGCGCGACCCGCCAGGGTGAGGAGCACGAACAGGGCCGAAGCGGCGAGGGCCACGAAGAAAAGCCGGCTGCTGGTCCTGCCCTTTATGTCAATCACCGCCCTTCCCTCGGGGCTCCTGCAGCTCTCCCCAGACCCAGTACCAGTATTTAACGGTGGCCACCAGCGCGAAGGTGATGGCGATGGCCATGGGGACAAGGGTGACGAATATCTTCAGGATCAGGAGCGTTTGCGGCTCCGCTTCCGGAAGCCCCCAGGTCCCGGTGAGCAGCAGTATCCAGGCGGCCGGGAGGGGGAAGAGGAGAAAGAAGGCGGATACCAGGTAGAGGCGGTGATAAGGGGGGATCTCCAGCGCATGCCCCAGGCGCTTGCTCAACACCATGAGCAGCATCAGCATTATCCCCACCGAGAGGGGTCCGATGACGAACAGGGTCGACGAAAGGTAAGTCATCTTCCCAGCATCAGGCGATAGACACGGTAGACCACCACCAGCAGCGAGAGCCCGGCCAGCGCCGGCCATATCGCGTACCACGGGTAGACGGCGACGGCTGATTCTCCCAGCGCGTAGATGAGCGTGCCGGCGCCCATGAAGACGAAGAAGGGGATCAACAGCGGGGCGTAGGTGCGCCCGCCGAACCTTTGCTCCGCCAGGCGGCATATGCCGTAGAAGTAGGCCAGGACCATGGCCGTGGCCACAGCGTTGTAAAACCAGAAGAACAGGGACAAGGTCTTCCACCACGCGTAGGACGTCACCGTTCCCCCTTCTCTCGCTTCCTCGTAAGCCGGCTCGCGCCTCAGGAGGGACTCGCGCTCCTGCGGCGCTCGTCGAGGATGCGCTTCACCTCCGTGAGCAGCTCCTGCTTGCTGAAAGGCTTGGTGATATAACCCGCGGCCTTCATGACCGAGAGGCCGATCATCTTGTCGATGTTCTGCGTGCGAGCGGTGATGAAGGCGACCGGCGTGTCCTGCACCTCCGGGTCGTTCTTGATGCGCCGCAAGACTTCCCAGCCGTCTATCTTGGGCATCATGATATCCAGGAGCATGAGGTCGGGTTTCTCGCGGAAGGTCTTCTCCAGGGCCTCTTCCCCGGAGAAGGCGACGATGGTATCGTAGCCGGCGTTGCCCAGGAAGAGCTCGATGAGCTCCACCATCTCCCGGTCGTCGTCCACGATGAGGATCTTCTCCGCCAACTAT
>OGCI01000669.1_pt1 | contig 35399 bp, 36 predicted proteins | sample 1570021 | NCBI WGS metagenome assembly OGCI01 (sample SAMN06264664, study PRJEB24512) | hot springs metagenome | isolation source: Hot spring water | place: South Africa: Tshipise | collected 2015-06-21 | reverse complement strand
TGGAGGCCATCCTCGGCGAACCCGGCTATCCCCCGCTTCGCAAGCTGTTCAAGTACGAGCGCCTGCGCGATCCCGTACGCGTGCTGCGCCTGCTGGAGAGGCTCTTCAGGAAGAGGGCTTGCGGCATCGTCCTGATGACGAAGTAGGCAGCCGCCGGCCTGCCCGCGCAGCTGCCGTAAACGGCTGCGGAAGCCTCGCCCTCGCCCCCCGACCCATCGAGGCCGGCTTGTCGCGGCCCCGGGGTTACGGGAAGCCTGCGGGCGGAACGGCGGGGGCGTCATGCCTTTTTCTTCCTGTTGGGACCCTTGTCGGGAACGGTATCCCGGTACGGTTTGACGTAGAACTTCTCCCGCACCGGCACTTCCTGCTCGCCCCCGAGCGGCGGCGGTTGCGAGACCGCCTCCAGGCGCTCCTCCTCCGCGATGACGTAAAGGGCGATGTCCTTCATGGGGGTATCCTTCAGGAAACGGCACATGGCGGTCCAGCCGCTGGCCACCCTTCCCGTCTCCTCGAACAGCTCGTCCAGCAGGTCAGAAAAGAGGATCTTCAGCTGGCGCCCCTCGAATTCCTGCTCGTAGAGGCGCCTGTCCTCCGGCGTGAACTTATCGTACGTCTTATCGAGGAGGGCAATTATCGATGCCGGTACCCTCACCCCCCGCTCCTCGAGCTTGCGCTCCAGCTTCTTGGTGAAATAGCTCTTGCGGGGCGCGTCGCCCTCCACCCCTGCGACCTCGAGGGGGACATCCGAACCGGCGGCGGGGCGCGACCATTCCTGCGCCACCATGCCGACCTCTTTCTCCGGCCCTTCCTCGGCCTGTTTCAAGACGTAGGCAACGCAGACCTTGATGGGGCAGTCCTTGAGGAGAAATCCCATGCTCCGCCAGCTGTGCTTGCTCGCTTCCGGCTGTTGCCCATATATCTGTGACAGCAGCCTGGAGAATAGGAGCAGCAGCTCCTTGCCCTTCACCTTCTCCTCGTAGAGGCGCTTGTCCTCCTCCGTGAAGGACGCGAAGGGCTTGTCGAGGAGGTCGAGGATCTGGTCGGGCACCTCGATCCCCTCCCTCTGCAGCCTTCCGGCCAGGCTGTGGGTGAATATGGTGCGGCTGGGCCTGGCGGTGGCATTCGCGCCGTCTCCTAACGCCATCTTCTCGCCGAAGCCCTGTGCGCGTTCGGCTCTGCAGCCCCTCCTTTACCGATGTCGCTTTCGCTAAGTTATCTCTCGGATTCCCCATCCCATATATTGAACGCGACCGTGGATATCGCGCGACCAGGCGGCGACGCCGGAAAAGGCCAGAGGGCCAGCCGAACCGAAGATCGCGCTCAGGCCATGGATTCCCTCTGCGCCTGGGTATACATGCCCTCCATGCCGGCCATGGCACGCAGGCGCCGGATGCGTTCCTCGATGGGCGGGTGGGTGTCCCAGATGCTGGAACGCCGGTGGATGCGCTCGCCTCCCTGCTTGCGGAAGGGCTGCACGATGAAGAGATGGGCGGTGGCCTTGCTGGCGCGCGGGAAGGGTCTGGCCTGCGCGGTAAGCTTCTCCAGGGCGCCTGCCAGTCCTTCCGGGTAGCGGGTAAGCATGGCCCCGTTGGCGTCGGCGAGGAACTCCCTGCGGCGCGAGATGGCCAGTTGCAGCAGCTGGGCTATGACGGGCGAGAGGACGAGGAAGACGAGCCCGACAACCATGATGACCAGGTAGATGATGCCCGCGCCCTCCCCGCCGAGCCCGCCTGCGCCCTCGTCGCGCCTGCGCCCGCCTCCGCCGAAGAGGAACATGCGGAAAAGCACCTCGCTGAAGATGACCACCAGCCCCACCAGGACCACCACCATGCTCATGAGCCGTATGTCGTAGTTCTTTATGTGGGACATCTCGTGGGCGAGGACACCCTCCAGCTCCAGCCGGTTGCAGGATTCCAGAAGGCCCCTGGTCACCGCCACGGCCGCATGCTCCGGGTCCCGGCCGGTGGCGAAGGCGTTCATGGCCGGGGTCTCGATGATATAGGTGCGGGGCATGGGCAATCCCGCGGCGATAGCCAGGCCCTCCACGGTGTTCACGTAATAGGGATATTCCTCCCTGGTGACCGGCCGCGCACCGGCGGCTGCCAGGGCTACCTTGTCGCTATGGTAATAACTGGCAAAAGCCATAATGGTTGCCACCACGGTGGCGATAATCAGGCCCACCAGGGCCCTCTCCGGCCCCCAGATGTAGCCGACTAAGAAGCCGAGGAGCAGGATGAACGCGATGAACACGGAGACCAGCACCGCCGTCTTCCACTTGTTCTTGGATATCTGGTCGTAGAAGGTCACTTTCCACGCTCCTTCAAACTACCTCGGCTTCCACCCGCCGGCGCGCCCGCTCCCGCCTCACGCCCCCGCCGCGGCACATGCCACGACGTGAATTGAGACGCACGCGCAGAGCGTACGGTTCACCCGGCTCCCTACCCCCGCACGGCCCCGTAGGATCCCCCTCGTGCCCGCGCGCCGTAAAGCCTACCCCGCGTGCCGCCGCTCAGAACTCCACCTTGGGGGCGGCCCGCTCCGCGGCGATCTCGATCTCGAAGTACTCGCGCGGGGTGAAGGTGCCCGAGAACATGCCGGCGACGATATTGCCGGGGAAACGCTGCCGATCGGTGTCGTAGGACATCACGCTGTCGTTGTAGAACTGGCGCGCGAAGGCGATCTTGGATTCCGTCCCGGCGAGCTCCTCCTGCAGCATGAGGAAATTCTGGTTGGCCTTCAGGTCCGGGTAGTTCTCGGCCACGGCGAAAAGGGTCTTCAGGGCCTGGGAGATGGCGTTCTCCGCCTGTGCCTGCTCCCCCACCGTCTGCGCGCTTATACCCATGGCGCGCGCCTGGGTTACCTTCTCGAAGACCTCCTTTTCGTGCGCTGCGTAGCCCTTGACCGTCTCCACCAGGTTGGGGATGAGGTCGTAGCGCCGTTTCAACTGCACGTCGATCTGGTGCCAGGCGTTGTCCACGCGGTTGCGGTCGCGTATCAGCTTATTGTAATAGTAGACTATCCAGGATATGACAAGGAAAACCAGTACCGCGATTATCACGATGACCCAAACCACTTCCCGTACCTCCTTTCTTCACGTAGTTGCATTCCACACTGCGCCGGCGAGCGCGGCTTCTTCCCGCACCTATCCCGTGCCCCCTGACCGCACGAGCGGGATACCGTAACGGCATACGCACATGCTCCTCGCATGCCCGCCCCCGCGCGTTAATATTAACCCATGTGCGACCCGGCCACCAACCTCGCCCTAACACGGCAGGCTATCGTACGCCCCGCGAGGCCTACGAAAGGTATCGGAAAGAGCGGCCTTTCCCCTTTATCGCTTCCCGGTGCTCCGTTCGCCCCGTGCTTGCCTCCCCGCGCCGCCCGCCGGACCGGTCGCCACCGCCGGCGGGAGCGCTTGCGCCAGGTCCCCTCAAAGCAGGTGGGCCAGGCCGTCACCGACGAACCTGGCCCCCAGCACCAGCAGGAAGGCGCCGCAAGCCAGGATGACGCAGTTGTAAACGCGGTCGGAGAGGAAACGCTTGCCCGTGACCACCAGCATGGCCACCAGAAAATACCAGAGAACATCGGCCATGATATGTCCGGAGTAGAAGAAAACCACCCCCGCGACCCCGCGCTGCAGCGAGCGCAGCATCCAGCTCAACCCGAAGGTCGCCCACCACATGAACCAGTAAGGGTTGGAGAGGCTGATGGTGAGCCCCGATAAGAAAGGCCCGAGGCGGCTCGCGGAGCGGTCCTGCAGGTCCAGGCGCAGCTTGCCGTCCCTGACGTCGATGGCCATCCCCAATCCCATCATGAAGAGGAAGGCGCCCCCCGCCACCCCCACCAGGCCGAAGAAGACGTCGTTTCCCACCACGCGGTCCAGACCCAGCATGAGGAGGATCACCAGGCTTCCCTCCAGCACCGCATGACCCGCCACCAGCAGGGGGCCGGCGATGAAACCGCGGCGGTACGACTCGCTTATGGTCACCGTGAGCAAGGGCCCCGGCATGAGGGCGCCGGAAAGCCCCACGCCCAGGGAAACGAAGAAGATGGATGCCAGGCTCATAGGCGTCGCTCACCATCCGTAATGGTCCCGCATGCGCGCCATTCCCACGTCGATGCAAGCCACGATCGCCTCGTATAGCCGCGGGGTGACCGCGGCGACGCAGGAGAGCTGCCCCTCCCTTCCCGAAGCCAGCAGCGGGTACCCGTCCAGCGACCTGCCGAAAGCGTCGCCGATGGCCAACCCCGCTTCGCCGGCTATGAGGCTGGCGGCGGCCAGGTCGTATGAGGAATTGTTGAGGGCATGGCCGTGCCCGCAACGCAGGAACATCCCCTCGAGTTGCGGAACCTCCCTCAGCATGCGGTCTCCCACGTCCACGTAGGCGTCCAGTTGCCCGGTGAGGAGGCGGGTGATGCAGAAGGCGGCGCTCCCCAGGTCGAAGATGCCGCCATCCACGCTGGAGGCATCGATGAGCTCCTCGAGGACCAGGGCGGTGGGAAGGGCGGGGCGTCCCCGCAAGCCCAGCGTCCAGAAGAGGGTGGAGAGGTCGTGGTGGGGGTGGATGGTGATCTCCCTCTCCTCCCCGTCGATGACCATGCGGGAGCCGCCTCCCCGTCTCGCCTCGAACCAGGCATCGTTCTTTATCTCCCGGACCAGCCCGTAGACCACATCGCCGAGGACGGTGCGCGCCTCCTCCCGAGGATCATAGGCGGCGACCGCTACGGAAACGCAGCACGCCTCCAGGCCTGCCGCGGCAGGCCGCGTGCCATCTATGGGGTCCACCACCAGGACCCAGCTCGCGTCCTCGCACCCCACCAGCCCGCGGTCCTCGGAGAAGAACCCCACGCCGGGCAGGTCCGCGAGGCTTTTCTCCACCATGCGTTCCGCCATCTCGTCGATGGCGAAGGTGGAGTCCCCGCTGGCCCCCCTTCCCTCCATCCTGCGCGCCTCCTTTTTCCCCAGGTGGGGGCGGACCAGGTCCCTTACCCCGGCGGAGAGGTCGCGGCAGAACTCCACCAGCTCCTCCAGTCGCATCTCCTCTCATCCCTTCCCTCGTTCCGCCGGTAAAGGGCCCGCAGGCCGCTCCCGGCGCGCGCTCTTCCCGCGACGGCTCACGCGGCCGACCGCATGGCCTCAGCCGCACCCTTCCCGGACCCGCACGGCTTCCTCATATGCCGCTTCCACGTCCACTACCAGTTTATCCCAGGAAAATTCAGCCGCTCGAGCCAGGCCGGCCGCGGCCATCGATTCCCTCTTGCCGCCGTCCTCCACCAGCTCGTTCACCGCCCTCGCCAGCGCTCCCGGGTCTCCCGGGGGGACCAGCGTCCCCTCCACGCCCTGCCGCATAACGGAACGGTAGCCCGCGATATCCGAGGCCACCACCGGCAGCCCGCATGCCATGGCCTCCAGCAGCACGATGCCGAAGCTCTCCCACCCCAGGGCCGGGGCAACCATGAGGCGCGAGGAGCGGTAGGCGGCCGGCACCATCTCGCTTTCCAGCCTTCCCAGCCACACCACGCCCTCCGTGCCGCTCCTCCTCCCCTCCGCCCCCACCACCAGCAGCTCCACCTCGGGATGCCCTCGCCGGATCATGGGCAAGGCGTCCAGCACGACCTGGAGGCCCTTGCGGGGTTCGTCCCTGCCCACGAAAACAAGGTAAAAGCGTTGGGGGTCCAGTCCCGGCAGCGAGGGGCCGCCGGGGGTGAACCTCGCCGTATCCACGCCATTGGGCAGGATGCGGTATTCCCCGGGGAAGTAGCGCGACACCAGGTCCAGGGCGGCGCGGCTCACCGCCGCCCGCACGTGCAGGCGCCCGGCCAGCGGCCGCAGCAGGGGAGCGGCGACCCGGTAACCCGCGCTGCCGCCCTCCCGCGCGGCGTGAAAGGTACCCAAGTTGGCCGCCTGCGACGCCAGCAGCGCGAGCATGGAGGCGCTGGGGACGAGGGGCTCGTGCAGGTGCAGGAGGTCGAAACGGTGTCGCACCAGGTAGCGCCTAATCCTCGCGTAAATGCGCGGGCCGCAGGCGATGTGGGCCACGGAGCGGTTGGCGGACACCGCGAAGGAACCGCCCACGGAATAGAAGTCCTCCCGGGTGCTTCCTCCGGGGGCTATCACGGTCACGCTGTGCCCGCGCTCCCGCAGGCAGTTCGACAACTGCTCCACATGGCGGTTCACTCCGCCGGGCACGTCCCAGGAATAGGGCGTCACCATCGCGATGTTCATGGGGACCATCTTACCCTTCCCCGGGGAAAATGGGCTGGAACATGTGCCACTGGGTGGGGTCCTCGCGGATGAAGCGCTCGAAGACCCTTGCCAGTTTCTGGGTGTTCGCCTGCACGTCACGCCGGGTGTCCCCCGTGACCTCCACTTCCAGGGGAGGCCCCACGTAGCCGTGGTATACACCATCCTTGCGGATGATGTGGCAGGGAAGCACCGCCGTGCCCAGTTTCACCGCCAGCAGGGCGGGCCCGATGGGCATGAGGACCTTCTCCCCGAAGAACTCCACCTCCACCCCGCTCCCCGCGATGAGGCGGTCGGAGAGCAGGGCCACCATACCGTTGGCGAGCAGGACCTCGATCACCTTTTCCACCGTCCCTTCCCCCAGCGGGATGATGCGTATGCCCATGCGCCGGCGCAGCTCGGTGTGGAATTCGTACATGGCCCGCGGCTCGAGCCGCTCGGCCACCGCCCAGAAGGAGGGGTAATTGTGCCCCACCCAGCCGCCGATCAGGTCCCAGCTGCCGTAATGGGGAAGCGCCAGCACCACTCCCTTGCCCCGCCGCAGGCATTCGTCGAACCACTCCACCCCGTGGGGCACCGCCAGCGAATAGTATATCTCCTCGAAGGAGAGGTGGTAGCAGCGCAGGAAATCCACCCAGTAGCGGGCGTACTCGTGAAAGCAGCGCCGCGTACACTTCCTCCAGGCGCGCGGCCCTTCGCCCGGGAGCACGCGGCGCATGTTGCCGTAAACCACCTCGCGCTTGCGGGGCGAGAGGCGGTAGGCGACCTCGCCCACCGCCACGCCCACGGCATGGGATGCGCGCGCCGGCAACCTGCCTACCAGCCAGCAGGACGAGCGCAGGAAAAAGTAGTTCAGGTAACCGGAAAGTCTGGCGGCGGAGAGCGCTTCCCTGCGCATAGCGCCCCCCGGCTCAGGCCCCTTGCCCCGGGGCGTCCTTGTCGCGTGCCCCCCGGTAGATCACCAGCAGCCTGTGCATGAGGGTCTCCACGCCGAGGGCCAGCACCAGGTAGAGAGCCCCGCGGAAAGTCCAGAGGTTCCCGGTGAAACCGAAGACGAAGAGGGGGATGCCGAAGAGGAGCATGCGTAGTGGGCGGGCGAGAAGGCCCACCCCGCAGGAGAGACCCAGCCCCTCCGCCCTGGCCTTCACGTAGCTGATGAGCGAGGAAAGCACCATGTAGCCGACCACCATGAAGGCGACGTCGAAGATCCTCTCCACGGTGAAGTAATAGAGGGCTCCCAGCGAATAGAGGAAGTCGGCCACCCGGTCCGCGGTGGAATCGTAGAAGGACCCGAAGGTGGTTACCCTGCCGGTCAGCTTGGCCACCTGCCCGTCCCAGATGTCAAAGAGCCCCGCCAGGAACATGAGCCACGCCCCCAGGAAGAAACGCCCCCTGGCGAAGAAGTAGCCCACGGCCACCGAAGAGAGCAGGGAGCAGGTGGTGAGCAGATTCGGCGAGAGGACGCGGCCCAGGACCCACCCCAGGGGATGAAAGACCGTGCTGGAGAATCTCCTCAAGCCGGCGTCAACGCTCCAGCTCCTCCCCATGCCGGACCTCCTTTCAGCGCAGCGGCCCGTAGAAGACGCTGATGATGGTGCATCCCTCCTCGCCCGCGATGAAGGGGCCGTGCCGCAGGCCAGCGGGCAGGAAGACGAAATGTCCCTTGCGGAAGACCTCTTCCTCTCCCCCCTCCAGCGGCTGGTGCAACTTTCCCTCCAGGACGTACGCAGCCTCGTCCGAGGCCGCGTGTCCGTGGGCGGGCATCTCGCAGTGGGGCTCGAAACGGACCAGGAGTATTTGCCCGCCTCCCCTCGGGTCCATGTACAACACCTTCATCTGGGCGCGGGGAAAATCGGCGGGGACCCACTCCAACTGGTCCTCATGCGTCACGAACTTGTCCATGGTCGTTCCTCCGCTGCTCCTCATCGTCTTCCTGCGCCGTCCTCGCGGGAAGCCCGGCAGGCAGGCTGCCGTTCGCTATGTCAACGCCGTCAAGCATCGTCCCTCGCCGCAAGGTTCCGGAAGGACCGGAAGGATTCTTCGAGCCTGGCAAGGGCATCCTCCGCATCCATCCTCGCCCCCTGTCCCGTGGCCCTCTCCTGCAGCTCCACGGTGCCATCCTCGTCGTATCCTCTGCCGATCACCAGGCGGAAGGGCATGCCCAGGAGATCGGCGTCGGCGAACTTCACCCCCGCGCTCTCCTCGCGGTCGTCCAGCAACACCTCCCAGCCCCTTTGCACGAAGGTCTCGTAAAGCTCCTCCGCCGCCCTTCTCCTGTTCTCCTTCTGGAAATCGAGGGGGATGACGTGCAGTTGGGCGGGGGCCACGGAAAGCGGCCAGATGATGCCGCGCTCGTCGTGGTGCTGCTCCACCACGGCCGCCATGAGGCGGGTAACGCCGATGCCGTAGCAGCCCATGTACATGGGGCGGGAAACGCCCTCCTCGTCGTGATAGTAGCAGCGCATGGCCTGCGAATACTTCAGCCCCAACTGGAAAACCTGTCCCACCTCTATGCCCGTCTCCATTCGCAACCTCCCCTCGCAGCGCGGGCAGGCATCCCCTTCCCTGGCGTTAGTTATGTCTGCGAAGCGGCCCACGCAGAAGTCGCGGCCCTCCTCCACGTTCACCAGGTGATAGTCTTCCCGGTTGGCGCCGCACGCCATCCCCCCGGCTCCCTGCAGCGAGATATCCGCCACCACCTCCACCCCGTCCAGGCCCACCGGCCCCACGAAGCCTTGCAGGTATGTTGGATATTTCTTCCAATCCTCTTCCCGGAAGAGCCGGAACTCGTCGCTCGCGAAAACGCGGGCCAGCTTCGCCTCGTTGGCCTCCCGGTCTCCCGGTATGAGCACGGCTACCGGCCTCCCCTCAACCAGGTACATGAGGCACTTGATCATGCGCTCCGGCTGAAGTCCCAGGAATTCGCCCACTTCACCTATGGTGCGGCGGTCGGGGGTACGGACCGCCTCCACATCCTTTCCCTCCCCCTGCGGAGGTTCGCCGCGGCGGTATGCCGCCAGGTCCAGGTTGGCGGCGTAGGAACAGCGGTCGCAGAGAGCTATGCAATCCTCTCCCGCGGCGGCGGGGACCATGAACTCATGGGAGACGTCGCCGCCGATGAGCCCGGTGGCCGCCTCCACCGCCCGCCATGTGCACCCGCAGCGGCTGAATATGCGGCCGTAGGCCTCGTACATGCCGCGGTAGGACTCGCGCATGCCCTCCTCGTCACGGTCGAAGCTGTAGGCGTCCTTCATGATGAACTCGCGCGCCCGCATGAGGCCGAAACGCGGGCGTATCTCGTCGCGGAACTTGCTGCCGATCTGGTAGAGGTTCATGGGCAGCTCACGGTAGGAGGACACGTTGGAGCGCACCAGGTCGGTGATGACCTCCTCGTGGGTGGGCCCCAGGCCGAAATCCCTCTCCGCCCTGTCCTTGAGGCGCATCATCTCCGGACCGTACTTGGCCCAGCGCCCGCTCTCCTCCCACAGCTCCCGCGGCTGCAGGACGGGCAGCATGATCTCCTGCGCCCCCGCCGCGTTCATCTCCTCGCGTATGATCCCGCTTATCTTGCGCAGCACCCTTACCCCGAGGGGGAGGAATTCGTAGATGCCCGAGGCCACCCGCCGGAGGTAGCCTGCCCGCAGCAGGAGGCGGTGGCTGGCTATCTCCGCGTCGGCGGGGCTCTCCCGCAAGGTGGGGATGAAGGTCCTGGACTGTCTCATGGCGCCTGCTCCCTCGCTACCCTTCCTCTCTCCGTCCCGCCGTTACCCGCTTCCGCCCTCCAGCCTCCCCGTTACGCGCTCTTCTACGTTCCTTCTCCGCTTTCCTTCTCCCGTTCCCCGGCCATCCTCTCCACCTCGCGCAGGAGTACGGCAAGGAGTTCCTCCTTGGGGAACCACCCCACCGGCTCGCCGCGCCGGAAGAGGAGGCCGCGCTCCCTGCCGCCCGCTATACCCACGTCCGCCTCGCGAGCTTCCCCCGGACCGTTGACCGAGCAACCCATCACCGCTATGCGCAGGCGAGGTCGCAGGTCAGCCAGCCGCCGCTCCAGCTCGCCGGCGATGGCTGCCACGTCTATGCGGCAGCGTGCGCAGGTGGGACAGGCGACGATGTCCGCGCCTCCCTCTGCCATCTCCAGCACCCGCAGGATGGCCAGGCCGGCCCTCACTTCCTCCACGGGATCCCCGGCCAGGGACACCCTTATGGTATCCCCGATGCCCTCCGCCAGCAGGGTCCCTATGCCCACCGCCGACTTCACCGTCCCCGTCCAGGGGGGTCCCGCCTCGCTAACGCCAAGGTGCAGGGGGTAGTCCACCGCCCGTGAGAGCAACCGGTAAGCCTCGATGGTCTGCGGGACGGAGGAGGCCTTCACGGAAACCTTTATATCATAGAAACCGTATTTCTCGAGAATGGATATCTCTTCCAGCGCGCTCTCCACCAGCGCTCGCGGCGTGGGGTGGCCGTGTTTCGCCAAGATGTGGCGGGGGAGGGAACCCGCGTTCACCCCCACGCGTATGGGTACCCCGGCTGCGCGCGCCGCCAGTGCCACCTCGCCCACTTTCTCCTCCCCCCCGATGTTCCCCGGGTTGATGCGGAGGCCGTGTACCCCCGCTTCCAGGGCCACGAGCGCCAGGCGGTGGTCGAAATGGATGTCCGCGACCACGGGCAGGGGTGAACCCTCCACGATCTCCCGCAGTGACTGCAGGGCGCGCCGCATGCCGCTGCGCCCCGCTCCGGTCACCGCCACGCGCACTATCTGGCACCCCGCCTCTTGCAGCTGCCCTATCTGTCTCAGCGTCGCCACGACGTCCTCGGTGGGCGTGTTGGTCATGGACTGCACGCTGACCGGCGCCCCGCCCCCCACCGGGACGTCCCCGATCATCACCCGCCTGGTCATCTTGCGCACGGTCATGGCAGGCTGATGGGGTTGGTGATGTCCAGCCGCAGGGCGAGCAGGAACATCACGGTGAAGAAGGCCAGCACCGCGGCCGCCACCGGATAGAGCTTGCGCATGTCGATATCCTTACCGGTAATCTTTTCCAACAAGAGCACCATGAGGTGCCCGCCGTCCAGGGGCGGGAGGGGCAGCAGGTTTATGTAGGCCAGGAACAGCAGGATGAAGGCCAGGAAGTTGAGGAAGTAGTACATGCCCTCTCCCGCCAGCTCGCCAGCCACGCGGGTGATTCCCACCACGGTCATCGGCCTCTCCTCCGTGGGCTCCGTGATGCCCACCAGCTGTTTCAGGGTGGAGAGGTTGAAAACCCGGTAGATGCTGTAGAAGACGCCCCTGGAATACTCGAGGAACCACTTCCCCGTCTCCGGGAAGGAGGCGAGGAAGGAGTGGTGCTCTTCTCCCGGCTCAGGGCTGACGCCCAGGAAACCCCTGCCGTTCTCCAGTTCCGCCAAGCGCACCGGGAGCACGGTTTCCCGCCCCCCGCGCTCCACCAGCACCTCCACTTCACGTCCCGGGTTGTCGACGATGAAGTCCCGCACGTCCTCCCAGTCGCTCATCTCCTCGCCGTCCATGGAGAGGATGGTGTCTCCCTTCTGCAGGCCCGCCATGTGGGCGGGGGTCTCTTCCCCCGTCTCCTCGATGTACTCGCCGACGCTGCCCACCGTGCTGGTGAGCACGGGGATCCCCAAGAGCCATACGGTCAGGAAGGCGATGAGCAGGGCGAGCAGCACGTGAACCAGCGACCCCGAGATGATGATCCAGAAGCGGCGGGGGCGGGATACGCCCTTGTATGAATGGGGCCAGTCCTCGGGGCTCACCGTCTCCTCGGGGTTCATGCCCAGTATCTTCACGTACCCGCCGACCAGTATCCATTTTATGCCAAACTCGGTGTCGCCGCGCCTGGTGCTCCATATGCGCGGCCCGAACCCCACGAAGAACTCGGTGGCCTTCACTCCCACCAGCCTGGCCGCCGCGAAGTGGCCCAGCTCGTGGGTGATGACCATGAGGATGACGGCAGCGAGGGTGGCCAGCACGTAGACGATTACAGTCACCTCCTCCCACCCCCACCCGTTTGCCGCTTCCCCGCTGTGCCCTTCTCCCCTGCCCGCTCCCTCACGGCTTCCCCGGCACGCGAACGTGCCCACTCCTCGGCGCGCAGGATATCCTCCAGGGAGCGCAGCGGGGCAGGGCGGAAATCATCCAGGGTGGCCCCGATGACCTCCTCTATGCCCAGAAAGGCGATGCGCCCTTCCAGGAAGGCCTCCACCGCCACCTCGTTGGCGGCATTGAGGACCGCGGTGTGCAAGCCCCCCTTCCCGCCAGCCCGGTAGGCCAGGTCGAGGCAGCCGAAGGCCTCGCGGTCGACCTCCTCGAAGGTGAGGGAACCCAGCTCGGCCACCGCGCTCCTGCGGAAGGGAGGTCCCCAGCGCTCCGGGTAGGAAAGGGCCAGGCATATGGGAAGGCGCATGTCCGGCAGGCTCAGCTGCGCGGCGAAGGATCCGTCGACGAATTCCACCAGGGAGTGGATCACGCTCTGGGGATGGATGATCACCTTTATCCTCTCGTAGGGCAGGCCGAAGAGGAAGTGCGCCTCGATCACCTCCAGTCCCTTGTTCATGAGGGTGGCGGAGTCCACGGTTATCTTCCTGCCCATGCTCCAGGTGGGATGCGCAAGCGCCTCCTCCACCGTCACCGAAACCAGCTCCTCGCGGCTGCGGCCCCGGAAGGGGCCCCCGGAGGCGGTGAGCACGATGCAGGCGACGTTTTCCATTTCCTCGCCGCGCAGGCAATGGAACACCGCCCCGTGCTCCGAATCCACCGGTATCAGCTCCCCGCCGTGCCCCAGCGCCTCTCTCACCAGCTCGCCGCCGGCCACCATGCTCTCCTTGTTGGCCAGGGCCAGGCGTTTCCCCGCCTGGAGAGCGGCAAGGGTTGGGGGGAGCCCGGCGGAGCCCACCACCGCGTTGAGCACCGTCTCCGCACCGGGATGCCGTGCGGCCTCCAGCAGGCAGTCCTTCCCGGCTGATACCCTTATCCCCGTGCCCGCCAGGCGTCTCCGCAGCTCCGCCGCCTCCTCCTCGCCCACCATGCCCACCATCTCCGGGCGGAAGCGCCTGGCCTGCTCCTCCAGGAGAGCGAGGTTGCGATGGGCGGTGAGGGCTACTACCCTGAGGCGCTCGGGGTGCCTGCAAACCACCTTCAGCGCCTGGGTCCCGATGGAACCCGTGGACCCCAATATGGCCAGCCCTCGCGAACGGTTTGCCTCGCTCATATGAACATTATAAAGGTCTTCCTCACCGAGGAGCACGTCATCATGGCACGCCGCTCCCGTGGCTTCGGGAGCGAGGGAGCGCCGTAAACCCGTCCCCGGATATGCACCTTCCTCCCGCGGGGGTTGGGTTTCGAGCGCGGGGCGGCGGACGGCCAGCCCCCGGCCCTCACCATGGCACGCCGCTCCCGTGGCTTCGGGAGCGAGGGAGCGCCGTAAACCCGTCCCGTGCTTCAGGCGGTATTCATGAGCCGGAGCACAAGGCACGGCAGGCGGCGTGGATCAGGCCTTGATGATCAGGTAGCGGAGAAAGTAGTAGCAGACCACGGCGGTCAGGAACATGCTGTCGAAGCGGTCCATGATGCCGCCGTGCCCGGGGATGAGCGAGCTCATGTCCTTCACCCCCAGCTCCCTTTTCACCATGGACTCCGAGAGATCCCCCAGGGGCCCGAAGACGCTGACCAGCGCGGCCAGCTCCATGGCCACCGCCACCGACAGCCAGTCGCGGTTCAGGGTCACCTGCAGGATGTAGGCGGCCAGGAAGGCCCCAGCGGTGCCCGCCGCCGTGCCCTCCCAACTTTTTCCAGGACTGATGCGCGGGGCCACCTTGTGCTTTCCGAAGGCGGAGCCGGCGAAATAGGCGACGGCATCGTAGACCCAGACCATGACGATCACCGCGAAGGGGGTCGTCCAGCTCACCTGGTCGAAGCGGAGCATGAGGACGAAGTGGGATAGGCAGAAACCGACCAGCACCACGCCCAGGAGGGATACCGCCATGTCCGTGGTGGGCGACTGGGAATGGCGGCCGAAGAGCGTCCGGGCGAGGAGGACGGGAAGGTAGAGGGCCAGGAGTATGGCCAGCGGCGTGAGCTCTCCCCCCTCGCTGCGGGAAATGAAGTAGGCGACCACCGGCAGCCCGCAGCCGGCGGCCAGGGAGACGGCGGCGGCGGGCCGGTAACCGTGTCTTGCATAGGTGGAGTAGAACTCCCACAGCCCGCCGGCGGTGATGAGGGCTATCCCCACCGTGAAGGGGATCTCTCCCCACCAGAGGAGGATGACCATCACCAGGACCAGGACCACCGCGCTCACCACCCTGGCGGCGAGGTCCGCGAAGCGGGCCCTCAGGGGGGAACGGGTGTCCTCGGCCCTCTCCTCGCCGCTCAAGGCTCAGACCTCCATGAGCTCCTTTTCCTTCACCTTCAACATCTCGTCCGTCTCGGCCACGAAACGGTCGGTGAGCTTCTGGATCTCGTCCTGACCGCGGTGCAGGTCGTCCTTGGTGATCTCCCCCTCCTTCTCGAAGGAGCGCAGGTCCTCTATGGCATCGCGGCGTATGTTGCGGATGGCCACCCTTCCTTCCTCGGCCCTGGACCTCACCAGCCGCGTCAACTCCTTGCGGCGCTCCTCGGTCAGCTTGGGGATGGGCAGGCGGATGACGTTGCCGTCGCTCACCGGCGTCAAGCCCAGGTCGGAGGCGAGGATGGCCTTCTCCACCTCGCCTACGACGCTCTTGTCGTAGGGGGAGACGACCAGCAGGCTGGGCTCCGGCACGGCGATGGAGGCAAGTTGGTTCAAGGGCGTTTGCTGCCCGTAGTAGTTCACGAAAACCCTGTTCAGCAGGGCGGCGCTCGCCCTTCCGGTGCGAATGGCCGCGAAATCGTCCCGCACGTGTTCCACCGCTTTCTTCATGCGCTTCTCCGCGTCCTTCAGCACGTCCTCGACCACTCGCTACCTCCTCTCCTCCTTATCCGCGGCGACGACGGTGCCGATCTTTTCCCCGAAGAGGACCCTGATGATGTTGCCGGGGACGGTCATGTTGAAGACCACGATGGGCAAGTCGTTGTCCATGCAAAGGGAAACGGCAGTGGCGTCCATGACCTTCAACCCCTGCTGCAGCACATCTATATAGTGGAGGGAGGTGAACATGACCGCGTCCGGGTTCTGCAGGGGATCCGAGTCGTACACGCCGTTGACCATGGTGGCCTTGAGGATGGCCTCCGCCCCGATCTCCAGGGCGCGCAGGGCGGCGGTCGTGTCCGTGGTAAAATATGGGTTCCCCGTGCCGGCGGCGAAGATGACTATCCTTCCCTTTTCCAGGTGGCGGATGGCCCTCCTGCGTATGTAGGGCTCGGCCACCGCCTGCATCTCGATGGCCGATTGCACCCGCGTGAACACGCCCCTTTTCTCCAGGGCATCCTGGAGGGCCAGCGAGTTCATCACCGTGGCCAGCATTCCCACGTAATCCGCGGCCGCCCGGTCCATGCCCCGTGCGCTGGCCGCCACTCCGCGGAAGATGTTGCCTCCTCCCACCACGATGGCCAGCTGCACCCCCATGCGGTTAGCCTCGGAGAGCTCGTCGGCGATGGAGTTCACCGTGTCCGGATCGATGCCGTATTCCCGGCCTCCCATGAAAGCCTCGCCGCTGAGCTTTATGAGCACTCGCTGGTAGAGGGGCTTCGACCTGCCTTCCTCCTCCAATCTCACCATCCCCTTCGCCCCGTCGCTTAAGGCTTCCTTCCCTTATTCTATTTCTCACGCCTGCAGACCTTCCCCGGCGGCCCGCGCCACTTCCCCGGCGCCCTTCCGGGCGGCTATCCCGGATGTTCTCCCTCGCCCGCCGGCCCCGCGCGCCCCGCGCCTCAGCCCCCGGCTTCCTCGCCCAGCCGGTAGCGCACGAAGCGCCGCACCACGATGTTCTCGCCCAGCGAGGCGATGGCCCGCTGCACCAGCTCCCCCACCGTGATCTCGGGATCCTTCACGAAGGGCTGGTCCAGGAGGCAGACCTCCTCGTAATACTTCTGCAGCCTCCCCTCGACGATCTTGTCCAGCACCTTCTCCGGCTTGCCCTCCTGCAAGGCCCGTGCGCGGTAGATCTCGCGCTCCTGCTCCAATACCTCCGGGGGTATATCCTCGGCGGAAACGAAGAGCGGGCTGGCGGCGGCGATGTGCATGGCGATATCGTGGGCCAGGGCGCGGAAGGTCTCGTTGCGGGCCACGAAATCGGTCTCGCAGTTGACCTCGAGCAACACGCCTATGCGGTTGTTGAGATGTATGTAAGCGTCGACGACGCCGTCCGCCACGGCGCGCCCCGCCTTCTTCTTCGCGCCGGCCAAACCCTTTTCCCTCAATATGCGAAGGGCCTTGCCCATGTCCCCCTGCGCCTCCTGCAGCGCCTTCTTGCAGTCCATGATGCCGGCCCCGGTAGATTCCCTCAGCTCCTTGACCTGCGCGGCATTGATCTCCATATCTCCTCCTTATATCCTGTTGCCCCGTGGTCACGTTCAGTCCCCCACCTTTTCCCCCAACGGCTCCTCCCCGTCCGCCGCGACCGCTGCCTCTGCCCCCTCCGCGCTCTCCTCCTCTCCTTCCTCTGCGCCCTCCTCCCTGCGCTCCATGGAGCGCATGACCTCTCCCAGCTGCATCCCTTCCAGCACCGCGTTGGAGATTATCTTGCAGATGAGGTTGGCTGCCCTGATGGCATCGTCGTTCCCCGGGATCACGTAATCCACGAGGTCGGGGTCGCAGTTGGTGTCCACCACCGCCACCACCGGTATCTCCAGCCTGCGGGCTTCTATGAGGGCGATGTTCTCCTTGCGGGGATCGATGATGAAGAGGGCGTCGGGCAGGCGCTCCATGCTCTTAAGCCCCTCGAGGTTGCGGCGCAGCTTGGCCAACTGGTGGCGGACCCTGGTGGCCTCCTTCTTGGGCATCTCGCCTATCTCTCCCGAGACCTCCATCTCCTCGAGCTGCTTCAGTTTCTCTATGCGCTTCCTGATGGTGATCCAGTTGGTGAGCGTGCCGCCCAACCAGCGGGTGGTCACGTAGGGCATGTCGCAGCGGAGAGCGTTCTCCCTTATGGCCTCCTGTGCCTGTTTCTTGGTCCCCACGAAGAGAAGCGTCCCGCCCTGGGCGACCGTGTCACGGATGAAGTTGTAGGCGATTTCGATGAGGGATAGGGTCTGCTGCAGGTCGATGATGTAAATCCCGTTGCGCTCGGTGAAGATGTACTTGGACATCTTGGGATTCCACCTGCGAGTCTGGTGCCCGAAATGGAATCCCGCTTCCAGCAGGTGTTTCATGGAAACGACGGTCATGGTTCCTCCCTTGGTTCTCTCCTCCGCCCGCCTCCACCCCTGCCCCCACCCAGCCGGGCACCCGGGCGCAGGGTCAGCGAGCGTGTGAATTTATCGGCCAAAAAAAATCCCGCCCGCGGCGGGCCTTGCGGCGCCATCCCTCCGTCCCTGTCTCCTCGGCCCACCTCCTTTCAGCGCGTGATGGCGCCAGTAAAATATAGCACAGGGCAATTTCGCAGGCAACGTGCGGCCTTTCCACGTATCCTGATATCGCCGCTGCCTTACCTGGCCGGGTCCGGTGACGGGGCCTCAGGTTTCCAGGGACCCCTTGGCGCTGGCCAGCCTTCCCCGCAGGCGGAGGATGGCCTTGGTGTGCATCTGGCAGACCCTGGATTCGGTGACCCCCAGGACCTCCCCTATCTCCCGCAGGGTCAAACCCTCGTAGTAGTAGAGGCTGATGACGATCTTCTCCCTCTCGGGAAGCCGGTTGATGGCGCCGGCAAGGATCTGCTTCATCTCCTCCACCTCGTAGGTCTTGGAGGGATCCTTGACCCGGGAGTCCTCCAGGGTGTCCACCAGGCTTACCTTGTCCCCCTTGTCGCCGCCCACGTTCCACAATTCGTCCAGCGCCACCAGGGAGATGAAGCTCATCTGCTGGAGCAGCTGATGGTATTCGTCCAGGGTGATGTTCATGTGCCGGGCCACTTCCTCGTCCGCCGGCAACCTCTTGAGCTCGTTCTCCAGCACCACGTAGGCCTTTTCCATCTCCCTGGCCTTGAAGCGGATGGAGCGGGGGACCCAGTCGATGGAGCGGAGCTCGTCGATGATGGCCCCCTTGATCCTCGCCAGGGCATAGGTTTCGAACTTGATGCCCCTCTCGGGTTCGTACTTCTCTATGGCGTCGATGAGGCCGAAGATGCCGTAGCTCACCAGGTCGGCGTATTCGATGTTGGGTGGCAGGCTCGAGGAAACCCTGCCGGCCACGTACTTCACCAAGGGCGCGTAGTTGAGGATGAGCTTTTCCCTGGCCTCCTGCGAACCCTCTTCCTTGAACTGCTTCCAGAGTCCGCTTACATCCGCTATGTCTTCCAACCTCGCCCCTCTTCTGTAAAAGTCTGCCGTATTCAACATTCTCCCCATCTCGGTTTCCGGACGCTCGTCTCTCGCGGTGACATCATGCGCGGGGATGGGCTTGAAAGAACGCCTCTTTTACTCGGCTTTTGCTAAGATGAGTATATATCTGGGTAGTCGATAAATCAACATGACCCAGCAGCTCCTGGACGGACCTCAAGTCCGCTCCCCCCTGCAGCAAGTGCGTGGCGAAAGTGTGCCGCAGGGTATGGGGACTCACCCTTTTCCCGCCCTCCAGCCCGCGATAGAAGCGTTCCACCACCCGGCGCACTCCCCGGTCGCTCAACCTGCCCCCCCTCACGCTCAGGAACAGGGGGTCCGCCTTCCCGTCCCCCGTTCCTGTATTCGCGGCAAGCACGTGCCTCTCCTTGGTCAGGTAAGCCTCGATCAGTTCGCCCGCCACGCGGTGAAAGGGTATCACGCGTTCCTTCCGTCCCTTGCCGAGAACCTTCACCTCCCCTCTTTCCAGGTCCACGTCCCCGAGATCCAGCGCGGCGAGCTCGCCGACGCGCATCCCGGTGGCGTAGAGCAACTCCACCAGCGCCATGTCCCGCAGGGACGTGCGGTAGACATGCAACGATCGGCTTTCGGCCGCGGCCTCCAGCTCCCGCAGGCTCAAGAGTTTCGGCAGTCTCCTTTCGCGGCGCGGCAGGGAAAGGGAGAGGGTGGGGTCGACATCGAGGATTCCCTGGCGCACGAGATAGCGGAAAAACCCCTTCACCGCCGCCGCCCTCCTGGCGACGGTGGAGCGGGCGTATCCCCTGCTCTGAAGGTTCGCGAGGTAGCGCCTGAGCAGGCGGTGATCCACCGCCTGCGGCCGCTCCGCCCCGGCGCGCAGGCAGAATTCCAGGAAAAGCCCGAGGTCTCCCCGGTAAGCCCGCAATGTTTCCGGGGACAGGTTGCGCTCCGCCTCCAGGAAGCGCAGGAAATCCTCGGCCTCTTCTTTCATTGATCCCCCTTTTTCGCCGGCCTTTCTGTTGAAATTATATATAATTTTATACTAAAACTAATTATTGTCAATATCTGAATTATATGTTGAAAATTATAACTAATGTTAATGTATGGGTAGCGGGCCGGGCGCGCTCAAAGGGGCCGTGACATACCGTACTTCCCCCCCGGCTCCTGCGTGACCCACCCCTTTAGCGCCAGCGAGGCGAGGCGCGACAATATCTCGCCGGGAGAGACGCCGGCCATCTCCACCAGGCGATCCAGCGACTGTGACCCGTCCCTCAGCAGCGCGAGCAGCACTTTGTCCCGGGGGTGCATGTCGCCTGCGAACGAGAGCTGCGCGCCAGCTTCCCCTCCCCCCGTCCCGGGCTCGTAGCGGGGCTGGAAATACCGCAGTTCCTCGAGTACGTCCTCGACGCCGGCGACCAGCTTTGCCCCTTTCTGTATAAGGGCGTTCGTCCCCCTGGAGATGGGGCTGTCGATGGGGCCGGGGACCGCCAGGACCTCGCGCCCTTCCTCCAGCGCGAACTCCGCCGTTATCAGCGCCCCGCTCTTCTCCGAGGCCTCCACCACCACGACGGCCTGCACAAGGCCGGCGATGATGCGGTTGCGGTGGGGAAATCTCCACGGCAGGGGGTCCTCCCCCGGAGCGTACTCGCTGAGAAGGCACCCCTGCTCCTTTATGTGCTCGAAAAGCGGCCCGTGTTCCGGGGGATACACGCGGTCGATGCCGCACCCCAGGACGGCGACGGTGAAACCGCCCGCCTCCAGGCAACCGCGGTGGGCATGCCCGTCTATCCCGTAGGCCGCCCCCGAAACCACCACCACGCCGCAGCGTGCCAGCTCGCAGGCGAGGAAGGCGGCGCTCCTCTTCCCGTAGCTCGAGGCCTTCCTCGCCCCCACCACCGCGACGAAGGGGGCGCCGCTCCCCGCCTCCCTCCCCTGGGCGAAGAGCAGTGCGGGAGGATCGTATATGGACCACACGCCCTGAGGGAGGGCCCCGTCTTCCGGGAGGATAACCCTTATCCCCTTCTCCGCGAGGCTGGAGAGCACCTGCACCGGGTCCGTCTTCCGGCATGCGTCTACCCAGAGCGCCGCCCTCTCTTCCCCGACCACCTTTTCCAGCCCGGACTTGTCCTTCGCGATCAGCTCCCACAGCCCAACCGCCCCGCCCGCCATGGCGAGCAGCCTGGGCAGTGCGAGCGGGCTCATCTGCGGCAGGCAGGCCAGGGCGGCCCTACAGGCCCTTTCCATAGCCCACCCCCTCCATCGCCCATGCCCCTTGCAGCCTCTCCAGGGAGCGATACTGCACTGCTTCCGCCAGGTCAGCGACGGTGATCCTTTCCCTTCCCGCCAGGTCGGCGATGGTCCTCGCCACGCGCAGGCAGCGATCGAAACCGCGCGCCGTAAGTCCCAGGCGGCCCGCGGCGGCGAGCATGAACTCCTTCTCCTCGTTCCCCAGAGGGGAGGACTTGCGCATCCTGGCCATGTCCACGTGCGCGTTGAGCGGCGTGCGGGGGCCCCAACGCCTCTTCTGCCTTTCCCTGGCCTGCAACACGCGCGCCCGCACGGACCGAGACTTCTCCCCGCGCGGGAGCTCCACCAATTCCCGGGGGGTCAGCCTCGGCACCTCCACCTGCAGGTCGATGCGGTCCAGGAGCGGCCCGGATATGCGGCCGTAATAACCCTTGATCCTGCCGGGAGGGCATGAACAGTGGCGCATGCTGTCCCCCAGGAAACCGCACGGGCAGGGATTCATCCCCGCCACCAGGATAAACCTGGCCGGAAAGGTGGTGTTCACGAGCGAACGGGATATGGTCACCATCCCGGTCTCCAGTGGTTGCCGGAGCACCTCCAGCGCGTCCCGCCGGAACTCCGGCAGCTCGTCCAGGAAGAGGACCCCGCGGTGGCTCAGGGTTATCTCCCCGGGATGGGGGAAGTTCTTCCCTCCCCCCACCAGGCCCACGTGGGATATGGAATGGTGGGGCGCGCGAAAAGGAGGCCTCCTGAGCAGGGGACGCCGCGCGTCGAGCAGTCCGGCGACGCTGTGTATGCTCGATACCTCCAGCACCTCCTCGGGATCCAGGGGCGGCAGGATGCCCGGCAGCCTCTCCGCGAGCATGGACTTCCCCGAGCCGGGCGGGCCTATGAAGATGATGTTGTGGCCGCCGGCGGCGGCTATCTCCAGGGCCCGCTTGGCGTGCAGCTGCCCCTTCACCTCGCAAAAACAGGGGCCTTCCCCCTCTTCCTCCTCGGGCCAGGATATCAACGGCCGCTCCAGCGGTTTTCCCTGCAGGTAGTCGAGCGCCTGCCGCAGGTTGCCCACGCCCACCACCTCGATGCCCTCCAGGCGCGCCGCCTCCGCGAGGTTCGGCAGGGGGAGCAGGATCTCCTTCCAGCCCTCCCTCCTCGCCCAGAGGGCCATGGCCAGGGCTCCCCTGATGCCGCGCACCGTGCCGTTGAGGGAGAGCTCCCCCACCACCAGCCTTCCCGCGAGGGCCCCCGCGTCCAGGCAGCCGGCCACCGCCAGCATGGCCAGGGCAATGGGAAGATCGAAATAGGACCCCTCCTTGCGCAGGTGGGCGGGGGCCAGGTTCACCGTTATCAGCTGCCGCGGGAAGGGCAGGTCCGAGTTGGCGATGGCCGCCTTGATGCGCCTGTAGGATTCCCGCACCGCGGCGTCGGGAAGCCCCACCATGTGGATGCCGGGAAGGCTCCCCGAGGTGTTCACCTCGACCTCGATGCGCATCACCTCCATGCCCAGTATGGAACAGCTGTCCAGCCTGGCGTACATGTCATCACCTCCTCTACAAGTTATATATATTATATAACATGTAGAGGACATGGCGGGCGGCGTCAAGTGGAGCGGAATCCGGCGGCTTCCATGCAGCGGGGATGTCGCGTCCGGGAAGGCCGCGGTGGCGGGGTGCCCTCAGGGGGCCGCCGTCTCGGTGGGCGCCTTCCTCCCCGCCAGCCAGGACACCAGGCATCCCAGGGCCAGGAAACCCGCGTACGCCCACCAGGTACGGGCCAGGAAGTGCAGGATACCCGATATGTAGCCGCGGTGGGAGAGGAACCAGAGGGCGGGGGGGACGCAGGCGGCGAGCAGGATCGCGTTGCTGGCCGCGGAAATCCACACCCCGCGAATGCCGATCTTGCGCGACAGCCTGGCGTCGGGACCGTACACGGACAGCAGCACCGAGAGGCACAGCAGGGCGAGCGCCGCCAGCGCGACAACCGAGTTGTCATAGCTGACCCAGATGGCTATGAGGGCGAAGATGAAAAAACCTCCCAGGGCCAGCAGCCCGTAGATGGCCTTGCGCAGCAGGGAGAGGAGGATCATGCGCAGCAGCGAGGGGGGCCTGCGCACGCGTATGCGCCTCATCTCCTCCTCCACCCACACCTCGTCCTCGGGACCGGGAACGGCGTGGAGATCCCGCTCGCAGTTGAAGCAATAGTCGTCGCTGTCCAGGTTGTTCCTTCCACACCAGGGGCAGGGTTTCATGGTCACCTACCGGTCTCGTTCGCCTCTGCAGACCGCTTCTTCCGCGCACGCCCCTCGCTCTCCCGCGGAGCCTGCGCACGAGCACGGCGTCCACCTTCCGCCGCGCTCTCCGCCTTCACGGGAGAGCGTGGCCCTCCCCGTCAAGATCCTCCAGCGCGAAGGCGTCCTTGACATGGACTATTTTCCACTTCCCGCCCTTCTTCAGCAAGGCTATGACGTCGAACCGGCACCCGCATTCCTCCGGCTTCTCGCTGGCGAGGTAATAGGAGGCCGCCCTCGCCATGCGTTCGCGCCTTTTCGCGTCCACGGCAGACAGGGCCTCCTCCGCGTCGCCCACGGTCCTCGCCTTGACCTCGCAGAAGACCAGCTCCCCCGCCTTGCCGGCGACGATGTCCAGCTCCCCGAAGGGGGAACGGTAATTCCTCGCCAGGATGCGGTAACCGCGCCCCCTCAGGTAGCGGGACGCGAGTTCCTCCCCTTCCTGTCCGGTGCTTCTGTTCCGGTTAGCTGCCATGCGCGACCCCGCGTGTCTCCTCCCCCCGACCCCCGCGCGGGAAGCCGGGCCAAGCCGCGCAACGCCGCCGCACGCGCGCCGAACGCATGGCTACAACCCCAGGTCCATCTGCAAGACGCCGCGGAAGGAGCCGCGGTGGCACGGCGCCGGCCCGTGCTCGGCTATGGCCTTCCTGTGAAAAGAGGTCCCGTATCCCTTGTGTTTCTCGAAACCGTATTCCGGGTAGCGCACCCACCAGGAGAGCATGAGGTGGTCCCGGATCACCTTGGCGAGGACGGAGGCGGCCGCCACGCTGCGGGAAACGCGGTCCCCGTGCACCAGGCTCCACTGCGGTATATCCAGGCCCTCGAGGTGGTAATAGTCCACTAGCACCAGGTCCGGGGGAGGCGCGAGCGAGAGCACCGCGAGGCGCATGGCTGCCGCGTTCGCCGCCTGCAGCCCGGCCATGTCGATATCCCACGGGGACACACAGGCATAGGACCAGCAGTCCGCGATCGCGGTGATGCGGCAAAAGAGCTCCCGGCGCCTGCCCGGCGTCAGGGACTTGGAATCGGCCAGCCCCTCCAGGCCGTCCTGCCGCTCCCCCGGGGGCAGCATCACGGCGGCGGCCACCAGCGGCCCGGCAAGGGCTCCCCTTCCCGCCTCGTCGGTGCCGGCGATCCTCCGGAAACCGAGCCTGCGTGCCCATTTCTCCGCGGCGTCCGAGGCGGGGTCCATCTCCCAAGACCTCAGAGGCTCGTCCAGCGTCCGGGAGGCCACCAGATGGCTATGGCCCTTCCGATGATGGCGCCGTAGGGAACGAACCCCCATCTCCGGCTGTCGTTGGAGTTGGGGCGGTTGTCACCCATGACCATCACCGTGCCGGCAGGGACCTCCCAGCTGCCGTTGCTCCCGTCGGATACGTACTCGTATTCGACCTGATAAGGCACGTGGTTCACGTAAAGCTGCCCCTCGCGCAACTCCACGACGTCTCCTTCCACGCCCACCACCCGCTTGATGAAGGGCATGGCTTCCTGGTGCGTGATGTTGAGCACCTCGGCCAGCAAGTCAAGGGAGCGGGTGAACGGGTTGCCGCCCTGCGTCGCGTTCGCCGCGTCGTTGGGGTTGAAGCGGAAGACGATTATCTCCCCCCGGTGCGGCTTGCGGAAATGATAGGTGATCCTGTCCACCAGCACGCGGTCTCCCTCCTGGAGCGTGGGCTCCATGGAAGGCGAGGGAATGATGAAAGGCTTGATGAAAAAGGCCTGTAAAAATATGGTAAACGCCAGGGCGGTAATGAACAGTACGGCGATTTCCAGGACCGCCCCGAACAGGTTCCTCCGCTCCCTGCTCCACCGCGAGGGGATACCCGGCTTGCTCCCCCCTGCTTCGCCGGAGGCCGGACGCGAGCCGGCGCTCTCCTCCCGTTCACGACCCTCGCGGGAACCGCCGGGGTGGAAACCCGTCATGTCCGAACCTCAGATCCTGCGCTTTTCCTTGATCCTGGCCGCCTTGCCGACGCGGTCCCTCAGGTAGTAGAGCTTGGCTCGCCTCACCCTCCCCTGGGAAACCACTTCAATCCCGGAGATGATGGGAGAGTGCAGGGGGAAGGTCCTCTCCACCCCCACCCCGAAGGAGACCTTGCGCACGGTGAAGGTCTCGCGCGTGCCCCCGCCCTTGCGGGCGATGACCACGCCCTGGAAGACCTGGATGCGTTCGCGGTTTCCCTCCACCACGCGGACATGGACCTTTACCGTGTCCCCGGGCCGGAAATCCGGTATGTCATCTCGCAGGTATTCGCTCTCCACGAGATCCGTCTTCTGCATTCCTTCCTCCTTTCCGTTCTATTACAAACCATCGGGCCGCCACGGGGCAAGTGCGCGCCGGCGGGCATCCCGCCTATCTTACCCCATCCATGCGGGAAAGGAACCCCTCCGGCAGCTCCCGCCAGAGGGGCGGTGCCCCTCCTCGCGCCCCGGCTTCTTCATTCCTCCCCGCCTTCCGCGCCTCCTTCCCCGCCCGCTTCCACCTCTTCCCCCAGCAGGTCGGGCCTCACCTTCCTCGTCCACTCCCTGGCCGCCTCGCGCCGCCACCTCTCGACGGCGGCGTGATCCCCGGAGAGGAGGACTTCCGGAACCTTCCAGCCGCGGAAGTCGGCGGGGCGGGTGTACTGAGGGTACTCCAGCGTTCCGCCGCTGAAGGACTCTTCCCGCAGCGAGGCCTCGTTTCCCAGCACTCCGGGCAGCAGCCGGGACACCGCCTCGATGACCACCAGGGCGGCGAACTCTCCCCCGGAGAGAACGTAATCGCCGATGGAGAGGGTCTCGCTGCAAAGATGCTCGAGAACCCTTTCGTCGACCCCCTCATAGCGCCCGCAGACGAGCGCGAGGTGAGGGAGGGAGGCCAGCGCGGCCACCTTGGACTGGGTCAACCGGGCACCGCGAGGAGTGAGCATGATCACCGACACCTCTCTCCGCAACCTGTCGAGCTCATCCATTCCGTAACCCAGGGCGCCGGTCACCGCGCTGAAGAGGGGTTCCGGCTTCATGACCATCCCCGCCCCACCTCCGAAAGGCGCATCGTCCACCTGCCGGTGCTTGCCCGGGGCGTACTCCCGGATGTCATGCACCCGCACCTCGACGATCCCTTTCCGGACGGCCTTTCCCAGCAGCCCTTCCCGCAAGGGGGAGTCGAAGATCGCCGGGAATATGGTGAATACATCGATGCGCACGGTGATTTCCTCCGCAAAGAAAGGACGCCGTCATCGCCCGCGGAGCGCGGCGGGGCCCAAGAGTCCCCTAATCCAGCAAACCGGGCAGCGGGTTGATGGCAATTTTTCCCTCCTCGAGATATATGCCCACCACCACCTCGCCGGTCATGGGGATGAGGTACTCACGCTCCCCTCTCACCACCAGGACGTCGTTGGCGCCCGTCTCCATCACCTCCACCACCTCGCCAAGGCAGCGGCCTTCCGGGGTGAAGACGCGCAGCCCGAGCAGGTCGTGCTCCCAGTAGGAACCCTCCGGCGGCTCCCCCATCTGCTGCGGGGTTATGAGGAGGTGCTTACCCGCCAGGCCTTTCGCGTCCTCCCGCGTCTCCACGTCCCTGAACTTCACCAGCAAGGCCCCCGTGGCCTGGCGTGCCTCCTGCAGGACCAGCCGCCTGCCCTCCCCTCCCTCCAGGGTAAAGGAGTTGCCGGCGGCGAAGCGCCGGGGATTGCTGGAGAGCACCTCCACCTTCACCCAACCCAGCACGCCGTAGGGCTTGAGGACCCTACCGGCGACCACCAGGTCGGCTTCCCCCGAATGCCGCGGCATGGCCTTCAGTCGATGATCTCCACGATGGCGTTGCGCCCCTCCCTGGTGGCCGAGGCCTTGATGAGGGTGCGCATGGCCTGGGCTATCCTTCCGTTCTTGCCGATAACCTTGCCTACGTCGGAGGGGTCGACGCGCAGTTGCAGGATGACCGATCTCTCGCCCTCCACGGAAGTGACCTCCACGCCATCCGGGTTATCCACCAGGGCTTTCGCCAGGTACTCAAGCAATTCTTTCATCTCCAACCCCCGGTCGTTTCCGTCATTGCTTTCCACTTTTTTCCTCCTGGTACCTCTGCCAGACGCCCTTGATCTCCATGAGCCTGCGCACCTGGTCCGTGGGCTGCGCTCCCTTGCGCAACCATTCCAGGATCTTCTCCTCGTCGAGCTCGATCAGGGACGGCTCGAGGCGCGGGTCGTAACGCCCCAGGGTTTCGATGAATTTCCCGTCCCGGGGGCTGCGGGCATCCGCCGCCACCACCCGGTAATAGGGCTTCTTCTTCCCTCCCATCCTCCGCAGCCTGATCTTCACCAAAGAACATGCACTCCTTTCCTCTTTTCCATCCCGCTCCTTGCGCGGACCCGCTACAACTGGAAGGGGAACATCTGTCCCATCTTGCGAGGGGACATCTTCCCGAACTGCTTGATCAACTTCTGCATCTGCTGGAACTGCTGCAGCAGCCGGTTCACGTCCTGGGTGCTGGTGCCGCTGCCTCGCGCAATGCGCTGCTTGCGGCTGGCCCCGATGATCTGCGGTTTGCGCCTCTCCTCCGGGGTCATGGACTGGATGATGGCCTCCGTTTTCCTGATCTGCCCCTCGTCCACCTGCAAGCCCCTGAGCTTAGCGGGCGAGAGGCCCGGTATCATGCCCAGGATCTGGTCCAGGGGACCCATCTTCTTGAGCTGGTTCATCTGATCCAGGAAGTCCTCCAGGGTGAACTGCTGCTTGCGCAGCTTCCTCTCCAGCTCCTGGGCCTTCTCCTCGTCGTAGGTCGCCTGGGCCTTCTCGATGAGGGTGAGCATATCACCCATGCCCAGGATGCGCGAGGACATGCGGTCCGGGTAGAAGGGCTCCAGGTCGCCGATCTTCTCACCCACGCTGGCGAACTTGACGGGTTTCCCCGTTACCGACTTGATGGAGAGCGCTGCCCCGCCCCTGGCGTCGCCGTCCAGCTTGGTGAGGATGACGCCGTCGAAACCCACCTCTCCGTCGAAGGCCTGCGCCACGTTCACCGCGTCCTGCCCGGTCATGGCGTCCACCACCAGGAGGGTTTCGTGGGGAGGGTGCTTCTTCTTCAGGCGCACCAGCTCCTGCATCATCTCCGCGTCGACATGAAGGCGCCCGGCGGTATCCACGATCACCGTGTCCAGGCCCTCCTTCTCCGCCCTGCGGATGCCGTGACCGACGATACTCTCCGGGTCCTGCCCGCGCTCCGCGTGGACCTCGATCCCCGCCTGCTGCCCCAGCTTTTCCAGCTGGTCGATGGCCGCGGGGCGGTAGATGTCGGCGGCCACCATGAGGGGGTGGCGCCCCTGGCCGCGCAGGTGATGGGCCAGCTTGGCGGTGGCGGTGGTCTTGCCCGAACCCTGCAGGCCCACCAGCATGATCACCGTGGGAGGGCGGCCGGAGAAATTGATGCGCTCGTTCCTGCTCCCCAAAAGGGCGGTGAGTTCCTCGTCCACTATCTTGATCACCTGCTGGGCTGGGGTGAGGGAGCGCAGCACCTCCTGCCCCACCGCTCTTTCCTTCACCCGGCCGATGAAGTCCTTGACCACCTTGAAGTTCACGTCTGCCTCGAGGAGGGCGAGGCGGATTTCCCGCATCACCTCCTCCACATGCTTCTCGCTCAGTTTGCCGTGCCCCCGCAGGCGCTTGAAGATGTCCTGCAGGCGGTCGCTCAGGTTGTCGAACATCCGTCTTCCCTCCGCCGCCCCCGCCGCACGCAACGCCGCGGGATGGGCCTCGATGCCGGATAGGGCCACACGTAGCCCAATCACTAAATTATTAAAACTATCCGAAACGCCAGGTGATGTCAAAACCGGGCCGCAGGCACACCGGCACGGGGGGGCAGGGATCGGTCTCCTCCGCCCCCGCCACCCGTTTCCGCGCCCGTCCCCTAAGAGAACAGGGCCGCGGCGAATTCACCCTACGGGGTGAGTCCCTCCGGGCTGACCTGTTAGGCGTCCCCTAAGAGAACAGGGCCGCGGCGAATTCACCCGGGTCGAAGGCGTGGAGGTCGTCCAGCCTCTCGCCCACGCCGATGAACTTGATGGGGATGCCGAGCTCGTGAGCGATGGCCACCACTATGCCTCCCTTGGCGGTCCCGTCCAGCTTGGTGAGCACCACCCCCGTCACCTCCACCGCCTCCTTGAACTGCCGCGCCTGGATGAGGCCGTTCTGCCCGGTGGTGGCATCGATGACCAGCAGCGTCTCGGTCACCGGGGCGTTGCGCTCCGCCACGCGCTTGATCTTCTTGAGCTCCTCCATGAGGTTGGTCTTGGTGTGCAACCTCCCGGCGGTGTCGGCGATGACCACGTCGATTCCCCGCGCCAGCGCCGACTCTACGGCGTCGTGCACCACCGCGGCGGCATCCGACCCCTGCCGGTGCTTTACCGTGTGCACGCCCACCCGTTCTCCCCAGGTCTCCAGCTGCTCGATGCCCGCCGCGCGGAAGGTGTCTCCCGCCGCCAGCAGCACCCGTTTTCCCTCGCCGCGAAGGAGGTGCGCCAGCTTGGCGATGGTGGTGGTCTTTCCGGTGCCGTTCACCCCCACCACCATGAAGACGCTGGGGCCGGAGTCGGCGTAGCGGAGCGCGCGGTCCCCGCTGTCCAGGGTCTCGGCCACCGCCATGCGGAAGGCGGCCATGAGCTCCTCCGGCTCCCTCATCTTCTCCCTGGCCACCGCCTCCTTCACCCGCTCCACGAGGCGCAACGTCATCTCCATGCCCACGTCCGCCCCCACCAGGATGTCCTCCACCTCCTCCCAGAAGGCCTCGTCGAAGCGGCGGGCCGCCATCGCCCTGGCCAGCGGCGTGACCAGGCCGGTGCGGCTGCGGGAGAGGCCCCGGCGCAGGCGTGAAAACCATCTCTCCTTTTCCTCGGCGAAGCCCTCCCCGGCCCCCTTCTCCTCGCACACCGTCTCCCCAACGGCCCTTTCCTCTCCCTCCCTTCCGTGTCCCGTCATGGGCCGCGGCCCCCGAACCGGGCCGGCGGCAGGGGTTTCCTCTTCCGCCGCGACCCCGGCGTAATCCTCCTCCGGGTGCAGGGATACGGGACCGCAGCGGAGTTCCTCCCCCGTCCCCATCTCCACCATGGGGAGTTCCCGTAGCTCCTGCAGGGCCTCCCGCTTCTCCCTCTTTCTCGCCTCCCGGAGCTCCGTCTTCTCCGCCCTCAGGCGCGCCTTCTCCTCCTTCCGGCGCCTCTTCTGCTCCTCCTTCTCGCCCTCCCGCCTCTCCTTGTCTCGCTTCTTTTCCTCGCTCATGGGTCATGTCCTCGCAAGCCTCTTATCTCCCGTCCACATTCACCGCCTTCACGAACTATCATAGCGCCACGGCGCACCTGCCGTCCCCGCCGTCGGGGAAAAGCGCCTTCCCGCCTGTTGATCGTTTGGGTGGGCCGCGGAGGTTCGCCGGGTTGTCAGGCGATGCCGGTGCGCTCCAGGCGCTCCGAGTCGCTTAGTTTCTGGCTCACCACGCGGGAGATGCCCGAGGCCTGCATGGAAACTCCGTAGATGATGTCCGCGATCTCCATGGTCCGCTTCTGGTGGGTGATGACGACGAGCTGGGAGTCGCCCTTGAACTCCCTCAACATGTTCAGGAAACGGTGCAGGTTGACGTCGTCCAGGGCCGCCTCCACCTCGTCAAGGAAATAGAAGGGGCTGGGCCGTGTCTTGAATATGGCGAAGAGGAAGGCCAGCGAAATGAGGGCGGTCTCTCCTCCCGAGAGAAGGGTGAGTTTCCTCAGCCGCTTGCCGCGCGGCTGGGCCTCGATCTCCACCCCCGTGTTGAGGAGGTCGGTGGGGTCTGAGAGGCTCAGCTCCGCCCTTCCCTGCGGGAAGAGCCTCTCGAAGAGCTCCTGGAAATGTACGTTCACCTCCTCGAAGGTCTCCTTGAAGATGCGGATGATCTCCCTGTCTATGGCCCGCACGACCTTGAGGAGCGAGGCCTTGCTCTCGCGCAGGTCCTCCACCTGTTCCATGAGGAAAGCGTGCCGCTCCTTCAGCGCCTGGTATTCCTCCACCGCCCTCGGATTCACCTGTCCCAGCGCCTCCCGCCGCCGCTCCAGCCTCTCCAGCCTCGCTCGCATCTCATCCATACCCGCCGTCGGCAGGTATTCGGTCACCGCCGTCTCCAGGGGAAGCTTGAACTCTTCCAGCAACCTCTGGACCAGCATATCCACCCGCATCTTCAGCTGCGTTGATGCCAGGTCGCCGTGGTGGACCATCTCGCGCAGCTCGGCCTCGCTCTCCTCCAGCTCCTCCAGCCGCTCCCTGAGGGCCTCGAGCTCCGCCTCCGCTTCCGCCAGCTTCGTCCGTGTCGTCTCCTCTTGCTCCCGCAACCGCCCCTCCAGCCTGCCGTGTGCCTCGCAAAGGGCGGCGATGATGTCGAGCAGCCTCTCCTGGGCGGATACCATGGACGCGATCTCCCCGCGAGCAGGGGCAGAGGCCCTGCCCTCCTCCTCCCTTTGCTCGGCGATCCTCTGCTCGAGGTGATAGCGGCGCTCGCGCAGGGAAGCCTCGCGCGCCTGCAGTTCCTGCAGGCGCTCCGCCAAGCGCCTCTCCCGGGCACGCAGCTCCTCCACCCTGGATTCCGCCTCCCTGAGCGGCGCCTCCGCACCCCGCAGGGCTTCCCGCAACTTCTCCTCTTCCTCCGACAGTCCCCGTATGCTCTCCTCCAGCCCGGCCAGCCTCCTGCGCATGGCCTCCGCCTTTTCCCTCACGCGCCCGGCGGCCTCCTCGTTCTTATCGCGCCGTTGCGACAGGGCCTGCCGGACCGTTTCCCCCTCCCTGATCTCCCCCTCCAACCTGCGCCTATCCTCGGCCATGCCTTCCAGGTCGCCGCGCAAGCCCGAGACGGAGGCGGACAGGCTGTCGTGCATCACCTCCAGTTCGGCGGCTTCCCGCCCGCACAGAGCGGCCTTCTCCCTCAGCTCATCCATCTCACGGCGCCTGGCCACGACATGGAAGGGGCTGCGGCGCCGCGCCCCTCCCTTCACCGCGCGCCGCGGGGCGACGACGTCGCCATCCGCGGTGACGAAAGTGAGCTCGGGGTGGACCGCGGCCCTGCTCTCCGCCTCCGCGAGGTCGCCGCAGAGCACCACGTCTCCCAGCAGGGACACGAGGGCGGGCCGTATCTCCGGGGAACAATGCACCGCCGTGAGGGCGGAGACGCCTCCCGCCGCCTTGACCGCCGCCGCCTTTTTCTTCATGGAAACATCTTCCAGCTCACCCAGGGGTAGGAAGATCGCAAATCCTCCCTCTTCCTCTTTAAGGGCGCGCACCGCCACCAGGGCATCGGAGAGCTTCTCCACGACGAGTGAGAAGAGCCATGGCCCCAGGTAAGATTCCAGCGCCTTCTCCCACCTCTCCTCGATCCTGACCTCGTGCAGGAGCAGCCCTCTCACGCCGCTCCCGGCGCCGCTTCTTTCCAGTATACGCACGGCGGTGGCTGAGTAATCGATATGGGAGTCGAAAACCTCTTGCAGCGCGCGTAGCCTCGCCGTCACCAGGGCTTCCTTCTGAAAGGACTCCCTCTGCCGGCGCGAGAGCGCCGCCAGCTCCTCCTCGCGGCGGGCGATGTCCTCGCGGGCCGCGGCCATCCTCTCCTCCAACTCCCGCAGCCGCTTTCTCCCCTCCTTTAGCTCCGCCTCCTTGCGGCCTATCTCCTCCTCGAGGTCCTCTCGCTCAGCTTCCAGGCTCTCCAGCTCCGAGTCGGCTTTTCCCGCCTCCTCCGCGAGCGCCGCGGCGAGCTCTCTCTCTTTCGCCGCCCTTCCCGCTATCTCCTTGAGGTGCTCCTTCGACTCCTGCAGGGAACGGCGCAGCGCCTCCCTGGCCTCCCGGGCACAAACCAGCTCTTCCTTCATGCGGCGGAGATCCTCGCGCAAAGAACCCGCCTCTTCCTCCAGGCTGTTTATTTCTTCCAGCGTGCCCGCCAGCTCGCCTTCCAGGGCAACCCTCTTCTCCTCGGCCTCTTCCCTGCGCGACCTCCACCTCTCCCCCCCGCCTCCCTCTCCCGACAGGGCGCCGTAAAGCCTGAGTCTCTCGCGGCCCAGGTGCTCGCAGGCGCGCAATCTCTCTCTCAGCGCCAGCAGCCTCATGTCCCTGTCGCGGCAGGCCTCCAGCGATGCGCGCAGCCCCTTTATCTCCAGCTCCAAGCCGGCCTGTCTCTCCTTGTTGCCTCTCACCTCCGCGGTTGTCGCGTCCAGCCTTTCCTGCAGCCCCCCTTCCTCCTGTAGGCGGTCCTCCCACTCTCTCCTCAGCTCCTGCATCTCGGCCACCAGCAGGCGTATGGAAAGGTCCCTGATCTCGGAGGTGAGCTCGTTGCATTCTTGCGCTTGCTGGGCTTGCCTCTCGAGCGGGCGCAACTGCTTGTTCACCTCGGAGATGATGTCCTTCACGCGGACCAGGTTGCGCTCCATGGCTTCCATCTTGCGCAGGGCTTTCTCCTTCCTTCGCCGGTGCTTGCGCAGGCCGGCGGCCTCCTCTATAAAGACCCTGCGTTCCTCGGCGCCGCTGCGCAGGATGCTCTCCAGCCTGTTCTGCCCCACCACCGCCGTCAGTTCCCTCCCCACCCCCAAGTCGGAGAGGATCTCCTGTATGTCCACCAGGCGGCAGGGGGCGTTGTTGAGAAGGTACTCGCTCTCTCCGCTGCGCAAGATGCGGCGGGTGACCACCACCTCGGGGAAGTCAATCGCTATGCCGCCTCTGCTGTTGTCGAGGGCCAGCGAAACCTCCGCCATGTTCAGGGGTTGGCGGGTGGCGCTGCCGGAGAAGATGACGTCTTCCATCCTGCTTCCCCTCAGGTTGCGTGGGCTCTGTTCCCCCAGCACCCAGAGCACCGCGTCCGCGATGTTGCTCTTGCCGCTGCCATTGGGGCCCACGATCACCGAGATGCCGGGCTCGAACTCGAGGGTTACCCGATCGGCGAAGGACTTGAAGCCGCGCGCGCTCAAGGATTTCAGGTACATATGCGTCCGGTCTCCTTATCTCGTGGCCATCACGTAACTTTGCCTATTTTTCTCTACGCCTCGCCTTTTCACCTTCCGGCCAGGTCCGCTTACTCTGCGTCACCTTATTATAAATAGGCAAGTAAGAACGGGGTCAGGCCTCAAAAGGCAACATTTGAGGCCTGACCCCGGATGTTGACGCGGGACGCCAGCTGCGCCAGCCGCGTCCATGCCGCGAAGGGTTTCAATAGTAGAAGCCTACGCCCACCGTCCCCGGCCCCACGTGGGAGCCGATAACCGGACCCGTCTCGTTCCAGCGTATCTCCTCGGGATCGCAGTCAAGGGCCGCCTTGACCTTTTCCATGAGTTCGAACATGCGTTCCTCGTCCTGGACATGGGTCAAGCCGACCTTCACCCTGCGCCCGCCCGCCTTCTCCGCCGCGACCTCCACCAGGCGGTCCAGGGCCTTGTTCGCCCCCCTCACCTTCTCCAGGGCGTCTATGGTGCCGTCTATGTAGAGGATGGGCTTGATGCGCAGCATGGAACCCATGAAGGCCTGCGCCCCGCCTATCCTCCCCCCCCGGTGGAGGTATTCCAGGGTTGCCACCATGAACAGGAGGGTGCTGTGCGAGATCTTCTCTTCGACCATCGCCACCAGCTCTTCCAGGCTCTTGCCCTCCGCCCTTCCCTCGACGAGTTCGTCGATGAACATGCCCATCTGTATGCTGGTAAAGCGGGAATCGATGATCCTGATGGGAAAATCACCCATGTCCATCGCCGCGGAACGCGCCGACTCGCAGGTGCCGCTGATCCCCGCAGAGATGTGGATGCTGATCAGGGAGTCGTACTTCTGGGCCATCTCGCGGTATGCCTCCAGGAACTCGCCGGCGGATGGCTGGGAGGTGGTGGGGAAGACCCCCGGCTCGCGCAGGCGCCGGTAGAACTCGTCGTGGGTGATGTCCACGCCCTCCCGGTAGGAGGCTTCTTCCATGATCACCTTGAGGGGCACGACCCTGATATCATGCTCCCTGATGTAATCCTTCTCGAGGTATGCGGTGGAGTCGGTGACGATACCGATGCCTGCCATTTCCATCCCCCTTTCCTCCCGGCGCGAACAGGCCTTAAAGGTCTGCCGCGTGCCGTCCAACACAACCGTTCCCAGAACCGCTTTTTATATTTTTATAAACGATTATGACATCTTCTCAGGAAGCCACAATATATTGTCATACCCTCCCGCTACGGTATAAGCAGGAGGGTGATACTCATGAGAGACGGCGGATACGAGCAGATGAAGGGCTTCCTCGA
>OGCI01000666.1_pt1 | contig 35530 bp, 28 predicted proteins | sample 1570021 | NCBI WGS metagenome assembly OGCI01 (sample SAMN06264664, study PRJEB24512) | hot springs metagenome | isolation source: Hot spring water | place: South Africa: Tshipise | collected 2015-06-21 | reverse complement strand
GGGCCGTTCGGACAACGAATCTGATCGAACGGAGCTTCGAGGAGCAGCGGAGGAGGACAACGATCATCCCCGGATTCTTTACGGAGCAGAGGTGCCTTAAGCTGGTCTTCTCGGTGCTCATCCGGGCAAGCACCCGGTGGAGAAGGATTGTGATGGATGAGATGGAGCTCTAGCAGAGAGATGCCCTTCGAAAAGAACCGGGGCTTGATGCGGCTGTTCAACCGGTAACAAAGAAAAAGGTGAAAGAGACAATCACTGCATGATACCAAGCCTTCTCCTTTTTACAGGAGAAATAGGACTTGACCAAGGCTTAAAATGCCAATCGCATGATCATGATACTCGATAATTGCAATAATGCCGGTTTCTGATTTAGAGAAATGTACGTTTTGAAAACAAAGGTGGGGAAAATTCTTTTCCCTTGCCAGAGCGTGCCCTGATCCGCTAGTATTGCGCATGGTGCCACCTCACGCCAGTGACAAATAATACAATAATATCAATAACTTAAACAATTTTCCGGGCGGTGTCCCCCTATTCAGAATTATGCGGCAGCTTGCATTAGCGCACAATGAGAAAGGTTGTCCTCATCCGGCAGAACTGTCACCATCCCCCCGGTAGTCCCTGACCGTGGCTTACAAAATTCTCGCGGACGCAGTCGTCTTCGCCCACTTTCTATGGATAGTCTTCTTGATTTTCGGGGTATTCTGGGGAAGGAAAAACCGGCTCGTGAGGTGCGTCCACGTAGCAGGATTACTGTTTGCCATTACAATACAGGTGGCTGACTGGTACTGCCCACTTACGCACCTGGAAGTTTGGCTTAGGGCGAAGCATACCCCCGATTTAAGCTATAAAGGTTCTTTCATCGTCTATTACATTGAAAAGGTTGTTTATATCGATCTCGCCCCATCATGGATTTTTGCTCTGACTATTCTGCTTTCCGTCATGACAGTATCGGTTTACCTCAAAACGGGCAACAAGAACAAAGTTCGGCAGAGATGAGAGAGCGTATTAGAAGGCTGAGTATTCACGCATAGTCGAAAATTTCTCATCTTCTATGGCGGCCGGCGCCAACGAGTGGCGATTTAATTTACATATATCATGGCCTATTGTGATATTATGGAAACCATGAGTGTATGGGGATTCCTGGCAGGGCTGATACTAGGATTCTTTCCCCTCCTCGCTTTCATGAGGGTTTTCAAGGGAAGGCTGTTCTTTATCGAAAACCGTTACCTGAAAGGCGCTCTCCTCGGATTTTTTTTATGGGTTCTCATCAATATCGCCATGTATGTCGAAATGAAATACACCTTGACCGGTCTTCTGATGGAGGAGGGTGGATTCGGAACGATTGTCGTCATTACTTCCTCGCTCCAGGGTTTCATAAGCGCTGGCCTCGCTGCCGCCTTCGTTTCAAACTACTTCGGGCGTAAGAAGAAATCTGAAAAAGGATGACCGCACGCGGGAGAAAAATAATGGTGAGCCGTGTAGGATTCGAACCTACGACCCGCTGATTAAGAGTCAGCTGCTCTACCAGCTGAGCTAACGGCCCACTCGGAAGATACGAAGCGCGCCTGAGAGGATTCGAACCTCCGACCCTCGGCTCCGGAGGCCGATGCTCTGATCCACTGAGCTACAGGCGCATGGAATGAAGTCAAACGTTACGAGTTGAAAGCCAAGAGTTAAGAATCTTTCTGTACAGTTCATACGTACTTTCTTCACTGTTACTAATAGGCCCGTATCCGAGCAAACAGTGTCATTCCGGTTTGTCGGAAATTTCTCTTTTTCGCAGAAAGATTCCCCATGCCCCCTCATGGAGTGCGCGGTTTCGGGAATGACAGAGTATTACTCTACTATTTACTACGGTCTCCCTGCACATTTAATCTCTCGCCTCTGAATTCTCCGTTGCAGAATTCACTTGGGGTGAGTGAGGGGACTCGAACCCCCAACACCTGGAGCCACAGTCCAGTGCTCTGACCATTGAGCTACACCCACCGTTTCACGACCCCATTACGTGAACAATTAATAGTAAAAAAATAAGACATAAAAATCAATTTTCACGTTATTCTGCCCGCTAAAGACTCCCTCACTACCATACATGTGACGAAGTGAAATACGTTTGGCGCGCCTGAAGGGATTCGAACCCCTGACCCACTGCTTAGAAGGCAGTTGCTCTATCCGACTGAGCTACAGGCGCATGAAATGTCGAAAAAAGTTCGAAGCAAAATTATATGAGTTTATCTGAAAGACTGTCAAGAACGGTGGGGAGCTGAGTGAATTCCTCAATGAGACAATCGGCACCGCTGAGGAGGTGTCTATCCTGGTACCCGTACGTGACTGCAACGGTCGCAACCCCCGCGGCGCTGCCCGCCTGGACATCGTAGATGCTGTCACCCACCATCACGGCCTCTCGCGGTGCGGCGCGAAGCCGGGACAGTGCATAAATGACCGGTACCGCGGAGGGTTTCCTGTCGGCAGTGCTTTCGCTCCCTACAATGAGATTGAAATATCCGAGAAGGTCAAATGTTCCGAGAATCTCCCTCGACAAATATTCCCACTTATTCGATATGATAGCTTTGTCAAATGCACCGAGCCTTCCGAGCGTTTCCCGCACCCCCGGATACACGACCGATTCGACCACCGGATGCTCCGAGTAGGCCTCCAGGAACCTTCTCTTCACTTCCTCTCTCAGGAATTTTTTCTCTTCACCCAATACCTTTTCGACAAGCTTCGAGGCCCCTTCTCCGACAAATGACTTTACCTCATCCACTGATCGTGCGGGCAGGCCCACGCTCGTTAGGGCGACGTTCAGTGCGCTGGCGATATCTTTGATCGTATCGACGAGCGTTCCATCGAGATCGAAGAGCACCACGCGAAGGGGCATGAAAAATTATATCACGGGACAGAATTCGGCCAGCTTCCGATGCCAATGAGCCAAACCCTCTTTTGGGCACGCGGCAAGGACGATTTACAAATTCTTTTTTCTGCTGATATAGTTAAATCATGACTCGATACGTGAGAGTCTTCGGGCGTCTCAATTTCTGCGTTGTTGTGCTCTGTATGTCGCTCATATGTTCTTTCTTTTCCCCCTTCTTCGCTTTTGGTCATGCCCATGCTCTACCGAGGTCGCTAAAAACGGCTGCTGCCAGTCCACATGACGTGCAGGGATCCTTCGCACTCATTCTCTTCGGCGGTGCTTATAAGGATGACCTTGAAACAATCGCTCTCCTCGACAACGAAGGGGATGAATATTCCATAGAACCTTACGCTCCAGAATTCGATTACGTGACCAAGCGTAGGCTCTCAGCCGAAGAAGCTCTCGCACAAGCGTCTCGTTTCGTTTCCTTTCATCACGCCTTCTGGAAAATCCACCTCTCGAAGATCTTAGGCCCGGATGGGACCGTCATTGGCTTCGAAGTAAAACCTCTCTACTTCCCCTTCATTTATGGTATCAGCGATGTGCTCGACGTATCCTACTGGCCAAAGAAAGACGGTAAGGTCAAGGTCGTTATCCGTCTTCTCCCGTCGTTGGAAACCCTTAAGTATTACCCAGGAGGAGATGGCGGACCCGGCGGAGGCAATTAAGCGACTCGAAAAACGGATCTTATCCGCTTCGGCAATAACGCGCGAAGATGCCGCCTTCATTGCTCGCATCCCTGTTCGCCATCTTCCCGCTCTCATTGCCTCGGCGAACGCGATACGTTCTCGTTTCAGGGGTAACCGGATAAGACTCTGTTCGATCGTCAACGCAAAATCCGGTGCCTGCCCCGAAGACTGTGCTTTTTGCGCTCAATCTTGTCGAAGCAAGGCCCACATCACACGATACCCTCTCATGGAAAAGGAGCACATTATCGAGCGAGCGCGGGAGGCAAAAGCGTTCGGTGTTCGGCGTTTTTCGATAGTGACGGGGGGGAGGACGGTGTCGAGGAGCGATCTCGTTACCATTGCGGAGACAATCTCCGCCATAAAAAATCTTGGTTTGATGCCGTGCGCGAGTCTCGGCTTGCTCGACCGCGAGAGCCTCGCGATACTCAAAAAAGCAGGGCTTGAGCGTTACCATCACAATCTGGAGACGTCGAACCGTTACTTCCCCAAGATGTGCAGCACCCACAGCTATGCCGACAAACTGCGCACCATACGGTCGGCGCGGGAGGTCGGCCTCTCGCTCTGCGTCGGTGGCATTTTCGGTTTGGGGGAAACGTGGAGAGACAGAATCGATATGGCCTTCTCTCTCAGAGAACTCGATGTCGACTCGGTACCCATAAACTTTCTCATCCCTATTTCAGGTACCCCTTTGGGAAACAAACCTCTCCTCATGCCTCTCGAGGCGCTCAAGATCATCAGTCTCTACCGCTTTGTCCTGCCCGATAAGGAAATCAGGATTTGCGGAGGGAGATCACAGGTCCTCGGAGACTGCCACTCGATGATTTTTTTCGCAGGCGCGGATGCAGTGATGACCGGAAATTATTTGACAACACCGGGTCGAACCCCGGGAGATGACATCGCTCTCATTCAGAACCTCCAGCTCCGGGTCTGAGCAAATGTTCTTCCGATTCACGTGCTTGCCTAACCGTGAGGAGATGCTCCAAAAAAACTTCGTAAAGACGCGGCAATGTCCTCTTTTTATGGGTCACGATGTAAAAACACCGCTTCATATTCATATTGGGGATCTTGATCTCCCGAAGAACATTGTGACGGAGTTCATCCTCTACCGAGAATCTCGACAGAATGGAGATCCCCAGCCCTGCCTTTACCGCTTGTTTCACGGCATCGGTTGAACTGAATACACCAGCAACCCTAATGTCTTTGAGGGATATCCCCTCTTGCCCCAGAAATTTTTCCGCTTCTCTCCTCGTCCCCGAGCCTTCCTCTCGAAAGACCATCGGGAAAAGACTCAATTCCTGGAGTGATGCGGTAACCCGGTCCGGCATGAAAAAAGGTGCGGCAACGACGATGAGTTCGTCTTCGATGAATGGGACGTAGTTCATTTGGTCATCGTTCAGCTTTGTGCCAACCATACCGAGGAGGAGTTCATGTTTCCCAATGCCTTCGACAACCCCAACCGAATCGGCAATCAATATCTGAAAGGAAACAGAAGGGTGTTTCCTCTGAAAGTCTGTCATGATTCGCGGCAACAAATAGACGCCCGGTATGGTGCTCGCGCCGACGACGAGCGTTCCGGCCATTTCCTTCTTGAGTTCGCCGAGCGTCTCCTGGAGCGCATCGGCTTTCTCTATGATTTCGTTGGCCTTCGTGTACAAGATCTCGGCTTGTCTGGTCGGAATGATCGTCCTCCCCAAACGATCGAACAATCGGCAATCGAATTCTTCTTCGAGCGCTTTAATGTGATTGCTTACTGTAGGCTGGGTGAGGTGGAGGTCCCGGGATGCCTTCGAAAAACTTCTGTTTTTGAAGACGGACGCAAAAACTCTCAGTTGGTGAATATCCATGCATCATTGTAGCATACTCGTCGGGACAAAGAGGGATCTTCCGCGGCCGCTGCCGTCTCTTGCGCAATCAGGCGGGCGGGAAAGCGTCAAACATTCTCATAGATTTCATGGATACATGCACGTTACCGTACCACCGTTCTTATCTCGAACTGTGGAGGATTCATGATCGTTTTCTTGACGGCGCACTGGTCTATGAACTTAATGAGCGCCTCGTGATACTCTTGCGGAAAGGCAGGGGGGACCTGAACCTCGATGAGTATCTTTTCGAGAATGATCTTGTCTCCCTCGACTTTCCGATAGAGGAGACTTTGCCGGAGAGCGATATTTTCCGTCGGTATGTTACGTTTCTCGCAAAAGCCGAGCACATAGACGCCCGCGCACGTACCGATCGACGCGAGAAAGTATTCGTAGGGCGATGGAGCCGAACCCTCACCGCCAAACTTAACCGGTTGATCGGTCGTAACGGCAAATCCGTTGAATTCCGCCACCACTTTCTTGCCGCCCGCAAATCTTATCGTGATATCTATGGCCGCTTCCTTTCTTTTTAGAATTAGTCTCTTAAGTCCTTTGTAAAAATACTCCTCTAACAATCGCACCTTTCACTGTGCCCTCTCTGTACCCAAGAGTGTATCTTCTCGCTTGTCCGATGCTTTCACCGGACGCAGCAAAAAAACGTCGAGTGACTCACTCTGCCGACTTCTTTGCCTTCCCGAAAAGCTCCTTCACAAAGGGCCGTACCTCCCGAACCCCTTTCTCCGCGACCTTCCTCATCATTTCCGGGGAAGCAACGCATTTCAAAAAAGCCGCTCTTTTCCTTCGATCACGAATCGTTCCCATTGCATCACATCGAACCTTTCTGAGCATTCTCACGTATCGCGCAAATTCCGCACCGTACTTCGCCTCGAGCTCCTTCCGTATCGACCGAGCCAGTGCGGGACTGATACCGCCCGTCGAAATCGCTATCTGCAGGGGACCTCGGGTGAATGTGGACGGAACGATAAAATTACAGAGATGGGGGGTATCCACGACGTTCACGAGGCAAGGCGCGTCCTGCGACACACGCTGGTTCACAGTCAACGAATCGGTCGCCGCGACTACCAGGAAAGCCCCCTTCAAATCTCCTTTTCTGTAAGACCGCGAAATATGCCGTACCCTCTCTTTCTGCCGCTGTCTTTCGATTTTTTTTGTAATGCGGGGGCTGACGACAGTGATGGTAGCCCCCGTTTTCAGCAAGGACCCGATCTTCCTCTCGGCGACTTTTCCTCCTCCCACAACGACAACCTTTTTCTTGCAAAGATCGAGAAACGCCGGATAATAGACACGGGACGTATTGGCAGACGGAGAACGGGCAATCGTTCGATTTGACCCCACTATGGCGCTTCTTGATTCGGAACGATGTTCACGAGCCGGAACCGCCCCGATTCTTGTGGTCTCCCTTCTTCAAAGAATCAAGCTCCCTCTTGGCGTCGGCTGCGCGTGCGTGGGACGGGTAACGCTCCATCAATAACGATAAATACTCAGAAGCTCGTCCGGTTTCGCCGAGATTCTTGTACGACATGGCCGTAAGGAAGAGAACGTCGGCAGCCCCGTGATACCCCGGATACTTAGCGAGAAGCCCCTCGAACCTCCCCAGCGCCGCTCGGTACGCACCCTTCTTGTAGTAAAATTTTCCGACGAGATATTCGTATTCGGCGATCGTATTACGGCACTTCTCGATTTTGAGATCGACCGCTTCTCTGTAAGGGTTTCTCGGGTATTGCTGTTTTAACTTTTCGAACTCCTCGAGGGCCTTCGCCGCCCCGCCGTATCCGCGCTCCGGGCTCTCGATCTGCTCGAAATAGATCATCGCAATCTGGTACTGGGCATATGCTGCGTACTGGTGGTCCGGATATGCCTCGAGAAACTTTCTATACTCCGCTATCGCCAGATCCGGTTCCCCTTCCTTTGCGTAGGAATCGGCGATTTTAAGTTGTGCGAGTGGCGCAAACGTCCTCGTCTGATCCCTGTTTTTGACTTCCAGAAAAGAGGATCGTGCCTTTTCGTAATCTTTCTTCTCCAAAAGTTCATTCGCAGCGGCAAAAGACTTCTCGGGATCGAACTTTTCGGTCGGACGAATCGCGGGTTTCTTCGAGCATGCTCCCAGGCAGCACGCCAGGATAACCGCGATCAACACCGTTGCGCTCGCCGGTCGCACTCTCATCGCCCAATAGTATATCACGGAAGCATGAGACGAACCCTCACTGTTTTAAGTCGACGGTGCAATGCGCGCATTTCACCGCTTTAATAGGAATAGGCGAAAGACAGAACGGGCATTCCTTCGTGGTCGGAACCGCCGGTGGCGCCTCCTGCTGCCGCTTCAACCTATTGATATTCTTGACGAGAATGAATATAGCGAAGGCCACTATCAAGAAACTAATGATCGTATTGAGAAAAACGCCGTAGTTCACCGTCACCGCCCCTGCGGCTTTCGCTGCCGCGAGCGATTCGTACGGTCCGGGCACTTGCCCCTCTTTGAGCAAAATAAACAGGTTTGAAAAATCAATGTTGCCGAGCAATAGTCCGATCGGTGGCATGAGAACATCCGCCACGAGCGAACTGACGATTGCTCCAAAAGCAGCCCCAATGATGATTCCGATCGCCATGTCGAGAACATTGCCCCGCATAGCAAACTCTTTGAATTCTTTCAGCATGGGGTCCCTCCTTTTTGAGTATTAGAACAACGTCTATTCCTTTTAAAAGCTATAATACTTTTTTTTCAGTTTAAAATGCTATTTTGCCCCCTTGATTTTTTTGCGAGACGACTTTCTTTTGGTACGTTTTTCCCCGGCGAGGCCTACCCTCGGATGCGGTCCGGGACAAGACCAGCGGCTTTCATGGTATCTTAAAGGAGTGAATCTATCGCTTATCCAAAAGCCGAGCAGATACCTTAACCGGGAAATCCACGCGATACATGGTGATAAACCGGTCAAGGTTGCGCTCGCGTTTCCCGATGTTTATGAAATAGGAATGTCCCACCTCGGTCTAAGGATTCTCTATGCCATTATTAACGATCTACCTTTTGCGTCAGCCGAACGCGTCTTTTCTCCCTGGATTGATGCAGAAGCCTTCATGAAGGCCAACGGCGTCCCCCTCTCTTCGCTCGAGTCTCGACGACCGCTCAACGAGTTCGACATCATAGGGTTCAGTCTCCAATATGAGCTTTCTTACACGACCGTTCTCAATATGCTCTCTCTCGGGAGAATACCGATAATGTCGGCCTCCCGGCTGACCGGCCCTTCTATGAAGCACCCGCTCGTGATCGCCGGCGGTCCCTGTACGGCGAATCCATTGCCCATGTCCCCCTTCATCGACGCTTTCCTGATAGGAGACGGAGAAGACGCTGTTCGCGAGATCATGCAAACGTACTATCAGTGGAAGATGCACGGGGACGGCACTCCTCGATCGCTTCTCGAGGCCATTTCCCGCATCGAGGGTATCTATGTCCCCTCCCTCGTCGCTTCCTCACCGGTAAAGCGACGCGTCCTCGCCTCGCTCGACGATGCGCCGTATCCCGACAAGCCCATCGTCCCCTATACCCCCATCGTTCACGATAGGGTCAATATCGAAGTTTCAAGAGGCTGCTCGATGGGGTGTCGATTCTGCCAGGCAGGGATGATTTATCGACCGGTGAGAGAAAGAAACCCGGCAAAGGTACTCGCACTCGCAGAGGCCTTGGTCAGAAATACGGGATACGAGGAGATCGCCTTCACCTCGCTGAATGTCGGCGATTACAGTTGCCTCTTTAACGTTGTGCAGGCATTCAACAAAAAATTCAAGGCCGAAAACATTTCAGTTTCTCTCCCGTCGTTCAGGGTGACGGGAGTCAACAGCGATCTCCTGAGAGAGATCAGCACGGTGAGAAAAACCGGCTTTACCATCGCGCCGGAGGCTGGTACCGAACGCCTTCGAAAGGTAATCAATAAAGACTTTTCGGATTATGAGTATGAACAGTCTCTTGTTACGCTCTTCAAAGAGGGTTGGCTCAATCTAAAAATGTATTTCATGATCGGACTCCCGACGGAGACGGACGAAGATATCGACGGAATTCTGGCGATGGCTTTTAAAGCTCTGAAGATAGCCAAATCCTTTTCGAAACGGTTTATCAATATCAGTATCGGTATTTCTCCATTCGTCCCCAAGGCGCACACCCCCTTTCAGTGGTATGGACAAATCGGATCGGATCGACTCCGCGGAATAAAGACATACCTCAGGGACCGTCTTCACAAAAAAGGGTTCCAGGTCAAAGGCCACAGCATACGCATGAGCGTTCTCGAGGCCGCCTTTTCGCGAGGCGACAGCACTATAGCACCGCTCATCGAGACTGCATGGTCGTTAGGTTGCCGGCTCGATGGTTGGACTGAAGCCTTCGATTTTTCCAAGTGGGAGCATGCAATGCATCTCACCGGAATCGATGCTTCCTCGTTCGCAAGGAAGTCCTTCGCCTATAACGATAGTCTCCCCTGGGATCATATCGATATCGGCATTTCAAAAGAGTTTCTATGGAGGGAGTACCAGAAGGCATTATCAGGAGAAACCTCCGCCGATTGCAGAAAAGTCTGCCACAAGTGTGGTCTCGACTGCGAAAAAAAATACGAACTTGATACACGGGCGGTTGATCGTCACGTCCTCTCATATGAAAGGAGCTTGATTCGCTCTCCACAAGTCCAAAGATTCAAGCCGGTCAGAGTGCGCATCGAATTTTCGAAAACGGGCGCGCTGAGGTACTTATCGCATCTCGAGCTGATGAACGTCTTATTGAGAGCTATGAGGAGATCCCGCTTCCCCATAGAGTTTACCGCGGGATTCCACCCGACTCCGAAGGTATCCTTTGGACCACCCCTCGGGGTGGGTATCGCGGGCTTGAAAGAATATTGTGACATTATGATTATTCCGCCCTTTGACCTCCTTTTGGGAATGAAAAAACTCAATGAAACGCTCCCCGACGGGATCTCTGTCCATGACATAGCGGCTATCTCCAGCGAACTCCCCTCTCTCGACGCATTCGTCAGTAGGTACGAATACGTAATCCTGGGTGCGGACGTCAAAGCCGTTCAGACTTTCCTGTCAATAAAAGAGGTGCTCGTCACGAGGGAAAAAAGTACAATAAATGTGAGGAATATGGTCGAAGAGGTTACTGTGCAGGAGGAACGGTCTTTGCTTGTGATCGTCAGAGACCAGGGCGATAGCAAGGTGCGCCTCGGCGAACTCCTTCCCCTTCTGTGCAATAGACCGCTCCATGAGTTGGATGTCACGAGGACAGCCCTCTTCGGTTGGCGCGGCGGTTGGGTGAAGCCGATGGAGCGAAACGTACAATGGACAGTGAGATACTAATCAACGTAACCCGTGACGAAATACGAGTCGGTCTTCTCGAGGGTGGGCAGGTCGTCGAATTCTATGTTGAACGCAAACGCGAGGCGAGCCTTGTCGGTAACATTTATAAGGGAAAGGTTGTAAAAATACTCCCCGGCATGCAGTCTGCCTTCATCGACATCGGACTCGAAAAGGCTGCCTTCCTTTACGTCACCGATATTCACGCAGGACTCGAAGAGTTTGCACCCTTTCTGGAAGAAGAGGAGAAGGTGAACTCGATCGAGATCGTCTCCAAAAAGGGGAAGCTCGATCTCACCATAGAAGACTTGCTCCAGGAAGGACAGGAAATTCTCGTACAGGTTTCGAAAGATCCGCTCGGGAGCAAAGGCGCCCGGGTGACCTCGTACGTGACGATCCCGGGAAGATACCTCGTTCTCATGCCGAACGTGGAACATATCGGCATATCGAGGAGGATATCGGACGACGCCGAGCGAACGCGGCTGCGGACAATTGTCGAGAACATCAAACCGAAAGGGTACGGGCTGATCATCCGAACGGCCAGCGAGGGGTCGCACGAGGCGGACCTCAAAAAAGACCTCGATTTCCTCCTCCTTTTGTGGGAGACCGTACAGAAGAAGAAGGAACGGGTCTCCGCGCCGACATTGCTCTACAGCGACCTTGACCTCGTCTTCCGAAGCGTGAGAGATCTCATGATCCAGGACGTCAAACGGCTCATTGTCGACTCCGCTGAAGAGTTCGAACGCATTAAAGACTTCGTCAGAACGTACTTCGAGAAACTCCTCGGGAAGATCGAGCTCTACGAGGGAATGGAACCCATATTCGACGCGTTTGGCATAGAATTGGACATATCGAGAGCGCTCGGAAGAAAAGTTTGGCTCAAATCCGGCGGCTACATCGTGATCGATCAGACGGAGGCGATGACCGTCATCGATGTAAATACCGGAAAGTTCGTCGGCAAAGAGGAATTGGAGGACACGATACTGAAAACCAATCTCGAGGCGGTGAAGGAGATCGCGTATCAGATTCGGCTTCGCAATCTCGGGGGAATTATTATCGTCGATTTCATCGATATGGAAAGGCATGAAAACAGGGAGAGGGTATTCAATGCGTTCACGGATGCGATGAAAAAGGATCGTGCCAAAAATACCATCTCCCACATATCCGAACTCGGGCTCATCCAGATGACGCGGAAGCGGGTGCGAGAGAGCCTCGGGAGAACGCTGTGCGAGTCATGTCCGTACTGCGAGGGCAAAGGGTTCGTCAAGTCGCCGCGAACGCTCTGCTACGAGATATTCAGAAAAGTAACGCGACTCGCGAAACATGGAGGAGAGAGAATCATCGTCACTGCCCACCCCTCCGTTGCCGAACTGCTCTCCGACGAAGAGCGCGCGGGTATCGAGGATATCGAAAACAAATACGGTGTCAAGGTCACGATACGGGAGAGCCGCGGCCTGCATCAGGAAAACTACGAAGTGACCGTATTGTAAGAGGCAATCGGACGAGTCTGACATAGCATCTTCGTTTTTGAAACATGCTTTTCCGGTCAAGTGCCTGCAACCCTCCGTGCGCGGAATCTTGTCGTTCGCGAAACCTCTGCGCAGGACCGTACGACTTTTGACATCGACCGGTTCCGCCTGCGCCGGTCATGAGAAGAGAAAGTGGACGCAGCAAGAGAAAAATTAAACCGTCTCATGGAAATCCTCCGCTCCATGCGGAGTGTTCTCCTCGCCTATTCAGGCGGCGTTGACAGCACATTTCTCCTGAAAGCCCTCGGGCTCGCGGGCGTTCGAGTGCTGGCCGTGACGGCATCCTCTGCGATCATGCCCTCAGAGGAAGTGCGCACGGCGATGCAACGAGCGCGCCTCGTCGAGGCCGATCACAGAATCATCCGCCTAGACGTGCTCCTCAACGATGATTTCGTCAAGAATACCCCGGATCGTTGTTTCATCTGCAAATCCATGCTCTTTGAAGAATTGGCAACAATTGCGGGGACCGAGCGATACGAGTATATTCTCGATGGCAGCACGGCGAGCGACGCGACCGAGTTTCGACCGGGGCGGAAGGCCACGCGGCGTTATGGGGTAAGAAGCCCCCTCGAAGACGCCGCGATGACAAAAGAAGAGATTAGAAGCCTCTCACGGGATTTGGGTCTGGCCACGTGGAACGAACCCTCTTCCCCCTGCCTTGCCACGCGGATTCCTTACGGACAGCGCATTACGGAAGAGGCGTTACGCCGCGTGGAACGCGCGGAACAGTACCTCAGGTCTCTGGGATTTGCGGATGTTCGGGTCAGGGATCATGCCTCGATCGCGCGCATCGAAGTGAGAAAAGACGATATCCATCGCTTCCTCGACAGCGAGAAAAGGGCAACCATATCGGCAATGTTGAAATCCTTCGGCTATGTCTTTGTGTCGGTCGATCTCGACGGTTACGAGGCCGGCCGTATGGATCGTCTTATCGCGAAGAGTCCCTGATCGTGGACAACGCCAAATATCGCTCCGAGCTTTCAAAATGCGTGCGCTGCGGAAGCTGCAAAGCGTTCTGTCCGACCCATGACGCCTCACCGGAGGAAGCGATGGGCGCGAGGGGCAGATTAGCGCTCCTGAGGGCGCTCGCAGCAGGCGATTTGAGCCCTTCCCCGCTACTCTGCGACCGCATCTTCAGTTGCACGCTCTGCGGCGCGTGTACCGGTTTGTGCCCGCCGGGAGTCGATATCGAAGAGGTCATGTATCACGGGCGGGCTGTCCTCCGGCAAGACGACCACGAGAGGAAATTCCTTCGCCGTGTGGTTCGCCTCGCTGTCAACAGACCGAACCTCATCTATTCACTCGCCAGCGTGGCGCGGTACATCTTCCTGCCCTACCTTTTTAAAAAAGGCCTCATCCCGTTCCGGATAGAGTTCCCCGATCATCCCCTGCGAGACATTGTCAAGGTCATGTCCGTCCCGCGGAAAAAGGGGCGGGTGGCACTCTTCACGGGTTGCATGGTCAACTATCTCTATCCACCTCTCGGGGAATCCCTCATTGGCGTATTGAACGTCCTCGGCTACGAAGTCATCATTCCCCCGACGGAAGTCTGCTGCGGCGCCCCTCTGCGCAGCCTCGGTCTCGAGGCAGAGGCGCAACATCTCGCGAGGAGAAATACGCGCCTTTTCAATAAATTGAATGTCGATGCCGTCGTGAGTCTTTGTCCCACGTGCACATTGACTATTCGGCACGGATATCGGGTCCTCATTGGGGACGCGATCGAGAAAGCTCAGGATATATCAACGTTTCTCTATGAAAAGATCGAAGACGTCCGGTTATCGGTGGGCTACTCCTCTCCTAAGAAGGCTTTGTACCATGACCCCTGCCACCTCAAATACGCTCTCTCGGTGGAAAAAGAGCCGCGGGAACTGATCCGCGCAGCCGGCATAGACCTGGTGAAGTCTCGCGAACATCGATGCTGCGGATTTGCCGGCGTCTTTGCGATCACTCACCGGGAACACTCCCAGCGGATTTTAGACGCCTGTGTGGAAACGTATGCAGAAACTGGTGCAGACCTGATCGTCACATCATGCCCGGGCTGCATCACGCAGCTTTCGCGGAGCCAGCTTGAAAGACCGGTCGTTCATCTGATCGAAGTTCTCGAAGAGGCGCTCGTCCGTCAGCCCGCTACTACTCGAGCGTAATGCGCGCTCTGTCGCACGATCAGGGTCGGTTCTTTCCCCCTTGTTGTATAATGAAGCCTATCTCAATCTCGAAGGAGGCGTTATGAAATTCTTCCTGGACACAGCAAATATCGAGGAAATCAGGAAGGCGTGGGAACTCGGGCTCATAGACGGGGTCACCACAAACCCTTCCCTTATCGCAAAGGAAAAGAGCGATCCGACCACATTGCTGAAGGAAATATGCTCGATCGTCGACGGTCCCGTCAGTGCCGAAGCGGTGAGCCTGAAGGCGGACGATATGATCCGGGAGGCCGAATCTCTCGCAACGATACACTCTAATATCGTCGTGAAAATCCCCATGATCGAGGAAGGAATAAAAGCCGTTAAGAAGCTCTCCGGCATGGGTATCAGAACAAACGTGACCCTCGTTTTCTCCCCGAGCCAGGCGCTCATTGCCGCAAAAGCAGGCGCTTCTTTCGTCAGCCCCTTCGTGGGAAGACTCGACGATATCAGCCATGTCGGCATGGACCTCGTGAGTGACATTATGGGGATATTCGAGAATTATCTCTTCGAAACAGAGGTCATCGTCGCGAGCGTGAGAAATCCGCTCCACGTCGTCGAGGCCGCACGGATCGGAGCGCATATCGCCACTATCCCTTATTCTGTTATAATACAGCTCATGAAGCATCCGCTTACCGAAATCGGACTTGACAAGTTCCTAAAGGATTGGGAAAAGGTACCGAAAAAACCGTGAGGTGATCGGTTCGTTTTGATAAACAGCGTCACTCCCCGACTTGATCGGGCGCCCGCCCTTCGGCAGGCTCGCCATGGCAAATTGTCACCCTGAGCCCGTCGAGGGGTGGATTCGGAGCTTGTCCCGTACTGGTTACGGGTGTCGATCCGGACGACGACAAAACAAACATGAGCAATCAACTATTCTTAATAAAGACAGGAGGTTATAATGCCGATATACGAATATAAATGTACCGATTGCGGTGACGACTTCGAGAAGCTCGTCTTTGGCAATCAGGAAGTAGCGTGCCCTAAGTGCAGCTCGAAAGCGGTGAAAAAGAAATTTTCGGTGTTCTGCGCTTCCGGGACGGAGAAACCTTTGGCGGGAACGAGGGCCTCGGCTGCGTGCACCTCGTGCAGCAAAACTTCGTGCAGTTCCTGCGGGTAACAACCTTGTTTACCCATAGGACCGTCGGCGGATTGTGATTCGTTTTCCGCCGTGCTATTCAGGCTGGCGGAAAGGGTTGTCTCTCTGGACTTTGGCGAGTTTCAGGGGTTTCCCATCGAACACAAAAATAGCCAATCCTCTCTCTTCTCTGCTTTTTGTGCCGAGAGTCCAGACCCCTTTCCATGAAACGGAAAGGTTCACGGAAGAGTCTTTGATTTCAACCCATGTCGGAGCAAAGGTGAGATCCGCCTTATCGAATTTCTTCATCCCGGCAACGAGTTCCCGATAGCCGTCGCCGGTACAATTCTCCTCGAGCCTTTCAAGGTCACTCTTGACATAGGCGTCCTTCAGCGTCTCAGCGAGCGCGAAAGCCTCCCGCGCGAGTTTCGATTCTTGTGTCACGGGTTTCACTTCCTTCGCCCCGCAGGAAACGAGGACCGCCGCCAAAAAGAGAGCGCTCACCGCCACGATTATTTTGGTCAGGATTTGAATCGTTCGTGCAGCGTCATTTGCCTTCCTCATGGATACGCCTCCCCGCCCGAATACGTTTTATCTCTCGCACGGTTTTTCTCATATATCGATATTCCTCGCCTCGAGGGCATGAGTGGTGATGAACTCTTTCCTCGGTTCGACCTGATCCCCCATGAGCACGGTGAAGATGCTGTTGGCCTCGACGGAATCCTGCACCGTCACCTGGAGGAGCGTTCTCCTCTCCGGATCCATCGTCGTCTCCCATAACTGCTGAGGATTCATCTCTCCTAACCCCTTATACCGCTGAATCGACAGGCCTTTTTTCGCGGTCGCGAGAATAAACTCGAGAAGTTCTTTGCTGGTCCCTATCTCCTTTGCGCCCTCTTTGATCTGCACCGCATATGGTTTCGGCCCTAAGTCCTTGATAATTCCGAAGAGATTCTCGAGTTCCCTGAACTCGGGGGACGTGACAAACTGTATGTCGAGATTCATTCTGTAGTTCCGCCGCCTCACCTCGACGCCGTAGGATTGATGTTCTTCGTCGAGCTGTATTTCGCCGATGTGCGTGACGGGATCCTTCTCTCTCAGTCCGTTCAACACACTTTCGAGCTTCGTCCGATCCCTGAACGTCTCCTTATTCACACCCGCGCCGAGGATGTAGAGGAGAATTTCCGGATCTCTTCTCCTCCTCTCGAACCACTCCATCAGCCGCTCGAAGCGGTAAAGCCTTTTGAAATAGGGAATGAGCGCCTTGCCTTTCATCTGCTGGCCTTTGATGGTCAGCTCGATGTCATCCGATGCGAGTTCGAACAGCATGCCGAGCATCTCAGTCTCGTTCTGCACGTACTTTTCCGTCTTCCCTTTTTTCACTTTAAACAAAGGCGGCTGCGCGATGTAGAGATACCCCTTCTCGATGACCTGCGGCATCTGCCGGTAGAAAAACGTAAGGAGCAGTGTCCTGATGTGCGCGCCATCGACGTCGGCATCGGTCATGAGGATCACCTTATGATAGCGGATCTTCGCAATATCGAAATCTTCGTGGCCGATCCCCGTGCCAAGCGCCGTGATGAGTATCTTGATCTCTTCCGAGCCGAGCATTTTATCGAATCGCGCCTTCTCGACGTTCAAGATCTTTCCCCGTAAGGGCAAGATCGCCTGAATGCGTCGATCCCTCCCTTGCTTGGCGGAGCCGCCCGCAGAATCTCCTTCCACGATGAACAGCTCGCTCAGGGCAGGATCCTTTTCGGAGCAGTCCGCAAGTTTGCCCGGAAGTCCGGTATCCTCGAGAGCGCCCTTACGCCTCGTCAACTCTTTCGCCTTGCGGGCCGCCTCACGAGCCCTCGCCGCCTGGATCGCCTTCTCGACGATCTTCCGCGCAACAGAGGGGTTTTCTTCGAAGTACGTCCCGAGAGCATCATTGACGATGGACTCGACGATACCCTTCACTTCGCTGTTGCCGAGCTTCATCTTCGTCTGCCCCTCGAACTGAGGATTCATGAGTTTCACATTGATAATGGCGGTAAGGCCCTCGCGGATGTCTTCGCCCGAAAGCCCCTCTTTACTCTCTTTCAGGAGACCGCTCGAAAAAGCGTAACTGTTCACGGTCCTCGTGAGCGCGGACTTGAATCCGATGAGGTGCGTTCCCCCCTCCTTCGTATTGATATTATTCGCGAAGGTGTATATCGTCTCCGAGTATCCGTCATTGTACTGGAGCGCGATCTCGACGATAATGTCCTCTTTTTCTCCCGATATGTAAATCGGTTTAGGGTGGATAAGCGTTTTGTTCTTGTTCAAATGTTCGACGAAGGACACGATGCCGCCACTATAGTGGAACTCCTGTTTCTTCTCCGTCCGCTCGTCCGACAACGTTATGCGCAGACCCCTGTTCAGGAAGGCGAGCTCTCTCAATCGTTGCGAAAGAATATCCCAGCTGAAATCGAGGATCTCGAAGACCTCGGCATCCGGCTTAAACGTGATCTTGGTACCTCTCCCCCTCGTCTTTCCGACGATCGTGAGAGGAGCCGTCGGTACGCCCCTCTCATAGTGCTGCTGATAGACGTGTCCGTTTTGCTTGATCTCGACATCGAGCCACTCGGAGAGCGCATTGACGACCGACACGCCGACACCGTGGAGACCACCGGAAATTCGATAGGCCTTCGACTCGAACTTCCCTCCCGCGTGCAGTTCCGTCAGGACCACCTCCGCCGCTGAACGGCCTTCCTCAGGGTGTATTTCAGTCGGGATCCCGCGGCCGTCGTCGATAACCGTGCAACTGCCATCAAGGTGAAGAATGACGTCGATATTCTTACAGAAGCCCGCGAGGCTCTCGTCCACGCTATTATCCACCACTTCGTAGACGAGGTGGTGGAGACCTTCTAAGCCGGTCGATCCGATGTACATAGCCGGCCTTTTACGAACCGCGTCAAGACCCTTCAGAACCTTGATGTCTTCCGCCGTATATGATTCGTTATTGTTATTCTTCTCGTTCATTTCTCCTCGTACGCATACTGTACGCGATTACAACCTCTTTACTTCTCTTCACTCTCTTTTATCTTTCCGCACCCGGGCGCATTCGCTCTCCGCCGGGATACGCCGAAAGCGATGGTATCCAGGGCATGGAATGCTTGCATTTTCGGGAACCGGATTGTCCGGCTTAGCCGGACAGTGCCGTGATACAAAGGCATGGCAATGATAAGCACCCTATATCCTCATCGGCATGATCACACACTTGTAATCTTCCTTACCGTCCTCTTTCAAGAGCACCGGACTGAGCGGATCCTGGAGTTCGAGCGTCACCGTCTCGGACGTCATTGCGTTCAGCACGTCCAGCAGGTATCGCGCATTGAACCCCAGTGTCATCGGATCGCCCTGATAGTCGACAGCAACTTCCTCTTTCGCTTCGCCGAGGTCAGGACTCGAAGAAAAGATCGTCATTTTATTCTTGTCAAGGTCGATCCTGACGGCACTCGACCGTTCTCTTGACATAACTGACACCCTGCGAAGCACTTTCGCGAAGGTATCGCGTCTGGCAGCCATTTTCTTCTCGTACGACTGGGGGATCACATTTTCATAATTGGGGTAAGACCCCTCGATGAGCTTCGTGAGAAACTGGACGGTGCCGATCGTGAAGAGCAGATGCTTGTCCCCTATGGTAACCGTCACCCTGTGGGGCTCGCTCTCCTCGCCGTCCGTGGCGAGAAACCGCCTCAGTTCAGAGACGGCCTTACGCGGCACAATGATCTTCTTTTCCTTCTGTAGTCCCGTGTCGAACTGCCGATGAATGATGGCAAGTCTGTGACCGTCCGTGCCGACAACGGTAAAAACCTTTTGCTCCGGCTTCGGATGGAAGAGAAGCCCATTGAGTGTGTACCTCGTATCCGTCTCGCCCGCGGAATAGAGGGTCTTTTCGATCATCTCCAGGAGCAGCGCCGCATCGATCGTGAGTTCGTCGATCTCCCCGCCTCCGAGTGACGCTGGCCAGGCCGGAAAATCACTGTGAGGAAGGCAGGCAATTCTGAACTCGCTCGCCCCGGACCTCACTTTCAGCCACTGCTCATCGGTCGTCTCAATAAACAAGTCCTCCTCGACCTCCCGCACGATCTCGAACATCTTCCGCGCCGGTATGCAGATCTTCCCTTCCTTCTCGACCGTGACCGCAATCGGCTCTTTGAGGGCGGTGTCTATGTCAGTCGCCGTAATGAACGACGTCTTCTTGCCCGCAGCGAGCAAGAAATGGCTCAGAACAGGTTTGGTATTTTTCTTTTCGACAATATTCTGGATATTGGCTAGTTTTTTCTGCATCTCCTCTTTCGACACGCTCACTTTCATTTTCGCTCCTCCTCCATCTTCCCGACCTCAACTCCTTATCCCTTTATCTTCCGCATCAGATTCTCGATGATCCGGTTGAATGCTTCATCCTTGGCCCTCTTCTCCTCGACCTGCCTGCAGGAATAAATGACGGTCGCATGATCTTTGCCGCCGAAGTTTTTCCCGATGTCACTCAATGAAAGAGCCGTGAGTTGCTTGCACAGATACATCGCGATCTGACGAGGCAACGCGACCTCTTTCGTTCTTTTCTTAGCCTTCATGTCTGACGCCTTGATCCCGAAGTGCTCGGAGACCACTTTCTGAATCTGTTCGGTTGTTACCGGTCTCTCATCGTCTTCGATGAGATCCCGCAGGATGCTCTTCGCCATTTCTTTACTGATCGGTCGACCGGTGAGCGACGATTGAGCGCCGAGCCGAATGAGGCATCCCTCCAACTCGCGGATGTTCGATTTGACCTTCGAGGCGAGGTAATAGGCGACATCCTCCGGGACGAAAATTTTTTCGGCTTCGGCTTTTTTTTGCAATATGGCAACCTTCGTCTCGAGTTCAGGCGGCTGAATATCCGCGATCAACCCCATACTGAAGCGGGATCTGAGCCTGTCCGTGACGGCGCCGATCTCCTTCGGGGGTCTGTCGCTCGAGATGACGATCTGTTTCTGCCGCTCGTATATTGTGTTGAAGGTGTGAAAAAATTCTTCCTGTGTCTGGGTCTTGTTCGCGATGAAGTGGATATCGTCGAGGAGAAGGAGATCGACGTTGCGGTATTTTTCTTTGAATTCCGCCATCTTCTCGTGGCGTATCGCCGATACGACCTCGTTCGTGAATTGTTCGGCAGAAACGAAAATCACCGCCATATCCGGCTTTTTGTCGATCACGGCATTCCCTATCGCGGTGATGAGGTGCGTCTTCCCGAGACCGACGCCACCGTAAATGAAGAGCGGATTATACACCCTCCCGGGTGCCTCGGCGACGGCGACTGCAGCAGCGTGCGCAAACTGGTTGCTCTGGCCGACAACGAATTTTTCGAACGTGTACTTGGGGTTCAGGTAAATGCCGCGGCTCGCGAGTTTTTGCCGACGCGTTTCCATCCGCATATCCATCTTCCTGATGTTCGGATCCATGCGCTCCGCGATCTTGTAACGGACAGTCACTGGAAACCCTAGTATCCCCCCGATGGATTCGGCGATGATCTCCGGATAATTGTCCTCTATCCAGTCCTTAAAAAATCGGTTGGGTATCTCGATCGTCACCTGCTGTTCTTTGTACTGCGACAGTTTGATAGGCCTGAACCAAAGATCGACAATATTGTTTCCAACGCGCTCCTCGATCCGCACGAGACTTTTATCCCATAATTCTTCCGTGGTCATACCTCGATTCTCTTATCCACATATTATTAACAAATGTTAAAAACTTCTTCGGAAGGTCTACCATTATATCCAAAGACGGGAAACGAACACAAGAAAAACGGTTATTAAAATGTTTAATACTTTTGAAATCCTCCCGCCCTCCCCGGACGTTGAAAAAAAAGCGCTCTTATCCACTCATTCATGAACACCAAAAATCTTTTTTCTTCCATCTCGAACCGCTATTCCTGACATTTGCACACCCGCTACTACGAACACTACTTCTCATGTATAAAGAAATAGTTATAGGAGATTCACTTCATTCGCAAATATGCCTTAATGAACATATTGATCTCTCCGTCGAGAACCGCGTCAACGTTACCTGTCTCGACATTGGTCCGATGATCCTTTACGATGCGATACGGTTGCAGAACATACGAACGTATTTGACTGCCCCACGCAATATCTCGTTTATCGGCCACGAACTCTTCCATCTTTTTTTCCTGCTCTTTCATTTTGAGGTCGTAAAGGCGAGCTTTCAGGACCTTCATCGCGATAGCTCTGTTCTTATGCTGTGAGCGTTCGTTCTGACAAGTGACGATGATGCCTGTCGGAATATGTGTCAACCTGACGGCGGAGGAAGTTTTGTTGACGTGCTGACCACCCGCTCCGGACGCGCGAAACGTGTCCATTTTGATATCCTCTTCCCTCAGTTCGATGTCGATATCTTCTTCGACCTCGGGGTAAACGAGGACCGCGGAGAAGGAGGTGTGTCTCCTTTTTCCCGCGTCAAATGGGGATATACGGACTAACCTGTGCACGCCCGCTTCCGACTTCAAAAACCCGTATGCATACGGGCCGGCTATTGTGATGGTCGCGCTCTTGATTCCCGCTTCCTCGCCGATCAGTAGATCGATAATCTCCGTTTTGAACCGGTGGCGTTCCGCCCAACGGAGGTACATACGCATTAACATCTGGGCCCAATCCTGGCTTTCCGTCCCTCCGGCGCCGGGATGGATCGTGAGAATGGCGTTGTTTTTATCCATGGGGCCCGAAAGGAGATGTTCGATCTCGAGAGCGTCAAGATTGTCCTTGAGATCCAGTATTTCCCGCTCGAGATCGCGGAGAAATAACTCGCCGCTCTCTTCAGCGAGAATGTCGATCGACTCTTCGAGGTAGGAGAGTTTGCGTTCTAACGCGTCAAAGTGCGAAACGATTCCCTCGAGGTACGATTTCCTCTTCAGAAGGTCTTTTGTTATTTGCGGAGATGACCAAACCTCATCGGCGCTGAGTTTCTTGTCGATCTGGTCGATCTCCTCTTTCAGTCGATCGATATCAAAGATAACCTCTGAGAGATTCGGTCTTCTCCCTGAGGCGAACCAATTCTTCCTTCAATTCATTTTGTATCAGCATGTGTCCTCCTTGTTTTACTTGTGAGCCCCGGAAAAAACCCCCGTGAGAAGAGTGAATCTCATTCTCGTGCCGCGTCAAGGGAGTCTCATTTTTTGATTCCCGAGAAACCTTTCGCGACGCGCACAATGACGAACGGGGCTTTTCAGCAGGCTACTCCGTAACGGTTCAAATCGTCCTAATCTTGCTCAAGATATTAGCCAGCAATAACACGGAACATATTATACACAGGTACGTAAACAGATCGCCGTATCTCGCGTAAAAGGTCAACGACGTGTCTGTTTTAATATCAACGGTTAAAACCGCTTCCCGAAAGAGCGGCGTCCGTTCGATGATCCGACCACAGCTGTCGATCACGCCAGAGATACCGGTATTGGCAGCTCTTATCAGCGGTTTGCGGTTTTCGATCGCGCGGAAAACGGCCATGGCGAAGTGTTGATAGGGACCGCTCGTCTGCCCAAACCATGCGTCGTTTGTTATGTTCACGATAAAATCTCCACCGCTTGAGTAAAATTTCCTCACCAAACCGGGGAAAATAACCTCGTAGCAGATCAGAGGGACGAATGCCCCGATCTGCGTCTGGGCCCGGAGATAGTCGCTCCCTCCGACGTAGTCACCAATGCCGACGACGAGCTTGTCGATGAAAAAGAGGATTGTGCGAAGGGGGACGTATTCTCCGAAAGGGACCAAATGTATTTTATCATAGCGATGAACAACCGTGCCAGACGTGTCGAGGACGACGGCGCTGTTCGTGAGGAGCGTCATGCCATTTTTTTTCCCTTTGAGCAGGATGCTCCCAAAAAGGAGATGACTGTCGAGCCCCTTTTGGAATTCGACGAGATCGGCCGAGCGTACCATGTCGGCACCGAAGAAAAACGGTACCGCCGTTTCCGGCCATACGATTAGTGATGGTGAACGCTCGGCCGCTTTCAGGGTAAGCTCCTTGTACTTCGCCATGACCGCATCCTGATACGTGGGATCCCACTTCTTGTCTTGTTCGATGTTTCCCTGCACGATGCTCGCTCGTAACAGATCGCCTGGTCGAGCTTCCCGCAGTTTCATCTGACCGTAGACAATGGTCGTAATCATGAGAACGAGGAGGAGCACGAGGCCGATGAATGTGTAGGAGAGGGGAAAGAGCGGCGCGTCTCTGAGACGCTGTTTCAGGAGGAAAAGATCCGAGAGGGCACCGTTTACGGCAACGACGAGAAAAGAAATCCCGTAGATACCGGTTATGTCCGCAACCTGGATCAGGGACAGCAGCTGGTATTGGGAATAGCCGATGCTCACCCATGGGAAACCGGTAAAGACATAGGATCGCAGAAATTCGAGCACCGTCCAAAACACCGGCGCTGTCAACAGCGCTGGTAGCTGCGTTTTCCGTAGCGATAAGGAGAAGAAAAACCCAAAAAGGCCGGGATAAAGACTGAGGTAGAGGCAGAGGAGAATGACGAGCACGATACTCGGCAAAAAAGAAACGCCGCCATAGTGGTAAATCGAGTGGTAAATCCAGTAGAGCGTGCCGAAAAAGTACACGATGCCGAGCACGAAGCCCGCTTTGAACGCTTGTTTGAGGTTCTTCCTGTAAAGGGAGGAGAAGAAGGGTACCAGCGCGAACCATGCGACGAGGGAGAGATCCGGCTTTGGGAATGAAAGTGCCAGGAGAACTCCTGAAATCAGCGCGGGACCGTAGTTTAAGAGCGATTGTATCAATACCGGACTAAGCATGGCGCAGCCGGTATCTATTTTACTTCAGGGCATTGAAGTTTGCTTGTTCATCTCGGAACGTACAGTGCGGCGTCCCCCTCGGAGGGCACCGCCGAGGGGGACGGATCGAGGCTTTTTGGTGCGAAGGGATTCTTCGCTCCGCTCAGAATGACAGTGGTTCCATGTCAGGCACCTTTGTCGATACATTGTCCGAAGCATGGAATCCTCATTCTTTTACTCTCCGAGTTGATTCCAGGAACACAGGGTATTCGAGGGAAATTTTGCATTCTCCGCGACGACGCCGGCAGGGCCCCAGAGGTAGCGACCGCGAAAGGGATACATGAGAGGGTAGTGTCGGATATCGCAGGGAATGTCTGCCCCGACGGTGGCACATTTTTCTTCGCTCTGAATGTGATAGTCGACCTGGTTTTTGATTGCGGAACCTCGATAGCTCAAGCTCGTTGCCCCTGAAGGATGCGGGAAGCTGTCCCGGGGGTCGATTTTGATGACCGGGGCGTAGTTGCTGAAAGAGAAGACGTTTTCTCCGTAGTCGGACAGCACATATGTTCTGAATAAATCTCCAGGACTCACCAAGGGCGAGAAAAAGGTGAATTGCGTGGGTAATGCATCTACCTGGTTGGCGCTCGATGAAATTTTTATAAAAATATTCTGTATCGCGTGGGGGTAAACGTCCCATTCATCCGGCATTCCGTTCTGGTTCGTATCCACCGCGGCAATGGCTTCAGGACTTCCAGCCGTGTACCAAGTACCGTTCAGGCATATCTTGTCCATGTTATTGAAGAAATCGATCGGCGTCGGTTCGCTGATGTCTTTGAACCCCAGTGCGACAGCTCCGTGTTCATTCCCGAGAGATCCTTTGTAGATGACGTACAGATACACGTCCGTTGCGTCGAGCGGAATGATCGCCTGTTGTCCGTTATCGAACGTGAGTTCGATGGAGGTCTCTCGCGGTATCGAACGAATATTTTGTGATTCCGGGATTACTCTGTAGGTGAAATCCTCTGTTGTGGCGACGGGGGAAGGTTGAAAAGGATCTTCGAGGGCGGTTCGGAATTTCGCGACGAGTTCGATGCTCCCGTCGGGCATTTCTTCACCCGCGGGTGAAAGGTTTCTCGCGAGAAGACTTATCTTCGAAAACCCCCTCGACGGGTCAGCGCAAAGAGCGTAGGTGCCGGTCTCCGGCAGAGAGATGTGGATCACTCCCCGGAAAAAGTAGTTCAACAATGCTGCAGAATACCCGACGGCACGGGGAATCAGTTTTTTGGCATAGTCTCTATGGCACTGTTCGTCGCGGTAGAACGTCCGGTAGTATTTACTTCCTTCACCGAAGACCGAGAATACTTTGTCCGTAAGATAGCTGGCTCTGACAAAATGAGCGATCTGCTCCCCATCCGTGACCTTGCTGATCCAGATGCCGGTGTCTTGTTTGCCGTCTTCGCTTATGACGGTCTCGCGCGCCTTTGCGCCCGCCATGTAAGCGTGAAGATCTGTGCTCGATTTTTTGGGATAAGGGAAATAGTGCTGATGTCCCGAAGGGTATCTTTCCGCCGCGAAGATCGTGTCACCGCTGAAAAAATTGGCATTTGTGTATTCCGCTAACCCCAGAGAAAGGGCCACGGAAGGGTTCGTGCCGTCATAGGAGTCCGTGTCAAAAAGGCGGGCGACGGGCGCGAGATCGTCGGGAATGGGTTCGAAAGAAACGCTTGAAAAAATAGGCTGTGCCGCGAGGGAATTGACATAAGTGCGCTCCGATTTCGCCCACATTTCGAAGTACCTGCTCCCCCAGATATTCTTCTTCATGATCGTATCTTCGGGGTGTGCATCGTTTCGCACATGGTCCGGAACGGCCGCATCCTGCAGAAGGTGCATCTGGTGTCCTAACCCTTTGAACATCTTTGCGAAGTGTTCCTGCCGAGACGCCTCGTTTGTTGCCGTGAGCGCGGCGTAGAAGTACTCCCTGATTTTTTGCCACGACCAATCGCCCCCCACAATCGTTTGCTGCCGCTCTCCATTTTGTGCCCAGAGGACAGAGGACTCCCCTGTGTAGTGAGCTAAGAAGTAGTCATCGAGCCCTGCCTGATCCCAGGGCTTCAAAGGATTGTGAAAATGATTCAACGATCGGGTAGTAGAGCCTGGCCAAAATGGAAACCCGAAACTACTTGCATCCTCAACTTCGGCACCATTGGCAAGCCAGTCCTTGACGGATTTTTCCACCTCCCATTTAATTCGCGTATTGAGTGCAGTTGCAAAGCCAATGTTTGTTAGGTAGTCTCCTTGGTTTCTGTCGAGCCGAGAGATATCTGCTGCATACTTTGAAAGGTGCTTATGTGTAGTTTTGTCGTCCCAAGAAGAAGCTTCATCAAGAAATACGAAATAATTAAAAAGAATCAGTAAGGTTAGGCCAATGTATCTTTTATTCATCTTTACACATTCCTCCTTTAATGTCATACGGTTTCAGTCCTTGTTCACGTAATTCATTGTTCACTTCTTTTGGAAGTAGTTTTATGTTGTTGGGAAGACAGGGAAGAAATGTATTTTCCTTTTGGTCATATCTTTCTCCGAAATAAATATCGGGCGTGCCCTGTTTCCTTCTCTCCTCCATCGTCAGTTTTTTGAGAGGGATGATTGCTTTTTTCCCTTCCCATTTGATCTTCTTTCGGAGGATGCGGTCCTCCTTGAGCGAGTCCCACAGGACGAGTTCGAGATGTTCATACCCGGCCTTGAAAATCATCACTTCCATGGGAGACACGTTGATTAGGGTTTTCACTCCCTTCCCGGATATTCGGAATTCGCCATTTCTATCGGTCAGTGTCTCCTTTGCGTCATGAAAATTGTGGAGCGCCCCGCCTGCCGATGCTATCACGGTGTACCAGACTCCGAGTACCACCGCACCTTCAATCGGTGCGCCGGTCTCTGCGTCGATAACCTTGCCTGAGTACGATCCCTCGAAGCGCATCCCATAGGCGAAAGCAAAAGTTGCAAGGATAGCCGCGATAGTGAAAACTACGCTCGACACTTTTTTCATATCATTCTCCTCCTTTACTTTTTAACGTGTCAGTACCAGTCGATTTTCCAGAGCCCGTCGTGATCGACAACGAAATAAATGTAGTGTGTGATGGTCACGATCTCCCCGCCATGGTTTTCCTCTTTCGGGATCCGATATTTTGCGGTCGTCCCATTTATGTAAACGGGCTCTATGCCTTGCATGTCCCGTGCAATCTGCGGCATGTGCTCATCGAGAGCGGAATAGAGGTCGTAGTAGTGACTCTTCGTCTCCGCGGAAAGGAAGCTCACGGCGGTCTCGAAATCCCGCAACAGGAGAGCTTCCTTCATGCCCTCCCATTTTCTCCTGAGCATGTTGTCCATCTGCTGCGAGTTGATGACCGTCACGAATATGGTGTCTTCATGGATGACGCCCTCGGGGGATGAAGCTCGCGCCGTAAAAGAGTACATACCCTCGACGTCGATTCGGAAACGATAATCGTTCTCGTCGTCAGAAAGCAATACAGGTCGGGATGGTCCTGTGATTGACATCTCGAGGTCGTCGAACCGGAAGGTACTGTCGATGTTCATCGTGAGATCGAAGGGTGCGATACCGGCTTCCGCATTTGCGAGTAGCTGAATGAAATTGCTTGCCGGGCGCGCTGTGACGTTGACGGAAGCCGAGGCGGTATGCCCCGATGAGTCGGTCGCCGTAGCGATTATCGTACTTGCGCCTTCAGGGAGAGACACGTGATTCAGAATGAATTGATTTCCGTAGACGACTGCGGGGACACCGTTTACCGTGATTCCCGTATCGGAACCGGTCGAGTTGAGAAAAGTCCCCTTCACAGGCACGGTGCCCGACACGATTTGTCCGTCTGACGGATAAGTAAACATTACAGAGAGCGAAGGCGCAACGTCTGCGACTCTTCCTCTGCCTCCTGTAAGCGCGGAGAATTTTCCGGCCCAGGCGCTTCTCAGGTTCTCGATGCCCTGAAGCTCTTCGCCCGAAAAAGAGCCGGGCGTTGTTATGAGAATGAAGGCTGCCTTGAAAACTTTTTGGGATGAGGAAACGTCGGGTACGCGCGCTCCCTCTGCGGCGATGATGTCGTCGATCGTCACGAATCGCGGTGAACCGGAAATCCTCGCCCCCGGTTCGGGACGGCGGGCTGGGTCGATCGAGACGTTTTCGATCAGCAGCATGGGCGGCACGTCTGCCCCGTCATAGAAACCCATAAGGTAGAGATCGAGCGGGCTGCAATATTTCCCACCCCCTATCGACGTGAAGGTTCCATCGCCGTTATCTGTCCATGCGTTCCCGTAGTGCAGGGATGCGCCTGTATCCAGCAGGAAGTTCCAGTGGCTTCCGTCTTTTCCGAGAAGATCCGAGCGGATATCCCCCTGTCCGTCTTTATATTTCACAAAAGAACCCCATCTGTGCATCATTTCATGCATGAGGGTATTGACTGTATCGTCGAAAAGGGGATGCCGCGGGTCGGTAATCGAGGTCACGACGTTTCCCATATCGATCATGCCCTGGAGCCTGCCGGCGCTCCCGAATGCCGCTGTATTGTCGATGAGGGCTTTCCCGATCCCTCTCGTATCGTTTTTCACGTCGAGGTAAAACCCTTTTGCGAGGGGATCGGGCATGGTCATAGAGAAATTCGTGAAGACGACGAGAAAGTCATATTCATCGGGATGCAGTCGCAGGAACTCTCGCGCTATCTCTTGCCGAGCCAGAATATTGAGGGATCCTTCGGGGGTGAGCGCGTCGTAATTTCCCGTGACTTCCATGACGGTAACGCTGCCGAAATCACCGAGGGTGATCGCAGAGAAGATTTTTATCAGAACGAGGGGCACTATTTTTGTTGTGCCTGCCTCGATGATTTCGGTCAGCGTCGCTTGGCTGAAGCCGTCTTTCGATACGGAAATTGTGACAGGCCCGGCTTCGATCCCGTCGATCGTGAATCTGCCGTCAACATCAGTGAGCGTTGTTTTCAACGTATCGAGGGAATCTCGCACCGCCACGCGGGCCGATTCGACAGGCACTCGGGTGTGGGCAGCGGTAACGGAACCGCTGAGCACGCCCTGCGTGAGAAAGATTACGGTGATGCTTTTACTGACCGATCGGCCCAGGGAATCAACCGCAGTCACGAATAGAGTGTTTTGTCCCCGCTGGAGGCTTACGGTTGCGGAAAAGAATCCGTTATTCACGGTCGCGGGTAAGCCGTTTACTGTTACCGTTGCAGCACCGCTGACTGAACCCCTTACCTCGATGGGCGAGGCAGTGAAAACGGCGCCATCGGGAGGATGGGCGATCGTTAGCGAGGGAGGGGAGAGGGGAGAGAGTTGCACGTTCAGAGTCAAAGTCTGGCCATCGAGCAAAGCGCCATTAATGATTTGTTTGGCGTAGCCTGCTTTTTCGAAGGAAGCGGTATAGGGTCCGTCGAAGAGATCGGTCCGCGAGTAATAGCCATCCGAATCGGTCAGGAGGGTGTAGGTAAATGCTCGATCAGTCAGGACAATGTGCACTTCCCCCAGGGGCGTTCCGTCCGCGGCATCCGTAACTCTCCCTGTGATTGACGTCGGCGGTTTTGTCGTACCCCCGCGGACGCACCGCGCATTGCGGTTACTGTAGAATTTGTGCTCGAAAAGACCACCGCAGCTACTGTTGAAAAAGTCAACGAAGTAGGCGGCATCGGGCACATGATACGGGGCATCGCCCTGCAGCGCGAGGTAGGAGGTGGATGTCCAGTTATTACTCCAATAGCCGCAGTTGACAGCTGGGAAATAGGAATACCGAATGGCTGGTTTGTAGCGGATATCGAGGATGGAGATAAGTTCCTTGATGTTCGGCAGTCGCCAGTCCGAGTGCCCGCCGAGAGATAAACCTTCGCAGCGTGCAAGGGCCGCTTCCCAGTTAGCGTCAGTCGAATCTCCCTGCTCCCACATCAGACCTGTGAGCAAGTCGGTCGTTGTTCCATCGCCATTGTTGACGAGCGTGTGGATAGGCACCTGGGGACCTTTTACGCACCTGACGTAATTCAGTTGCGTTTTCGCAGATTTTCCCATTGAACCGTCAGTAAAACTCACGCCATATGCGTGATCCTTATACACATTGCTGGCTGATGACGACCAGTACGTGTGCTGTTGGGTGGCTGGGAATGTTTGGACATCTATAGACGGGTATGCACGACCGTAGTCCGCGATACCAATCAACTCCTGCAGTGTCGGCAATCGCCAGTCGGCAAATCCCGCGAGTTCAAGATCTTCACAGTAAGAGAGAGCGTCTCCCCATGTTCTCGGTACGCCGTCATCGACCTTCTGCCAAAGCAGGGAAGTGTTCTTGTCCCGCACGGTGCCGTCAGGAAAAGAAACGTGCGAAGGAGGGTTCATGCGATAACTTCCGTCTTGCGCGAGAGGAGATCCCGGTTGCGGGCAATAGATTCGGGTGCCGTATTTGTCATAACACGTTGTCTGGCCGGTATCCGGGAGGTAGTACGCGCCGATGGATGATCCCTTCAGAACAACGTTTACGGCGGGAGAATCTCTATCATTGGAAGACACAACGAGATCGCCTGTGAAGTTGCCTTCAGCCGACGGATCAAAGCCGACGGTGATAGAGCATGACATGAGAGACGAGATGGATTTGCCCGCGCACGTGTCAGCGATGAGAACGAAGGGAGGGGAAAGGGGTGCGACAGGAGCGACCGACAGGAAACCCTTCCCGGTATTTGTGATGACAATCTCCCGTTGCGTCGAGCGACTGCTATTCGTCTGCCAGAGTTCGACTTCGTGCGGGGAAACAGAGATTTCTTGCTCATCGAGCGGCGTCTGGTGCTTTCCGCGAACGCAGCGAACGCCGTACTTGCTCGTATTTCTTTCTTTCGTGGAAGAGACGGTGACCATCCCTTCGGTATCGAGCGTCCATTTCGAGGTGTAATCCGTGACGGCGAGATAGGATGTCGATGACCAGTTGGGGAAGCCGCTGCTCGATTTGAAGTAATCAGACATCACCGAGGGGCCCTCCGTGCCGCGCGTCAGCGACTCGTATTCCTTGATATTGGGAACGCGCCAGTCCGAAAAGCCCCCGAAGGAGAGATTCTCGCAGTAGCCGAGCGCATCGACCCACGTGAGAGGGCTCTTTTCATTCTGAAGCCACATCAAACCGGTCGAAAGATCCGTTACGGTGCCGTTTCCGTTCTCACGGAAATAGGCAAAAGGAAGAGGTCCGTTTCGGACGCACCGCGCGTACGCGGGCAATGTGGACGCGAGGCGATTGTTGACGCCCGATGCGAAATTTACCGATAGAGGTTCTGCATCGAAGCACGGTATGGTCGTTCCACTCCAGTAGTGTGCCCCTTTAGTGTTGGGAAACGCGGTGCGGTCGATCGCCGGTGATGCCTGACCATAGTTCACGATCCCGATGAGTTCTCGTATCGTTGGAAGACGCCAGTCTCTATAGCCTCCGAGAGCGAGGGTCCGGCAGTAGTTGTCGGCTTCCGCCCATGTTTTCAACTTGCCGTCATCGAGCTGCTGCCACATGAGAGTGGTCTGTTTGTCGACGACCGTCCCGTCACGGTTCACAGTGTAGGAGGGCGGCGCGATCGAGTAACTCCCGTCCTGGGCAGCCGGGTCACCGGGCGCAGGGCAAGGGATTATTTTGATTTTTCCCTTGGTGCTGAAGCATTGCGTCTGCCCGGTGTCGGGCAAATTGTACGCGTCTGCTGCGTTCAGGCAGTAAAGGATCGATAAGAACACGGCGAAAGACAAACGCACGGCGGAGCAAAACGTCATTCTCATGGCAGCCCTCCTTGTGGGAATGAATACGTCGTTGGGTTCGATCTCCGTCACGACCCCGGTGAGATGTGACGAGACGGCTTTACTATTGCATGGCACAGAAGAATTTACTTCACATTTCTTGCTTTTTCTTTAACATTTTTTGCTTTTTTTCATAGGCGATTTTCAGGCTTGCGCACGCGAACCTCTTCTGATAGAATTCTTGCGGAAAGGCCGTAAAAGTTCCCGGCGAGAGAGGTTTCGTGAACATTTCCTATGCGCCCTTCGATTTCCGGGTCAGGGCGCGAGAGCCGTTAATAATGCCTCCCTACAAGGGGTCGATGCTGAGAGGCGGCTTCGGCCATGCCTTCAAGAGGGTTGTCTGCGCAATAAAGAGCAAAGAATGCTCCGATTGCCTTCTCCACCAGAAATGTATCTATTCCTATGTCTTTGAAACGCCGCCACCCGTAGGCACGAAAATCATGACCAAGTACCGAAGCGCGCCGCATCCTTTTGTTATCGAGCCGCCCCACGACACTCGTCGGGAGTACCACGAGGGCGACGAGTTTTCATTTCGATTGATACTCATCGGCAAGGCGATCGACTATCTCCCCTATTTCGTGTACGCATTCGATGAACTGGGGAGGATCGGCATAGGGAAAGGGAAGGCCGGTTTTACCTTGTTGGACGTGCGAACAGATGGCGAAATCACTTACGAGTCTGCATCGAAAACGCTGAAGCCAGTCGGCGCTACGAGATTGTCGATTGACAACGCACTGTTAATGCACGGTGACCCCGGTTCTTTGTCTGATGAAGAGGTGTCCAGTCTGACGCTATCTTTTGTGACTCCGACGAGAATCCTCTACGACCACCATCTCACCCTCGATCTGGAGTTTCATATTTTTTTTCGGAATCTCCTCCGGCGACTCGCTCTTATCGCATACTTCCATTGCGGGGAAGACACCTCGTCGTGGAATTTCAAGGAATTGATAAAACGCGCCGAGGGCGTTACGGTGATGAAACGGGCATTGAGTTGGTATGATTGGGAACGATACTCCGGCAGGCAGGATACTCGGATGAAGCTGGGTGGTTTTGTAGGGGAGATAACGTTCGAAGGTGACATGCGTCCATTCCTACAGATCATCGAGGCGGGAGAGGTCCTTCACGTCGGCAAGGGAACGGCCTTTGGTCTCGGTAAATACGCCATAAAAGACAGTGAGAGAGGATAGTGAATCGACCTTACCGGGGCATAAGAGGTGCAGGTAGAAAAAGGGAGGGCGGCACGAAAAGCCTTTCGCAGCACTACATGACGGCATCGGAAGCCACATCATGCATAGGGAATGAGGATGACACTTTCAGTGACGTCCTGCTTTCTTGACGCCATGCCCTGATCACATCTTATTGCCGTGAAAAGCTTTGAGTGATGCTCTCCCTTTTCTGCAACGATAGGGTCGATATAAGTGAAGGTAATTCCGAAATCTTATGACTAATATCTTGTTACTGTCATCTCTCACTTTCACCTTTTCACTGACACCTCGCCACTGTTATCTCTCACTGTCTTTACGGAAATATTGCCGCAATATTGTTTCGCTTGATTTGGTGAACCTGCGGTGGTATGGTAAGGCATGAAAAACGCGCGATTCAGGGAAATCCTTATCTTTGTCGCGGGGACGACGCCCCAGATTATCACGGAGACGATCTTCGCGTTAATTCATCAGAAACCGCCCGTGCAACCGGATGAAATCATCGTGATCACGACGACCCACGGCAGACGTGTCATCGAGGAAAATCTGCTCAGTTCGGGTCGGTTCAGCGCGTTCTGCAGAGAATTTGGCGTGCCGGAATCTATACTTCGGGAAGATGCTATTCTCATCGTTCATGATGAACAAGGGCAGGAACTCGACGATATCAGGGATACGGCGGCAAACGAATGCCTCGGGAATTTTATTACGGATGTTGTACGTGAAAAGACCCGCGACAACTCAACGAGACTTCATTGCTCACTTGCCGGTGGGAGAAAGACCATGAGCTTCTATTTGGGGTCTGCCCTGCAGCTTTTCGGTAGGCCCTGGGATAGATTGTATCATGTCCTGGTCACCCCCGAATTTGAAGCCAGGCCGGATTTTTACTATAAGCCTAAGAGGAACAGGGTACTCGAAAAAGACGGCAGAAGACTGAGTACGAAGGATGCCGAGATATACCTCGCCGAACTCCCTTTCATCAGACTCAGAGAGAAAATAAACCTTGACGGCTACGGGTTTAGAGATCTCGTGTCCGAGGGGCAGAAGGAGATAGACACCGCGCTTACGCAACCCTTTGTCATTGTCCGACTGAGGGAAAACTTCATTTCGATCGGGGATGTGAACGTCGAGTTGAAGCCTTTCCACATCGTGTTTTACGCGTACCTGCTGCGGCAGAAGGTTGAACGGTGCATCCACCCCGACCGACCGTATTGTCATGAGTGCACCGACTGTTTCATCCATGTCAATGATCTCGGCACCCCGGGGGTAACCGAAGCAATTGGAAAGGATTACGAACTGATTTATGGTCTTCATTCGGAACACATCGCCAATTTCCGGGCGAAGTGGAAGGACGGCATGGACATGGGGAAGTTGCGTTCGGACAGGAGCAAGATCAACCGAGAAATTCTCGAAAGCCTTGAAGACGACGCTCTCGCGGCATATTACATCATAACGTCGTTGAGGAGGTACGGCGCGACGCGCTTCGGCGTTCGAGTGGAGAAGGGGAAAATAAGGATTGAATAAGGTGTCCGGGAAACTCTGTCAAACGGGGACTCCAGAACTCTTTGTCGAAGGCGGAGCAGGGCCCTTATCGAGCGCATGCGCGATGGCGACAGAGGACATGGCACTGCAAAAAGATCTCTTTATCGACACGGAGGGGGAAAGATGAGCGAATAAGTGAAAAAGGTTTCGACGGGTCAGAATTGCTCGTGTTACGGGTTCTGGTCTTTTAACTGAAGAAAGGAGTGGATATGACGAAAATTGATTTCAAAGTAGAAACTATAACCCCCATGTTTTTATCTGGCGCAAATCAGAGCAAAGCAGAATTGCGCGCTGCAAGCATCAAGGGACTACTGCGCTTCTGGTGGCGGGCATTGCAAGCTGAAGCAGATTTAAATAAATTGCGAGAGAAAGAGGCGATAATATTTGGAAGCAGTGAAGAAGGGGTTGGAGGAAGTAGTTTCTCATTACGGATAATTACTAAAGACGATTTAAAGCCAATAAAAGACAAATTTCCGTCTAATCCTCAATATCAGGTTCGGGTTGAGGGTAAGACTTTTAAAATCAATATTCTTGAGTATTTAGCATATGGCACTTATGAGTATATT
>OGCI01000665.1_pt1 | contig 35602 bp, 30 predicted proteins | sample 1570021 | NCBI WGS metagenome assembly OGCI01 (sample SAMN06264664, study PRJEB24512) | hot springs metagenome | isolation source: Hot spring water | place: South Africa: Tshipise | collected 2015-06-21 | reverse complement strand
CAGATGGAGGAGGGTGCACGAGATATGGCCCTCTTCTACTGGGGCGTCGACGTCCTCCGGCCGCCGACTGCGCACCGCGGCGATGAAGTTGCCGAGGTAGTCGCCGCCCTTCCTGCCCTCCGGGCCCGGTTCGTGGTTCTCGCCGAGCCACGACTTGTACGTGGTGTAGCCGTTGATGGCGAGGTAGCCGTCGGACCCGTAGAAGAGGTTGCCGATCACGTTGGTCCATGGCGGCCCCTTCCTCTTCTCCTTTCCGCCGGCAGCCGGCGGGGGCGTGGGGGCGGCCGCGCCGACCACGGCCGGGATGTCATCCTCGCCGAACAACGGCGTTCCGATGCCGGCCTCGTGGTTGGTGAGCCAGTGCCTCACCTCGAACACGAGCAGCCGTTTCTTGCCGTCGGGCATCGAGAACTCGTACGCGACGTTCAGCACGTTTGGGGTTTCCTGGTCGTCGTCGAACATCGCCTTGCCGCCGATGGCGGCGACGCGGTTGGGGTAGGTCACGCCGAGCCCCCAGCGGGCGATGTCGAGCTGATGGACCCCCTGGTTGCCGAAATCGCCGTCCCCATAATCCCAGAACCAGTGCCAGTTGTAGTGAAACCGGTTCTGGGTGAACGGCTTCAAAGGAGCGGGGCCGGTCCACAGGTCGTAGTCCACCCCCTCCGGCACCGGCGAAGGTAGGGTTTTTCCAATGCTCTTCCGCCGCTTGTAACAAAGACCGCGCGCCAGGTAGAGCTCGCCGATGAGCCCCTCACGCATCTTCTGCACGGCCTCCTTCAGGGCCGGGCTGCAGCGGCTTTGGGAGCCGTGCATGACGATTCGCTTGTATTTTCTGGCGGCCTCGACGAGCTGGCGGCCCTCGAACCACCGGTGCGACATCGGCTTCTCGACGTACACGTCCTTGCCGGCCTGGCATGCCCAGATGCCGAGCAGCGAATGCCAGTGGTTCGGCGTGGCGATCGCCACCGCGTCGATGGATTTGTCCTCCATCACCTTGCGCGGGTCGGAGAACGTCGAGGGTTTGACGTTGCGGGCCTTCTCGAATTGGGCCGCCCGATCGGTCAGGACCTTCCGGTCCACGTCGCAGAGGGCCGCGACTTCGGCATCCGGCAACTTCCAGAACCCCTGGACGAGGTCCCATCCGCGGCCGCGCACGCCAAGCACGGCCACGCGCACCTTCTCGTTGGCGCCAAACACACGCTGGGGCTGCGTCACCACTTGAATCCCCGCCCACGTGGTGGCCGAGGCGGCGGTCTTGAGAAAGGTTCGCCGTGGTACGGTGGAACCGGCCGGTGAAACATGGTTCATAACGTATCCTCCATGGTGCTCTTGCATTCTTTTGCCGCCCGCGGTTAACGTCACGCCGTCGAGCCGGGCCGGCGGGGCCGGGGTGTCAAGGAATGAATCGGATGCCGGCGGAAGTGCGCGCGGTTGGGTTGGGCATTGCGTTGCGCGCGGCGGCGGGGCCCGACCTGGCGGCGATGGACACCGGATTTCGCGGACGCGGGATGACGGAGGAGGAACAGCTCGACCCGGTCCGCCGACTGGGGTATGGCGGCTTCACCTGGACGCTGACCGAGCCCGACCCCATCCGCCGCGTCGCGGAGCTGGGCGACCGGATGAAGCTGCGGTTCGTTGCGCTCTGCTGGGGGGGCGCGGCTGGACCGCGAAGGATTCTCCCCCGATCCACGCATCGAGGCGGCCATCGCCGCGCTCAAGGGGTTTCCGACGCTCATCTGGCTCACGGTGCAAAGTTCTGACTTCCCACGTTCGTCCGACGCCGGGGACGCGGTGGCCGTACCGGCGTTGGAGGATCTGGCCGACCGCGCGGCCGCCGCCGGCCTACGCGTTGCGCTTTATCCCCACACCGGCTACTGGGTCGAGCGCGTTGAGGACGCCGTGCGTCTGGCGCGGAAGGCCAATCGGCCGAACCTCGGGGTGACCTTTAACCTTTGCCACTGGCTGCGGGTGGATGGCCGAGACCTGGAGCAGCGTCTGGAGGCGGCCATGCCGTGGCTGTACTGCGTCACCATCAACGGCGCGTCGACGGGGGGCGACAAGAGCTGGGCGGCACTGATCCAACCCCTTGACCGGGGCGAGTACGACTGGGCCGATCTGGTGCGGTCGCTGCTTGCGCGCGGCTACAACGGCCCCGTCTGCCTTCAGTTGTACGGCGTCAAGGGCAACTCACAGGACAACCTCAAGGCCTCGATGGACGCCTGGCGCGTTGCGTTTCCCTGACGCGGCGCCCACCCCGGCCCGTGCCGCCGGCCGTGGCATTCGCAGCGTTTCCAACCCTTGGACAGTTTTGCCCCGGCGCATTCCAATCCTTGGACATTTTCGGTGTTCCCTTGCGAACAGGTCGCGTTCCGCGTCGAAGGCATGGCGCGATCCGGGCAAGGAGCCGCAAGGCGCATCCGAGGAAGGCGCGGCCGCGGCGTCCATGGCGTGCCGGACGAAGAAAGGGGGCGCGAGAAGTTGACGAGGCCCAGGACGTGTGTAGGCTTGCGTGGGTTCGAAGCGATGGTGGAACTGCCATGAACGGAACACAGGTGGCGACCCCCCGGGTCAGGGTGGTGAGCGACCGGTGGCGCCTGATGGCCCTCGAGCCGCACGAGTGGGCGGCGGTGGCCGTCGCCGCCGCGATCGCCGCGGGCCTGTTCGGCCTTTTCCATTTCCTCGGCAACACCGTGAGCGACGCCGGCGGCCGCTCGGCGTTTTTGTGGATGTACGCCCGCTGGCAGGACAAGATCTCGTTCGGCGGGGCCGATTACTCGCACGGTTTCCTGATTCCCTTCGTCAGCCTGTGGGCGCTTTGGCACAAGCGCGACGAGTTGATGTCTGCGCGCAAATCGGTGGCGGTGTCGGGGCTGGCGCTGATCGCGCTGGGGTTCGCGATGCACTGGGTCGGCGCGAAGATGCAGCAGACCCGCGTCTCGCTGATGGCGCTGATCCTTCTGCTGTGGGCCTTACCTTACTACTTCTACGGGTGGGACTTCGCTCGCCACCTGGTCTTCCCCGTGGCGTACCTCATCTTCTGCATCCCGATGAACTTCCTGGACGTGATCGCCTTCCCGCTGCGGATGTTCGCGACGTCGGCCTCGGTCACGATCCTCCACGGCCTCGGCATCGACGTGGTCCAGTCCGGCTCGGCGATCCGCTCGTTTTCGCCGATGGGAACGGAGCGGTGGGGGGTGGACGTGGCCAACCCCTGCAGCGGCCTTCGTTCGCTGCTGGCGATGACGGCGCTGACGGCCGTCTATGCGTATGCGACGCAGAAAACGCTGCTAAAAAAATGGCTGCTGTTTCTGTCGAGCATCCCGCTGGCGATCGCCGGCAACGTCGTGCGGATCGTCGGCATCGGTCTGATCGCCGAAGCCTTCGGCGAGAAGGTCGCGGTAGGCCTGATCCACGAGTACTCGGGCTACGTAGTGTTCATCGTTGCGATCCTGCTGATGGTTTCGCTGGGGCGGGCGCTGAACAACGACTGGCGCGCCTGGTGGCGGGGCGTGCGGGCGCGCTGGTTTTCCCCGGCGCCGGCGGCCGGGACGTGGGGCGGATGAAGCGGTCGGCGGCCGCGGTGCCGGTGGTCGTGCTGATGGCGGTGACCGCGTGGGCGCTCCATGCCTTCGTGGATGTGTCGCTCTCCGACCAGGCCGGCGTGCGCATGGCGCTGCCCGAACGGCTGGGCCGGTGGACCGGCCGGGAACTGCGGTTCTGCCACAACCCGGAGTGCAAACGCGAATTCCACGTGGACGAACTCCCCTCCCGCGACGCGCCATGTCCGGCCTGCCGGGGGCCGCTGCATACGATGACGCTGGAGGAGTACGAACAGCTTCCAAAGGACACGCAGTTCGTCAAGGCGATCTATCAGAACGACCTCGGCGAGTCGCTCCAGGTCTCGATCGTGCTCAGCGGCCGTGAACGCGAGAGCATCCACCGGCCCGAACGCTGCCTCGTGGGACAGGGGTTTCACCTCGCCCGCGGCGAGGTCGTCGCGGTGCCGATACCGGGGCGGCCGGACCTCCAGGTGCAGGTCTTCCTCACCCAGCGGAAACAGGAGGCCTTCCTCGACGGCGGCGAGGTGTTCGGCTTCTACGCCTTCTGGTTTGTCGGCCAGGGCCGCGAGACGCCCCGGCATTTGACGCGGATGTTCTGGCTGGCGTGGGACCGCGTCGTCCGCGGCGTCGCGCATCGCTGGGCCTACATCGCCGTGGCCGGCCGCCGCGATCCCTCGTCGGATTCCTACCTCGATCGGTTGAAGGAGTTTCTGCCGCTCCTCCATCCGTCACTGTTGCCGACGGACGGGCCGTCCGCCGCCGCCTCCGCGTCGGCGGCGACCCGGAATCCGACGTCCGCGTCCATGTAATCGGCCCTGAACCGGGCGATCCGCTGGACCTCGCAGATCGCGGGATCGCGCTCGGACCAAGCGCCGCCGCGGGCGGGAAGCTCGCCGCCCCGGTCGGCCGCGCACCACTCCCAGACGTTGCCCGCCATGTCGAACAGGCCAAACGGGTTCGGCGGAAAGCGGCCTACCTTCGCCGCGGCGTCCAGGTTCCAGGCCATGCGGCCCTTCGGCGACCCCCATCCCCACGGCCAGGGCGCGCCCCGGATTCCTCCGCGAGCGGCCACCTCCCACTCCTCGATCGTCGGCAGGCGGCAACGCCGGCCCGTACGAATCGACAGCCATTGGCAGTAAACAACCGCCTCGTCGTGGCGGATGGTCGTGATCGGCTTGCGCGCCCGTCCCGCGGCCGGCACCCACGCCGTGCCGCGACGCCGCAGGTCGGGGTGCGGCTGGGCCGCGGGCGAGCGGCCGGTGGCGTTGAGATATTCGGCAAAGTCCCTCACCGTCACCTCGTGCCGCCCCAGGTCGAACGCAGCCAGCTTGACGAGCCGGGGCGGGTTATCCCGCGGGGCGAGCCGGCTTCCGATCTCGTAAGTGCCGGCGGGGATCCGCACCCAGCCGGGCCGCGGGGGCGCGCAACCGCAGGGCAGCGCCGCCAGAACGATCCCCACCAGTGCGCCGGCCCGACGGCGCGTCCGGCCGGCGCGGCCGCCTTTCAGGCGCAAGGCCATATTTCCGAGGGACGGTCGGGATGGGTCAGGCGGACGCGTACCCCCGCCCGTCCGGCCATCCGAAGGCTCTCCTCGGCCCACTGCGCGGCCATCGCCGGGTCGTTGCACTCCACCGAGAGGTGCGCCAGAAACACGTCCGACAGCGCCTCGCCAGCCGCCTCGGCCAGCAGGCTCGAGGCGTCGCGGTTGGATAGGTGCCCCTGGCGGCTCCGGATCCGTTGCTTCACCGGCCACGGACGTGACGAGTCGAGCAGCATCCGCTCCTCGTGGTTGAACTCGAGGACGATCGCGCGGCACGGCCGCAGCCGCTCGCACACCAGCGAAGTCGGCGTTCCGAGGTCCGTGACGATGCCGATCGTCGCTCCGTCGTGCTCGATCAGGAAGCCGACCGGGTCATACGCGTCGTGCGGCACCGCGAAGGGGTGGATCCGCAGGTCGCCGATGACGAAGGGCTGACCTGTGACGAACATCCGCCAGCGGAGGCCCTCGAACGCCGGATCCCGTTCGACCCCCTCGCGCGTCCCTTCGTTGGCGAAAATCTCCACGCCGTACTGCCGCTGCAGACGCGGCAGTCCCGCGGTGTGATCGGCGTGCTCGTGGCTGAGCACCACCGCCGCCAGGGCCGAAGCGTCGGCGTCGATGGCGGCCAGGCGGGCCTGAAGCGTCCGGGCGCTGAAGCCCGCGTCCACCAGGATCGCGGTCGTGTCCGAGGCCACCCAGGTGGCGTTGCCGGCGCTGCTGCTGCCCAGCACGCAGAATCGAAGACCCATGGCCAAAGTATACCCGTCGCGGCGGGCCATGCCCACGGATCGGCCCGGTCGGGCGGGCTGTGGTATACCTTGCGCCATGGTTCGCGCATCCGCGCCGGGTAGCGTGATGCTACTGGGGGAGCACGCCGTGCTCCGCGGCCGGCCGGCCGTCGTTGCGGCGGTGGAGCCGCGCCTAACGGTCGAGGCCCGGCCGCGCCCCGACCGGCGCGTCGGCGTCGAATCGCCGTTCGGCAGCGTCTCGCTGTCGCGCGAGGAACTGCGGCCGCCGTGGACGGGTCCGCTGAGGTTCGCGATGGCAGCCACGGCGGCGGCCTCGGAGGTGTTCGACGGAGGTTGCGCCCTCTCGATCCGTTCCGACATCCCCTCGGATGTCGGCCTGGGGTCCTCCGCCGCCGTGACGGTAGCGACGATCGGGGCGCTGCATGCGCTCGCGGGGCGTGCGCCCGCGCCCCACGACGTGCATGCCGCCGCGCTGGCCGCCATTCGCGCGGTGCAGGGCACGGGCTCGGGCGCCGACGCCGCCGCCAGCATCTGGGGCGGTGCGGTTCAATACCGGGCCGACCCGGTCGAGGTCCGGCCGCTCGGCGCCGTCCCCCCGTTGACGCTGGTGTACTGCGGGTACAAGCGTTCGACGCCCGAGGTCGTGGCCCGGGTGGGCCTGCTGTGCCGGGCCGCGCCGGCATTCTGCGAGGCGGTGTTTTCGGCGATGGGAGCTGCCGCGATGGAGGGGGCGGCCGCGCTCTTGGGCGGCGACCTTGCAGGGCTCGGGCGCTGGATGAACGCCGGGCATGCGCTGATGGCGGCGCTGGAGTTGGAGACGCCGGAACTGCGCGCGATCGCGGACTGGCTCCGCGCCCAACCCGGCGTGCACGGGGCGAAAATCTCAGGGTCCGGCCTCGGCGACTGCGTGGTCGCCATCGGACGGTGCGCGTGCGCGCCTCCGGCCGGCCGGCTCATCGCTGCGGAGGGGACGGCATCGGGCCTGGTGGTGGAGGGAGGGCCGTGAGCCGACGCGCAGTCCTCCCCGATGCGCGGCGGCGCGCGGTCACCGCCGTCCTGGGCCGCCAGTGGGGGCGCCCGCCGGCGCGGGCGGTGGGCGCGGCCTACGCGCCGGCCAACGTCGCGCTGGTCAAGTACTGGGGCAAGCGCGACGAGGTTCTAAACCTGCCGAACACGGACAGCCTTTCCCTCTCGCTCGGTCCGCTGGGCACGTGGACGTCGATCCGCCCCTCGGACCGCGACCGTTTCCGGATGAACGGGCGGTGCCTTGCGGCGAACGATCCGGCGTGTACGCGGTTGCGAGCGTACCTGGACCTGTTTCGGGGGCCGGAATGCCCGGCCTTTGAAGTCGAGTCGCGCAACACCGTTCCGACGGCCGCCGGCGTCGCGTCGTCGGCCTCGGCGTACGCCTCCATCGCGATAGCCCTTGACATGCTGTTCGGCTGGAGACTGGCGCCCGGCGAATTGTCGGTGCTGGCCCGGCTTGGCAGCGGCAGCGCCGCCCGCTCGATCGCGCTGGGGTTTGTCCGGTGGCGCCGCGGCCGCCGCTCGGACGGCCTGGACAGTCGTGCCGAGCCCCTGTCCGCGACATGGCCCGGGCTTCGGGTGGGCCTGTGGATGGTGCGCCGCGGCGCCAAAGCGGTCGGATCGAGAGAGGCGATGCGGCGCTGCGGGCGGACCTCGCCGCTGTACGCCGCATGGCCGGCGACGGTCGCCGCCGACCTGCGGGAGGTCCTCGCCGCGCTTCGCGCGCGCGACCTCGAGCGCCTGGGCACGGCCGCCGAAGGCAATGCCTTGGCCATGCACGCCACGATGATCGCGGCCCGGCCGCCGGTGATCTACTGGACGGGGGCCACCCTCCGGGCATTGGCCGAGGTCGCGGCCCTCCGGCGCGAGGGGGTCGCGGTGTGGGCGACGATGGACGCCGGCCCGAACCTCAAACTGCTTTTCGAGGTCCGCGAGGAACGCGCCCTGCGGGAGCGCATCCCCGCGCTGCGGATCGTCGATCCCTGGGACGTGCGCGACGCCGGCGCTGGCGGAGCCGAGATGCCGGGCGTAGAGTGACCCGTCGGACCGGTCGTTCGGCCGTCCAAGGCTGGAGAGACCACGATGAAGGCAATGTCCGTTGCGGCGGTGCTGGCCTCTATCCTGGCCGCCGCCCGCGTGGAGGCCGCCATGACCAACGCCGCCGAGGAGGTTGAGGTCTATCTCGTGGAGTCCAACGCCATCGTCCGCGCGCCGCGGATCGTGCACACCGACGAGGAGTGGCGTCGTCAGCTCACGCCCGAACAGTACCGGGTCACCCGACAGGGCGGAACCGAATGCGCCTTCGCGGGCGAGCTCTACCGGCACAAGGGGCGCGGACTCTACCGCTGCGTCTGCTGCGGGTTGGCGTTGTTTCGCTCGGTCGACAAGTTCGAGTCCGGCACTGGGTGGCCGAGTTTCTTCCAGCCCGTTCACCGGGCCAATCTCCGCGAGCTGATGGATCGCAGCCACGGCATGGTGCGCACGGAGGTTCGCTGCGTCCGTTGCGACGCGCATCTCGGGCACGTCTTTCCCGACGGTCCTCGCCCGACCGGCCTGCGGTACTGCATCAACTCGGCCGCGCTCAAGTTCGAGGAATCGTCGCCCGCTGCGTCGAAGTAAGGTGGAAGCGGCCCGGAGGCGGACCGCGGCTCCAGGCCGTGGTCCTCGAGCAGAAATCCAGTCTCTGCGACAGCTCCGGCCAGCGCAGCAGGACCGGCCCGAACCTCAGGCCTACGTCGAAACCAAGCTGCGCGTAGAACTCCGACTTGTCCGGGGCCCCGTCCGGCTAGATCCATGCGCCGCAGAGGATCTTGGGCCCGGGGCACACCTCCGCGGAGTGGTACGCGACGAGCAGTCGGATCCGCAGGGAGAACCCGAACGGCACGTTGCCCACTCGGAGGCACGCCTCGTCCTCCGCCGACGGCGGTGTAAGGAGCCCGCCGGAGGACGCGCTCGTGGTGGAGCTTTCGACTAGCGCGGTTGGGCGCTCTCGACGCCAGCGGAGTCCCGACCCGGCCGTCGAATGCGGCGGGTGCGACCGTTGCGCCCAGCGGTCCAATGGCGGCGACGCCGCCAAGCCCTGCCCGTCGCGGTAGGCGCGTTGGGTCGGACGCGCAATCCTCCGCGGACGCCGGTCCGCGGATTCCGTCGGCGGCCGAGGAAGCGGGTCCTCGCGGTTGCCGGCCGTCCCGCTCCGGGCCAAAATGCCGCCCGATGCGCCGCTTGTTTCAAGGAGGTCCGCGATGATCGCAGTTGTCGGCACCCCGCGCGCCGCTCCGTTGCGCCGCCTCGTCGGAATGTCGGCCGTTGTGACGGCCGCCGCCGTCGCGGGGGGAGCGCCCGATCCCTCGCGGTGGCACGGATTCAACTTGCTCGAGAAATTCACCGCCCGCAATCAACGCCCCTTCGTCGAGGACGATTTTCGGTGGATCTGCGAGCTGGGCTTCAACTTCGTGCGGCTTCCGATGGACTACCGATGTTACGCGCCGGACATCCTCTCCACCAACTTCCGCGAGGAAGTGTTGCGGGAGATTGACCAGGCGGTCGACTACGGCCGGCGGCACGGCGTGCACGTCTGCATCAACCTCCATCGCGCGCCGGGGTTCTGCATCAATCCACCGGCTGAGCCGCGCGACCTGTGGACCGACCCGGAGGTACAGGCGGCGTTCGTCGCCCACTGGACGATGTTTGCGCGTCGGTATCGGGGCATCCCCGGGAGCGAGCTGAGCTTCAACCTGCTTAACGAGCCGGCGCGATGCACGCGGGAGGCGTACCTGAAGGTCCATCTCGCGGCGATCGACGCGATCCATGCGATCGACCCCGACCGGCCCGTCATGGTGGATGGCCACGAGGCGGGCCGGGCTCCCCTGGAGGAGTTTCTGGCGCGGCCGAACGTCATTTTGGCGACACGCGGATACCATCCCGGCACGGTCTCGCACTACCGGGCGGGGTGGGTGAAGGGGTCCGATCAGTGGCCGACGCCCGCCTGGCCGATGCTGGGAATCGTCGGCTACCTGTACGGACCGACGAAGAAAGAGTACCAGTCCCCGCTGGTACTGGAGGGTTCGTTCCCTGCCGGGGCGGAGGTCTGGCTCGACCTGCGGCGGATGTCCGGCTCGATGACGCTGGCGGCCGAGGCGGACGGCGTCGAGATCGCCCGCCGGGCGATCCGGCCCGCCGCCGAGACGAACGACTGGCACCGCGATCCCTCGGAGCCGCGGTGGCCGATCCACGCCTCGCCCTCGGGGGTGGTGTGGCGGGTCCGGCTGGAACGGCCCGCCTCCCGCATCGCGCTGCGCGCCGTCGAAGGCGATTGGGCGATCTTCCGCGAGATCGGGCTCTGGTGGCCCGGCGACCCCCCGCGCGCCTTTGGGGCCGATCCGCGGTGGGGGGCGACGCAGGCCGTCTGGCGCGTCTCGGCTGAGGGGCACATCCTGCCGCAGCCCGGCGTCGAGCCGGACGCGCCGTTGCGGGAGTATCTGAAACCGTGGCTAGACTATCGGGCCCGGGGTGGAAGGATCTTCGTCGGCGAATTCGGCTGCTACAACAAGACCCCGCATGAGGTGGCGTTGGCCTGGCTCGGCGATTGGCTGAGGCTCTGGCACAGGGAGGGTATTGGCTGGGCGATGTGGAATTTTCGCGGAACGTTCGGGATCCTCGACAGCGGACGCGCCGACGTGCGCTACGAGGAATGGCGCGGCCACCGGTTGGACCGCCGCATGCTCGAACTGCTGCAGCGACACCTGCCCGGGCGGCTGGCATCGCCCTGACGTCGGCCGGTTCGCTCGGCGCGCCCGGATTCCGTATGCTGGCCCCGCCGGCCGCCCCCCAGAGGGAACGGCCGGTCGAAGCATGACGACATCTTCCGCGTATCTGGTGACCGGGGGCTGCGGCTTCATCGGCTCGCACCTGGTCGAGGCGCTGGCCGCCGAGGGCCACGAGGTCCGCGTGTTCGACAACCTCTCGAGCGGCCGGGCCGAGAACCTCGCGGCCGCGCGCGGCCGCGTCGAGCTGATCCTCGGCGACGTGCGCCATCCCGACCAACTGGCGCCGGCGATGGCGGGCGTCGCGGGCGTCTTCCACGAGGCCGCGCTGGTGTCCGTGGCCGAATCCGTCGAGCGGCCGCGGGAGAATTACGAGATCAACGTGATGGGAACGGTGAACGTGCTCGAGGCGGCGCGGGCGGCTGGCGTGCGTCGCGTCGTGTTCGCCAGCACGGCGGCGGTGTACGGCAACGCGCCGGAGCTGCCGAAGCGCGAGGACATGAGGCCGGCGCCGGAGTCGCCGTACGCGGCCGCGAAGCTGGCCGCCGAGCACGTGCTGGCCGTTCACGCGCGGCTCTACGGGCTGGAGACGGTCTCGCTGCGGTACTTCAACGTATACGGCCCGCGGCAGGACCCTTCGTCGCCCTACTCAGGTGTGATCTCGCGGTTTGTGGAGGCGATGCGGCGCGGCGAGGCGCCGCGGGTGTTCGGCGACGGACGGCAGACGCGCGACTTCGTATTCGTCCGCGACGTGGTGGGGGCGAACCTTGCGGCGATGCGCTCGCCTCGCGTCGGCCGCGGCGAGACGGTCAACGTCGGCACCGGGCGGCGGACGTCGCTGATCGAGCTGCTCGACGCGCTGGCGGCGGCGGCGGGGTGCGGCGTGCGGCCGGAGTTCGGCCCGCCGCGGCCGGGCGACGTGCGCGACTCGGTGGCGGACATCTCGGCGGCCCGGGAGCTGCTCGGCTACGAGCCCTCCGTCTCCCTCGCGGAGGGGCTCGCCGCGCTGTGGGCGCATGCCGGTTCCCTGGGGAGGCGTGAGCGATGAAGCGGTTCTACGTCACGACCCCGATCTACTATGTCAACGACCGGCCCCACATCGGGCACGCCTACACGACGGTCCTGGCCGACGTCCTCGCCCGGGCGCACCGGACCTTCGGCGTGCCGGCGTGGTTCCTGACCGGCACCGACGAGCACGGCCAGAAGGTCCAGCAGGCCGCCCGGGCGGCCGGCATCCCGCCGCGCGAACACGCGGACCGCACCGTCGTGCGCTTCCAGGAGCTGTGGCGGACGCTGGGCATCACCCACGACGACTTCATCCGGACCACCGAGCCGCGGCATGCCGACGTCGTGCAGGAGGTGCTGCAGGAGCTGTACGACCGCGGCGAGATTTACCGGGCCGAGTACGACGGCTGGTACGACGTCGCCAGCGAGACCTTCGTCACCGAGCGCGACCTCCGCGTCCCCGAGGGCGGCTCGCCGGCCGACCTGCCGAACATCGTCCGCATCCGGGAGTCCAACTACTTTTTCCGGATGAGCGCGTACCAGGACTGGCTGATCGAGCACATCGAGTCGCACCCCGACTTCATCCGGCCCGAGACGCGTCGCAACGAGACGCTCGGCTTCCTCCGCACCCGCCCGCTGGGCGACCTGTGCATCTCGCGGCCGAAGAGCCGCCTCGAGTGGGGCATCGAGTTGCCGTTCGACCACGACTACGTCTGCTACGTCTGGTTCGACGCCCTTCTGAACTACCTGACCGCGATCGGCTACCGGCGGGACGAGGACCGCTTCTCGTCCTGGTGGCCTGCGACGGTGCAGTTGATCGGCAAGGACATCCTCACCACGCACACCGTCTACTGGCCGACGATGCTCAAGGCCCTCGGCCTGCCGATGCCTCGGACGGTTTTCGCGCACGGCTGGTGGCTGATGGGCGACACGAAGATGAGCAAGTCGCTGGGCAACGTCGTGGACCCGATGAGCCTGATCGGACGCCATGGGCCGGACGCGTTCCGCTACTTCCTGATCGCGGAGATGGCGCTCGGACAGGACGCCTCGTTCAGCGAGGCGGCGTTCGTGCGGAGGTACAATAGCGATCTCGCCAACGACCTCGGCAACCTCGCCAACCGCCTGTTCGCGATGATCGGGCGCTACCTCGGCGGCCGCCTGCCGGCGCCTCCCCCCGAGCCCGCCGGCGGCGCGGAGGCCGAGGTCTGGGGCGGCGCCCAGCGAGCCGTCGGCGCGATGGAGCGGGCGTTGTCCACCTTCGAGCTCGACCGCGCCGTCGCCGAGGTCATCGCCGCCGTCCGGGGCATTAACCGCTACCTCGAGGTCCGCGCGCCGTGGACGCTGGCGAAGTCCGCCGACCCGGCCCCGCTGCGCGCGGTGCTGTACACCGCCGCCGAATCGCTGCGCGTTGCCGCCTCGCTGCTGCACCCCGTGGCGCCGGGCCGGATGGGGGACCTGCGTCGAGCGCTCGGATGCCCCTCGCCCGACCCATCGGCCGACGAGCTGCGTCGCTGGGGCGTACTGCCGGAGGGCGCGGCCGTCGGGCCGCCGGCCGCCCTCTTTCCGCGCATCGAGGCCGCCGCGGAGGCCGCCCCGCCGCCGTCGGCCGTCCCGCCCGCGGCGGAGACGGCCGCGCCGGCGGAGATCACCCTCGACGAATTCGCCCGTGTCCGGCTGCGCACCGCCCGCGTGCTGGCGGCCGAGCCGGTGCCGGGGACGGACAAGCTGTTGAAGCTCCAGATCGACCTTGGCGACGAGCGCAGGCAGGTCGTCGCGGGCATTGCGAAGCACTACGCGCCCAACGCGCTGGTCGGCCGCACGATCGTCGTGGTGGCGAACCTGGCGCCGGCGAAGATCCGCGGCGTCGAGTCCCGGGGAATGCTGCTGGCCGCCTCGGCGGGCCCGGAGCTGCGCGTGCTGACGGTGGACGGCGACCTTCCGCCCGGCGCGACGGTGCGCTGAGGGCTCAGTCCTCGACGCGGCCCTCGCGGCGCTGGTCGAGCCGCTTCAGGAAGACCTCCATCACGCGGTCGTAGAGGCCCTCGCGCAGGACGCGGTCCTCGCAATCGTACTCCACGCTCGGGTTGTCGTTGATCTCGATGACGTGGGGCCGCCCGCCGACCACCTTCAGGTCGACGCCGTAGAAGCCGTTGCCGATGAGGTTGGCGGCGCGGACGGCCGTCTGCACCACGCGCCGCGGCGCCAGTTCCACCGGCAGGGTCTTGTACGGGCCGTACGCCGGCTCGCCGTTGCCGTGGTGATGGTACACCTGCCAGTGGTTGCGCGCCATGAAGTACTGGCACGCGAAGAGGGGCCGCCGGTCCAGCACACCGATCCGCCAGTCGAAGTCCGTCCGCAAAAACTCCTGCGCGATCAGCAAGTCCGAGGTCGTCAGCAGCCGCCGGACCTGCTCGGCGTAGGCCGCCTCGTCGTCCACCCGGACCACGCCAAGGGAGAACGACGAGTCCGGCTGCTTGAGCACCATCGGCAGGCCGAGCTGCCGGCGGACCTCGTCCACGTTGTCTCGGTGCAGGATGCAGGTGCGCGGCATCGGCACGTCGTGGCGCGCAAGCAGCTCCGCGAGGAAGACCTTGTTGGTGCACTTCACGATCGAGTCGGGATCGTCGATCACCACCAGCCCCTCCGCCTCGGCGCGGCGCGCGAAGCGGTACGTGATGTTGTTCACGGCCGTCGTCTGGCGGATGAAGAGCGCGTCGAACTCCGCCAGCTCGCCGTAGTCGTCCTCGTCGATGATCTCGGCCGAGATGCGCAGCCGTTCGGCGGCCTCGCAGAAGCGGTCGAGGGCCTTCTCGTCCGACGGCGCCGTCGGATCGTGCCGGTCCCGAAGGATCGCCAGCCGGTAGCGCGCCGGGGCGCGTCGCGCGCGCGTCGCGCTCGGGTGCGAAAAATAAGCCCGGGCATGCTCGAGGACCGTCTCCCGGTGCGCCGCGGGCACCTCGTCCATCGAGATGGCCACCGCGCTGCGCAGCTCCCATCCGTCCTCCTCGCGGATGAAATGCGCGCGCAACAGCGGCACCGGGAACAGGTTGAACAAGCTGCGGGCCAGCCGGTCGTAGCGAGGGTTCACCGTCCGCCCAAAATAGACCGGCAGCGCGAACCGCGCGCCCTGCAGATGGCCGAGGGCCTTGTCGAGCACGTCGTCCAGCCCGCCGGACATCGCGCGCGCCACCGACGGAAACCTCAGGTCCTGCATCGTCGCCACGTTCGGCAGCGGCTTGTGGCCGCGGGCCTCCGCCAGCAGCGACACGTAGTAGCCGGCCGTCTGGTAGCGGTAGGAGCGGCACAGGTTGTACACGCGGCAGTGCGGCGTGTTGGAAAAACGCGGGTCCGTCAGGTAGCTCTGGGCGCCCACCACGCTGAGGTTGGGCAACTGCAGCGGCCATTCGCCCGGATCGTCTACGACGCAGAGAATCTGGGGCATGGGCGCCACGGGGAGGGCCGGCGTCCGCAACGCGGACTGGGGGCGATCACGGTCATCAGACCCCCGGAATGGTGTCGCGCCGGTCCATGGGAAACGCTCCACATCCTCCAACCTGACCGGCGGAAAGTCAAGGCCGTCGCGCGCGCCAGCCGGGGCATCAGCCGACCTGCTCGACCGCGTCGGCCAGCGCCGCGATGAACGGGGCGGACACGTTCAGCGACTCCGTGCGGGCGAACTCCAGCCCGAGTTCGCCGGCGCGCCGCCGCATTTCGATGTCGAGATCGAAGAGGATTTCCAGGTGGTCGCAGGCGAAGCCGATCGGCGCCACCAGCACCCGTCGCCGACCCTCCGCGGCCGTCGCCGCCAGCGCCTCGCCGAGGTCCGGCCCCAGCCACGGCTCCCCCGACGCCCCCGCGCTCTGAAAGGCCAGCGCCCAGTCCGGCAGCCGCAGCCGCTGTGCGAGCGCCCGGGCATGGGCGCGGACTTCCTCCTCGTACGGGTCGCCCATCTCGCGGATGCGCACGGGCAGGCTGTGGGCGGTGAACACGACCCGTACGTCGTCCGGCACCCATCCATGTGCGGCCAGCGCCGCCCAGATGCGAACCTCGAACGCCTCCGCCAGCCGCGGCTGGTGCCACCACCGCTCGATCCAGCGCGCGGCGGGCGGGTCGGCCAGCCCGGACAGCGCCTCCTGGACGCACTCCCGGTAGCGGCCGATGCTCAAGGCCGAATAGTGCGGAGCCATCACCAGCACGGTCATCGCGCGGTGCCCGTCGGCAGCGATACGGCGCACGGCGTCGGCAAGGCGCGGGGCGGAGTGCCGCATTCCGACGACCACCGCCCGAGGCCGGCCGCGTCGCGCCAACTCGGCCTCCAGCGCTGCCGCCTGCGCCATCGTGATGCGGATCAGCGGCGATCCGCCGATCGCCTCGTACCTCCGCCGCATCTCCGCGACGAGATCCGGCGACGGCTCCCGCCCGCCGGCGACGTCGCGCAGAAACTCCGCCACTCGGTCCAGCCGCTCCACGGTGCCGTAGGCGGCCATCAGGATGGCGGTGGACGGCGGCAGCGTCACGGGCGGCCCATCCTCATCTCGCCGTCCCGCGCTTCCTCGGCGGCGGGCGGTCCACCAGCGGCCAGTTCGGGTCGGGCCGGTGGGCTTCCTGGAAGATCTCCAGCGCCCGCCGGACCCGTTCCGGCCGCTCCGCGGAGAGGTCCCGAACCTCGCCGGGGTCCAAGGCTAGGTCGTAGAGTTCGACCGGAGCCGACGGGCCGTTGCGCACCGCCTTCCACGTCCCGAAACGGGCGGCCTGCAGCGACGGCCCGCTGCGTTCGTGCAGTTCCCAGTAGAAGTACTCCCGCGCCGGCGCCGGGCCTCCCCGCAGCAACGGCACGATCGAGACGCCGTCGGGGCGGAACTCCTCCGGCAGCGTCGCGTCCGCCAGTTCCGCCGCCGTGGGCAGAAAGTCCCAGAACGCCCACGGCTCGTCGCATACCCTCCCCGCCGGAACCACGCCGGGCCACCGGGCGATCGTCGGATTGCGCAGTCCGCCCTCGTACAACGACCGTTTGATCCCGCGCAGCCGGCCGCCCATCGAATGCCCGAACAACTGGTGCAGCTCGTCGGCCGGCGGCAGCGCCGAGCCGTTGTCGGCGGAGAAGATCACCAGCGTCCGCTCGTCCACGTTCAGCTCCTTCAGCAGGTCCAGCACCCGGCCGACGTCCGTGTCCAGCCGCGTAACCATCGCCGCGTAGGTCTTCTGGCGGTCCGTCCAAGGCTCGTCGCGGTAGGGCCAGAGGTCGTCGATCTCGTAGCGACCGTGGGGCAGCGTTACCGCGAAGAATAGGAAAAACGGGCGACCCGCCGCCGAGCGGATCCAGCGAAGCACGTCGGCGACGATCAGATCCTGGGCGTAGGTCCGCCCCACGCCCTGCCCGTCGTTGCCCGGCAGTTCCACGCGCCGGTCGTCGTCGTACAGGTGGGTCGGAAAATAGCTGTGCGCGTGGCGCTGACAGTTGTAGCCATAAAAGTGGTCGAACCCGACCTTCAGCGGATCGCCGCTGGTGCCGAACATCCCCATGCCCCACTTGCCCGCGCAGGCCGTGGCGTAGCCGGCGGACTTCAGAACCTGCGCGACGCTGAGGGTGCCCGGGGGCAGCGGCATCTGGCCCTCCGGCTCGCCTTCGCGGTTGGCGCGGATCGGGCAGTGCCCGCAATGCAGGCCCGTCATCAGCGACGCCCTCGAAGGCGCGCAGACGCTGGTGCCGCAGTAGGCCTGCGTGAACCGCATGCCCTCGGCCGCCATCCGGTCCAGCCGCGGCGTGCGGATCTTCGTCTGCCCGTAGCACCCGAGGTCGGCCATCGCGAGGTCGTCGGCCAGTATGAACACGATATTCGGCCGCGGCGCCGCCGCGACCGCGGCGGCTACGAGCCCGGCGATCCATGCCCCAATGAGCCTGAGCTTCATCGCACTCTCTCCTCACTCCGTTTCGGCGGTCTGCGCGGACCCCGCCGGCCCCATCCGCCGAGACAGCCGCCACAGCGGCCACCCGAGCGCCGCTAGCCCCAGCGCTGCGGCGGCGATCGGGGGACGATACGCGACCGCCCGCCATGCGAGGTACGCGCAGGTGATGGCGAACGCCGCCACCGCCCATGCCGGCGCCCGCACCGGGCGCGGTCGCTCGGGGTGCCGCCGCCGCAGCGCCGGCAGCGCGAGCGTCGTCGCCAGGTAAAAAAGGTACACCGGCGCGGCCGTGTAGAGCAGCGTGTCCACGAACGAGCGCAGCACGACCACCAGCAACACGGCCAGCCCTCCTTGGAACGCCAGCGCCCACGCCGGCGCACCGCATCGCTCGTTCCAGGCGGCCAACGGGCGGAACAGCGGATGGTCCCGTCCCGCCGCGAACGGCACCCGGGCGCCCGCGAAAATCAGCCCGTGGACGGCGCCGAGGGCCGAGACGGCGATCAGCGCCGAAACCCACAACGAGGCCCCCGGCAACGCGCCCGCCGCCGCCTCGGCCGCCACCGCGCGCGACGCGGCGACGCCCGCGTGTCCCCCTCGGGCATGCAGGAAGGCCGCGTTCGCCAACACGTACAACGTCGTCACCGTCCCCAGCCCCAGCGCCAGCGCCCGCGGGATGTTGTGGCCGGGGTTGCGCACCTCGCCCGCGACGAAGGCGATCTCGTTCCAGCCGCCGTAGGTGAACAGCACCAGGATCAGCGCCACGGCTGCTGGCAGCGGCTCCGGCGCGGCCGTCGGCGGTGCGGCGGGCGTCGCCGCCGTCGCCAGTCCGATGACCGCCAGCAGCCCGCCGACCTTCAGCGCCGTCAGCGCGTTCTGCGTTCGGGTCCCCGTCCGCACCCCCGCGGCGTGCACGGCCGTCAGCGCCGCGACGGCCCCCGCCGCCCAGACCCACTCCGGCAGGTCTGCCCGCCCGCCGCTCAACTCCCGTACCAACGGCGCGGCGTAGGTCGCGAACGCGAAGGCCATCACCGCAATGTCGCCCGGCCGGATCACCACCGCGTGCAGCCACGCGAACAGAAATCCCGCCCATGGCCCCGCCGCCCGGCTCAGAAACGCGTAGTCGCCTCCCGCCTCCGGCCACGCCGCCGCCAACTCGGCGTAGACCGCCGCCCCGCAAAACGACAACACCCCCCCAAGAAGCCACAACCCCAACATCGCCGCCGGCCCCGGCGTGCCCCGCGCCACGTCCGGCACGACCTGAAAGATCCCCGCGCCGACGATGACGCCGATGATCAACGCGGCCGCGTCCAGCCGCGTCAGCTCTCGCCGGGGACCGCCGGCCATCTCAACGCTTCTTCAGGGTGATTCCGATGCCGGAGGTCTGCATGTTAATGAAGATCGTCTCCAGCGCCGAGTTCGTGGTGACCGCCTGCACGTAGGGCGGATGGGCCATCCGCTCGCTCATGTTATGAGCGACGATCAGCCCGCCGGGGCGCACCAGCGGAAGGAGCTTGTTCAGATAGTCAATGTAGCCCTCCTTGTCGGCGTCCAGGAACAACAGGTCGATGGGGTCTTTCAACTTCGTCACCTCGACGTGTGCATCGCCCTCGACCAAGGTGACGATATCGTCGACCCCGGCCCTCCGGAAGTTCTCCCGCGCCTTCGCCGCGCGGTCCGCGTCGATTTCAAACGTCGTCAGCCGGCCGCCCGTGCGTTTGAGGGCCAGCGTCAGCCAAAGGCCCGAGTAGCCGACCGACGTGCCGATCTCGACGACGTGTTTGGCTCCGATGGCCTCGGTGAGCAGGCGCAGGATGCGGCCGTCTTCCTTTGGCACGCTCATGCTCCCGCGGCGTTGGTGTTGAAAGCCGTCGTCCAGCACCTCCAGGATGCGCCGCTCAGTTGGGTTATCGGCCAGGGTCGCCGTCTCGAAGCTGATGCGGGGGCGTTCGGGCGAGGCGGGGGCTGGGGCCGGGAAAGCGAGCGCGACGGCGGCGGCCGTGATGGCGAGCATGCCCTTCATGATCGTGGCCCTCCTTGCGCGCGCCGGCGGGCCGGCCTGGCGCGGACGCGTCGATCGCCATCCTACTGGGGCGATGACGGGGTGTCCACCGCGCTCCGTGCGCGGCGCCTCTCGGGCCGCATACCTTCTTCTCTGAAAGCTATTGGGGCCGTCAATCCTAAGCGGACGGACCGTGGGGTTGTTGGTGCCCTTCGGCGAGGCCGGGGCACTACCGGTCGTCCGGATGCGGGCTTCGATCGTCGCTGCAAACTTGGAGGGCAGCGCCCCCTCGGTATAGTTCGGGTCCGCAAACTCTCCTTCGTGCCTCATGGTCGCCGTCGCCAAGAGCGCCCGCAGGCGGGCGATCGGCTCGGTCAGTGCATCGTCGAGTCGCCATTCAGGCTCGGCAACTCGATTCGACTAGGCCGAGCCGGTGAAGATCTAGCCGAGCCAAGAAAAGAGAGAAGTTGGAAGAGTGGCAGCCGCGGCGGCGGCGCCCTCCTGGGCGGCATCCGACCCCATGCGCAGGCGATGAACCTCGAGGGGGTCGCGGTGGCGGACCCGTGGCGGAAGGCGCGCGAGGACGCCGCCGTGCGGGCGAAGGAGTGGTTCGGAAGTGAGCCGCGCCAGTTCGTCTTGTACCGGGAGCTCTGGAGGTCGCCGACCTCGACGCGGTGATGATCGCTTTCTGCGGCCACCAGCACACGACGCACCTGGAGGCAGCGGCGCGGGCGGGGAAGCGCATTTACGTCGAAAAGCCGCTCGGCACCGAGTTCGACCGCGTCGTCCGCGCGGTGGACGCCGTCCGACGGGCCGGCGTGGTCTGCCAGGTGGGCACGCAGCTGCGGAGCCTGCCAGCGATCGTCGGATGCCATGAGGTGCTGCGCTCGGGCGTGTTGGGCCAGATTACGCGAATCGAGGAGGTCCGCAACGCCGAAAAGCCCTTCTGGTCCCACAAGGACGTCCGCGCCGAGGACGTCGAATGGGCCGAGTTCCTGACGTACCGCTTGCCGCGGCCATTCCGGGCCGACGTCGACTCCGGCTGGTACGGTGAATTCTCGCAGGGGCCGGTCCCGGGGCTGGGTAGCCATTTCATCGACCTGGTGCACTCTCGGCGGCACGGGAAACGCCGGCCTGGCCGACGGTTGGCTCGGCGCCGTGCGCGAATGCGCCCCGTACGCCGCCAAACGGCGTATGGCGATCGTCATCGAGCCGCACGGCGGCCTCAACGCGACGGCCGAACAGGTGCGCGACTGGGTGCGGCGCGTGGACCGGCCCAACTTTCGCGTCGGGTTCGACGCCGGCAACATCCTCTACTACTCGGACGGGCGACTCGATCCGGCCGAGCAGGCCAGCCTGCTGGACGGGCTGGTCACCGGGTTCTGCGTAAAGGACTTCGCGCCCTTGAGAACATCGCGCCAGGTTCCGGCCGGGCGGATTTTCCGGCGATGTTGCGCCGGCTGACGGCCGGCGGATTCCGGTACGATGATGATCGAGTGCCTGCCGCCGGGAGCGCCGGCCGAAATTGCGGCGGCCGCCCGCGCCGCGCTCGAGTTCATCGGGCGCATCGCCTTCGACTTGCCCGGCGCCTGACGGCGGCCGAAGCTGTCCAAGGATTGGACACGCCGCCGCCCGGAGCTTCCAAGGGTTGGAACGTTTTGGCCCTGGCCGTTCCAAGGGTTGGAACCTTTGGGCGCCGGATCGTCCAATGTTCGGAAGCCCGACGGGGAACGACGAGGCGTGGTGCGGCTTGATTTCGGCCCCAAAATGGCGCATACGTGCCCGCCCGGCCGATGGCCGGCACGTACAATGAAAAAGGCGATCATCGCTCTGGAAGACGGCACGTGGTTCGAGGGCGAGGCCTTCGCCGGCGAGGGCGAGGTGTACGGGGAGCTGGTCTTCAATACCTCAATGACCGGCTACCAAGAGATCCTGACCGACCCCTCCTATCACGGCCAGATCGTGACCCTGACCTACCCGCTGATCGGCAACTACGGCATCACGGCCGAGGACATGGAGTCGTGGCGGCCGCACTGCGCGGCCCTCGTCGTCGGCGAGTGCAGCCGGCGGCCGAGCAACTGGCGAGCCGTGATGTCCCTGCCCGAGTTTCTCGAGTCGAAGGGATTGATCGGCGTCCACCACGTCGACACGCGCGCGGTCACGCTCCACATCCGCTCGCGCGGTGCGATGAAGGGCGTGGTCTCGACGACCGACCCCGATCCCGATTCCCTCGTTGAGAAGGCGCGCCGGTCGCCGGGGCTGGTGGGGAGGGACCTTTCGACCGAGGTCAGCGCAGCGCGGCGATACACCTGGCCGGGGGAGCATGCCGCGCTCGACCGGTTTCCGCTGATCGGACCGGAGTTCCGCGCCTACGACCGCTTGCTCGGGTCGGGCGTTGCCCGGCCGGCGAAGCCGCGGCGGGTGGCGGTGCTCGACTGCGGCGTGAAGTTTAACCAGTTGCGCCTGCTGGCGCGGCTCGGCTGCGAGGTGGAGGTCTTCCCCAACCAGACCCCCGCCGCCGAGATTCTCGCCAGCCGGCCGGACGGCGTGTTCATCTCCAACGGGCCGGGCGACCCCGAGGGCGTGCAGACCACGATCGGGATTCTGCGCGACCTCATGCGCACCGAAGTGCCGATCTTCGGCATCTGCTTCGGGCATCAACTGCTGGCGCTGGCCATGGGCGGGCGCACCTACAAGCTCAAGTTCGGCCACCGCGGCGCCAACCAGCCGGTGCTGAACCGCCGGACCGGCAAGGTCGAGATCACCTCGCAGAATCACGGTTTCGCGGTCGACCTGGAGTCGCTGGATCCGGAGCAGGTCGAGACGACGCACATTAACTTGAACGATCGGACGTCGGAGGGCCTGCGGCATCGACGGCGGCCGATCTTTTCGGTGCAGTACCACCCCGAGGCGTGTCCGGGGCCGCACGACTCGACCTACCTGTTCCAGGAGTTCATGGAGCTGATGGACGGGCGGCGGCCCTCCTGAGCGCGGGGAACAGCGGCCCGGCGTCCGGCTGGTGGACGCCGTCGGTGCCGGTATAGTGACGGCGCCATGATTCGTCAGGCCATCGTCTGCGGATGCGCCGCGGTCTGCGCCGCGTGGGCGGGGGGCGGGCCGTCGGCGGAGATGCTCGACCCCGTGGCGGCGCTGGAGGCCGCCCGCCTCGCCACGCCGGAGCGGTTCCCCGACGCCGATCTCGTCGTCGTGGACGATCTCGAGCGCGTCGCCTACGCGCCGGACGGGACCGCGGAGACGCGGTACGACAGCTTCACGCGCGTGCTGACGGAACGGGGCCGGCGCGACGCGTCGGTGCTGCGGATCGGCTTCCACCAATTCTACACGACCGTCGTCGTCGAACGCGTTGAGCTGTGGAAGGCGGACGGCCGGCGTGTGGACATCGATCCCGCCCCGCTGACACGCGTCTCGATCGATGCCTCTCAGATGGGGCAGAACATCTATGATCCAGGCCACCGGATCCTGTCGGTCGGTGTGCCCGGCGTGGAGACGGGGGATGTGATGCGTGTGCGCGCGTGGCGGCGCGATGTGCGCGTGCGGATCCCGGACCAGTGGTACGACGTCTGCCTGCTCGAGGGCACGGCGCCGATCCTGCGGTCCGTCTATGAGGTGCGCGCGCCGGCCGCGCGGCCGCTGCGGCACAAGGTCGTGCGCGACGAGGTCCCGGGCACCGTCCGCTACGAGGTGGAGGACCTGCCCGACGGCCGGCTCCACCGGTGGATCGCGCGCGACGTGCCGCGGATGTTCCCCGAGCCCGACATGCCCGACGCCTCCGCCGTGGTCCAGCGGGTGCTGGTGAGCACCTGCGAGGATTGGCCGTCCATCTCGCGCTGGTACTGGAACCTCTGCCGGCCCCGCCTTGAACCGAAGGGCCAGGAGATTCCGCAGGCAGTGCGCGAGCTGGTCGCCGGGCTGGAGGACGAACGCGCCCGCGTCGAGTCCTTGTTTGCCTTCGTCTCGCAGAAAGTCCGCTACGTTGGCCTGACGCCGGAGACGGAGGCGCCCGGCTACGAGCCCCACGACGTCGACCTGACCTTTCGCAACCGCCACGGCGTTTGCCGCGACAAGGCCGCCCTGCTGGCCGCGATGCACCGCCTCGCGGGCATCGAAGGATATCCGGTGTTGATCCACGTCGGGCCCCGCTGCGATCCGGAGGTCCCGTTGCCCTACTTTAACCACGCCATCTCCGCCGCCCGACTGCGGGATGGATCGTGGCTGCTGATGGATCCGACCGACGAGACCACACGCCACCTGCTGCCCGCCCATCTGGCCAACCGCAGCTACCTGGTCGCCTCGCCCGAGGGCGAGCCGCTGCGCACGTCGCCCGTGCAGCCGGCCGAATCCAACCTCGTCCGGATCGCCCTCGACGCCGCCCTCGATGCCGCCGGCCGCCTGCGCGGCCGCGCCGAACTCCGGTTCGAGGGTGTCAACGACAACGCCTACCGGGGCTTCTTCGCCCGCCGAAAACCCGACGAGCGCCGTCGGTTCCTCGAAACCGCGGTGGAGCGCGCCCTGCCCGGAGTGCGCGTTCAATCCCTGGAACTCGACCCGGCCGACATGCAGGACCGGGGTCGGCCGCTGATCGCCCGTCTCCAGTTCGATGCGCCGGATCTGTCCGTCCGCGGCGCCGGCATTGCCCTGGTCGCACCGCCAAGCCTCGCCGGGGCGTTCGGGGTCATGCACGGCGCCCTTGGCTCCGCGGGACTCGAACGGCGCCGATACCCTCTGGTCACGGAGTATTCCTGCGGCGTCGCCGAGCGGGTCCGGCTCGATCCGGGCCCCGCCTTCGGCGTCGCCCTCCACGTGCCATCCTTCGAGGACCTCGACGCCCCCGGCTTCTCGTGGCGGCGCCGGTGGCGTGTGGCGGAGGGCCACCTCGAGGCCGAGACGGAGGCGCTCGTTCGAAAACCGGAGCTCGACCCGGCCGAGTACGCCGGGCTGAAGGACGCCCTGCGCCGCATCGAAGCCGCCCGGCGCCGGCGCGCGATCTTCGATGCCCCGCCGGCCGCGGAGCCCGCCCCGGCCACGGCCGACGCCGCGCCGCCGCCGCCCGAGCCGGACGCGGAATTTGTGGAAATCGTCACCGACTACGCCGTGGAGGGGGCCGGCGCCTGGACGGTCACCAATGCCGTGACGAAGCGGATCCTGACCTACGCCGGGGTCAAGGCGAACGCCGAACTCAAGCTGCCGTACATCGAAGGCGCCGACCGCGTCGAGATCCTCGAGGCCGAGGTGGCTGAGCCCGACGGCGTCGTCCGCCGGCTCGACCCGGCCGACGTGCAGACAATGGAGCAGGGTTGGTCCGCCGACGCCCCCCGATATGCGCGCGGCCGTCTGCGCGTCGCCCCGTTGCCCGCCGTTGCCGTCGGTTCCACCATCCGTTTCCGAACCGTCGGCTCCTATAGCAACCGCTGGTGTTTCGCCGGCGTCGAGGTGCTCGACGCCTTCGAGCCGGTCGCCCGGCGCATGGTCCGCGTGCGCTTTCCGGCGGACCTTCCGCTACGAGTCGCCGACTTTGCCGGCGACGCGGCGAGGTCCTGCGCGACGAACGACGGCGTCGTGTGCATGGAGTGGACGGCGACCCGCCTGCCCGCCGTCCCGCGCGAGAGCGCGATGCTGCCGGCTTGGATCGGCCGCCCCTCGGTGTGGTTCAGCGCGGGGAACTGGAAGGCGCTGGGAGAGGCTTGGGCGGCGGAGCTGAACTCGGCGGCCGCCGCTGCGCCCGAGGCTGGCCGTCGCGCGGCCGCCTTGGTCGAGCGCCGCACCGGCGCGGTTGCGCGTGTGAGAGCCATCCGGGATTTCGTGGCCACCGCCGTTCGCCCCGCCGGCCCAGCGCCGTGGATTCTGCCCCGAGGTTCTTTGACGCCGGCGGACCGGACGTTGAAGGAGGGGTACGGGCATTCGGCCGACCGTGCGGCGTTGATGGCGGCCATGGTCTCGGCGGCGGGATTGCGCCCGCGATTCCTCGTCGCCACGACGGTGCCGGCGGGCCTTGGGCTGGAGTCCCCGCTGGCGGACGCACCCCAGCCCGAGCACTGCCCCGTCGTGCTCGTCGTCGTCGAGGACGAGGCTGGCCGCCCCCTAATACTCAACGACACCGACCAGTACGCCGAGCCCGGCGCGACACCGCACGAGGGCCATGCTGCGGTGGATCTGGCCTCCGGCCGGATCGTCACGGTCGAGCCTCCGGCGGAGTTCCGCTCTCGGACGGTGACCAGCGTCGAGATCGAGCTGGCGGCCGACGGTGGCGCACGGCTACAAAGGCGGATCGAGTATTACGGCATGCGACACGCGGAGTTTGTCCGGCGGATCGCCGAGATGTCGCCGGAGGAGCGGCGTCGCCATCATCAGGAGCGGGTGGCGGCGCTCGCGCAGGACGCGGTGGCCGAGGGGATGACGACGTGGCGGACCGACGCTCATCCGGCGGTGGAGGAGGTCGCGGTGCGGATCGCGGACTTTGCGCCGCGCGCGGAGGGGTGGATGCATTTCTGGCTACCGGCCGAGCCACCCGAGCTGCCGGGTCTCGGCCCCGAATCGCGCGTCGCCCCTCTGTATTGGCCTGACGCTGCCCGGGCAGACCTAGAGGTGCGCGTCCGCTGGCCCGGGGGTGTCGCCGCGATTCGACCGGCCGCGTGGGAATGGCGTCTGACCGACGGGGCCGAGGTCGCGCACCATCTCGAGTGCTCGGCGGGCATGCTGGTTTGGCGCCGGTCGGTGCGGCTGGGACCGGCGGTGATTCCGGCCTCGCATTATGCGGACCTGTTGGAGCTCGCGCGACGGCTGCGGCATCCGGGGGCCGCCGTGGTGGCTATCCGGATGGCGGACACGCCGTGAGCGGGGTGCCGGTTGGTCAGCCGCAGGCCGACGGCGACCCGTCGCGGGGGCCGGCGCAACAGCTGCAAGCGCCGGTCATTGGCCGGCGGGCGCGTTCGACGTTGAACTCGCACGCGCAGGCGCCGATCCGTCGCCGCCGGCCGAGCCAGAGGCCGATCCCGATGCCCGCGAAACACAGCGCCGTTGCCGCCAGCGCCAGAAGGAATGTGATCAGCGATGACATCGTTGTCGAATCAACGTAACACCGGTGGAGCGGATTGCCAACTCCGCGGCTTCATTTTCGACATGGACGGGGTCTTGTGCGACTCCGAGGAGCTGATGGCCGAAGCGGCCTGCCGGATGTTCCGCGAGCTGCACGGCGTCTCGCCGGCGCCGGCGGATTTCCGCGAGTTTATGGGCTGCGGTTCGATCGCTTATTTCGGCGGCGTGGCTCGGCGGTACGGGGTCGAGGCGGTGCTGCCGCGCGACCGGGACCGGACCTATGAGATTTTCCGCGAGGTGATAGCGGGACATTTGCGACCGCTGCCAGGGGTCGTCAAGTTCCTCCAGCGCCTGCAAAAGGCCGGCCGGCGAACGGCGGTGGCGACGAGCGCCGATCCGATCAAGTTGCATGCGATTCTGGCGGAGATCGGACTGCCGGCCGAGGGGTTCGACGCTCTCGTCACGGCGGAGGACGTTTCGCGCAACAAGCCCGAGCCGGATATATTCTTGTTTGCGGCTCGAAAGCTGGGGTTGCGGGCTGGGGAGTGCGTGGTCATTGAGGACACGTTGCCGGGCATCGAGGCGGCCCGCCGGGCGGGAATGAGGTGTTTGGGGCTTTGGACGACGTTCCCGCGGGCGGTCATCGAGGGCGCCCGCCCGACCTGGGCCGCCGCCGACCTCGCCTCGCTCGATTCCGCCTTCCTGCGCGACTGCGGTTTGTAACCCCCGGGCTCCAGCGACGCCGGTCGCTTATGGGAAGCGCTTCAGGCGGTGAAACCAGACGGGCCCCGCGGATTGGCCATGGTCGTCACGACCCACCCGCCCGTACTCGTCGTGGTTGCCGTTTCGGAACTCCAGGTGGCATGGATGGGCGACGCAGCTCATTCGACCCGGTAGGGCCGGTTGGATAGGGTTGAGAACCTCAGAGTGAGGGTCGAGCCGACGGCCTGCGCCTCGATGGCGCTCGAATTGCGGTATGCGCCATGGTCGTCTAGCAGGGCGAATTAGTAAGCCGGGAGGCTGCTCCACGGATTGCCGGCGCCGCCCCAGCCTCGAGCGTGCGCACCTCGGCCGATCAGGACCACCGGCGGCCCAGTTTTCTGGTGCTGATGGCGGACGATCTGGCGGTCGATGGCATCGGCGACTTCGGGAATCCGGCGGTCCAAACCCCCAATCTCGACCGGCTGGTCAGGCGCGGCGCCATGTTCACGCGGGCCTATATCCAGGGCTCATGGACGCCGGCGGTATGCATTCCAAGCCGTACGATGTTGATCACCGGGCTGCCGTTGTGGCGCGCCCAAGCGCGGTCTTCCGAGGTCGCGCATGCCGCCCGGACGTGGCCCCAACTGCTGCGCGCTTCAGGTTACCGCACCGCCTTCGTGGGCAAGTGGCATGTGCAGGGAGCGAAACCCGAGGACATTTTCGAGGACGCCGGCCCAACCGGGGCGGGGCTGCTGGGATCGAACCCGAAACATTGGTACGGCCGGCCAGTAGAAGGCCGGCCCGCCCCATTCGATCCGTGCAACCCGGCGGAGGGCGGTTATTGGCGCAAAGACGATCGCCACTGGACGCAGGTGCAGGCGGACGAGGTTGCAGCAGCGGTCCGTCGAGCCCGCGCCGACGGCCGGCCATGGCTGGTGTACGCCATCTTCAATGCCGCGCGATCCGCGGTAGTCGCCGCGGGGATGCTGGGAGGCCTATCCCCTCGCGTCAGTCCCCTTGCCAGAAAATTTCCGGCCCGAACACGCCGACGCTGCTGCGATGGGTGCGGGGCCGGAGCTGCGGGACGAAAACCTCGCTCCCTTTCCCCGCACTCCGTTCGCCATCCGAACGCATCGCCGCGAGTACTACGCGATCATCTCGCATTTCGATGCGCAGATTGGCCGTCTCCTGCAGGAGGTGGAACGCACGGGTCCTCCAACACGTACATCATTTTGGCGTCGGACAACGGCTTGGCCTGCGGTCGGCACGGCCTGATGGGCAAGCAAAACATGTACGAGCACAGCGTTCGCGTGCCGCTTGTCGTGAGCGGTCCCGGGGTGCCGGTCGGCGTCCGTTGCGACGAGCCGGTGTACATGCAGGATCTGGCGGCGACGACGCTGGACCTGGCCGGAGTGGCCGTGCCGCCGGAGTGGGCATGGCGCAGCCTGCGCCCCCTTCTGACCAACCCGATGGGACCTGGGCGTGGCTACGTGTGCGGGGCGTACATGGACCGGCAGCGCATGATCGTCGACCGGCGTTGGAAACTCATCCTGTATCCAGCCGCCGGCAGGGCGTCGTTGTTCGACCTGGAACACGACCCGCTCGAGACGGAGGACCGATTGGGCGATCCGGCGGCCAGGACGATCGCGTGCCGCATGTTTGCGCGCCTGCTGGAGTTACAAAATGAGACGGCTGGATCTCTCGAGCAGGCATCCCGATCTGGCGAGGCCTTGAGGCCGTCGCGATTTTCGCGGTCACGTCGGCCGTGGTGGGGGCGGTCGAGTCGCCTCTCGTGGCCTCCGCCGAGCCCGGCTGGCCTCAGTGGCGCGGGCCGCGCCGCGACGGCATCTCCTTGGAGACCGGCTTGCTGCGGACCTGGCCGGAGGGAGGGCCGCCGAAGGCGTGGGAGGTCGACGGCCTCGGGCGCGGCTGGTCGTCTCCGGTCATCTCGGGGGGCCGCCTCGTGATCACCGGCGACCTGGGGGATGCGCTGGTCGTTCACGCGCTCGACCTCGACGGCCGGCGTCTTTGGCAGGCGACCAACGGCGCGGCGTGGAAGGGGCCGTACCCGGGGGCGCGGGCGAGCTGCGCAATCGCCGACGGGCTGGTGTTCCACCTGAACGCGCACGGACGGCTGGCGGCGTTCGAGATGGACAGCGGTCGCGAACGCTGGGCGGTCAACTTGCTCGAACGGTTTCGCGGAGAGAACATTCGCTGGGCCTTGAGCGAATGTCTGCTGGTGGGGGGCGGCCGCGTTTACGTCACGGCGGGGGGAACGCTGGCGCTCGCGGCCGCGCTCGAGACGCGGACGGGCATGACGATCTGGACATCCGATCCCCTCCTCCTCGGTCCTTCTCCATCTCCACGGCATCAGCGCGTGCCCGAGCCGGCGGGGGGAGGCGGATCCCGCAGGGTATGCCTCGCCGGTCTTGGTGCGCGCCGGCGGTCGCCGAGTGATGGTGAACTGCTCGAACCGCCACGTCTTCGGGGCCGACGCAGACACCGGCGAGCTGCTGTGGACCCGGCCACTGCCGACGCGCTTTCGCGTCCTCGCATGCACGCCCGCGGCCTGGCGGGATTGTGTGTTTGCGACCGGCCCCGACGGCGAAGGTGGCCGGCTGACCCGAATGGCGGTCGGGCCGGACGGGGCCTTTGCGGTCCACGACGTGTGGACCACGCCCCTGGACACCGGCCAGCATGGCGCGCTCGTCGTCGGCGACCGCCTGATCGCACCCTACTATCGGCAGCCGACCCGCTGGGCGACGCTCGATCTCGTGGAGGGCCGCCCCGCGTTCGAGATGGAAGGGCTGACGCGCGGGGCCGCCATTTGGGCCGACGGACGGCTGGCCGTGGTCACCGAGGACGGGGAGGCAGTTTGGATGGAGGCCGGCGACACGGGGTTCCGGATTCATGGCCGGTTTCGCATCGCGCCGGAAAAGGCCCGGGACTGCTGGGCCCACCCCGTGCTGCTCGACGGCCGACTGTACGTACGCCATCACGACCGACTCGCATGCCATGACGTGAGGGCGTCCACATCGGCCCCGACGGGCTCTCGACCGTCCGGAGGAGGAGAGGGTGGGTAACCGGGGTCAGTCGGCGACGGCCAAGACCTTGGCCCCGCGGACCTGGCGCTGATGGAGGTCGAGCAGGGCGCGGTTGGCATCGGCGAACGGATAGACCTCCACCTCCGGCCGCAGGCCGATTTCCGCCGCGATTTGAAGGAAGTTGCGCACGTCCGCCCGGGTGACGTTGGCCACGCTGACGATCTGTTTTTCCATCCAGAGGTCGCGCGGATAGTCGAGCTCCGCGATCGCGGACCGGTCGGCGTCCTCCTTGCGGATGGCGTTGACCACGAGCCGGCCACCGGGCGCGAGGACTCGGAGCGCGGTCACAACCGGTCGCCATGCGGGCGTCGTGTCGATGATGCGGTCCGGCGGCGCCGGCGGCGTGTCGCTGGTGTCGCCGGCCCACGTTGCGCCGAGCGAGCGTGCGAACTCACGTTCGCGTTCCGAGCGGGCGAACACAAAGACCGGCGACCGAGGCCATCGCGCACGAGCCAGTCGGAGGACGAGATGGGCGGAGGCACCGAAGCCGGTGAGTCCGAGAACCTGGCCGTCGTTCAGTTCCGCCAGGCGCAGCGACCGCCAGCCGATGGCCCCCGCGCACAGGAGCGGAGCGGCCTCGAGATCGGAAACGGAGTCCGGCAGGGGATAGACAAAATCGGCCCGGGCGACGGCAAACGCGGCGTAGCCGCCGTCCACGTCGCGTCCCGTTGCGCGGAACTCCGGGCACAGGTTTTCACGGCCCTCCCGGCAGCGAGCGCACCGTCCGCAGGCCGACGCGATCCACGCCACGCCCACCCGCCGGCCGACCAGACCCCGGTCCGCGCCGGGTCCGACGGCATCCACGACGCCGACGATCTGGTGGCCCGGCACCACAGGGAGGCGGGGCGGGGCCGTCCGGCCCTCGATTTCGTCCAGCTCGGTGTGGCACACGCCGCATGCGGAGACGCGAAGGCGGACCTCGCCGGGCCGGGGCGATGGGATCGGCAGCTCGGCCGGCCGGAGCGGAGGGGAGTCCATCCGGATCGGCCCGATGCGTTGAATCTGCCACGCCTTCATGGCGGCGCCGGCGCGCTTTATTGCGACGGGGGGCGGCAGGCGCGACGCAACGCCGCGCTGCGGCGGCGGACCTCAGCGGAGGAGACGGAGGCCAGCTCGTCCAAGCCGAACGACTCGACGGCGAGCGACGCCACCGCTGCGGCGTCGAACATCGCCGCGTGGATCGAATCTAAAGTGGGCCGTCCACCTTGCGCCAGTCGGCCGGCCAGGGCGCCGGCAAAGGTGTCGCCGGCGCCGGTGGGGTCGCGCACGTTGTCGACCGGGCAGGCGGGTACGATACGAACCGATCGCCCCGAGAACAGAAGGCTACCGTATTCGCCGCGCTTGACGATCACGAAGCGGGGGCCCATATGAAGCAGCGAGCGGCCGGCACGGGGGACGTTGGGCTCGCCGGTGAGGTGGAGGGCTTCGGATTCGTTCACGGTGAGCGCGTCGACGCGGGGCAGGAGGCGGCGGAGGTCGTCGAGCGAGGTGCGGATCCAAAGGTCCATTGTGTCGGCCATCACGAACGCGGCCCGGTCCATTTGGTCGAGGACGTGGTGCTGCAGGGAGGGGCCGATGTTGGCCAGAAAGACGAACGGCGCGCGACGATAGGCGGGGGGAAGGTCAGGTCGGAACGACTCGACGACGTTGAGCTCGGTCTTCAGGGTTCGTCGGTCGTTCATGTTGGCGAAATACTCGCCGGTCCAGCGAAAGGTGCGGCCGGCGGCGGTTTGGAGGCCGCGGAGATCGATGTCTAGGCGTCGGAAGAGGCGGCGGGCGGCCGGGGGGAAGTCCGTCCCCACCACCGCGACGATGCCGGTTCGCGCGTACAGGGATGCGGCGGCGCAGGCGTAGGTGGCGGACCCGCCCAGCACCTGTTCGCGCCGTTCGGCCGGCGTCAGGATGGTGTCCAGGCCGACGGTGCCGACGACGACCAGCCGCGGAGGACGTTCGGTCATGACGCAAACGCCTCCTCGATCAGCTCGCACAGGATGTGGATGAGGAGCTGATGCCCCTCCTGGATTCGCGGCGTGAGGGAGGCCGCGGACACGGAGAGCACGGCGTCGGCCAGCGGGGGCATGCGTCCGCCGTCGCCGCCGGTGACGGCCAGCACCCAGAGGCCGGCGGCGTGGGCGGTCTCCATCGCCCGCAGGACGTTGGGCGAGCGGCCGCTGGTGCTGAAGGCCACCAGCGCGTCGCCGGGCCGCCCCAAGGCTTCGACCTGCCGTGCGAAGACCGACTCGAACCCCGCGTCGTTGCCGACGGCGGTGAGGACGGAGGTGTCGGTCGTGAGGGCCACGGCGGGCAGGCCGCGGCGGTCGCGAAGGAAGCGGTTGACGAGCTCGGCGGCCATGTGCTGGGCGTCGGCGGCACTGCCGCCGTTACCGCACAAAAGCACCTTGTGGCCGTCGCGGAGGCACTGGGCGAGGCGCCTTGCAGCGGCCTGGGCCGGCTCGCGCAACGCGGTGAGAACCTCATGAAGGACGGACAGACAATCGGCCGAAAGGACGTCCCAGTTCATGCGAGCGAGGGAGGGCCGTCCACGGTGATCCGCCCCGGACCGCTGCGCCCGGCGGCGGGCGGTTCGGCGAACGCCACCACCTGGACCTCGATGGCGTCCACCTCCTCGATGCCCAGGTCTTCTCGCAGAGCAGAACGCACGCGCTCCTGCAGTGCGCGTGCGGCGCCGATGGCGGAGCGGCCGGGGGGCATGCGGCACTGGAGGACGATCCGAAGGCGGTTGCCAGCCAGACCCACACGGCACCGGGAGGCCTCGAGGCCGGTGACCTGCGGTGCGATGCGCAGGATGTAGTCGCGGATGGCGGAGAGGCGAATGCGGACATCGCCGCCGTCGCCGGCAAAACGCAGTTCCTCCTCGCCGGGCGCGCGCGTTGCCAGGCTCATCGCCCACAGCACGGCGACGCCGGCCACCAAAATGCCGGCGAGCATGGCCCGCTCCGGCCGGTGGACAATCCACGCCCAGAGGTTGCACCCCTCCGGCGCCACGGCGGCGCATACGAGCCACAGGCCGGCCGCCGCCGCGACGGACCAGACTGCCGCGCCGAGCACGATGCGCAGGGCCTTCATGGGGCGGTCTCCCGGGGGGTCGGCGGGGGGGCCTCGGCGCGCGTGCGAATGCCCTGCACGACCACGTTCACGCTGCGGACTGACTTGCCGCTCATGCGCTCGACGTCCTGCCGGATGGCGCTCTGAACCTGCCAGGCGACCCGGGGGATGTTGACGCCATATTCGACGACCAGGCTGACCTCGATGACCAATGCGTTGTCGGCCACCTCGACGTGGACGCCCTTGTCGGTGGGCGTGCGGCCGACGAGGCCGGCGATGTCGTCCACCAGCGAGCCGACGAGGTCCACGACGCCGGGCACTCGCGCAGCGGCGGCCCGAGCAATGGCGGCGATGACGCTGTTGTGGATGTGGATGGATCCGAGGTCCTGCTCCTCGTCGGGCCGGTCCTCGGGGACAGGGTAGGCCGGCGGATGGCGCTTGGCCTCGCTCGGGGGGATGGGGTCAGTTTTCACGGGCCACCTCCGGGGTCAGGGCCGGTTAATCAGGAACGTCTCCTGCATGAAGTTTTCCAGGTACGTGGTGGTGTATTCGCCCCGGGCAAACCGGGCGTCGGCAAGGACCGCCTGGCCGAGGGGGGCGGTCGTGGCCACGCCCTCGAGCGTGAACTCGTGAAGGGCGCGGGCGAGGACGGCGAGGGCCTCGGCGCGGTTGCGCCCCGTGGCGATGATCTTGGCGATCATGCTGTCGTAGTACGGGGAGATTTCGCAGCCGCTATAGACGTGGCTGTCCACCCGCACCGAGCGGCCGCCTGGGAAATGGACGAACTCAACGACGCCGGGCGACGGACTGAACCCGCGGTAAGGATCCTCGGCGTTGACGCGAAACTCGATCGCGTGGCCGCGGAACCTGACCTCGTGCGGATTAAAGGAGAGCTTTTCGCCGGCCGCGACGCGGATCTGCTCTTTCACCAGGTCCACGCCGGTGATCTCCTCCGTCACGGGGTGTTCGACTTGGATGCGGGTGTTCATCTCCATGAAGTAATACTCATGGCTCTCGACGTCGTAGAGGAACTCGATCGTGCCGGCGTTGCGGTAGTCCACGGCCCGGGCGGCGTCCACGGCGGTGCGATGGATGCGGCGGCGGACCTCGGCCGGCAGGCCGGGACTGGGCGCCTCCTCGATGAGCTTCTGGTGGCGCCGTTGGATGCTGCAGTCGCGCTCGCCGAGGTGCGCGACGTTGCCGTGGTGGTCTGCGATGATCTGCACCTCGATGTGCCGCGCGTTTTCGACGTATTTCTCGATGTATACGGCGGCGCTGCCGAATGCCCGCTCGGCCTCCGAACTGGCGGTCATGAAGGATTGCACGAGGCTGACGTCGTTGCGCGCGATCCGCATCCCCTTGCCGCCGCCGCCGGCCGCGGCCTTGACGAGCACGGGGAAACCGATGCGGCGGGCCACCTCAAGGGCCTCCTCCTTGGTGGCCACGACACCCTCGCTGCCCGGCGTCACCGGCACGCCCGCCTTCTTCATCGTCTGGCGGGCCACGACCTTGTCGCCCATCGCTCGGATGTTCTCGGCGGTCGGACCAATAAAAGCGATGTTACAACTGCGGCAGACCTCGGCGAAATGAGCGTTTTCGGCGAGGAACCCGTAGCCGGGATGGATGGCCTCCACGTCCGCCACCTCGGCGGCGCTGATGATGTTGGCGATCTTAAGGTAGCTGTCCCGGGCGGGGGGCGGGCCAATGCAGATCGCCTCGTCCGCCATCTGGACGTGCAGCGCCTTCTCGTCGGCGGTGGAATGGACGGCCACCGTGCGGATGCCCAGCTCGCGGCAGGCGCGAATGATGCGCACGGCGATCTCGCCGCGGTTCGCGATCAGGATGCGTTCAAACATGCGGGATCAGAGGGGTTCGACGCGGAACAGGGGCTGGCCGAACTGCACCGCCGTGGCGTTGTCCACCAGCACCTTGCGGACAATGCCCCGGCAGTCGGCCTTGATCTCGTTCATGACCTTCATCGCCTCGATGATGCAGACGACGGTGTTTTCATCTACCTCCTGGCCGACGGTGACAAACGGCTCGACGTCCGGGGCGGGGGAGCGGTAGAACGTGCCGACGATGGGGGCGGTTATGGAGATCCACCGGGCCTCTTCGCCATCGGGGGAT
>OGCI01000664.1_pt1 | contig 35618 bp, 27 predicted proteins | sample 1570021 | NCBI WGS metagenome assembly OGCI01 (sample SAMN06264664, study PRJEB24512) | hot springs metagenome | isolation source: Hot spring water | place: South Africa: Tshipise | collected 2015-06-21 | reverse complement strand
AGAAGATTGTGTCGGGGTATCCGTAGCCCGCCACGGATGACCCGCGGTAGCCCTCGGGGGCCCGCGCGACGATGTCGCGACCGGGGAGCAGACGCCCTTGCGGCGCAACCGCGCAACGCCAGAACGCAACCAATTTGTTCCTGGGAGCCCTCCCAACCCCTCCCGGTGGGGAGGGCTTGTCACCTCGTGGGCGGGGATATGGGGAAACCGGGTTTCCCCCTATGTTCAGGCATGCATCACACCGGACGGGTCGCCGTCGCCCACATGTTCAACCCCAATTCGAAGTAACCGAACCGCATCAGGGTGCGTGGAAAGCCCGCGCGCCCGAAGTACCAGCCCAGGATCGGCAGGGTATAGGCGTAGGCATGCTCCTCGATCTCTTCGCGGCTCACCAGGTTGATACGGGACATCGCTCGTAGCAAACCGTCGGACCAGGCCGCGGGCGTGGTAATAATCAGGGCGCCGCCGGGAACCAGAATGCGGTAGATTTCACTTAACAGGCTCTCGAGCTTCTCAGGGTCCAGATGCTCCACCACGGCGAGCATGGTCACAATGCTAAAGAATCGATCCGGAAACGGCAGTTGTGTGTCCTGGTTCAGATCACTATTATGCCAGTGAATATCGCCGGCAATTTCACCCTGTGGATTAACGCGATCGAGGGCAAACTTTTCGCGGAAGAAGGTGTGTGAAAGGAAATAGGGGAACGAGCCGCAGCCAATATCGAGGATGCGCCCGTCACGCAACTGCGGCGGGATCAACTGGTTGGCTTTGCGGGCGCGCATCCGGGCGAGTAGTGGCTCCAGGAGACCGCCGCCTCGGGTTGGCCGGACCTTCCTCGACAGGTTCATAGGCCGCCGTTGTCCTTTCCTTCTGGTTGGATAGCAAAGATCCACACCTGATCCTCGTGGTACACCAGGCGAAAGGCGGGGTCACCCAGCAGAGTCTCAGGGGCGATAATCTGGGCGCCACCACTGTAGCCCACTGTGCCGCCCCGTTGCCCCAGGTACACGTGAGTCACCTCGCGCTCGCGCAGCATGGCGAGCGTCCGGGGATGCGTAATGCCCAGATCGTGAAGGGCGGCATACAGAGCATTCACCCACAGGCGATAGTCGGGGCGCGGGCCTTGTTCGGCAATGTAGAGGATCGGCGGCAGGGTCGTCTGGCGCCGGGCCAGCAGCGGGAGCCACCATCCGCCATCGGAACCCACGACCACACCCGGATTGGGGAAGAAGCCATTGACCAGAAAACGCGCATCGGCGGGGGTTGACCGGCGGATCCATTCAAAGGCCCGCAGGTCCGCCGGCTCAACCATGGCGGTAGTGGCGAGGTCAATCTGCTGGAGGCGCTGGCCGCCCCCCCACCAGGCCAGCCCGACGGTGACCAGGGTAAGCGCTGCCAGATAGGCGGGGCGGCTGGTATGCTTCAGCAGCCCACCCGCCATTGCTCCGATGATCAGGCCCGCAGGCATATAGGCAGCGATCAACCAGGCAAAGTTGGTTAACGTGCCGGCGCCAGGCAGGCCAAGCACCTGGGGATTGACCAGCAAGAGAACCAGTAACCACCAGAGCGCGATTGCCAGCAGCGCGCGTTTGCGGCGCCACACTGCCCAGAGCAACGCCACCGGCAGGGCGTACCACACCGGCGCAGGCAGGAAGAACAACGGTCCCCCCATTACGTTCAGCGAATCGACCCCTGGCGCGGCAGCGCCGCGCGTGGCCGAGGCAGCGACGATTGAACCGAGCACGACCAGAAGCTGGCCACCCAGGACGCGCAACAACCACGGCGCTGCCAGCGCCCCACTCAACAGGGCCAGCAGGCCAAGACGCGCGCCCCACTCGCGCCAGGAACCTCGAGCGCACACCAGCCCAACCGCGGGGAAGAAACACAGGGCAAAGATGGCGATCCGGTAATGGGTAAGCACCATACCGGCAAAGGTTACGGATGTGATCAGCAGCAGGACCCGGTGGCGTCGCGGCGCTTCCAGGAAGCGCCAGGCCAGATAGACCGCCACCGGCAGCATCACCTGCCCGGCAAGCTGGGTGTAGCGCCCCCAGTGGACGTACAGCATAGGCATCGGCGCGAGCAGGCCAGCCAGCAGCAGCGCGATGACGCCGGCCCAGCGGCTCCGCCCCAACTGCACAGCCAGGGGATAGAGCGCCAGCACGGCGGCGATGTTGGCGATCTGGCCGGTGAGCACAACGGCCCGCGGGGTTGCTATACCGGTCATCCAGGCAATTGCGGCCACGTGGGCATGGAAGCCGAAATGATACGTAAACGTCTGGAGCGCGGCGTAGGGCTGCCACGAACGAAACAACCCCTGGTGGTCCACAATTAACTGGGCGATCATCGCGTGATGCACGGAGTCGCCCCAGAGCGGCACCTCCAGTCCGTGCACCGCCAGGCCGCGCACGCCGGCAACAGCGCCCGTAGTCACGAGCAGCGCCGTTCCAGACCAGAGCGCGTTGCCGGGTGTGGGCCAGCTCCGGCGCCGCGCCACCGGGTGGCGGTAGCTCCACAGGAGAAGGGGCAGAGCCAGCAGCGGCAGCGCCCAGCCCAGGGCAGGCCCCGCCCGCAGGCCCAGAAGGTCCAGCGCGAGGAGCAAGCAGGGGTAGAGCGCCATCCCAACGCCGAGACCCAGGATCAGTTGCTCAAAGAGGGTGCAACGCGCTGCGCCGGCCCAGCGCCTGAGCAGCGCCCACCCTGGCAAGACAAACAGGAGCGCCGTTGCCGCCAGGGCCAGCAACCACTCCCGGATCTCTATGCTGGTCTCAGGGGTCATCCTTGTTCCGCCACAACGCGCCCGATTATACCATCGGTCATCAGCCGTGGCGCAGAATGACTTCCAGCTCGCGCAGGCGCTTGAGCTGGGACCGGTTGAGGCCGATGATCGGGCGGGCGGCGTGAATGCGCGCGAGGGCGGTCCGGTGGTCGAGCGCCTGCTGGTACATGAGATAGGCCGCAGCCATCAGCGGGGCGCGCCCGACCCCCGCGTGGCAGTGAATAAAGACGCTCAAGCCGGCCTGATGGGCAGCGCTGATGAAGGCGATGCCATCGGCGAGTTGTTCAAGGGTAGGAGGGGAGAAATCCGGCACTGCCAGCCGCAACGCCCGGTCGGGCGCCCCTCCGGCGAAGCGATCCTCGCGCTCGGCCTGCATACTGAGCACGGCCCGCACGCCCAGGACGCGCAACTGCGGCCACTGGTCAGGGCGAAACTCGCCGCCTACCAGGAGATTCGGTTCAATCACTGAGACGTTGAGGCCAAACAAGCGTCGCCACTGGGTTGAAAGGTAGGTGTACATGGCTGACCTCATCCAGAGGTGCGCAGAGGGGAAACCGGGTTTTCCCTCTGCGCGCGCACGATGACAAGATGAACGTGTTTGTTCCTGGGAGGGCTGCGCCCTCCCAAACCCTCCCCTCGGGGAGGGCTTGCTGCTCCCACAGGCAGGGGGATGGGGAAACCGGGTTTCCCCACATGTTCACACCGGTGGGGAGGGCTTGCCGCCCCCACAGGCAGGGGGATGGGGAAACCGGGTTTCCCCGTATTTTCATCTCAGACGCCCATGCGGCTGCGCTGCCGCACCAACCCGCCATGGGGCGGACTCTGCGACAGTCCCGGGGGGACGGGCGTGGTCACCTCTGAAACCGAATAGTAGTGTACAATGAGAACGCCGTGGCCGAAACAGGTTCGCGCACACAGTTGCCCAGTATGTGGCTCTTTCGCAAAAGTTTCGACATCAGCCGCGCCAGGCCGCGCAACGTCTCCAGTGGGGATCTGCACGCCGTTTCGCGCCTGCTCCGCGACGGCAGTCGCCGTTTTAGCCTGCTGAGCGGCAACGACCTGGAGATCCTGCTCGCCGAGGGTCTGGGGATGGCGCTCGAAGCCGCGGGCGAATTACGGGCGGTGGCGCTGATCAGCCGATCAAGCGAGGAGACGTGCTGGCTGCGTGCGGTGGCTTTTGCCGAAGGGGCGGAAAGCAGCGCCGGGATTACCGCCCTTATGAGCGCGTTGCATGCCAGCTTGAAGGCCGCAGGTGTGCGTCACGTGTACTTCGGCGGTGACGGCAACATCGAACACTGGCTCCTGCCCACGCTGCGGGCGATTGGCTATCAGCACGATACCGACGTGCTGGTGTACGAAAAGCAGCGTTTTAATATCCCCAGCACCGGCAACGCTACTGTACACATCCGGCCTGCCACCAGAGAGGATCTGCCCATCGTTCTGCGCCTCGATCAGGTGTGCTTCGAGCCGCAATGGACCAAGGATGACACCATTCTCGGCCCGGCGATCGAGCAGGGGCCCTACTTTGTGGTCGCCGAACTCGATGGCGCGGTGGTCGGCTACGCCTACGCCACGGCCCACTTCGGGGGACGGCTGATGCATCTGGTGCGGATCGCCGTTGCGCCGGAGTATCGCGGCCAGCAGATCGGGGTCAGCCTGCTGGCCGACCTGATCAGCTACGCGCGCGAGAGCGGGGCCACGGCAGTGACGCTCAACACCCAGGCCTACAACCAGAGCGCGCAGCGCCTCTACCGCTGGTTCGGCTTTGCGCCCACTGGCGAGCGCCACCCTATCCTGCGTTGCGATCTGTAACCTTCGGCGCGCATGCGGCTGCGCCGCACAACGCCCTCTCAACAATCCGCAGAGGTGTCACGTGCCTCCACGAGCCAGGCCTCAAGATTGGGAGCGCTATTTTGGCCCGGGCGCGCCGCGCCGGGGCGGCCCGCTGCGAGCGCTGGCCAACCTGCTGATTGCCGGCACGGCGCTTACCCTCCTGGTGGGGGGCGGGCTGGTTGCGGTGCGCTTTGGCCTCGAGCGCGCGCGGGTCAGTGCCGGCGCGACGGCCAGCGCCATTGAAACGAGTAACGCCGCCGTCCTCGCCACCCGCACCGCCCGCGCCCTGGCCAGCGCCACCCCGCCCCTCTCCAGCACACCGGTACCAGCCATTATTGGCCGTGGCAGCGTGCTTGCCGGGGGCAATCTACGCAGCGAGCCGCGCATCGCAACGGAAACGGTGATCGGCCAGATCTGCCCCGGCGATGCTATCGAGTTCCTCGAACAGCGCACCGCCGCCGACGGCGCAACCTGGTACCGTATCCGGGTTATCGCGAGTGGCGGTGAGTGCAGCCCTCAACGTGTCTCGGTTGGCAGCCTGGGGTGGGCCAGCGCGACCCTGCTGTCCGAACCTGCGCCGTAGCGATGGTGCGCCATCGTGTCTGCGTCGGTGGGAAGCCGGGGGTCCCCGCGCCTTCTCAGCCCGGACCCGGGCTAATACCAATTACCGTTGATGATGCCGCATTGCCTGAAGCGATTTCAGGCGTTGTGCTGCCCAGCGTGGCAATCCACAATCCAAAATCTAAAATCCAAAATGGTATAACGCCACCCTCCCACCCCCATCTTCGTGATCGTCGCGCCCGCGTGAGGCACGTTTACCACACGCTTTCGTAGACACGCAGCGTTTCCAGCGCGGTGCGACGCCAGGAGAACAGGCTCGCCCGCTGCCGCCCCCGCTCGCTCAGGGTGCGGCGCAATACAGGATTGCCCAGCAACCGCACCAACCCCTCGGCCAGTTCGTTCACGCTAAAGGGGTCCACCGTCAGGGCGGCATCGCCCACCACCTCGGGCAGGCTGGAGGCATAGGCGCAGAGTACCGGCGCGCCACAGGCCATCGCCTCCAGCGGCGGCAGCCCGAAGCCTTCGTAGTACGAGGGGAATGCGAAGACCGTTGCGCCACTGTAGAGCGCGGGAAGATCGGCTTCGGCCACATTGGGCGCAAAGCGCACCCGTGCCTCAAGCGCGTGTTCGGCCACGAAGCGGCGCACCTCGCTGTAACGCGGATCTTCGTGACCGGCAATGACCAGCGCCGCGCCCGCGGAAGCCTCGTGAGCCTCCTCAAGCACCTTGCGCCAGGCCCGCGCCAGCCGCTCGAGGTTTTTGTGCGGCTTGTTTGAGCCAACATAGAGGACATAACGCTCCGGCAGGCCGTAACGCCAGCGCACCGCAGCGACCGCCGCGGGGGCCTGGGGTTGAAAGCGTCGGTTCGCGGCGAGGGGCGTCACCACGATCCGCTGGGGCGAGAGGCGGTAGACGTGGGCGATGTCGGCGCGGGCGCTCTCCGAGATGGTAATGATCCTCGTTGCGGTGTGGGCCGCGAGGGCCATGCTCACGCGGTAGAACAGCCGCCCGCGTCGCGAGAGGGCGCGCGGGAAGCGCCAGCCAATCAGGTCGTAGATCGTTACGACCGAGGGGCAGGGCAACCCCAGGTAGGGCTTGATGTAGTAGGGCGAATGCAACACATCGAGCCGCAGGCGGCGCGCCAGGGCAGGCAGGACCAGGTGCTGCGCCGCCGAAAACGGGGCGACGGGAGCTTCGGCCAGTTCTACCCCCGGTAGCAAACCCAGCCCCGCCAGGTCGTAACGCCCCCGCTGCGCCCGCGGGTCCACGATGAGCACCAGGGTATGGTTAGACCCGGGCTCAGCGAGCGCCTCAGCCAGGCTGAGGGTGTAGCGCCCGATGCCGGGAAAATGGTCGGTGGTGTAGCGTGCGTCAAGCCCGATGCGCATACATAGTGGTAGAAGCGATGTGATTTTCCATGGTACCACGAAACGCCTTCGTGGCAGCGCGATCTGCTGCCCCGCCCCCGCGACCGCCCGCCGAGCCTGCGAGACGGCCGCCGCAACCGCCCGCCGGGCTTGCGAGACGGCCCCGCCGGGCCTCCGAGACGGCCCCGCCGGGCCTCCGAGACGGCCCCGCCGGGCCTCCAAGACGGCCCCGCCGGGCCGTCTCTACCGGGGATCTGGGTTCCGCGCCGTCATGCTCCGCGAACACGTGCTATAGTAGTCACAATGGCGCCAGGCAGTCAGGGAGGGAGCAGGAGATGCCGCCTCTACGGGAGCATTACCTCCACGAGCTTGCGGAACTGGAACGGGAGCTGATCGCGCTGGGGAAGATGGCCGACGAAGCGATCCGCCGCGCACTCTGGGCGCTCAAGCAGGGGGCGCTCGAAGAGGCACGGGCGATCATTCGTCGCGACGAGGGGATTGATGAGGCCACCGACGCCCTGCTTCAGCATGCCATTCAGATTATTGCCACCCAGGGACCGGTAGCCGGCGATCTACGGCTGGTCAGTTCATTCATGCAGGCTGCCAGCGAACTCGAACGGATCGCCGATTACGCCAAGGGCATTGCCAGTCTGGTGGTGCGTCTGGGAGGCGCACCACCGGGAGGAGTACCTGAAACGATCGAGCACATGGCGGCAGTTACCCGTCGGATGCTCAGTGAGGCTCTCGCTGCCCTCGCTGCCCGCGACCCTGGCATCAACCTGCGCCTCGAACAGGAAGATCAAACCGTTGACGTCGCCTACGCGCAACTCTTTGATGCGCAGATCGAGCGTATGGAGGGTGATCCGGCGATGGTGCGGCCCGGCACCTTTCTGCTGTGGATCGGCCACAACCTGGAGCGAATCGGCGATCGCGCGACCAACATCGGTGAGTATGTCGAATACATCGTGCGGGGGGTGCGGAGCAACCGGCATACCAGAACATCTCAGTAGATTTCGGATTGCAGATTGCCGCACACGGCATCGGGCTTGGAGGCGAGGTTGCTTGCGGAGTGTTCACGTGAGCACGGGATGGGATCGGCCTGAGCGCCTATGCTCACACCACACGGCCCAGATCCCGCAATACCTCGGACGCCCCACGCAGACGCGTGCGCAGCAACTGCTGCGCCCGTGAACTATCGAGGGCGCAGTTACGCGGGCGTCGCACTGGACTATCGGCGCTCAAGGCGCCCTGGATGCCCGAGGGGTCTACGTTCCAGGCGCGGGCGATCAGAATGCCGAAGGCATAGCGGCTCAGCGCCTCGGCGCCGGCCACGTGGAGGGGCCCGCTGCAGGGCAGGGTGGTCAACTCCAGCAGCGCCGCCGCCAGGTCCTCCACGTAGATCGGGCAGCGGATCTCGTCGGTGAAGAGTCGCTCCGGGCTGCGCCCGGTCGCAACGTCTAGAACAAACTGGGAGATGCGATCAATGGGCGCAAAGCCGTAGATGAGCGACGTGCGCACCAGAACGGCGCCTGGATGCGCTGCTGCCACCAGAGCCTCAGCCTGAGCCTTGGCCGCGCCATAGGCGCTGATGGGGGAGGGGGGATCATCTTCGGTGTATGCGCCTTCGCGTTCGCCATCGAAAACCACATCAGTGGAGAGGTGGATCAGGCGCGCGCCGATGGCGGCGGCGGCCCGTGCCACGTTACCTGCTCCGATGGCCGTTACCGGCAGGAGATCGGGGCCACTCTGCCGGTAGGCAGTATGGATCACCACCTCGGGTCGTAACCGCTCCAGGAGTTCTTCCACCGCCAGCGGGTCGCGCACATCGAGGGGCAGCCAGTTCGCCAGATCGGCGGGCGGCGGCTGGGTGTGGTAGCTCGCCATCACACTGTGACCGGCAAGACTGGCCTGCCGCGTCAGCACCCGCCCGAGGTATCCGGTGCCGCCGGTGATGAAGATCCTTGCCATAGGGTTCGCCCTGGTAGTCTATCAACAAAGGTTTCTGTGGTGAAGGCAGACGATCTTGCGGCTGCACGGCACAACGATACGATGAAAACGGGTTTACTTCTGGGAGGACTGCGCTCTCCCCACCCCTCCTCACCGGCCAGGGAGTTGGGGAACCCGAGGTTTCCCGTGTTTCAGATGATAACAGGTTTTTCCTCGGAGGGGCAGCCCTTCCACCTCCCACAGATTTAAAGGCGGACAGAACACCCCGTTGCACAGATGACCCCAACGACCTGTAGCCCCGCCATCACAACTCGTCCGAGGGCTGGGGGAACCATCCCTGCTCGAGGCGTTCGAGGGCGGCCTTTGCGGCAGCCTGGGCCGCTGCCTGCTTGCTGGAGCCACAGCCGACGCCGAGCACCTGATCGCCAAGCAAAACCTCGAGCCTGAACTCGCGCTGATGGTCTGGACCGCTGACGCCAACGGTGCGGTACGCCGGGGTTTGATTAAAGCGCGCCTGGGTCATCTCCTGGAGCCGGGTGCGATAGTCCACGTCGCGGCCACTGAGGGCAACATCGAGTTGACGTTCGAGGAACGGCATCACGAAAGCGCGGGCCGCATCCAGCCCCTGATCGAGGTAGATAGCGCCAAGGACAGCCTCAAATACATCGGCGAGCAGCGCGGCGCGGTTGCGGGCCACGGGCGTGTCTTCGCCCCGGCTCATACGAATGTACTGGCCGAGATCGAGGCTGCGGGCGAAAGCGGCGAGGGTGGAGGTCTTGACCAGGGCGGCGCGTAGCGCCGTCAATTCGCCTTCGGTGTAGGTGGGAAAACGCTCGTAGAGCCAGGCAGCGGTGATAAAGCTCAGCACGGCATCGCCGAGAAACTCCAGTCGCTCATTCGAGGTCAGACCGGGGAGGCGTTCGGGATGTTCGTGCAAAAACGAGCGGTGCACAAAGGCGCTCTGAAGGAGGGTCACATCGTGGAACGGTACACCGATCAGTTCTTCCAGTCTGGTTACCATATGCTGAGGTGAACATAGCCCGCGCGCGGGAAGGTCTGGGCATAGAGGCGCGGCGGCGCCGCGCCTCTATGCCCTCCCAGGAAACAGCCCACCGGCGGGGAGGGTTTGGGAGGGCTTCGCCCTCCCAAGAACAAATATTTTCATTCCGGTGTTGTGCGGCATAGCCGCATGGACGACTGAGGTGAACATAGCCCGCGCGCGGGAGGGTCTGGGAGGGCTGCGCCCTCCCAAGAATAGTTATTTTCATGCTGGCGGAGTGCGTGTGCGGCTTGTTCAATTCCAACTGGTATTATACCATTTTGGATTTTAGATTTTGGATTGTGGATTGCCACGCTGGGCAGCACAACGCCTGAAATCGCTTCAGGCAATGCGGCATCATCAACGGTAATTGGTATTACCTCACGGGGTCCTCAAGCCGCCGGAAGACCAGACAGACATTGTGCCCACCAAAGCCGAAGGAATTGCTCATCACCGCGCGCAGGGCGGCGGGACGTGGCTGGCCAGGCACATAGTCGAGATCGCAGGCGGGATCGGGTCGCTGGAGGTTGATAGTCGGCGGCAGCAGGCCGTGCTGCATCGCCAGCACACTGACCACAGCCTCGATCGCCCCGGCGGCGCCCAGGAGATGGCCGAACTGCGACTTGCTTGAGCTTACCGGTGGCGCCTTGCCGCGGGGGCCAAAGACCTGCCGGATCGCCGCGCTTTCAACCGGATCGCCGGCAGGAGTGCCGGTAGCGTGGGCGTTGATATAATCAATGTCGGCAGGTTGCAGTCTGGAGCGCTGGAGGGCGAGGCTGATGGCGCGCACAATGCCCTCGCCATCTTCGGCGAGGTTACTGATGTGGTAGGCGTCCGACGTGGCGGCGTAGCCGGCGATCTCGGCCAAAACGCGGGCGCCGCGCGCCCGGGCGTACTCGAGATCCTCCAGGATCAGCACAGCAGCGCCCTCGCCCATCACAAAGCCGTCGCGGTCGGCGTCGAAGGGGCGCGATGCTGTGGCAGGCTGGTGGTTGGCCGTCGAGAGGGCGCGCATCGCGTTGAAGCCGGCCACCCCGATCGGGGTAATGCTGGCCTCGCTGCCTCCGGCGATGATTGCCCTGGCCCAGCCGCGGCGGATGGTCTCGGCGGCCTCGCCGATGGCGTGGGCCGAGGAGGCGCAGGCCGAGGTGATACAGTAGCTCGGTCCTCGCGCCCCGGTGGTGATTGAGACCTGCCCGGCGGCCAGGTTAGTGATCATCGCCGGGATCAGGAACGGGCTGATCCGTCCTGGCCCGCGGGCGCGCAACACATCGAACTGCTCGCTCAGCGTCGCGATGCCGCCGATGCCGCTGGCAATGAACACTCCAACCTCGTCGCGATTCTCGGCCGTGATCTGCAACTCGGAAGTGCGCAGGGCCTCGAGCGCAGCGGCAACGGCAAGCTGCACAAAGCGGTCGGTGCGGCGGGCCTCCTTGCGATCCATGTAGTGGGTGGGGTCGAAGCCCTTCACCTCGGCTGCAAAGCGCGTCTCGAAGCCCGAGGCGTCGAACAGGGTGATCGGCCCGACGCCGCTGCGGGCCTCGACGATACCCTGCCACAGCTCAGGCACGCTCAGCCCGAGGGGGCTAACGGCGCCCATCCCGGTTACCACGACCCGCCGCCCCATACCGGCCTCCTCAAACGTGATCATCTTCTCACACAAAACTACTGTATTGTACCACGCGTCGCCGCCCGAGAGGAGCAGTTGGGCGGGCGTCCGCAGGGCTGATGCGACGGCGTTGGGGCAAGCCCCGAACCCCGGTTTTCTGGTTCGTTCTGGCGGTTTCCCGACCAGAACGAAGCGGAAACATTTGCGAATGGTATACTGAGGTTACTGATGCACGTGACGCTTGCGGCGCATTCATCACCGAAAAGGCGGCCCTGCCGGAGCGTGGGCGCCGCCCTGTCCCCTTTCTCTCACAGTTGTTGGCACTGGAGCACGACCTATGCTTGACCGCGCCTACGCCCTGCACGACGAACTGGTGCGCCTCCGGCGCGACATTCACGCCCATCCCGAACTCGGGTTTTGTGAGACGCGCACTGCTGCGCTGGTTGCCGAAACGCTCGCCGAGATCGGCGGCATCGCGGTGCGCACCGGCATCGCCAGGACGGGCGTTGTTGCCGACCTGGGCGACGCGCACGGCCCCACCATTGCAATCCGCGCCGATATGGACGCGCTGCCCATTCGCGAGGCCACCACCCACAGCTTTGCCTCAACCAACCCTAGCGTCATGCACGCCTGCGGCCACGATGCGCACACGGCGATACTCCTGGGCGTTGCGCACCTGCTTCGCGAGCGGTTCGCCAGCGGCGACCTGCGCGGGCGGGTGCGCTTGCTCTTCCAGCCCTCTGAAGAATCTGCCGATAGCGAAGGCAAAAGCGGTGGCCTGCGCATGGTCGAAGAGGGCACAATGGACGGTGTGGACGCGGTGATCGCCCTGCACGTCGATTCGCTGCTGCCCCTTGGCCAGGTCACGGTGCGTAAAGGCTGGAACACGGCAGCGGCGGATGACTTCCACGGGGTGCTGATCGGCAGCGGCGGCCACGGCGCCTACCCCCACGAAGGTAGCGATCCGCTCTTTATGCTGGTACCGGTGCTCTCGGCGCTCTACGGGATCAAGGCGCGACGGCTCGACCCGGTCGAGCCGAGCATACTGAGTGTGGGGGCAGTGCGTGGCGGCGAGGCCACCAATGTCATCCCCAGCGAGGTTGAGATCCGGGGCACCTTGCGCAGTTACAGCCCTGCGGTGCGCGAACAACTGATCGCCGAGGTGGAGCGCGCCTTTGCCCTCGCCCGGGGACTGGGCGGCGATTACCGGCTCACCATCCAGCGTGGCTACCCCGCAGCCTGGAACGACCAGCGGGTTGCCGGCTGGATGGAAGAGGTGACCCGCGACCTGCTGGGTGAAGCAGCGCTGGATCGCTCGCCAGCCGGCCTTGGCGCCGAGGATTTCGCCTTTATGTGCCAGCGCGCTCCCGGCGCCATGATCATGCTCGGCGCGGCGATTGATGATGGCGTTGCGCGGCCCCATCACACGCCGATCTTCGACATTGACGAGCGTTGTCTGCCGTTAGGCGCGGCCATTCTCGCCGAGACGACGGCGCGGTTCCTTAGCGGTCGGGCCAATCTGTAGGGGCTGAGGTGGACATACGGGGAACCCGGGTTTCCCCAGGCCCCTCCCTGCGGGGAGAAGCCCGGTTCCCTCCCCCAGCGGGGGAGGGCCAGGGAGGGGGCGGCCATCCCTGAGATACCCCTTATTCATCGCGGCGTTGTGCGCCCCGCGCATGGGCGTCTAACGTGAACATAGGGCACCCGGGTTTCCCCAGGCCCCTGCCTGGAGTGGCGCCAGCCGCTCCCACCAGCGGTTGGGGAATGGGGAAACCGGGTTTCCCCATTCCCCCCTCCCTGTGGGGAGATTTGAGCGTAGAGACGCAGCGGCGCTGCGTCTCTACTACACGTTTCATTCCGGCATTGTGCGGCTGCGCCGCACAAACGGCTGCGGTGAACATACCGGCGAGGAGGGTTCGGGCGCGCCCCGGCGGCCCTATGCCGAGCCGGCGCAGACCAGCGCTCCAAGCACCAGAACGCCCAGCACGAGCAGCGCCAGCAGCTTGGCAAGCGGCGGCACGTCAAGCAGCGCAACCGCCCCGAAGGCGAGGCTCAGGCCATAGTAGATCAGCACCACCTGCCGTTGCGAGAGGCCCAGCGCCAGCAGTCGGTGGTGCAGGTGGTCGCGCCCGGCCCGCGCCGCGCCGCGCCCCCGCAGCGTCCGCACAAGAATGAGCCAGGCCATATCAATCAGCGGCACCCCCAGCACCAGCAGCGCGGTTGCCAGTTTGGCCCCGCCGATGATCGCGCTCACTGCGAGGATGTAGCCGATGGTCATGGCCCCCACATCACCCATAAAGGTGCGGGCAGGATGCAGATTGAAGGGGAGGAAGCCAGCGCACGCCCCGGCGAGGGCCAGGGGCAACATCGCCACGGTATACTGCGGCGGATCGAGACCGAGGGTGTGCAGGGCCAGGATCGTCGCGGCGATCAGCGTAACCCCGGCAGCCAATCCGTCCAGCCCATCGGCCCAGTTGACCATATTCTGCACGCCGACGATCCAGAAGATCGTCGCGCCGATGGCCAGCCAGGGGCTGAAGTTATGGAGGTGGATCTGGTTGACAAAGGGGAAGTTGAAGGCGGTCAGGATGATACCCCGCGCTTCGGTGGGTTGGCCCAGGGCATCGGGATAGAGCGTCTGGTCCCAGAGGTACGGCCCCACGGCAATCAGGGCGGCAAGCACGTGGACCAGCAGACGTGGCAGGGCGGGTAAGTCGCGCACGTCGTCGATGAGGCTGATGAGGGCCACCAGACTGGCGCCGGCCAGCAACAGGCCGAGCCGCAGGTATTCAAAGCTCGAGCGGGTGAGCGCAGGGTCGAGCCGTTGCAGCACAAAGCTGAGCAACAGCGCGGCAGCGAACCCGGCGATCATGGCCACACCGCCGACGGTAGGCGTTGGCACTCGATGGATATGGCGCGGACCGGGGTAGGCCACCCACCCCTGGCTCATGCTGAGGCGGATGAGCGCCGGTGTCAGCAGCGCGGTGACGGCGGCGGCGATCACGAACGTGGTGACGAGGGTGATGGCGATCACGAAACGCTACCCGGTGCCAAACTGCCGGTCACCGGCATCACCCAGGCCGGGCACGATGTAGCCGTGCTCATTCAGGTGGCTGTCGATGGCCGCCAGGTGAATGGGCACATCGGGATGGGCCTCGGTGAGAGCGCGCACGCCCTCGGGGGCCGCAATCAGGCCGAGGAACTTGATCCGCCGGGAGCCCCAGGCTTTTAGAATATTGACCGCTGCCACCGCCGACCCCCCGGTTGCCAGCATCGGATCAACCACGATCGACAGGTCAATATCGGGCTCTTTCGGGAGCTTGTTGTAGTAGGTCACCGGCAGGAGAGTCTCGTGGTCGCGAAAAATACCCAGGTGCCAGACGTGGACGGTAGGGAGGATGTTGATGATCGCCTCAGACATGCCCAGGCCAGCGCGGAGGATAGGGATCACGCCGACGCGCTCGGCCACTTCGTAGCCCTGGGCGGTAGCGAGGGGTGTTTCAACCGTCAGCGGGGCGAGGGCCAGGTCCTGCGAAGCCTCATAGAAGAGCAACTGAGCAATCTCGCGCACCAGTTCGCGAAACTTCTTGGGCTCGGTCAACTTGCTGCGCAGCAGGGCCAGCTTATGCTGCACCAGCGGATGGCGTGACACGTGCACCTGACCCGCCATAGATCACCCTTCCGAGAGCTTATAGCCCACTCCGCGCACGGTAATAATCAACTGAGGGCGCGACGGTTCCAGTTCGACCTTCTCACGCAGGCGGCGCACGCACACATCAACCAGATTGGTTTCGCCGACGTACTCGTAGCCCCAGACCTCGCGGAAGAGCGTCTCACGGTCAAAGACCTGTCCGGCATTGGCGGCGAGGAAGTAGAGTAACTCAAACTCCATCGGGGTCAGGTTGACTTCGTGGTTGCGCACGGTCACGCGGTGGCGCGGGGCATCGATCTCAATCGGGCCAACGCGAACGATCGGTGGCGCGCGCCGGGACTTATAGCCCTCAACCCGTCGCAGAATAGACTCGACCCGAGCGATCAACTCGGCAGTTTTGAACGGCTTGACGATATAGTCATCGGCGCCCAATTCAAAGCCGTGCACGACATCATCGGTGCCATCGCGGCTGGTAAGAATCACGATCGGCACATCGCTTTGCTCACGGATGCGCTGGCAGGCCTCGAAGCCATCCACATAGGGCATCATCACATCGAGAATAATCACATCGAAGGGCTGTTTCTCGAAAGCCTGGAGCGCCTCGAGGCCATTGCTCACCGCAGTCAGTTCGTAGCGGGGATCTTTGAGCGTCACCTGTATCAGGTTGGCAATCGAGGGGTCGTCATCAGCGATGAGGATGCGCCTGGGGGCGAGAGCCTCTTCAGAGACGCGGTCGGATGTGCGGCGGAAGAGTGGCATAGCATCAGGTACGGATAGCGCGAAGAACCGAGAGCGTGGCCAATCGGCTGCTTCGGTCCTACACCGCCTCGTCCAGACGGCGGCGATACTCAGGGCGCTCGGTGCGCGGGACCAGGATGGGATGCCCGCGTCCGGCGACCACTTCGGCATTAATGATACAGCGGCCGATGTGCTCCTGGGCCGGCACCTCGTACATCACCTCGAGCAGCACCTCTTCCACGATACTGCGCAGAGCGCGCGCCCCGGTCTTTGCCTGCATAGCGCGTTCGGCGATCGCCTCTAACCCATCGGGGGTGAACTCCAGTTCAACGTGGTCAAGGGCAAGCAACTTCTGATACTGTTTGATCACCGCATTGCGCGGTTCGGTGAGGATGCGCAGCATGGCCTCGTGGGTCAGCGGTTCGAGGCCAACCACCACTGGCAGGCGCCCGATAAACTCGGGGATAAAGCCATAGCGCATCAGGTCATCGGGGGTAATCTGAGCGAGCAATTGGGCGTGGTCAGTCGTGCTGGCGCTGGGCTTCTGGCTACCGAAGCCGAGGAGGTGCTTTCCGCGCACACGCCGGGCGATGAGCTCCTCGATCCCCTCGAAGGCGCCACCGCAGATGAACAGCACATTGGTGGTATCGAAGGCGATATACTCCTGCTGGGGATGTTTGCGCCCGGGCAGAGGCGGCACGTGGGCCACACCACCTTCGAGGATCTTCAGCAGGGCCTGTTGCACACCCTCACCCGACACATCGCGGGTAATTGACGGATTATCGGCCTTGCGAGCGATTTTATCAATTTCATCAATATAGATAATGCCGGTTTGGGCGCGCTCTACATCGCCATCGGCGGCCTGGATCAGGCGGAGCAGAATATTCTCGACGTCTTCGCCAACATAACCGGCCTCGGTGAGGGCAGTTGCATCGGCAATAGCGAATGGCACATCGAGGACGCGGGCCAGCGTCTGGGCGAGGAGGGTTTTGCCACTACCGGTGGGGCCAAGGAGCAGGATATTGCTCTTGCTAATCTCGACATCATCAATCCTGGCGCCGGCACGGATCCGCTTATAGTGGTTATACACCGCCACGGAGAGGACAACCTTGGCCCGATCCTGACCCACGACGTACTGATCAAGCTTCTCGCGCAGTTTGCGCGGCGTGGGCAAGCGCGCCGGGCCAGGCGGCGTCGTGCGGCGTGGGGCCACCAGTTGCTGCTCGGTCTCTTCAGCGATAATTGCGCTGCACAGGGCCACGCACTCATCGCAAATAAAGACGGTGCCGGGTCCGGCGATGAGACGCTGCACCTCATCCTGACCCCGGCCGCAGAACGAACAGACGTAGGCGCCACGACCACTATTGCGGGAGCGGGTCATTGGAATGTCTCCGCTGGTCGCGAGCCGGAGCGCCGGGGTGGCGAGCGACCGCCAGTTCTGGCGGCGCTCCGGCTCTGCGAGCTGTGCTGTTACTTCTTCTCGGCCAGTTCCTCAGGCATGAGGATCTCGTCGATGATACCGTACTCTTTGGCCTGGATCGGCGTCATATAGGCATCGCGATCGAAGTCGCGGGCGATCTTTTCCACCGGTTGCCCCGTATCACGGGCCATCAGTTCACGCCCCAGATTCTGGAGCCGGAGCAGTTCACGGGCCTGAATCTCGACATCGGGACCGGAGCCGCGGAAGCCGCCGAGCGCCGGGTGCATATGGATCGTCGAGTTAGGCAGGCTGAAGCGTTTCCCCTTCTCTCCGCCAGCCAGAATAATCGTCGCCATACTTGCGGCCATGCCCAGGCAGACCGTGGCCACGTGCGGGCGAATGTGGTGCATCGTATCGTAGATTGCCAGACCCGCGGTGACCGAGCCGCCCGGGCTGTTGATGTAGAGCCAGATATCGCGGTCAGGGTCTTCGCTGGCCAGGAAGAGCAACTGTGCAACCACCAGGTTAGCGATCTGATCGTCGATCGGTGTACCCAGAATAACGATACGCTCCTTGAGCAGGCGCGAATAAATATCGAAGGCGCGCTCACCACGGCTGGTGCTTTCCACCACCATGGGTATTAAACTCTCGGGCCGGGGAAGTTCCCAGGACGGGCCCTTTGGAGAGATCCAGTTCATTGTTTCCTCACCCATTCCAGATCAACGCTGTATTATGTAATATTATACATCAGATAGCGGCGGATCAGGCCACTCTTGCCAGGCGGATAGTTCGGGGAAGCGGGTCTGAGGGGGGGCACCCCTTCGCGACCCTCCTGTTCTAAAACCGAAGGCGCCACAGTTTAGATGCCTGGTCGAGAACGAGGGTTTCGGGAGAGCGTTGCTCCTCCGAGCCATACCGCGTGCAGCCTTGACGGTTCTGTGGGGGCGCTGCCCTGCCAACCCTTCTGAAGCTAGTGGTTTGTCAACCAGGTTGTGATGGATAGTTTTTTGCGGGGAGGGCTTCGCCCTCCCACGCCCCCTCCCGCCACGTTCATCACAATTATGGAGACGCTGCCGGCTCCTCCGGCGCGGGCGCCCGGGCCTCGGGGGCGGATGGCGCCGATTCGTCGAGGGTGGGCGCTGTGCCGGCGGCGATCGCCAGCAACCGCTCGCGCAGCTTGCGATCAAGCACCAGTGTACTGATGGTTGAGCGCATATTCGAGCGTAGCAGCTCGGTGACGCTTTCGCGCTGTTCCTCAGCATAGTCAAGCGCGATGCGCCCGATTTCACTCTCGATCTCCGCGTCGGCAACCGTCAAGCCTTCACGGCGCAGCACCTCGCGAATGGCAAGATTGATCTTTGTCTGGCGCTCGGCCTCGCCCATCCACGCATCAATAGCCTGGTCACGCGACTGGCCGCGGTACTCCAACAGTTGCTCCAGGGTGATGCCGTAGCGCGCGAACTGCTGTCCCTCTTCCTCAAGCAGATCCTCGGCCAGCTCGCGGATCATCACCTCGGGAACGTCAAAACTGGTCTGAGCGACAAGTTGATCAATGTAGGCATTCAGCGCCTTGCGCTCAGCTTCCTGGCGGGCAGTTTCTTCGAGTTCAGCGCGGGTTCTGGCGCGCAACGCCTCAAGGGCGCCTTCAAAGTTCTCCAGGACAGGCAGCTCATCCCAATCGGGCAGCAGGCGTTCCTGGATCTGCAGGAGCTCAACCTTGAATGTCACTTCCTTGCCACGCAGCCGTTCTTCGGGATGATCATCGGCCATGAGCGCCGTAATCGCCTTCGTCTCACCGATATGCATCCCGAGCAAGCCGGCGTACAGCTCCTTCACCAGCCGGCCCGCCACCACGTCGAGCGTGTGCTCAGGAGCCGCTTCTCCGTCCTCGCGTTCGACCAGCAACGCGCCATCAACGATCGTATCGAGACGCACGCGGATGTGGTCGCCCTCCTGGACCGGACGCGGATTGTCAAGCTCCTTCAGCACCGCGTGGCGTTCACGGAGCGTCTCCATAGCCACATCCACCGTCTCCTCGTCGATCGGCCGGATGTCGAGAGGAACGCGGATGGCGCGGTAGTCGCCCACATCGACGGTCGGCGCCACAGGCACGTGAACCGTGAAAATGAACGGCTCAGAGGACGAGATCTCCGCAAGAGTGGCTGGACCAACAGGCTGGATATTTTCCTGCTTGAGGGCATCGCGGAGGGCTTTATTCATCAAATCCTCCGACGCCTCTTCGATCAACGCGCCGCGACCAAAGGTACGCTCGATAATGAACCGTGGCACCTTACCGGGGCGGAAGCCGGGAACGGGGTATTTCTGCGACAACCGGCGCGCCGCCTGATCGAGGCCACGTTCCAGGCGGTCTTTGTCAAGCTCGATCTGCAATGACAACAGGCTCCTGGGGAGTTTCTCGGCAGTAATTTTCACGCTCAACCGTCTCCTGTATTTCAGCCACGCGCCGGTAATGGGCATGGCGCCACGGCCCTCACACCCTTCAGGTCGCGGGGCGCGATACTCCGGCTCATTATAGCACGAGGCCAGGGGGGTGAAAAGCGCGACTCTGACGGCAGCGGCCCGCGTTCTACGTTATAATAGACAGCAACGCTGTGGAAATGCTGGAAGTCAGCATTATTTTTTACAAGCGCGGTGGAAACGCTGATGAACGCACATACCAGGTGGCTCGTACCGGCGGTGGTGGCCGCCGTGGTGATAGCGCTTGACCAGGCGACGAAATGGTGGGTGGTGCGCACCCTGGGACCGGCGACGATGACGAACTTCATTCCCCTGGTCGGCGATAGCGTGCGCATCGCGTATTCGCACAACACCGGTGTAGCCTTCAGCCTGTTCCAGGGCCACCCCGAGCTGCTGACCGTAACGGCACTGGTGATCATCGCCGGGGCGATCGTGTTCTACCACACCCAGATGCCCCATCATCGCTTGATCACACAGGTGACCATGGGTCTGATTATGGGCGGGGCATTTGGCAATCTCATAGACCGCGTGCGTCTGGGGTATGTAGTAGATTTCATTCAGGTCGGCTGGTGGCCGATCTTCAACCTTGCCGATAGCGCGATTACCATTGGCGCTGCTCTGCTGATGCTCCAGTTTGCGCGCGATGAACTGGCTCAGCGCCAGGCGCGCGGAGATCAGCAGGCCCTGCCCCACCAGTAAAAGCACCGTGAGCGCGTTGGTTAACACTCCCGCCATCCGTCGCTGGCTGTTCCCCGCTGCGCTGGCGCTCGCCGTGCTCGGTGTGGACCAGATGAGCAAGCGCTGGGCCGTGGCCACGCTGGGTTCCGACCCGCGTGACCGGGTGATCGCGCTGATAGGCGACTGGTTCAATCTGGTCTACACGCGCAACACAGGCATCGCGTTCGGGTTGTTTCAGAGTCTATCGGGGTTGTTTACCATTACCGCTATTCTGATCACTATCGGCGCGGTGTACGCTTATGCCGTCTACCTGCCCAACCACTCGGCCTGGGTTCAAACCGCAATGGGGCTGATTGGCGGCGGGGCAGTGGGCAACATTCTCGATCGGCTGCGCTTTGGCTATGTGATTGATTTTATCAGTATCGGATGGTGGCCGGTGTTCAATCTCGCTGATAGCGCGGTGACGATCGGGGTAACCATGCTTGCAGGGTACCTGATCTTCATTGGCGACGAGCCTGCCCCTGCTCCGCTGCCGCCGCCCCGCGACGACCGGCTGCTGAGCGATCTCCTCAGTCGCGATCTCGAGTGACCGCCTGACAGAGCTTTCTGTCCCTACCTGTGTCTGGCCGCTCCCCGGCAACCCATGACCGAAGAAGAGACGATCACCCTGTACAGCGCGCCCGATGATGCCGGGGACCGGCTCGATCGCTTCGTGTCGCGCTCGGTGACGGGGCTCTCGCGTTCATATGCGCAGCAGTTGATCGCCGAAGGTCGCGTGACCGTCAACGGGCGCATGGCTCGCGCCAGTTACATCCTCCGCGGCGGTGAGCGCATCCTGGTCAGCGTGCCGCCGCCCCAACCTACCACCCTCGAACCGCAAGCCATTCCGCTGAAAATCATGTACGAAGATGCGGACGTTGTGGTGGTTGACAAGCCCGCCGGTATGGTCGTGCATCCGGCGCCCGGGCATGTCGGTGGCACCCTGGCTAACGCCCTGCTGGCGCGTTACCCCGAGATGCAGGTGAACGGCGGCATCCGGCCCGGGATCGTCCACCGGCTCGACCAGGACACGTCCGGCCTGTTGGTGGTGGCGCGCCATGACCGGGCGATGCAGGCGCTCACGGAGCAACAACGGGCGCATACTATGCTCAAGCTCTACCTTACGGTGGTCGAAGGGCACTTCAAAGATCCGGAGGGCACGATTGACGCGCCGATCGGCCGGCACCCCGCCGACCGTCTGCGGATGACGGTCACGCCCGGGGGGCGCCCGGCACGCACGCACTACCGTGTGCTCGAGGAGCTGGGCAAGTATTCGCTGCTCGAGGTGCGCCTGGAGACGGGCCGCACGCATCAGATTCGCGTCCATATGCTGCACCGCAACAAGCCGGTGCTTGGCGATCCAACCTACGGCGGACGCAAGCCCCGCCCGACCTTCGGGCTTACGCGCCAGTTCCTGCACGCCCACCGGCTCGGGTTTTACCACCCGGCCGACGTCACGTGGCGCGAATTTGTTTCCCCCCTGCCAGCGGACCTGGAAGCCACCCTCGAACGTCTGCGCGCCGCGGCGCGCGGCCCTGAAGCACGGCCCGCCGGGCAGCAGGGTTGAGCGGGTTGCGGGTGGTGCTGAGAAGAGAACACTTGTTCGAAAAATACTTGACAGGTGGCCGCGAGCTACGCGGGCGCGCGCCCGGGGGACGACAACGAGGTATCGCTTGCTGGTGTGGGATACGTGTGGGATAGTGTGGGATAGTGTGGGTTATCAGCCAGGCGAGGTGTAAAGTCGCGCCTTTCGAGCTCCCGGCCGGGGTGGTGCAACATTGGGGACCCATAGCGCGTCCATACTGGTAGATGGTACCGTTCCTGGGTTCAAGTGGTGGAAGGAGGGTTCCAATGGCAATGGCTCATCAAACCACATTGGCGGAGATGGTGGCGCAGAGCCGGGATGTGATCACCCACCCCAGTGTTGAAACATTTGAGCGCTACGAGAAGCGGGGCAGCCTTGGCACGGCGGGCGTGTACGTGCTGGCGGCGGCGCTCATCGCCGGCATTCTGGCCTTTCTAACGGTGCTGTTGCCGGGTACGCCCGGCAATCCGTTCAGCGTCTTTATCGGCGGTGTGGTGGGCGCGCTGGTCAACTTCGTCATCTTTACGGCCATGGTCTATTACCTGGGCAAGAGCCTGGCGAATGGGACGGGGACGTGGGACGAGGTGGCCTACAGCTTTGCCCTGTTCGTAGCGCCGCTGGCAGTGGTGTCGGGGGCGCTGACGTTCGTTGTGGCTCTGCTGGGTGGCCTCCCTGTGCTTGGCTGGCTGATCGGGCTGGCAGGCGCCGCCGGAGCGATCATTGTGCTGGTGGCGCAGGCGTACTTCGGCTTCCTGGCCGTCCAGTCGAGTATGAATATCACCGATACGGGGAAGGCGCTGCTGGTGCTCGTGCTCTCGGTGATCGGCACGATTGTGGTGCAGATCGCCCTCGGAGTGACGATCAGCGTCGTGACGGGGCTGTTGCCGCTGTTTATCCTGGTAGCCCTGATCGCGGTCGTGGTCGCGATGATCATGCGCCAGCGCGCATGATCCGCACCGGTCAGGTAGCATAGTCTATTCCTGGCAGGAGGAGGGGAGAACCTGGATCTCCCCTCCTTTCAGGTGGAATGGTTCTGGCCGATGGCGTCCTGATACGCTGCTGGTCCTCATACCAATTACCGTTGATGATGCCGCATTGCCTGAAGCGATTTCAGGCGTTGTGCTGCCCAGCGTGGCAATCCACAATCCAAAATCTAAAATCCAAAATGGTATCACCCCCCGGCCCCTGAGCGGGTTCAGGGGCGAACAGAACGTACGAGCGCCAACGGACGTTATGGCGTCCTGATGCGGTACGTGTTCACAGTTGGGGTAAGGCGTCACCCCGGTAGCGCGAGCGTCCCGCCCGCAAGGGCCTGGATGCGGGCAAGATGCCCGCAGGAGAAGTGTGAACACTTACGTCCTCACCCCCGGCCCCCTTCGACAGGCTCAGGCTTCGCCCTGAGCCTGTCGAAGGGGGGAGACCGGAGCCGCGCGCGGGGGCGTTCCAATGCGGTACAAGCCACGTTGGCTCGGATGTTCTATCTGCCCTTAAAGCCCGCATAGGGGTGGGACGCCCGCGCTGCGGGGTTGATGCAGGGGCACTTGCGCCAGGGCGTGGTTCAAACAGGATTGGCATCTCCAGTGGCCGGGTAATCGCCATTGCCTGGCAGGTCACGTTCAACCGCGGTTGACCATCCGGGCTTGATCTCCACGCCCCCACGAAGCGATCGCGGGGTCCATGCAGCAACGATACAAGTCGGAACAGGCGGGAATGAAACAAGCCTGACGATCTTTTTGCGTTTGCATTCGGCTACGGCGCAGCTACGAGGGCGACGAGCATGAAGATCCTGCACCTCGCCGATCTGCACATCGGCGTCGAGAACTACGGGCGCATTGACCCGTCTACGGGGCTACACAGCCGCCTCGTAGATTACCTTGAGCGTCTGGACGAGGCTCTGGACCTGGGTCTGCAAGCCGGGGTCGATCTGGTCCTCTTCGCCGGGGACATCTACAAGAACCGCTCACCCAACCCGACCCACCAGCGCGAGTTTGCCCGCCGGGTGCAACGCCTGCGTGCGGCGGGTGTCGCGGTGTTTATCCTCACCGGCAACCACGACATCTCGCCCGCGGCAGGGCGGGCCCACTCGGTCGAGATCTTCCGCGCCCTGGGGGTCGAGGGGGTGACGATCGCCGACCGGCCACGCCTCTACGAGGTGCCCACCCGGGCCGGCTGCGCGCAGATCCTCGCCGTACCCTGGGTCACCCGGCAGATGTTGCTCAGCCGTGAGGAGTTGCGTGGCGCCTCGTTCGCCGAGATTGAGAACGAGGTCCGCTGGCGCCTGGAACGCTTCATCGAGGAGCAGGCGCGCAGTTTTGACCCGGAACGACCGGGCATCATAGCCTTTCACGGCAGCCTGGATGGCGCGCAGGTCGGCGCCGAGCGGGTGATGACCCTCGGCCAGGATCTGGTATTGCCCCGCTCGCTGTTCATCCATCCCGGGGTGGCCTATGTGGCCCTCGGTCACATCCATCGCCACCAGGCGCTGCACCATGACCCGCCGATGGTCTATCCCGGTAGCCTGGAGCGGGTTGACTTCGGCGAGCGTGACGAGCCAAAGGGTTGCGTGCTGGTGGACATCAGCGCCGGCAAGGCCCGCTGGAGTTTCCATCCGCTGCGGGCGCGTCCATTTGTGAGTATCGAACAGGATCTGCGGCACAGCAGCGATCCGTCCAGGGAGCTTGCCACGCTGATCGCGCGCCGGGATCTGCGCGAGGCGGTGGTGCGAGTGGAGCTGCGGGTCACCCGTGAGCAAGCCGACGGGCTGCGGTCGGAGGAGATCCGGCGCCTGCTCGATGAAGCCGGGGCCTTCGTGGTCGCCGGGATCATGTTTCACGTGGAACGTGCTGGCCGCCGGCGCTTCGCCGCCGCCGAGCCTGAACTCCTCGACGGCCTTACCCCCCGGCGCGCCCTGGAACTCTACCTGCGCGCCAGGCAACCGCCCCTCAGCCCGGAACGCATCGCCGCCCTGCTCGCTGCCGCCGATGAACTCATACAATCGTGACGCGTAATGCCACGACCCGGGGCATGTTCAGACCCGTCTGACCATCCAGCCTTCATCTCCACACCTCCACAGCTCTCCAGGCCGGTTGTGTGGAGGTGTAGAGCTGCGGAGATATGAAGCGGACGAGGTGGTGCACCCGAAGTTGCTACCATGCAGCAGGCCCGTGGGAAAGCAACGAAGCGCTTGCAGGCCTTCAGCGCGGTCACGAACCCACCGACAGCCTCGCGCGGCAGTGGCTGCCATCGGAGCAAGGATCACCTGGCGCAAGGCTCGGCCAGCTCCGGCAGCCGCTGCGCCAGACTGCGCCGCTGGGGGGTCACTTCAAACACGCGCGCCCCGGCGCTCACCAGCGCAGCGACCAGCCCCGGCGCGGCCTCGGGGGTCGCGGCAATGCGCAGAACGCCGTGGCCGGCCGGGGTAGCATCGTAGCCGAAGCGGGCCGCCACCGCCGCAACGATCGGGAGAGGTTCGGCGGTGATGAGCAGTGAGTCTTCGCCCGCCAGCAGCGTCTCGATCGGGCCGTAGGTGAGCAGGTGGCCCGCGCGGAGCAGGGCCACATGGGTGCAGAGTTGCTCCACTTCCTGCACCTGCTGGCTGGCGAGCACGACGGTCAACCCTTCCGCATGCAGGCGCCGGAGCACCTGGCGCACGGCCGCGGCCCCGGCGGGGTCGAGATCAAGAGTAGGTTCATCGAGGAAGAGCAGGCGTGGCTGGTGAAGCAGGGCCGCGGCCACGGCCAGACGCCATCGGTCGGCGCACGAGGCTTCACGGGCAAGCACATCGGCGCGCTGCGCCAGATCTACCTGGCGCAGCACCACATCCACCGACGCTGCCCAGCCGTGCCTCCTGAACGTGGCCAGGAGGCGCAGGTTAGCGCGCAGTGACAGCCCCCCAACAAGGGGCGGGACCGCATCCACCACACCGGTGCGTGCGCGAATAGCCGGCCGCTCACGCCACAGATCATGGCCGAGCACCGCGCCAGCTCCGCTGCTGGGACGCAGGCGTCCCGCGAGCAGCTTGATCAGCGTGCTCTTACCTGCCCCGGGCGGACCAAGCAGGCCCAGCAGCACCCCCTGCGGCACCACCAGGCTGACACCGGCAACGCTGCGCTGCGTCCCCTCGTATCTGGTCAGCCTGGCGGTCTCGATAGCAAGCGGCGTCGCAGGCATGACACCCTCCCGGTCACACGACTCCCAGCAGGAGTGTAGCGCGAGACGGGCGCCTGCGCGTCGGCGCGCAGCGCGATTGGTGGTTGCCGATCGTGCCGTGGGGAAATCGTACCAGAGGCGGAGCCTACCCGCCCCGGCGGCGGCCCAGCCCCTCAGAACACATGGTTTCCAGACCCGTCAGAGCGAAACCGCTGACACGACTGGCTTGAGACCGGGTCGGCGCCAGCCGCCTGGCGCTCAACCAACCCCTCGCCGGGTCCGTGCCGCTCCGAGGGTCCGAGGCGCAGAGCGATCCGCCTGCCCTACGCTACAACAACGGCGACATTAGTCGGGTCAGATTCTCGAAGAGCCGCTTGTGGAGCGGGCGGCGGAGCCACTCATCGAGGGTCACCTCCAGCGAGCGCGCCGCATAGTCAGCCTCAACACGTCGCAGATCGGCAACCACACAGGGGTCGTAGCAGATGAGTGTCACTTCCAGGTTCAATTCAAACGAACGCATATCCATATTGCTGGAACCGATCACTGCAATGTCGTCATCAATACTGATCGTCTTGGTGTGAAGCAGAACTGGAGAGCGATAGAGACGTATTTTTACTCCTGAACGCAGCAATTCTTCATAATAAGAACGTTGCGCATGGGACACCAGAAACTGATCGCGTGCCTCAGAGTTGAACATTGTGACCTCAACCCCGCGCAACGCTGCCGAGATCACCGCCATCATCAGCGCCTCATCAGGCACGAAGTAGGGATTACAGATCACCAGCTTCTCTCGCGCGGCGTGGATCAGGTCGACAAACAGGCGCAGATTATTCTCGCGTTCGAAGCCCGAGCCACTGGGGAGCACCTGGCACAACGACGTGCCACCAGGCGTGAACGTGATCGCGCTGAACGGATCGTCGGGATCGACCGTTCGCTGCCCCGTCTCAGAGTACCAGTCGGCGCGGAACACAGCGTCCAGAGTATCAACCACCGGACCGGACACGCGGGCCACCAGCTCGTCGTAGTAGAGGTTATCGCGGCGGTGGTACGCGCGGTGGATCAGGTTGAGCGACCCGGTATAGGCTATCTCGCCGTCAATCACCACGATCTTGCGGTGATTGCGCAGATCGGGCCGGTTGACATCATCGAGGCGGTAGAGCGGAAGCATTGGATAGGCGCTGATACCGGCTGCCTGCATGCGTTGCAGGGTGGCGCGGTAGGGCGGGTATTTGCGGCTGCCCACCGGGTCGTAGAGCACCCGCACCGTGACACCACGAGCGACGGCCCGCTCCATGGCCCGAAAGCATTCCTCGGTGGCCGCGTCGGCAATGAGAATATAAAACTGGATGTGGACAAAGCGCTGCGCCATGTCAATGTCGGCTGCGATACGCGCCAGGATGGCGTCGTAGTCGGTGAGGATCTCCACGCCATTCTCCGCCGTGGCCGGCAAGGCCCCCAGCGCGGTGCTCAGGTCCACAAACGGTTGGTAACGCGCCGGGATTTCTGGCGCCAGCAGCGGGCGCATCTCCGGATCGGCCTGCGCCTGCGCGACAACATCTTTGATATAGCCATTGATTTCTTTTTGGAGCGCTATTCGCCGATTAGAAAGTTTCGGGGAACCGATCAATAGGAAAAGGATCACCCCTGGCCACGGAAAGGCAAAGATCAAGAGCATCCAGGCGGTAGCCGAAGAGGGCTTGCGGTTCGCCGGAACAACGAACAGCATCAAGAAGGGGATGATCCAGGTGACAACCGTCAGGGTCAGCGCGATCCAGGGCCATACCGAGGTCATAGGCGCTCCACGCGCCTCAGGTTCTGCCTGGGATCCTGAGGCGAACATAGCCCGTGCCCGGGAGGGTTAGGAGAGCCACACCCTCCCGGAAACATCTCGAAGGGGTGGTTTGGAACCCCGAGTTCCCCACGCCCCTCCCTGTGGCGCGTGGGCGTCGGCGTGCGCGTCGGCATCGCCGCGAGTTCGGAACCCTGAGTTCCCCACGCCCCTCCCTGTGGGGTGGGTTTGAGAAGGTGTGGACCTCCTGCGAAGGGGGTGTGGGAAAGTACGTGTTCACACTTCTCCCGGGTACGCGGGCATCCTGCCTGCATTCAGGCCATTGCGGGCGGGACGCCCGCGCACCCGGGGTGGCGCCTTATAACATTTTGGATTTTGGATTGCCACGCTGGGCAGCACAACGCCTGAAACCGCTTCGAGCAATGCGGCATCATCAACAGTAATTGGTATAACACCTTCGGCGGAGGGAACGCCACTGCCTGGCCCGGGAGGGCACAAAAAACCCGGTGGGCCAGGCCGCACCGGGGACAGTGACCACGAAGCGCTCAGGCGTAGCAGCCGGCGCATATGGGACCGGTGAAGCTGGCAATGATTGTGGGCGCTCCGCTGCGCCGCCGACCTGTATGACTATGGCTGCTATCCATGCCCAATCCCTGGCGCGAGTTTACGCCTGGCTTAGCATCTGGAAACTATCGAAATAGCCCGTAACTATGCCGTCCTGTGCCTCTCACGAAGGGCTGAGGTGAATATACGGGGAAACCGGGTTTCCCCATCCCCCTGCCGGTGGGGCGCCAGCCGCGCCCAGCAGCGGTTGGGAACTGGGGAAACCGGGGTTCCCCATCCCCCTCCCTGGTGGGAGGGCTTGGGAGGGCGTAGCCCTCGTGCGAACAAACCCTTGTTGATCCTGCGTTGTGCGGCGCAGCCGCGTGGAGGGCCGGTGGGGAAACCTGATCTCTCCCCATAGTTCCCCGAAAGGCTACGCAGCAAAACCACGGCCCGCCTACACGCAAGGGGCCTATCGTTCGGCGTGGATCGGGCGAGTTTCGCATGTGCGTGAACGCGAGGAAGTATACTCGCAGACACCGGGAGTGTCAACAGTCTCGTGGTGGGTGGGTGTGACGTAATCTCTAATACCAATTACCGTTGATGATGCCGCATTGCCTGAAGCGATTTCAGGCGTTGTGCTGCCCAGCGTGGCAATCCACAATCCAAAATCTAAAATCCAAAATGGTATAAGGGCGCACAGAACATCCGAGCCAGCGTGGCTTGAAGCGCATTGGAACGCCCGCGCACGGCTCTGGTCTCGAAGCTGGAGCGGGGCCAGGGGTGAGGACCAACCAGCGCATCCCAACGCCATCACGCCTGTCGGCGCCCAACGAAGCGGCGGGCTGACCCTTGCAGGCTTGTCATCTGCGCGCAAGGCGTTATTTAGGCGGCGTTGAGCAATGCGATGGTATAATTGCCGGTAGTGACCGCTTTGACCGGAAGGGGCCGGCATGCCGCAACCCAAGCGACTGGCGCTGATTGATGGTCACGCACTGGCCTTTCGCGCATTTCATGCGCTCAAGGAGGCCGATCTGCGCTCATCACGCGGCGAGCCGACCTACGCTGTGTTCGGCTTTGCCCAGATGCTGCTGACCATGCTGCAAGAACAGCAGCCAGAGTACCTGGCCGTAGCCTTCGATGTAGGTCGCACCTTCCGTGATGATCTGTACGCTGAGTATAAGGCTGGCCGCGCGGAAACTCCCGAGGAGTTTGAGCCGCAACTGGAGCGGATCAAGCAGTTCGTCCACGCCCTCAACATCCCCATCTATACCGCGGAGGGGTACGAAGCCGACGATGTTATCGGTACCCTGGCCCGGCAGGCCACGGCCCTGGGCCTCGAGACGCTCATCCTGACCGGCGATACCGATACGCTGCAACTGGTGGACGAGCACGTGCGTGTCATCCTGGCCAATCCCTACGGCGCCCGCACCACGACCACGCTCTACGATCTCGAGAAGGTGCGTGAGCGCTACGATGGGCTGGTTCCGGCCCAACTGGCCGACTTGCGTGGCCTGAAGGGCGACGTGAGCGACAATATCCCTGGCGTCAAGGGTATCGGCGAGAAGGGCGCCATTACCCTGCTGAAGCAGTTTGGCTCGATTGAGAACCTGTTTGAGCGCTTCGACGAAGTGCCCAACCGTTACAAGAAGGTGCTGGAGGGGCAACGCGAAGTAGCCGAGTTCAGCAAACGCCTGGCGACGATTGTTCGTGACGCCCCGGTGACGCTCGACCTGCAGGCGGCGACGGTGCGCGATTATGATCGCGGGGCGGTGATTCGCCTGTTTCAGGAGTTGGAGATCGGCGCCAGTTCCGGTCTGATCAAGAAGTTGCCGCCATCTTCCGGGAGCGCTGCTGTGCCGGGTGTGCCCACCGCCAACGGCGCTGCCACGCCGCCGGTCGTACAGCAAGATCTGTTCTCCGCCACCCTGCCGGAGACCTTACCACCCGCGCCCCTCGAACGCAGCGGCGCAGAGCAGTTGCCGCTCTTCGAGCTCGATTCGCCCGCAGTGGCCCCGGCGCCGGCTCCGGTTAGCTACGGCGAGTACCGGCTCATCGCCACCGAGGCCGACCTGGCCGATCTGGTAACGCGCCTCACTGCTGCCCCGGCCTTTGCCTTCGACACGGAGGCCACCGGCCTGCGGCCCTTCGGCAGCGATCTGGTGGGCATTTCGCTGGCCATCGCTCCCGGTGTGGCGATGTACGTTCCCATCGGCCACCACAGCGGCCCCCAGTTGCCCCGCGCCCAGACGCTCGCCGCCCTGCGCCCGTTCTTTGAAGATCCCTCCAGGGCCAAGTATGCCCACAATGCCAAGTTCGACCTTGAGATGTTAATGACGGAAGGGATCGTGGTGCGCGGGCTGGCCTTCGACACCATGATCGCGGCGGCGCTACTCGGCAGGCAGCGCGTCGGGCTGAAGGAACTCGCGTTCTTCGAGTTGCGCCTCCCCGAGCCGCCCACTCCCATCGAGGAGCTGATTGGCCGGGGGCGCGATCAGCGCAGCTTCGCCGAGGTGCCGGTGGAACGGGCCGCCCCCTACGCCGCCGCCGATGCTGACCTCACCCTGCGGCTCAAGGCGGTGCTCGAGGCAGAGCTCGCCCGCTACGATCGCCTCGGCGAACTCTTCACCCGTCTGGAGTTGCCCCTGATACCGGTGCTCGCCGACATGGAGCGGGCGGGCATCTTGCTCGACGTGGCCTATATGCGCCAGTTGGGCGCCAGCCTCGAGGCGCGCATCAACGCCCTGGAGGCCGAGATCTACGCCCAGGCCGGCGAGCCGTTCAACATCAACTCGGGGCAACAGCTCAACCAGGTGCTTTTCGAGAGCGGCAAGTTCGGGCTTGATCCGAAGGCTCTCGGGTTGAGCCGGTTGAAAAACGGCGGCTACTCGATCACCGCCGAGGTGCTGGAGCAGCTTGCGCCCCTGGCCCCCATCGCCGCAAGCATCCTGCGCTACCGCCAGCTTACCAGGCTGAAGAGCACCTACGTTGATGCGCTGCCAACCCTGGTCAATCCGCGCACCGGTCGCATTCACACCTCGTACAACCAGATCGGCGCAGCTACCGGGCGCCTGTCCTCTGACTCGCCGAACCTGCAGAACATCCCCGTGCGTACCGAGGAGGGCCGCGAGATCCGGCGCGGCTTCGTGGCCGCGCCCGGCCACCAGTTCATCGCCGCCGACTATTCGCAGATTGAACTGCGCGTACTGGCCCACATCACCGGCGACCCGGCGCTGGTCGAAACCTTTCGCGCCGGCCGCGATATTCACGCCGCTACAGCCGCCCGGCTCTTTGGCGTCTCGCAAGACCAGGTGGATAAAAACCAGCGCCGTATCGCCAAGACGGTGGTCTTTGGCATTATCTACGGGATCAGCGCCTTCGGGCTGGCCCAGCGCCTGGGGCTGGAACGCGCCGATGCCCAGGCCCTGATTGACGGTGTGTTCGCCAGCTTCCCCGGCATCCGTACCTACATTGACACTACCCTGGATCACGCTCGTCGGACCGGTTATGTGAGCACTCTGTTCGGGCGCCGGCGCCACTTCCCCGAGTTGATGCGCGAGGCCAGAGGCCCGCGCGCCCAGGCGGCGATGCGCGAGGCGATCAACGCCCCCATTCAGGGCACCGCCGCCGATCTGATGAAGATCGCCATGATCAACGTCCATCGCCGGCTTCAGGAGCGCGGCCTGGCGACCCGCCTGTTGCTCCAGGTGCACGACGAGCTGATCCTCGAAGCGCCCGAAGCTGAAGTGGAGACGGCCGCGCGTCTGGTGGCCGAGGTGATGGAGCATGTGTACGAGCTTAATGTGCCCCTTGCCGTTGATGTCGAAGCCGGTCCCAACTGGGACGAACTCCAGCCGCTCGCGATTGCGCGCCACTGAGCGGAGCAGCGGGGAACCCTCGCGGGCAGGTGTGACCACGTGAGAGCGGCCCCGGCTCGGCGGGCGGACGCGGAAGGACGCGCGCGCCCCTGGCTTAGCGGGGGATGTGGGATGGCGCGCGTGGCCCCGATGTAGCAGGCGGGTGTAGGAGGGCGCAGCCCCCCACGAATAACCTCATACCTCCCCGAGGTGAAAATAGCCCGCGCGCGGGAGGGTTTGGGGGTAGGGGCGCGGCGCCGCCGCGCCCCTACCCCCTCCCAGGAAACAACCCGCCAGCGGGGAGGGTTTGGGAGGGCTGCGCCCTCCCAAGAATAAATATTTTCATTCTAGCGTTGTGCGCCTCGCGAATGGGGCCTGTCGTGTACGGCGAAGCCACGAGAGTACGACCAGAAAACAACCCAAAAAGTCGGAGGAAAACCCGCAATGTCATTGGTCACCGAAGTAGCCCCGGAACTACAGCTTACCACCGAGGCTGGCCCGCCGACGTTCTCGGTCGTGGCCCCGGTGTTTAACGAAGAGGCACTGATTGAGGAGTTTTGCCAGCGCACCATCGCTGCCCTGGAACCCCTGGGTGAGCCGTTTGAACTGGTGCTGGTCAACGACGGGAGCCGTGACCGCTCAGGGATGATCCTGCGCGCCATCCACGAGCGTGATGCCCGTGTCCGGGTGATCAACTTCTCGCGTAACTTTGGCCACCAACTGGCGATCACCGCCGGTACGGATTATGCCCGGGGCCGCGCTGTCATTGTGATCGACTCTGACCTCCAGGACCCGCCCGAGGTCATCCCCGAGTTAATCGCGAAATGGCGCGAGGGCTACGAAGTGGTCTACGCCGTGCGCGAGGAACGCGAAGGTGAGACCTGGTTCAAACGCACAACGGCATCGGCCTTCTACCGCTTGATCGCCAGAATTACGAATGTTGAACTGCCGGTTGACGCGGGCGACTTCCGTTTGATGGACCGGAAGGTGGTAGATGCGCTGAACCGCATCCGCGAGCATCATCGCTTTATGCGCGGGCTGTCGGTGTGGGTCGGCTTCCGCAGCACGGGCGTCAGTTACACTCGCCACGCCCGCAAGGCTGGCAGCACCAAGTACCCCTTCCGCAAGATGCTCAAGTTTGCCCTTGATGGCATTACCAGCTTCTCCTACCTGCCGCTCCAACTGGCCACGTACCTGGGCTTCATCGTGGCCGCCCTGAGCCTGATCTTCATCCTGGTCGTCTTCGTTATGCGTCTTGGCAGCCCCGATCCCCAGGAGGCCGCCTTCTACGGTCAGGCTTCAACCCTGGCCAGTGTGCTGTTCATCGGCGCCGTGCAGCTTATCTCGTTGGGGATCATTGGTGAGTATGTGGGACGGATCTACGACGAGGTGAAAGGCCGCCCACTGTACATCGTCGCCGAGGCGCTTGGCTTTTCTGAAGCCGACCGCGCGCGCGCGGAGCAGTCGCTCCGGCGTTGAAGTTGAGCAGTGTTCGGACGGTGGCATGCTTTCAGGCTGCGCTTGCAGTGCGACCACGGTGTTTTCCTGGAAGGTTTGCCTTCCACGCTCGAGCTTCTCTCCGAAAGTCTTTCGCGCGCCCGCCATGCAAGTGGCGGGCGCTTCGCGTTGCGAGAAACGATCAGGGCCCAAAAAATCTACCCGTGAAAGGCGCGGGGGGCGGAGGTGAGCGCCAAACGTGCCTGCGTTGCATCGGCCCTGCTCACCCGGGCAACTTTCGTTACACCCGGCACGTATAATGAGAGGTGTGGCTCACGAAGCCTCAGACCGGGCGCATACTGCGAAACGCTGCACATTCACCGTTTGACCACCAGGAGTGAGTTTAAGGGCGGACGGAACATCCGCGCCAACGTGGCTTGTATCGCATTGGAACGCCCCCGCGCGTGGCTCGCCGGGGGTGAGGACCAACCAGCGCATCCCAACGCCATCACGCCCGTCGGCGCCTATACGCTGCCAACGTGGCTTGTATCGCATTGGAACGCCCCCGCGCGTGGCTCGCCGGGGGTGAGGACCAACCAGCGCATCCCAACGCCATCACGCCCGTCGGCGCCTATACGCTCTGTCCGCCCCTGAACAGAAGTGAGTAAGGCAGAAGCGTAAAGCGGGGAAACCCGGTTTCCCCACTCTGGCGGTGAGCGCATCGAACTGCGCCCCCTGCCCGGACGGAGGGCTGGAAAGGGCGCGATCCTCCCTGGAACGAGCTTGTTCATTCCCATTAGGTGCGGCGCAGCCGCGTGGATTGCGACAGTGACGAAGGAGCCAGAGCATGACCACTCAGCAGAGTGGGGCGCGTGGTTCACGCGCCCGGACGGGGCTGATCGCCACGGCGGTGCTGATCCTGGTGATTGTGGGACTGGGTCTCTCAACCATGAAGTTCGCCCAGGTCAACGAAGGCGAGCGGGGGATCATTGTGACCCAGGGTCGCGTTGAGGGTGTCCAGGAGCCGGGGATTTTCTTTCGGCCCTTTGCTCCCTTTACAACCATCGAGGTGGTGAACGTCCGTCGGCAAACCCGCACCATCTCGCAGAACGTCGCCAGTAGCGACAAGCAACTCTACGACATTGATATCCAGGTGGATTACAGCCGGCTCACCAGCCCCGAGGCATTGCGGGCCAGTTATGGCGAGATCGGTGTGCGTGATGAGCAGTTGATCGAGCCGCTCGATGGCTATATCAACGACGCGCTCAAGAGCGCCAGTACACAGTTCACCCTCGATCAGGCGCTCTCGGATCGGGGCGGTTTTGCGTCGCGCATCCGCCAGTTTTTGACCACCAGTGAAGCCGGGCGGCGCAGCCCCAGCGAGCAACTCTACATTCAGATCTACGACGTGAAAGTGCTTGACATCAAGGTTGGCGAGGAGTATGCGCGTCTGCTGGCCGAGAAGGCCAACCTGGAGGTGCAGATCGAGACCGAGCAGAAGCGGCGGGAGCAGATCGAGGCCCAGCAGGCCAACAACCTGTTCCAGGCCGAGCAGGAGGCCCAGGTGGCCCTGACCCGCGAGCGCGGCAAAACGGCGGCAGCCCTCGAGGCGGCCAATCGTGAGGCTCAGGTGCGGGCCATCGAGGGGCGCTACTGGCGCGAGAATCCCGAGTTGTTTGAGTTGCGGAAACGCGAGTTGATGGTCCAGATGCTGGACAACGGGAACATCTGGTTTGTCGATCCAAATACCGATCTGACCTTGCTGCTCAATCGCATGGGCGACACGTCAACCGTCGTCACGCCACCGGCGCAGTCCGAGGTCCAGCCGCCTGCCTCTACGCCGTAGCCCCCCGTGCGGCTGCGCCGCACGCGAGAGGAAACCCGGTTTCCCCATGTTCCAACCGCTGGTGGGAGCGGCTGGCGCCCCTACCGGCAGGGGGATGGGGGCCCCCGGGTTCCCCATCTCTCCCAACCGCCTGCGGTGAGCCTGTCGAACCGCTGGTGGGAGCGGCTGGCGCCCCTACCGGCAGGGGGATGGGGGCCCCCGGGTTCCCCATCTCTCCCAACCGCCTGCGGTGAGCCTGTCGAACCGCTGGTGGGAGCGGCTGGCGCCCCTAC
>OGCI01000663.1_pt1 | contig 35621 bp, 33 predicted proteins | sample 1570021 | NCBI WGS metagenome assembly OGCI01 (sample SAMN06264664, study PRJEB24512) | hot springs metagenome | isolation source: Hot spring water | place: South Africa: Tshipise | collected 2015-06-21 | reverse complement strand
GGCCAGGGAGGGGGCGGCCCTCCCGAAGACGCCCTATGTTCATCGCGGCGTTGTGCGCCATGCGCATGACCGTCTAACGTGAGTATACAGGGAAATGGGGTTTCCCCATGCCCCTCACTGAGGGAAGGGTTTGGGAGGGCGCATCCCTGCCAGGAACAACCTGCCCCCGGCGGCTGTGTCGCGTCCCATCATTCCGCCACGGGCAGCGCGATGCGGAAAGTTGTTCCCTCGCCGACCACCGAACGCACCGCCAGATCGCCGTGGTGCTGCTCGATGATGCTGTAACTCACCGCCAGCCCCAGGCCGGTGCCTTTGGTGCGCGTGGTGAAAAAGGGTTCGAAGATCTTCGACAGATCGTGGGCCGGGATGCCGCTGCCGGTATCGCTGATCTCGATGACCACCATCGCCCTGCCTGCCCGCTCCGCCGCCCCCCCCGCTAGAACCGTCACGAAGCCCTCGGTGTCAAGCTCCGCTTCCCCTTCGACCACAGCGGTTTTCACGTGGAGTTCGCCGCCTTCGGGCATGGCCTCGAGGGCGTTGAAGATCAGATTGAAACATACCTGTTTGAGATGATTGCTAACGGCGAACACCCGCGGTAGTTGCCCTGCCCGCTGGCGGACCAACTGCACCCGCTGCTCGGCGAGTTGCGTCTCGGTCAGGGTCAGCACCGCATCGAGGATCTCGTCCACATCCGCCGGGCGCATCCCCTCCCGGCTGGGGCGGTAGAAGTCGAGCATGCGCTGGACGATGCTGATCAGCCGCTCGATCTCCTCCTGGGTCATTTTCAGGTAGCGCTGCCGCTTCTCCTCGGGAAGGGGTCGGGTCAACAGCAGGTACACCGAGTTGTGGATGGCCTGGAGGGGGTTGTTGATCTCGTGGGCCAGCGACGCCGACAGACGGCCCAGGGCCGCGAGTTTCTCCGCCTGCACCAGTTGCTTGGCGATGCGCTGGCGTTCGCTCACGTCCCGGGCGATCACCAGGATCAGGCGCTCACCGGCGTGGGACACGGCGCTGAGGCTGACCGCGACCGGGGTGGTCTGCTCCTGCCGGGTGCGCAGGTCCATCTCGATTTCCGGACCCTCGGGCACCGACGCGCTACTGTTGCCCTCACGGGTCCTCTGCACCAGTTCGGCCAGGGCCGGCAACAGGTGATCGAGGGGCATGGCCACCAACTCGGCGTGACTATAGCCGCTGAGTTGTTCCAGGGCCAGATTGGCATCGAGGATCGTCCGTCCGGTGGCGTCAACCAGCAGCACCGCATCGCTGGCATGCTGGAGCAAGGCCCGATAGCGGCCCTCGGAGGAGGCGACGCGTGTGTAGAGGCGCGCATTCTCAATCGCGACCGCGGCCTGGGCCGCCAGCAGCATCAAGAGTTCCTGATCGTCCTCGGTAAAGGGCTGGCGCGTGTGCCCCTTCGCGGCATTGAGCACCCCCAGCACCCGCTCGCCGGCCAGTACCGGCACCGACAGGGCCGAGCCGACCTCTTCGGTCAGGAACGCGCCGCGCAGGTCGTCAACGGGGAGAGCCAGATCGCCGCTGAAGTCGAGGCGTACCGGCTGGCGGCGCATCGCCACCCAGCCAGCCAGACTGCGCTCGGTTGCCACACGATGGCCCACGCGCACCTGGGCGGGGAGACCGGAACAGGCAACGATGCGCAGCCACTGCCCATCGTCCTCGAACAGCATCAGCGAGGCGCGGTCGGCGTCAAGCTCGGTGCGCACGGTCTCGATGATCAGATCCTGCAGGCGTTGCAGATCGAGTTCGCCGAGCAGACGCTGGCCGATGCGCACCACCGGGCGCAGGGCCGCTACCCGGTCGTGTGAGCGGGCCGCGCGCCGCTCGCTGGCAAGTTCCAGGGCCGTGGCGCGCAGATCGTCGGCGGTGAAGGGTTTGAGCAACAAGCCCCGCGCCCCCAAACGCATCGCCTGAGCGATAAACTCGACCGAAGCGTTGCTGCACATCAGGAGAATTGGCGCACTCACGTGCTGCTCGCGCAACTGCTGGAGCAGAGCCAGCCCAGCGCCGTCTGTCGTGGGGCCATCGAGCAACACCACATCATACGAGTGTGCCAGAAGCGCATCGCGGGCCGCAGCGGGGGAAGCCGTGGTCTGAACGACAAAGCCGGCTTCGCGCAGCGTTACCGCACAGACTTCACGGGTGATCGCGTCACCATCGATCACCAGGGCATGCCCGGAATGGTAACTCATAGGATAGGGCGAGCGTGATAGGGGTGAACCCTCTATGGCGCTCACAACTTCATCCGCCGTTCAAGCTCCTGCCAGACCGCCTCAAGGGACACGTTTTGATCCTCGAGCAACACAACAATATGGTACAGCAGGTCGGCCAGTTCATAGACCAGTTCGGCGTGAGAGGCATTTTTCGCCGCGATAATCACTTCCACCGCTTCCTCGCCAACTTTCTTCCCGATCCGATCCACCCCATCCCGAAGCAATCGGGCGGTGTAGGAGGCTTCAGGCGCCACAGCGCGCCGCTCACGCACCCCGTCGGCCAGTCGGCTGAGCACGGCGCCGGCAGGCGCCAGACGCCGGGTAAGTGTTCCGCTGGCATCGTAGTGAAAGCAACTCCGCTCGCCGGTGTGGCAAGTAGGCCCGGCGGGTTCAGCCAGCACCAGCAGCGCGTCGCCATCACAGTCAACCCGCAGGTCAACCAGGCGCAACACGTTCCCGCTGGTCTCGCCTTTCCGCCAGATCGCCTGCCGGGAACGACTCCAGAAGGTCACCAGGCCGGTTGTGCGAGTCAATTCAAGCGCCTCGGCATTCATATAGCCGAGCATCAACACCTCGCCACTACGCGCGTGCTGCACAATCGCTGGCGCCAGGCCCTGCTGGTCAAAGCGGACTTCCATGGATCTCTCGTGCTAGTGGTTTGTCAACCAGGTTGTGATGGAATAGTTTTTTGCGGGGAGGGCTTCGCCCTCCCACGCCCCCTCCCGCCACGTGCATCACAATTATCGTGGCAGACCACCGGCAGGCCCCTAATGGCGGAAATGCCGCCGACCGGTAAAGACCATAGCTGCGCTGGCGGCATTGGCGGCGGCAATCACCTCCGCATCGCGGACCGAGCCACCGGGCTGGATCACCGCCGTGGCGCCGGCGCGCAGGGCCGTTTCCACGCCATCGGCAAAGGGGAACAGCGCATCACTCGCCACCACACTACCGGCGAGTGACAGGCCGGCCTGCTGGGCCTTCCAGACCGCCAGGCGCGAGCTGTCAACCCGGCTCATCTGCCCGGCTCCGATGCCAAGGGTGCGATCGGGGCCGGCATAGACAATAGCGTTGGACTTCACGTGCTTGACCACGCGCCAGGCGAAGCGCAGGGCCCGTTCCTCATCGGGGGTTGGGGCGCGCCGTGTTACGACGCGCCACTCCTCAGCGGCCAGGGGCGCCCGGTCGGCCTCCTGGGCCAGCACGCCGCCGGGAACGCTCCGCAGCACGATTTCCGGGTTCATACCGATGGGTTGGAGCGCTTTGAGCAGGCGCAGGTTCTTCTTCTTCTGGAGATGCTCCAGGGCTTCGGGGAGAAACTCGGGGGCAATGATGATCTCGGTAAAAATCTCGCCGATCGCCCGGGCCAGAGCCAGGTCGAGGGGCTGATTAACGGCAATGATCCCGCCGAACGGCGCATCGCGGTCAGTTGCGAACGCCTTCTCCCAGGCCTCCAGGAGGGAGGGAGCCACGCCGACACCGCAGGGATTGGTGTGCTTGATAATCGCGACAGCGGCGCCCTCGGCGGCGGGGAACTCGCCGATCAACTCCGCCGCGGCGCCAGTATCGAGGATATTGTTGTAGGAAAGCTCCTTGCCGTGCAATTGCGTAAACAGGCGCTGGAACGCGCCATAGAGAGCGGCGCGCTGGTGCGGATTCTCGCCGTAGCGCAACGACTGGACGCGAGGCCAGGCTGCGACCAGCGTCTCGGGGAAGGGATCGGCGGCCAGGTAGGTGGCGATAGCAGCATCGTAAGCGGCAGTATGAGCAAAGGCCTTCGCGGCCAGGCGCTGGCGCGTCGCGAAGCTCACCGCGCCCGCGCGCAACTCAGCAAGGGTTGGGGAATAATCGGACGGATCGACCAGAGTCACAACGTGGGCAAAGTTCTTGGCGGCCGCGCGCAGCAGAGCCACGCCGCCGATGTCAATCTGCTCGATGGCCTCATCGAGCGTCGCCTCGGGACGGGCGATGGTTTGCTGGAAGGGATACAGATTGACCACCAGGAGGTCAATCGGCGCCAGGCCATACTCGGCCAGTTGGGCCATATGGGCGGGCCGATCACGCCGGGCGAGCAGGCCAGCGTGGATGGCGGGATGCAGCGTTTTGACGCGGCCATCGAGGATTTCGGGAAAACCGGTGACTTCGCTGACCGGCTGGGCAGGCAGCCCGGCCTCGACCAGCATGCGCCAGGTATTGCCGGTCGAAATCAGCGTAACACCGAGGCCCAGCAACTCGCGAGCCAGGTCAATCACGCCCGACTTATCGTACACACTGAGTAATGCGCGCACAGATGCTCCATACAACGAAAAAAGCCCTCCCCTGGCGACGGGCAGGGTCGCAGCCGGAGCTTATTCTATCACACCTGGAGGGGATTCGTGCAAGGCCGAGGCAGCGCGCAGTTCCTCGGCGCGGGCGCGGAGGGCGGAAGCGGCGGCGCGGGCGCGCTCGGAGCCGATCATCCGTGTGGCGCTCTGTTCAAAGCGATTGACGGCTGCCAGCATCTGGGCCACCGTGGCGCGGCTCACATCGGCGACGCCGACGTGCCGATAGGCAGCCTCGAGCAGGGCCGACGCGCCCGCGCCGACAAAGGTGGCAGCGATGCGTTCAAACTCAGGGGCGAGGGTCTCACCGAAGCTTGGCTCGCGCAACTCGACCAGGCCGTTCCGCAGCAGTTGCCCGATGATCTCGCAGGTGCGAAACTCACCCAGGCCGCTGCGCTGCGCAATCTGGGCAACGGTATTCTTCCCGTTCACCATCGTCAGCACGCGCCACTCCTCAGCCTCCAGGTTGATCTCGCCCGAGCCGGAGGCCGGGTTTGGCACCAGGCGCGGCACCAGGGCCAGGGAGGGGATCTGCTGTTGCAGGGCCGCCCAGGCCTCCTGGTGCATGATCCCCTCCATAATGATCGCCTCATTCGAGAGGGTGATCGTCGGCGTATCCAGGCGCCGGTCGTCGTAGAAGCGGAAGGGACCCGAGGCGAGGGTAAAGAAGGCCAGGACAGCATCGAGGGGGCGCATTCCGGGCACGCTGGCGCCGATGATCTGCCCGTCGCGGAAGTACAACCAGCCCTCCAACGTCTGCCCGGTGCGCTGCCCGCGGATATGCACCCCGCCGGTCTTCTTGCTCAGGGCAACGAGTTGAATGATATCCGTCAGCGGAAACTCGCTCAAATCGCCGGAGAGGGCCATGGTCTCACCGTAAAAAGGGAGTCGCGCGGCCAGCATCTAACGCTAGCCGTCGCTCCCGCGAACCGACACCCGCCACAGCGCCGGGCAGACCACCTGAGCCAGCCTCAGGCTGGCGCGCGAGACGCACCAGATGGTCTGGTGCTCTCAGCGGCTCAATCATCGTGCTCAGCGCCTTAGAGTTTACTGATCACCGCCCGGCTGATGGCGCGCAGCGTCTCGAAGACCCCTGCGCCCGTCGTGGCAACGGCTTCGATCCGTGGCCAGTTCATCCGGGTTACGCCCAGGTAATGATCCATCGTCTGCACCGAGACCAGGACATCCTCGGGCAGATCGCGCTTGTTGTACTGCACCACAATCGGAAACTCGGAAAACTTCTTGTTTTGCCGCGTCACATTCTGCGCCAGTTCGCGGAGACTATTGACATTCTCCTGCATCTTCTTCTTGTGGGAATCGGCAACAAACACCACCCCATCGGCGCCGTTGAGCACGGCTACCCGGGTGCGCTCGTACAACACCTGACCGGGCACGGTATACAGATGAAAGCGAGTCTGAAATCCGCGGACCTTTCCCAGATCGAGGGGCAAAAAGTCGAAGAACAGAGTCCGTTCTGTCTCCGTCGCGATTGACAGCAGGTCACCTTTGATCTCTTTTGGCACCTGACTGTGAATGTACTGCAGATTCGTCGTCTTGCCGCACATACCGGGGCCATAGTAGACGATCTTGCAGTGAATTTCGCGTGCCGCAACGTTGATTAGCGCCATAGGTTCGCTCGCATGCCTGTTGAGAGGAAGAGGGGCGGGGCGACCTGCAACGGCGTCGGCCACAGCACGGGGCAGCGCCTCGCAGGTACCCGGAACCGCCGCCAGTTAATCGCGGAACAGCAGGTCGATCGTATCTTCCATTGAAGTGCGGAACGACGAGCCGAGCACCTCGTCACGGGCCTTATGTTGTTGCCGAACACGCTCAAGCACCGTGGCCAGTTCATCGGTAGCTTTTTTCGTTAACACCTTCACCAGACCGATATGGGTGCCTTTGTTGAAAATGATGCACAGGATCCACTGCTCTTCAATCAGCGCGATGAAAATGTTCTCGCGCACCCCCTGCTGGAAGGTGTTCCGAAAATCCCGCTCGCGCAGCAGTTTGGCCACCTCACGGGATGAAGCAAAGACGCCCGCGATCAGCGCACCCAGAGCGGTGATATCCTGCCGATCAGCGTCACCCTTCGAGGAGATCACCTGGCCACTCTTATCGAGGAGCAGAGCATAATCGCTGGACGTATCTTCGACCAGCCGGCCAAGGCACTCCTCTATCTGGACCAACTCCTCTGAAGGAACAATGATACTTGTCAGCTGTGGATCCATCGCGGCCTACCTTATTGAGAGCTAGTGCAGGGAACCGCCAGACGCTTGCTCCCCAAAATTATAGCACAGAGACAGCAACAACCCGGGGACGATAGGAAGCTGACCGCGGAGCGGCGCTCCACGGCCAGATCCGCCTCAGATGGCGCTGAGCGCATCAAGCATGTCATCACGATGTTTTGCCACCAGGAAGCGCACGTAACCCAGATCCTCGCGGGCGCCGGCGAGCAGCAGCAGCATTGCGTCCCCACTGATCGGCTCGATCAGCACGATCCCATTCTCGTACTCGAGCAAGGTCTGAATGGCTCCGCCCTTATCGATTTCGCGTCCCAGGGCCTCGGCCATGGCGAGGCCGTTCGAGGCCACCGCGCACACGGCGTCTACGTCCACCTCAGGGCTGGCTACACTCTCGATCAGCAACCCATCGGTGGCGACGACCGCGGCCAGTTCCACGCTTTCAACCGTGCGGAAGCGACCCAACAGGTGTTGCAACTTGCCACTCATCTCTCATGCTCTCCTTGCGACACGCTTCGCCCTGAGCGAGGCGGTGGGCATAGCCATTATACACATAAGATCATACAATGGTGCGACCAGACGTAGGAAGGCTGCATCTTTCGGTGGCCTCGACGCGCCAGATGGTCGCTCGTCGCGCCCCTGAGCCGCTGTCGGGCCGGGTCACGAACCGGTTGCCTGGAACTGACCGGCCCTTCGCCCTGATAAATATCGTGATGCATTTCCCTGGTAACGCTCCGGGAACATGGTATACTCCATGCAGGGCCTCGCGCGAGGTCTGCACCGTCAGGGTGACCCGTCCGCTGAGAAGCGCATTGTACCAGGACAACGATGGGCCTTGCACTGATGATTTCGCTACTGCGCGCCGCATTGCTCGCCACCTGGCTCGTACTGAAGCCGGTGCTGGGATGGTTCTTTATTGTGATCGGCCTGATCGGCATGCCTATGCCGATTGTCAACGGGTTGATCTTTTTGCTGATCGGGCTGGCGCTGGTCGGCCCGCGCAACCGGGTGATCCGCTGGAGCCGGGTGCATCTCAAGTTGTTTCTCAAGGCCTGGGCAACGCACCCCTACCCGTTGATCGGCCGGGTTGGCCGTATTGCGCAGCGTTCGGCGCAAGAGATTTCCCGGCAGCACCGCCGCCTGCGCTGGTGGTGGCTGGAACGCAAGGCGCGGCGACGGTCCCTCGGCGCTGATCAGCCGCGCGATGTGGCCAGCCCGGTCAGCGACGCTGTCTGATCTGAACCAGGTCTATGATCACCATCCACGTCAGGTTATTTGCGGCCCACCGCGATATCGTTGGCCGGGCGGAAATGACCGTGCAGCAGGAAACGGGAGCCACCGTCGGCGCGGTGTGGGAGCGCCTGGTCGCGGAATATCCATCCCTCGGCCGCTACACCGGTCGCCTCCTCTACGCCGTTAACCAGCAGTTTGCCGAGCCGGGCGCTGTGCTCCAGGACGGCGACGAGGTCGCGATCATTCCCCCCGTAAGTGGCGGCGCGCGCCGCATTGAACCCGGTCAGGTATGCAACCGTTTCAACCCTTTGTGATCACCGCGGCGCCCCTCGACCCGGCGCCTCTGGTCGCCTACGCGCAGACGCCAGATGACGGCGCGGTTGTGACCTTCGCTGGCGTGGCCCGCAATCAGTTCGGCGGTCGCTCGACCGCGTTTCTCAGCTACGAAGCCTATGCCGAGATGGCCGTGCCGGTGCTTGCCCGGATCGCCGAGGAAGCCCGCGCGCGCTGGCCGATTGGCCGGGTGGCGATACACCACCGCATCGGCACCCTGGAAATCGGCGAAACCGCCGTGCTCGTCGTCGTTGCCGCGCCGCACCGCCAGGAAGCCTTTCAGGCCGCGGCCTACATTATGGACCGGATCAAGGAAATCGCCCCGATCTGGAAAAAAGAGCACTGGGCCGATGGTGAGGCTGAGTGGCGCCACGAGTGATACCATTTCAGATTGTAGATTTTGGATTGCAGATTGTCGCGCAAGGCGTCCAGGTGCGCTTTGACGCAACGCTGCTTGCGGAATGTTCAAGTGAAATTGGTATGATACCATTTTGGATTTTAGATTTTGGATTGTGGATTGCCACGCTGGGCAGCACAACGCCTGAAATCGCTTCAGGCAATGCGGCATCATCAACGGTAATTGGTATGAGTGGCGCCAGGCGCGTTTTGCAAGGATACTGTTGACAAACCCGGGTACGTGGGCCTCCGGCCTGCACGAGGATTAGACGCCCGCGCCCCGCGGGGACAAAACGGGGTTTGCCAGCAGTATTTGCCAGGGAGAGAAAGCCGCGTTCTTCAATCCTCGCCCCGCGGGGAGGTTCGCGAAGGGATAGCCCTTCCCGCAACATGGTCATCCTGGTGGTGGGCGACGCCGCCGTATGGATGTCGCGCATCCCATGCCCGAGTTACCCGAAGTCGAAATCATTGCCCGTTCGCTGGCGCCGCAACTGGTCGGGCGCACGATCCTGGACGTTGAGCACCTCGACTGGGAACGCATGGTCGAGACCCCCTCGGCCAGCGCGTTTCGCCAGGCAATCGCCGGCCGCCGCATTGGCGCTGCGCGGCGGCGCGCCAAATGGCTGCTCTTCGATCTGGATGCCGGCTGGACCCTGGCGATCCATCTGCGCATGTCGGGGCGCCTGGAGATCCACTCCCCCGCCGACAGTGCCCGTTCCCACGTCCATCTGGTTTTGCGCCTGGACAACCAGCAGCGCCTGTTCTTCGACGACGAGCGCAAGTTCGGCCGGGTGCGGCTCCTGGACGCCGCCGGGCTGGCCGCCCTCGATGCGGCGTATGGCCCGGAGCCACTCGATGACCGCTTCACGGCTGCCGATCTGGGGCGCATCCTCCACGGGCGACGCACGCGCATCAAGCCACTCCTGCTCGACCAGCGGATGATCGCCGGTATGGGCAACATCTACGCCAGCGAGGCTCTCTGGCTGGCGCGCATTCACCCCCTGACCCCGGCCTGCGCCATCGAGGCCGCCGACGTGACGGCGCTGCATGCCGCTATCCGCCAGGTGTTGACCAGCGCCATCGAGCATGAGGGCAGTTCGTTACGCAACTACCGCAATGGCTACGGTCTGCGCGGCCAGAACCAGGAACACTTTCTGGCCTACGACCGCCGCGGCCATCCCTGCCAGCGGTGCGGCACGCCGATCGAACGCATCGTGGTTGGCCAGCGCAGCACCTTTTTCTGCCCCACGTGCCAACCGTCGCCGCTAATGTGAACATATGGGGAACCCGGGTTTCCCCATGCCCCTGCCTGTGGGGTGCCAGCGGCTCCCACCAGCGGTTGGGAACCGGGGAACCCGGGTTTCCCCAACCCCCTGCCTGTGGGGGTGCCAGCCGCTCCCAGCAGCGGTTGGGAAGCGGGGAACCCGGGTTTCCCCAACCCCCTGCCTGTGGGGGTGCCAGCCGCTCCCAGCAGCGGTTGGGAAGCGGGGAACCCGGGTTTCCCCATGCCCCTGCCGGTGGGGTGCCAGCGGCTCCCACCAGCGGTTGGGAACCGGGGAACCCGGGTTTCCCCAATCCCCTGCCGGTGGGGTGCCAGCGGCTCCCACCAGCGGTTGGGAACCGGGGAACCCGGGTTTCCCCATGCCCCTGCCTGTGGGGGTGCCAGCGGCTCCCACCAGCGGTTGGGAACCGGGGAACCCGGGTTTCCCCATACTCCTGCCTGTGGGGGTGCCAGCCGCTCCCAGCAGCGGTTGGGAACCGGGGAACCCGGGTTTCCCCAACCCCCTGCCTGTGGGGGTGCCAGCCGCTCCCAGCAGCGGTTGGGAACCGGGGAAACCGGGTTTTCCCTGACACCCCTGCTCAGGGGAGCATTTGAGCAGACCAGATCCCCAGAATCGTTCCGCGTTTTACCCGGCGTGCCGGTCATGCTCGGCGTACAGCCGGTCAGCCAGAGCGCGCACCAGGGGAAACTCATCGAACCAGCCGTTGCGATCCTCCCAGAACTCAGCGAGGGTGCGGGCGCCAGCCCGTTCGTAGACTAACGCCTGGCCCAGCATCTCCAACCGGTCAAGCGCCTTTACCAGCCGGGCCTCGGGCGTAGTTCCCTGACTGTACTCTTCCCAGAGCGTCAGATAGCGTGCGGCCTGCGGTAGCCCGTTGAGCAGTTCGAGCAGCGCCTTGCGCTCCGCTTCTTGCTTGGCCGTTGCTCCGAAGAGCCGCCGGGCCGAGGCCGGGAGATCGCCAATGAGCGCCTCGGCCATGTCGTGGATCAACGCCGTGGCAAGGAGCCGTTCCCGGTCCAGCTCGGGGTGCTGATCGCCGATGATCAGCGCCAGAATTGCCACACCAAAACTATGCTCGGCGACACTTTCCACATCGCCCAGGCCGCGCTGCAGCCAGCCCGTGCGCGGTAGGAGCTTGAGCGTCTGCAAGCGGATCTGTAATTCGGCCAGGGTCGCAACCGCGCAGTCATCCATGAAGCCTCCTCATCCTCTGGAGTTTGCTGGCGAACGCGCAACAGCCGGTGACGTACCATGCGCCTGAGGGCAACCCGGTTGCCTCATCTCCCTCATTGGAACCAGAGGGGAAACCGGTTTTCCCATCGCCCCCGGCAGCGGTTGGGGGCGGCAAGACCCGCGGTCCCTGAGCCTTTTCCTGGCGGGGAGAGTTTGGGAGGGCGCAGCCCTTCCAGGAGCGTTCAACCCCGCAGGGTAGCAGCGCAGCCGCACGGGCGTCTGTCTGCCGGCACGCCCGGTTCCCCAGAGGGCACGTTCGACGTATGTCTGTAGTATACCCAGCATTTGCATAAGAGTGGTACTATACGTTTATACACCCGCCAGGACCATCAAGAGCGCCAGGGAGCGCATGTGCGAGTAGTCATCAGTGGGAGTTTCTGGTCCCAGCCGACGGTTGGGAGCGGGCAGTATCTCCATGGGTTGCTGCGCTGCCTGCCACAGGTGGCCGCAGAGCATCGCTACCTGTTGCTGACGCCGGCCTATTTGCCTCCCGGCCCGGCGCTTCCTCCCGGTGTAGACGGAGTCTGTCTGCCGACGCCATTTGACCGCTTGAACCGCAATCTGGCCAAGCTCTGGTTTGAGCAGGTGGCGTTTCCCCGCGCGGCGGCCCGGCTGACGAAGCGCAACGTTGCCGTGGCCCTGGTGCCATACTTCGCGCCCCCGCTCCGCTGCCGGTTGCCGGTGGTGACGACGGTTGGCGACATCATTCCCCTGGTGTTGCCCGAGTATCGCGACGGAGCGCGTGTCCGCGCCTATCTGGCGCTGGTGCGCCGGGCTGTGCGCCGCAGCGCGCACGTGCTCACCTTCTCGGCCCACAGTCGCGCCGATATTATCACCCATCTCGGTCTGCCGCCCGAACGCGTCAGTGTCGTGCCGCTCGCCGCAGGTGAACAGTTTACGCCTGGCGACGCTGAAGCCGCTCGCGACGAGCTGGCTCGACGCTACGGTATCCGCGGGCCGTTCATTTACTACGTCGGCGGTCTCGACGCGCGCAAGAACGTTGCGACGCTGGTGCGCGCCTTTGCCCTGTTACGCTCGCGCGGGGTGCAGGCGCACCTGGTGATTGCTGGCCGGCCGCTGGGCCGCGACCCGCACCTGTTTCCCGACCTCGATGCGCTGATTACCGACCTGGAGCTTGATTCGTGTGTCAGGCGGGTTGATGTGCCGGCGGCGGATGGTCCGCTCTTCTACCGGGCGTGCAGTGTCTTTGCCTTCCCCTCGCGCTACGAGGGCTTCGGCTTGCCGCCGCTGGAGGCGATGGCCTGCGGCGCGCCGGTGGTAACGAGCGACGCCAGTAGTTTGCCCGAAGTGGTTGGCACCGCGGCGCTGCGTGTCGCGCCCGATGACGTGGTGGGGTGGGCCGCGGCCCTGGGGCGCGTGCTGAGTGACGCGCACCTGCAGGCCGAATTGCGCGCCCACGGATTGGAGCGTGCGGCTCGCTTTTCCTATCGCAGGGTGGCCGAAGAGACGCTACGGGTGTTGGAGCGAGCCGCATCGGCCAATCGCCGGCTGCGTTGAGTCGATTGGCGTCAGCAGTCACGCATATCGGATGGCGAAGGTGTGGTCGGGGTGTGGGGAAACGGCGTTCCCCCACACCCCGGCAGATCGAGTTGAGCGGGCGTTGCCGGCGTGTGCCTGCCCCGCAGGATGAGACAGCAGAGGGTGGGGCAACCGGGGTTGCCCCACCCTGCTTAGCCTGCCCTGGCCTCGGCGGGTTGCGCCGCGGGCTCAATACCCTTGAGGGCGGCGACGATCAGATCGCGGTTGAGGCGGGCGATCGTATCCATGCTGATCTCCTTCGGACAAACGGCGGAGCATTCACCAATGTTGGTGCAATTGCCGAAGCCCTCGAGATCCTGCTGCATCACCATGTTGACCGCCCGCTGGTAGCGCTCCACCTGGCCCTGGGGCAGGAAGCTCAGGTGGGCAGCCTTGGCAGCCACAAAGAGCATCGCCGAACCATTCGGGCACGCCGCGACGCAGGCCCCGCAGCCAATGCAGGCGGCGGCGTCCATAGACTTATCGGCGTCGGGCTTGGGCACAGGGATGGTGTTGGCATCCGGCGCGGAACCGGTGGACACGCTGATGTAACCTCCCGCCTGGATGATCCGGTCGAAGCTCGAACGGTCCACCACCAGGTCCTTGATAATCGGGAAGGGCAGGGCGCGCCAGGGCTCGATGGTGATCGTGTCACCATCGTTGAAGCTACGCATGTGCAACTGGCAGGTGGTGATAGCCTGCTTGGGGCCATGGGCGACGCCGTTGATCATCAGCGAACACATGCCACAGATGCCCTCGCGGCAGTCGTGGTCGAAGGCGATCGGCTCTTCGCCCTTCGTGATCAGATCCTGATTGACCACATCAAGCATCTCCAGGAAGGACATATCCGGGCTGATGTGCTCGGCCTGGTAAGTCTTGAACTCGCCTGGCGTCTTGCCATTCTTCTGGCGCCAGACCTTGAGGGTGAGCTTCATAATCGCTATCGCTCCTGGTTGCAGATTGCAGCTTGCAGCGCCCAACCCGGATCATCACCGGCAGCCCGCACTCTGCAATCTGCAATCGGCACTTGAACATCACTTATAGCTGCGCTGCGACGGCTTGACGTACTCGAAAACCAGAGGTTCCTTGTGCAATTCGGGTTTGGCCAGGTTACCGGTGTATTCCCACGCGGCGACATAGGAGAAATTCTCGTCATCGCGCCTGGCCTCGCCGTCCTCAGTCTGGCTCTCTTCGCGGAAATGGCCGCCGCAGGACTCGGTGCGGTGCAGGGCATCAATGCACATCAACTCGGCCAGTTCGAAGAAGTCGGCCACACGTCCGGCCTTCTCCAGTTCCTGGTTCAATTCACCGCCATCGCCCGGCACCTTCACGTTCTGCCAGAACTCCTCGCGCAACTCGGGAATGCGCCGGAGGGCCTTGCGCAGGCCAGCATCATTGCGGGACATACCGCACTCGTCCCACATCAAGCGGCCCAGCTCGCGGTGGAAGGAGTCGACGGTACGCTTGCCATTGATGCTGAGCAGCCGCTTGACCCGGTCGCTCACCTCGGCCTCAGTCTCGGCGAACGCGGGGTGGTCGGTGCTCAACCCACCCGGCTTCACGCCGGCCAGGAAGTTGGCGACGGTATAAGGCAGCACAAAATAGCCATCGGCGAGGCCCTGCATGAGCGCCGATGCGCCCAGGCGGTTCGCGCCGTGGTCGGAGAAGTTCGCCTCGCCGGCCACGAACAGACCGGGGACGGTGCTCATGAGGTTATAATCCACCCACAGACCGCCCATGGTGTAATGCACGGCGGGGTAGATGCGCATCGGCACCTCGTAGGGGTTCTCACCGGTGATCTGCTGGTACATATCGAAGAGGTTGCCGTAGCGTTCGGCGATCTTCTGCTTACCCAGCCGCTTGATCGCGTCGGCGAAGTCGAGGTACACCCCCTGGCCGCCCGGTCCCACGCCGCGGCCCTCGTCGCACACCTGCTTGGCGTTGCGCGAGGCCACATCGCGGGGCACCAGGTTCCCGAAGGCCGGGTAGCGCTCCTCCAGGTAATAATCGCGCTCGCTCTCGGGGATATCCTGGGGCCGGCGGGTATCGCCCTTCTTCTTAGGCACCCAGATGCGCCCGTCGTTGCGCAGCGACTCGCTCATCAGCGTGAGCTTGCTCTGGTGGTCGCCGGTGACGGGGATGCAGGTGGGGTGGATCTGGGTAAAGCAGGGGTTGCCGAAGAACGCGCCCCGGCGATGGGCGCGCCAGATGGCGGTGGCATTGCAGCCCTTGGCATTGGTGCTGAGATAGAAGACATTGCCGTAGCCGCCGGTAGCCAGCACCACCGCGTCGCCCACGTGGCGCTCGATCTTGCCGGTGACCATGTCGCGGGTAATGATCCCGCGGGCGCGACCGTCAACCACCACCAGGTCGAGCATCTCGGTGCGGGGGAACATCTTGACCGTTCCGGCGGCGATCTGCCGTGAAAGGGCCTGGTAGGCGCCGAGCAGGAGCTGCTGGCCGGTCTGCCCGCGGGCATAGAAGGTGCGGCTCACCTGGGCGCCGCCGAAGGAGCGGTTGTCGAGGTAGCCGCCGTACTCGCGGGCAAAGGGCACGCCCTGGGCCACGCACTGGTCAATAATGTTCACCGACACCTGGGCCAGGCGGTAGACGTTGCTCTCCCGGGCGCGAAAGTCGCCGCCCTTCACCGTATCGTAGAAGAGGCGGAAAATGCTATCGCCGTCGTTGCGGTAGTTCTTGGCAGCGTTAATGCCGCCCTGGGCCGCGATGGAGTGGGCGCGGCGCGGGCTATCCTGGTAGCAGAAGCACTTGACATTGTAGCCCTGCTCGCCGAAGGTCGCGGCGGCCGCGCTGCCAGCCAGGCCCGACCCCACCACGATGATCGTGTAGCGGCGACGGTTGGCCGGGTTGACCAGCTTCATCTCGAAGCGATGCTTATCCCAGCGCTGCTCGATCGGGCCGCCGGGGGCCTTCGACTCCAGACTCTTGACAAACTCGACCGAACGGACGCCGGTGCGAGTAGTCGTCTCATTCTTGATCTCGCTCATCGCTCAACTGCTCCTCACCAGATCTGTTACGCTGCCGGGCCGACGATCCCCGCCATCACCGCGATCGGGAACGAAATGTTGCCGATCACCACTGCCAGTGCAATGAGAACCGCCAGACCGCGCAGCAGGCGCGTGTAAATGGCGCTGTTGAGGCCGAGGGTCTGGAACATGCTCCATACCCCGTGGTACAGGTGGAACCCCAGGAAGACCATAGTAAAGAGGTAAAAGGCCGAGATCAGCGGATTCTGAAAACCAATGACGACGTTACTGTAAACCTCGTACTCGCCGCCGTGCGGGTGCTTGAACTCACCAGGCCCGTACCCCACGACTCCGAAGGTCAGGTGCAGCAGGTGATAGATAATGAACAGAAAAATGACGATCCCGCCAAAGCGCATAGTGTAAGCGGCATAGCCCGTCTGCCGTTTCTTTTCGCCGTAGCGTCTCATGCCACTCACACCGTTGGCGAAGGTGTTCTTCTGGCTCTGCATCGTCAGCATCGTGGCCGACCAGATGTGCAGCACCACCGAGACCAGCAGGATGACGCGGGCCAGCCAGAGCAGGTGCTCGTGTCCGAAAACGGGATAGCCAAGCTCGCGCAGCCCCGCGGCGTAAGCATTGAACACCTCTGGCCCCTGGTACATCTTCAGGTTGCCGTACATGTGAAAGACCACGAAACCGACAAGGATGAACCCCGTGACCGCCATGATCACCTTTTTGCCGACCGACGTCCGGTAAAGCGTGAGGACCCCTGTCATCGTCGCTTCCTTCCCTTGCAATCCTCGCACGACTGGAACAGAACTATCCATACACCGCCGCAGCGGGTCGCGAACGGCTTTTCACCCTCTCACGCCGGGGGCTGGGTTCGAGGCGCTTGCGTTAGACGCTGTTTGCTTGCATAGGGAATTATATCCTAACGCGATCCGCTTGTCTAACCTGTGCAAAATCTGCGCGAAATTGTGACACAAGGCACAGGGCTTACTGACGCCGCAAAGCCCCTCCAGAACTGCGCGATCTTGAAGCAATGCCAAACTTGTCTTTTCATGCACGAGAAATGGTGGGTTGCAGTCCCGTCTGAGGCCCGGAGAGACGTGACGATCACGAAGTCGGACGAGGGGGTGAAGATGGGGGCAGAGGGGCGGCGAGCGCCAGCTCGCTTGTCACTCCCGGCGGAGAGGGTCTGGAGCGTTCTGCCTGGCATTGTGCGGCGCAGCCGCATGGACGGGTGCGGTGAAACGATGGGGAAACAGGGTTTCCCCAGGCCCCTTCCTGCGGGTCAGGGTTGCTGCTCGAAGAGCAGAAAGGCCATGTTTCCCTGCGGGTGAGGGTAGCGCTGCACAAGCCGGAGACGGGGAAAACGTTCGCGAAGGGCAAAGACATCAACTTCCTGCTGGTCAACCACCAGCAGCGTTGGTTCTACCCGGGCAAGGTTTGCCAGGCGCTCAGGCGCGTCCGGGTGGGTCAGATCCTCCTCCACCAGGCGTATGGCGGGAATATCTCGTAGATAGAGCACAGTGGCGAGGTGGACCAGTCGCGGCTGGTTGTGGTTCACCACGGTCAGGCGGCCGTTGGCCATCGCTGCGACGCGCAGGTCTGCCAGCAAGACCTCCAGGTTATGACCCGCGGTCCAGCTCTCCAGATACTGGCCCCGATCCTGACGGGCCAGCGGAGCCGTAAGCGGCGCAGTTGCGAACCATCCCATCCAGATCAGCCCCCACCCGCCTGCCGCCACCAGAGCCAGCAGCGCCGCGACCCGCGGCGCCCGCCCGAGGCTCCACAGACTGGTGGTTCCCAGCGCCGTCGCAAGGAGCAATGGTGGCCACGCGGGCAACAGGTAGCGCGAGTAGAGCGTGGTTCCGATCAGCACAAAGCTGGCAATCACCGCCAACCCCGCCAACAACAAAAAACCTGTCAGACGGGCTGCGCCGGGTGTGGAGCCTTCCGTGCCTGCACCCGGGGCTTCGATGGCGCTCGAGTCCGACAGGTTCCCTCGATCCATTTCAGATAGAGGGTCAAGACGGTCGTCCGGAGTCTGCCCAACGGGCGCACACCGGAGGGTTTCACTCTCTGAGGGCGGGGCGTGAGGAACCGGGGCTTCCCCTTGCGCCTGACTGTCATGACAGGCTTGCATCGCAGGGGGCGCGGGTGGCGCAGAGGCGACACATGCAGGCGTCGGGAGAAGTCGGGCTTCTCGCAACGCCCCACCGTCCACGCTGCCAGAGAAGCGGGCAGACAGACGCGGGCTTGCGGAAGAATTGAGCGGCTCAACCAGCGCCGTCCGCCGCCAGCGGCGCAGGATCAGGGCCAGTACGGGTGCAATCAGCAGCGGGCCGGGCAGGTAGCGCAGCAGCCAATCGCCAGCGGCGACGGTGTGCTGCTGCACGACTAAGATGCGCGATTCGTTCGTGCCGAGCTTGTGCCGCTCGGCGCTACCATAATGAAACGGCGCCAGGCAGGCCAGGCAGAGCAGCGCGACAATCAGGGCCGTGCGCAGCAGGCTCAGGCGTCGCCAGCGTTCGGACCAGGTTGCGGATAGGAGCAGGACCGCCAGCACCGGCAGCGTGAACAGGAACAGCCCTGATAGCTTGACCAGACTTGCCGCTGCCAGCAGCCCGCCTACTAGCAGCGCGTCGCGTCTGCTTACCGCCGGACGGGTAGCGAAGCCTATGCTGGCCCACAGTAGCAGCGCGCTCACCAGGGTCAGCATGCTGTCGGGCAGGCCCAGCACGTCGTGCAGACCAGCCAGAGGTGACAGAGCGTAGAGCAAGCCGGCCAGCACACCGGCCCCGGGCCAGCCCAGGGCGCGTCCCATTGCGGCCAGCGCCAGCACCGTCGCAAGGCCACAGACCACCGACAGCAGGCGAGCGGGGATCAGCGGATCGACCGGCAGCAGAGCCAGGGCCGCCAGCGCCAGCTCCTGGAGAAACTTGCCGTCCGGCAGCGTTGCGCCGGCAATCCCCGGTGCGCTGACCATCGCCGGAAAGAACTGTGCCCGCACCAGGTAGACCGCCTCATCGTTGAACAGCGGCAGCGCCAGCAGCGCAGGCAAGCGCAACCCGAGATACACCGCCACCAGCAACGCCATGGTTAACGCCAGGCGTGCTTTTGGGGCAAGGCCATTCTCCGGCGATAGGGTTCGGTTTGCTAAAGGTGTCACTGGTTTGTTCTTGAGGTGAAAATAGGGAAAACCCGGTTTCCCTGTGCTGCTGCTTATGGGTGCACCAGGCGACCCCAACCGCGGTTGGGGATCGGGGAAACCGGGTTTCCCCAATCCCCTGCCCGGGGGAGGGTTTGGGAGGGCTGGGCACTCTCCTGTCGCTCTCGAGGGGGCGCGGGGAAACCCGGTTTCCCCACCTGCGGTGAGCCTGTCGAACCGCACCCCTGCCCATCGGAGCGCCAGGCGACCCCGCCGGCGGTTGGAGATTGAGGAAACCGGGTTTTCCCTGCGCCCCTCCCTGTGTGGAGGGTGTGGGAGGGAAAAGCCCTCCTACAGATCCAGTCGCACCTTGGCTCCGAAGTTCTTCTTTTCCTTACTGGGAAAGTAGGTCAAACAGGCATCGTCGAGCAGATCGGCGGTGAGGGCCGGTTGCTCCATATTGTATTTTGCGATCGAAATCAACTGGTCGAGAATATCGCGGGGTTGACACATCCGAAAGGGGCGATTATCTGGCTTGTACCACTTGTTGACCAGGTAATCGATCGCCCGATCGTCGTAGCGCACACCGCGAACCTTGCACATAATTTTCCAGATCTCGCGCCACTGCTCCTCGGTCGGGTCGATGATCTCGAACTTGAACTTAATGCGCCGTAACAGGGCCTCATCACCGAGATCCTTCGGGTCCAGATTGGTTGAGAACATGATCAACTGGTCGAAGGGGATCTGGATTTTCTGCCCTGTGACGGTGTTCAGGTAGTCGAAGCGTTTCTCCAGGGGCACGATCCAGCGGTTGAGCAGGTCGAAGACGCGCACCTGTTGCCGCCCGAAGTCGTCAATCAAGAAGATGCCACAGTTGGCCTTCATCTGGAATGGCGCTTCGTAGATCTTTGAAGTGGCATTGTAGATGAGGTTCAACTGCTCCAGGGTCAACTCGCCGCCGACGATCACCACCGGGCGGCTGATGCGCACCCAGCGCTGGTCGAACTCCTGCTGATCGTCCCAGGGGCGCTTCGGCGGCTCGTGCACGATGGCGTCGTACATTTTGATGATCGCGCCATCGGCGTAAATGGTGTGCGGGATAAAGATGTCATCACCCATCAGGTGGGTGATGCGTTCGGCGATGGTGGTCTTGCCATTGCCAGGATAGCCGAAGAGCATGACCGATGACCCCGAGTTGACCGCCGGGCCGACCGAGTTCAGGATCGACTCGTCTATGACCAGGCCCTGGAAGGCGTCACGGATGTTTTTGCGCGTTACTTTGACATTCTTGACCGTCTGGGCTTTGACCGAGGCGATCCAGTCGTTAATTGGCACAGGGGCCGGCCCGGTGTACTGGGTCTTCTCCAGGGCCGCCTGGGCCGCTTCCTGCCCGCGGGGGGTGAGCACGTACTCGTAGTTGATGTCGCCAAAGCCCTTCTGGCCGATGATGTCAATCTGCTCAACCCGTCGCAGATCGGCGATCAGTTCCTCGACGATCCGGTAATAGAGACAGAGCGCATCGGCCAGCTCGCGGCCGGTCATACGCCCGCGATTGTAGAGCACGCGCAGGAGGTGCTCGGTTAGAAAGGTGCGGTTCAAGCCGGTCTCCGCCAGGGTCTGGGGCGGGGCGGGCAGGAAGCTATTGTTCAGTTGAGGTCGCGCTTCGTCATCGGACGGCGGCGGGTCGCCGATGGCGCGCAGGCTGGCGATGTTCTCGCCCCGCGCGCGGGCTTCGGCGATCAGGTGCTCCAGATCCTGCACGTGCATCTGGAGGTGGAGGATAGCATCGCTGTCACCCCTGGTCTGAGCTTCCTTGAGACTGGCATAGACCGCGCGCGCAACGGTGTATTTGACGCCGTCAATATACAGATGGTGCAGGTATTCGTTGTCACGAACGTAGCAATCGCGCGGGTGGCCCTTGCGGCGGAGCATTTCGTCATAGGATTGTTGATCGAGCAGGTAGCGCGTAGGCCTCCACTAACGTAAACATCGGGGAAACCGGGTTTACCCACACTCCTCGCTGATGTGCGGCGCAGCCGCATGGGCGTCTGACGTAGGCATAGGGGAAAAAGGGTTTCCCCACGCGCATCCGGGCGCGTGGTTTTTTGGGAGGGCGCAACCATCCCAAAAACTGCCCCCTGCCAGACAAGTATATCGATCAGGCGTATGAGCGCCTATAGTGCGCCGGTACCGAGACAGTCTGATACTCCCGGCTTGCTCTTCAACCCGGCACATTTGAAAACAGGTTGTTTCCTGGGAGCGCTATGCCCTCCCAGACCCTCCCGGTTGGGAGCGGCTGGCACCTCCCCACCGGCAGGGGTGCGGTTCGACAGGCTCACCGCAGGTGGGGAAACCCGGTTTCCCCATGTCCCCACCGCGGTTGGGAGCGGCTGGCCCCCCCCCACCGGCAGGAGTATGGGGAAACCGGGTTTCCCCATGGCCCAACCGCGGTTGGGAGCGGCTGGCCCCCCCCACCGGCAGGAGTATGGAGAAACCGGGTTTCCCCATGGCCCAACCGCGGTTGGGAGCGGTTGGCACCTCCCCACCGGCAGGGGTGCGGTTCGACAGGCTCACCGCAGGTGGGGAAACCCGGTTTCCCCATATGTTCACATCAGCTCTGGCGTCGTAATGGTACTGTGCTACCCTGGGTCTGGGGGTGGTTCAGACGCGGCGTGCGCGGAGAGGTGCACCGATGGAGCAATTCTGGCTGTCGGACTGGCGTTCGTTAATGGGAGCCGTGTGGCACTGGCTGAGCGGGGGCGATCCGTACGGCGCATTCAGCATGCCCGACGGCACCGTCTATGAGGCCGGCTGGTACGCTTACCCACCGGCGACGCTGGTACTGGTCGCGCCCCTGGCGCTGCTGCCGTGGCAGGTCAGCGGGGTGCTGGTGCAACTCCTCTCGATCTTCGGCTTTGAGCGCTGGGCCAGCCGGATGAGCGGGCGGGTAGCCCTGCCCTGGCTCCTGCTGTGGTTGCCGTTGATGCAGGGGCTGGTGATCGGACAAACCACGCTGCTGGCCCTGGTGGGCCTGATGCTCGCTGAGCAGGCGCTGCGCGCTGGCCACGACCGTCGCGCGGCATTACTGCTGGCCCTGTGCCTGCTCAAACCCCAGGCAACCATCCTGGGGGCCGGATGGCTGCTGCTGCTGGCCCTGCGCGAGCGTCGCTGGCAGTTGCTCGGCGCCTTTGCCGGCCTGTGCGCGCTGCTCTGGGGGGGCGTGGCGCTCATCGCCGGCCCGCAGATCTATGTGCAGTGGTACCACGGCCTCAATGCCTATCGCGTTGCCCTGCCTGACCGGCCACTGCTCGCGTTGCCCTTTGGCCCTGGTTTGGGCTTGCTGGCCGTGGCCCTGTGGTGGCGCCACGGGCGCCACGATCACTTCGGCGCCCTGGTGCTGCTGAATACGCTGCTCTACCCGCTCTCGGTGATCTACATCGCCGTTGGGATTGCCTTCGTGGTTATCCGCTGGCGCCCTACCTGGCCCTGGTACCCGCTGGGACTGAGCTGGCTCATCCCCGCGGTGTTTATCCTCAGCGAGCGCACGCCGAATACGATTGCCGGGCTAACCCAGGCCATCATCGCCACCGGTCTCCTCGCCGGGCTGCTGCCGCGCCTGCCGTTCCCTTCGATCCGCAGGTACGCCCCGCCGTGCTACAATACAGCCGATGAGCGACCAGCGCCTGCCGGCGGCCCAGACCGCCCACGAGCTTGATTTTATTAGCCATAGCCCCGCGCAGACCGAGCGCATCGGCCAGCGGCTCGGCGAGCAGTTGCGCGCGGGCGATCTGGTGCTGCTGGTGGGCACGTTCGGCGTGGGGAAGACCCAGTTCGTGCGCGGGGTCGCGCGGGGTCTTGATTCGCCCGATCTGGTAACCAGCCCCAGTTTTGTGCTGGTGAATGAGTACCGAGCCGGCCCGCGTCATCGGCGCATCCCGATTTACCACGTCGATCTCTACCGCATCGCCGAGGAGCGCGAGCTGGCCACCATCGGCCTCGATGAACTCTGGTCCGGCGAGGGCGTCTGTCTGGTTGAGTGGCCCGAACGGGCCCTTACGCATATCCCTGCCGACCACCTGGCGATCTATATGCAGCACCTCAGTGAAACCAAGCGTCGGCTCCGCTTTGTGCCCCACGGGCGGCGCTACGTTGAACTGGTCACGGCGTTCAAAGAAACGGCGTTCCATAGCTGATGAAAGAACCCGGGGAAAAGTTAAAACGCCCGCTGTTGAACGGTGCCTGAGCTGTAGCATAGACAGATTGGACATGTTGCTGGCGATTGACACGGCGACCAGTCTCACGGGGATCGCGCTGTACGATGGGCGTGGCCCGCTGGCCGAGTGTGTCTGGGAATCGGGGCGCAACCACACTGCCCAACTGTTGCCGCAACTCGACCGGCTGCTCGGCTATGCCGGGGTGGAGCGCGGGGCCTTGCGGGCGGTAGGGGTGGCCCTGGGGCCGGGTAGTTGGAGCGGGCTGCGGGTCGGGATGAGCGTGGCCAAAGGCCTGGCCCTGGCGGGCGGGCTGGCGCTGCTGGGGATCAGCACCCTGGAGGCCCTGGCCTACCAGCACGCGCAGGCCGGGGTGCCGATCTACCCGTTGATTCGTCTGGGGCGCGAGCGCTTTGCCACGGCGATGTTCCAGTTCGAGGACGACCTGGCGCGCCAGGGGCCAGATCGCAACCTGACGCTGGCCGAACTCTGCGCCGAAGTGGAGGACCGGGGCCTCTTCTGTGGCGACCTCGATGAGGGCGCAATCGCTCAGATCCAGCGCGCGCTTGGCCCGCGGGCGCGCTTTCCGCGCCCGGCGGCAAACCTGCGCCGTCCAGCCTTTCTGGCCGAACTGGCCTGGCGGCGCCTGACCGGCGGCGAGCGGGATGACCTGGTGACCCTGGAGCCGATCTACCTCGGCGAGCCGGTGAAGCCGCGTTCGGAATAATACTATCGTCTGGACCATCCGAGATGAACATGTGGGGCAACCGGGGTTCCCCATGCCTCTGCCTGCTGAGGCGCCCGGCGCCCCCACCAGCGGTTGGGGGATGGGGAAACCTGGTTTCCCCATCCCTCTCTCTGTGGAGAGGGGGCGGACGCAGCTCGACCAGAAGAATCTGCTTTTACGCGAGGAGCGGTCTATGTCGGCGCTGAGCCGCTTTGAGCAGTTCATGGAGCAACTGGTGGAGGGGTCGGTGGCGCGGCTCTTCCGCAGCCCGGTGCAGCCGGTAGAGATCGCCCGGCGCCTGGAGCGGGCCATGGAGAGCCAGCAATCCATCAGTGTCCGGCGGGTGATTGTGCCGAGCTTCTACCGCGCCTACCTCAACCCGCAAGATTTCGCCGCCTTCGAGCCGGTGCGGGGCCAACTGGAACAGGAAATGGCCACCTACCTGAGCGAACTGGCCCAGGAGCGCGGCTTTGCCATGCTTGAACACCCTCGTGTCGTTCTGGCCGAAGACGCCGCGGTGCCAAAACGCTCCATCCAGGTTGTCGCGGAGATGACCAGCAGCCAGGGCGCAGAGACCACCCAGGTCATTCCGCCAGCCACGGCGGCGCCGCCCGCGCGCAAGAGCCACGCCCTGCTGCTACTGCAAACGCCCGAAGGCCCGCGCTCGATCCCTCTGGAGAGCACAGCCATCGCTATCGGGCGCGGCCTCGGCAACGATATTATTCTCGAAGACAGCCGCGTCTCACGCCACCATGCCCAACTGCGCTACCGGCAACGGCGCTTCTGGATCACCGATCTGGGCAGCACGAACGGCACCTTTGTCAACGGCGCGCGGGTCAGCGAAACGGCCCTGCGAGACGGCGACACCATTTCCCTCGGCGGCCTGGAAATGACCTTTCGCGATAGCTGAGGTGAACATACGGGGAAACCGGGTTTCCCTGTCCCCCTGCCTGTGGGGGGCGCCAGCCGCTCCCACCAGCGGTTGGGACATGGGGCAACCGGGTTTCCCCACACCCCTCCCTGGCGGGAGGGTTTGGGAGGGCGAAGCCCTCCCAGGAACATCTCGTTGTATTGTGTGGTTACGCGGTGACGCCGCGTGCGTGTCTGCGGTAGCTTCTCTGTGGAAGCGTGTAGATGTTTGACATTGCCAACCTCTCGATCGGCGTTTTGCTCCTCCTGCTGCGTGTAGCGGTGGTGTTCCTGCTCTACTTCTTCCTCTGGCAGGTGTTGCGCGTGGTGGCCCGCGACCTCCGCGGAGCTGCCCCGGCGCCCGCTCCGGCGAGCCAGTACGGGCAACTGGTGGTGGTCTCCGCCGGGCAGACGGGCATCCCCGTGGGCAAGAGCTTTCCTCTGGCGCCCGTCACCGTGATCGGTCGCAGCACCGAGGCCGAGGTCTCGCTCAACGATACCTTCCTTTCGGCCGAGCACGCCCGGCTGCAATGGCGCAACGGCGTGTGGCACCTCGAGGATCTCAAGAGCACCAACGGCACCTACCTGAACGGTTTCGAGGTCCGCTCCAGCACTGAGGTACACGACGGCGACGTGATCCGGGTTGGGCGCGTGGAGTTGAAGCTGCTTACCGCGTAGGTCTGAAGATATGAGGAAACCGGGTTTCCCCACCTGCGGTGAGCCTGTCGAACCGCACCCCTGCCTGTGGGGGCGCCAGCCGCACCCAACAGCGGTTGGGACATGGGGAAACCGGACTCCCATTCCCCTCCTTGAGGGAAGGGCGTGGGAGGGCGCAGCCTGTCTGGGCGAGCAGATCGTCACCACACTCAGGATATTCCACATAGATAAGAATGTAATTCCCTTGTGATATAGATCGCAAGAGGGCTTTCGCCTCTTTCTGATGCGGGTTTTTGCAAAGGGGACGTTTGCGCGTAAGTTCAAAACTATGCTATACTTGCCGCGTTCCACGCGAAGACCGCGCCAGAGAGGTAGAGACGGCCATGCTTGCGAACTATGCTTTCATTGCCATTTTCTTCGTCGCTGCGGTGACGTTCCCTCTGGCGCCCCTGGTGCTTGCCTTCTTCCTGCGCCCCAAGCGTCCGACGCCGATCAAGCAGTCAACCTACGAATGTGGTCTGGAGGCCATCGGCGATCTGCGCGTGCAATTCAAGGTGCAGTACTACCTCTACGCTCTGGCCTTCGTCATCTTCGACATCGAGGTTGTCTTCCTCTACCCCTGGGCGGTCGCCTTTAATCAGCTCGGGCTCTACGGCTTCACGGCTGCGGCGGTGTTCCTGATTATTCTGACCGCCGGGCTGATCTATGAATGGCGCAAAGGCGCCCTAGAATGGGTGTAGGATCGGAGGAGGACGTGTAGCCGAAACAACGGGCGCCGCGCTGCGCGGCCGTCCTGATGCGCGATGTGCAGCCCTCCGGTCCGGTACGAGCTATGAGCGAGCATGAGATTCAGCTTGATCTGGAGCGGCAGGGCATTTTTCTCTCCACGCTCAATCGCTTTTACAACTGGGGCCGACGCTCATCGATCTGGCCAATGGCCTTCGGGCTGGCCTGTTGCGCCATCGAGATGATGGCCTTCGGCCTCAGCCGCTACGATGTAGCCCGCTTCGGGGCCGAGCTGTTCCGCGCTTCGCCGCGGCAGGCCGATCTGATGATCGTTGCCGGCACGGTCACCAAGAAGATGGCGCCTCAGGTGGTGCGGCTCTATAACCAGATGGCCGAGCCGCGCTACGTGATATCCATGGGCGCCTGCGCCACCTCGGGCGGTCCCTTTCGTGACGGCTACAACGTGCTGCGCGGGATTGACCTGCTCATCCCGGTGGATGTGTATGTTCCCGGTTGCCCGCCCCGCCCCGAAGCCTTGCTACACGCGCTGATAACGCTCCAGGAGCAGATCGACCGACAGAAACTCGGGCGTGTGCGCTGGTATGGCGAGGGCGAGAAGCCGCAGACCAGCGATTTTCCCGTACCCACCTTCGGCGCGCAGGGCCTTGAGGTGGACGGGAAGTTGATTGACCCGGTGGGCGGGCTGCCGCTTGTTAGCCCGTACACCTCACCGGAGCAGGGAGAACAGCGCAGCGGGCAGATCGAACATCCCGAGATCGTGCGTACCTTCCCGATCATGGACGCGACGGTGGAACTGGAGAACATTCTCAAGGCGCGGGGCATAGCCCCGGAGATCGCTGTGGACGATCTGAAGCGGAATGAGGTTGGCGATGCCCAGGCTTAGCCCCGAAGAATTGCGCGAGCGTATGGCTCGGGATCTGCCCGGCGCAGTGCTGGAGGCCACGCCGTTGCGCGTCGCGCCGCCACCGGCTCATGGCCCGCAACCGGCGCCCTTCGTCACCAGCGATACGGTGGTGGCGGCCGGGCAGATCGTCGAGGCGGCGCTCTACCTCCGCGATACCCTCGGCTACGCCTTTCTCTCGGATATCGCTGTGGTTGATTATCTGGCCGATGGGATCTTTGAACTGGTCTACCGCTTCTACACGATTGAGGGCGGCGATGGCCTGGTGTTGAAGGTGCGCGTTCCGCGTGAAACGCCCGAGGTGCCCTCGCTGACTCCGTACTGGCCGGGGGCTAACCTGCACGAGCGTGAGGCCTTCGATCTTTTCGGCATCGTCTTTACCGACCATCCCTACCTCCGGCGGATCTATATGTGGGATGAGTTTGAGGGCTGGCCAATGCGCAAAGATTTCCCCAAACAGGGCGATAAGTATATCGGCGCGGAGGAGTGAGCGGGAACGCGACCCTCCCTCCCTGGTGGGAGGGTTCGGGCGGGCTGTGCCCTCCCAGGAACGATGACCTGGCGTTGCGCGGCGCAGCCGCGTGGACGGGCTGGTATGAATACGGGGAAACTCGCTTTCCCCATGCCCCTGCCCGCCGGGGTCGGCACGCCCTCTGCGCCGGGAGGGCTGGAGGGTCAGACCTCCCAGGAAAAACCTGTTCGCATTAGTGTGCGGCGCAGCCGCGTGGACGGCTGTAGTACAAAAGACCCCGCTATGTTCAAGACCGAAGAACTCCAGATCAACATTGGCCCGCAGCACCCGTCCACCCACGGGGTGTTCCGCATGCTGGTGACGGTTGACGGGGAGACGATCATCGATCTCAAGCCGGTGTTTGGCTACCTCCACCGCAACCACGAGCAAATCGCCGAGCAGAACACCTATCTCCAGAATATGCCTTACACCGATCGGCTCGACTATTTCAACTCGATGGCCAATAATCAGGCCTATGCAATGGCGGTGGAAAAACTGGCCGGCATCGAGGTGCCCGAGCGAGCCGAGTATATTCGCGTGCTGATGGTCGAGTTGACGCGCATCCTGAACCACGCCGGGGCGCTGGGCTTCCTCATCAACGATATGGGCATGTGGCAGACCCAACTGGCCTTCGGGATGCGCGAACGCGAGAAGATCCTGGATCTCTTCGAGATGGCCTCCGGCGCGCGTATGATGTGCAATTACTTCCGCTTTGGCGGCGTGGTGCGCGACCTGCCGCCAGAGTTTATGCCTAAATTGAAAGAACTGCTGGTGGCCATGCCCGCGTTTGTGGATGAGCTTGAACGGCTCCTGCGCGAGAACGAGATTCTGATGCAGCGGGCGGAAGGTATCGGCATTCTCCCCAAAGAACTGGCCCTGGCCTATAGTGTCACCGGTCCGGTGCTGCGGGGGTCGGGGGTACCCTACGATATTCGGAAGGCCGAACCTTACAGTGTCTACGACCGCTTCGATTTTGATGTGCCCGTCGGCTCGGTCGGCGATGTCTACGATCGCTTCCTGGTGCGGATCGAGGAGATGCGGCAGAGCAAGCGCATTATTGAACAGATTGTCGAGCAGTTGCCTGATGCCAGAGGCGGGCACATTAACCCCAGGGCACGCCAGAACGTGCGCCCCCCCGTCGGCGATGCCTATGCGCGGATCGAGTCGCCCAAAGGGGAACTGGGCTTCTACCTGGTGAGTGATGGCAGCCCCAGGCCGTACCGCTATAAGGTGCGCGCGCCCTCCTTTATCAACCTGACGCCCCTTGGCGATATGTGCCGGGGCTACAAGGTGGCCGATGTGGTGGTGATCCTGGGTAGTATTGATATTGTGATGGGCGAGGTGGATCGCTAGCGCAGTCGCAGATTTGCGATTGCGGATCGGGCCTGGCGTATCTGAACGCGGTGGACGTTGCGCCGATGCCCGAACAGGTCGCCTGGAAGCGCGCTGAGGGGCCTGACGAACAGAGGGGCAACCGGAGTTCCCACACTTCTCCCGGCGCAGGGTCCGGGAGGGTGCAGCTCTCCCGGAAAGACGTAAGGCCGCCCGGAACCGCACCAGCGGTGATTGAGGATATAGAGTGCTATGACGGTCAAGATCGAACGCGGTCAGATAGTGACGGTCGAGCGAGGGAAGCGAACGGCGCGCCGGCTCCCCGGCATGGGCCTGCTCGATGGCATGGCGGTTGTGTGGAAGCACTGGGCGGGATCGTTTCGTAAGAACCAGGGCTTTAACGATATCCACGGGGTCTTTACCTACGAGTATCCCGAGGAGCGCCCGAAGTTGCCCGAAGCCTATCGCAACATGCCCATCCTTCTCTACGACGATGAGACCAGTCACGAACTCTGTACTTCGTGCTTTCAGTGCGAACGGATCTGCCCGCCCCAGGTCATTCATATGACCCAGGCCAAAGACCCGGCGACCGGGAAGCCGGTGCCCGCCGTGGCCGAGTTCGTGATCGAGTACGATGCCTGTATGAGTTGCGGATTCTGCGCGGAGGTTTGCCCCTTCGACGCGATCAAGATGGACCACGAATTTGAGCTGTCAACGGCGGACCATCAGAAGTTGACGGTGTTCAAGGAGCAGTTGAACCGCCCGATCTCGTACTACGAGCGGATTGCGCCGACAATGTGGGCCGAGGTGCGCGATGGGGCGATGAAGAAGTTGCAGGGCAACATCAAGCGCCGTCCGGATGTGATCGGGATGGCTCCGAACCTGGCCGAGAAGATCGCTGCGCGCCGGCGCGAGCTGGAGGCCGCGGCTGCCGCGGCCACGGCGCCCGCGGCGCCCGCCGCCGCCCCTGCCGAAGGGCGCAAGCTGACTCCCGAGGAGAAGGCGGCCAAACTGGCGGCAATCAAGGCTGCCAATGCGGCGAAAAAGGCCGGCGATACGGTCGAGCCGCCGGTCGCTCCTGCCGGGGCGGCGCCTGCCGATGAGAAGGCCGCGCGCCTGGCGGCGATTCGGGCGAAGAATGCCGCCAGAAAGGGAGAGGCGCCGGACGCTCCTCCTGTTGTTGCTGGCGAGCCGGCGGGCGAAGCTCCGCCTGCCGATGAGAAGGCCGCGCGCCTGGCGGCGATTCGGGCGAAGAATGCCGCCAGAAAGGCTGCCGAAGGGTCGGATGGCGCGCCGGTTGAGGCGAATGTGGCCGCGACCGAGCCTGCCGCCGCGCCGCCTGCCGCCGGGGCTGCCACGTCCGCGGCAGAGGCTGCCACTGCTCCTGCCGACGAGAAGGCCGCCCGTCTGGCGGCGATTCGGGCGAAGAACGCCGCCAGAAAGGCTGCCGGGGGCGGGAGCGATGCGGCGGCCCCGACGACCACGGGGAATGTTGACAGCGGGGGGCCGGGCGCCTCCGATGATGCGGCACTGAGTTAAGGAGTAATCTCACAACCGGGAGGGGTGGAGAGGGTAAGGTTTCCCCTGCTATAGCTTCGCTTGCGAGATCGGCCCCGGAGTTGCCCATGTACGACATCGTCAATGGCCTGATCAATACGACCTTTGGCTGGAACTGGCCCGGTTGGGTCATCGCGCTGATCAGTCACCTCCTCGTCACCACGCTCCTGTTCGCGATTGCGCCCTTCCAGATGCTCTTCCTCACCTACTACGAGCGGCGCGCTATCGCGCGTATGCAGGATCGCATCGGCCCGAACCGGGTTGGGCCTGCGGGGTTGCTCCAGCCCATCGCCGACGGGGTGAAGATGTTCACCAAGGAGGACATCGTTCCCGCCGCCGCTGACAGGTGGGTTCATTTTCTGGCGCCCTGTGTGGTGGTCGCGCCGACCATGCTGATGTTTGCCGTGCTGCCCTGGGGGCCGGGTATGGTGCCGGTAGATCTGAACGTAGGGTTGCTGTTCTTCTTTGCCATTTCGTCAATCAGCGCGGTGGGTCTGCTGATGGCCGGCCTGGCTTCGAGCAACAAGTTCGCGCTGCTCGGGGCCATGCGCGCCGTGGCCCAGATGGTCAGCTATGAGATCCCTGCCGTGCTGAGCCTGCTGGCGGTCGTGATGCTGACCGGCACGCTCTCGATTGTGCAACTGATCGAGGCCCAGGCGGGCCTGTTCATCAGCAGCGCCGATGTGCCCGGTGTGCCTGATCTGGGTCTGGGCTGGTTCATCTTCACGCCTGTGGGCCTCCTGGCCTTTATTGTCTTCTTCATTGCTGCCCTGGCCGAAGGCGAGCGCACGCCCTTCGATATTCCTGAAGCTGACTCGGAGATCGTCGCCGGGTACATGACCGAATACAGCGGTATGAAGTTCGGCCTGTTCTACCTGGCCCAGTACGTGCTGAACTTCCTCCTCTGCGCCATCGCGGCGGTGATCTTCTTCGGAGGATGGCAGGGGCCCGGCGTGGGCTGGCTCTATGACCGGGCCATCTCGCCGGCCAACCCCGACGGCAACTGGGTGTTTAACCTCCTGGCCGGCTTCCTCGGCGTGTTCTACCTGCTGGCCAAAACCTACGCCTTCTTCTTTGTTATGGTCTGGCTGCGTGGCGCCTTCCCCCGCTTGCGGGTGGACCAGTTGATGGACTTTGGCTGGAAGTTCCTCATCCCGCTCACGCTGGTGAACATCGTGAGCGCCGCGATCTGGGTGGCGCTTCTCCGCTGGGGTCCGGAGCAGGGCATCACCTTTACCCAGAACTGGACGCCCATCCTGCGCTGGGGCGTGGCCTTCGCGGTCACCCTGGCCGTGAACATTGTAGCCTATATTGCGCTCGCACGCATCTTCGCCGCCTCGCAGGCCGAGCAGGGCCGGATTGACCTTGATGAGTACCGCGATACGCTGACCGCCACGCTGCGGTAGGGGGGGTATGGCAACGGTCATCCAGATCATCTTCGGGCTGATCGCAGCCCTGATCGTTGGCGCGGCAGTGATGGTGGTGACGGTGCGGAACGTCATTCACGCAGCCCTGTGGCTGATCGCCTGCTTCTTCGGGGTTGGCGCGCTGTACCTGTTGCTGGAGGCGGAGTTTCTGGCCGTCGTGCAGGTGCTGGTCTACGTCGGCGCGATCTCTATTCTCATTCTGTTCGCGATTATGCTGACGCGCCAGGTTACCGGGGAGGGGGTGCGGCAACTGGTCGGCGGGTGGCGTCTCTGGCTTACCGCGGCGATCAGCGCGCTCCTCTTCGCCGTAGCAATCGTGCCGACCGTCATCTCGCACTCCTGGAACGTCCCTGCGCCGCCCGCTCCTCCAGGCACGCCCGAGCCCCTGGCCGGCGTGGCGGAACTGGGGCGCGCCTTCGTCTACGAGTTTCTGTTGCAGTTCCAGGTGGCGGGGGTGCTCCTCACCGTGGCGCTTATCGGCGCGATTGTGATCGCCTTTGAAGAACGCGCGCGCCGCCGCCGCGTGCTTACCCTTGCCGAAGAACACGAACTCCGCAAACGGCTGGCGCATCCCCCTCCTGTGGAAGCGCCTGCGGGCGAACCGGCGCCTGCGCCGCGGGCCACGCCGATCAGTGAAGGAGAGGTTCAGCAATGACTGCCGCGGTTCCGCTCGAGGCGGTGCTCGTCGTCGCCGGGGCGTTGTTCTGCATTGGCCTGTTTGGCGCGCTGTCACGACGTAACCTGGTCGGGGTGCTGATGGGCATCGAGTTGATGCTCAACGCCGTGAACATCAATCTGGTGGCCTTCTGGCGCTACCTGGAGCCGCGGTTCATTTCGGGGCAGACCTTCGCGATCTTTATCATCTGCGTCGCTGCCGCCGAGGCTGCCGTGGGGCTGGCGATGGTGATCGCCATCTACCGCAACTGGCTCACCGTGAATGCCGATGCGGTGGATTCGTTGAGGGGGTGAGCGCCGGAGATCCGCAGTTGAGGCGAAGGGTTGTCGGCCTCGACCACTTCCGCTGGAATGGTTCATGTCATTCCCACGGAAGGGGCTGGGGAAAGCCGGTTTCCCCAGCCCTCAACCGGCGTCGGGGGCGCCTGGCGCCCCAACAGGCAGGGGTGCGGTTCGACAGGCTCACCGCAGGTGGGGAAACCCGGTTTCCCCATATGTTCACATCAGGACTTGAAATATGCCTCTCTTTCTCCAACTGGCCTGGCTCATTCCGGCGCTGCCCCTGCTCGGCTGCGCGCTGATCACCTTTACGCCCCTGCGACACAGTAAGCCCGCCAGCGGCTGGACGGCCATCGCGCTCATGCTGCTGGCAACGGTACTGGCCGTGGGCCTGCTCGCTGCGACGGCGCAGGGCCTGGCGCTCCGCGAGGGGCAGGTGGTGAGCCTGGCGACCGGCCACGGCGCCGAGGAGGGGCACGGCGCCGAGGAGCACGGCAAGAGTGCCGGGCACGGGGCCTTCGCCTTCCCGGAGCCGAATCTGGTCCAGCGCATTACCTGGGCGCCTACCGGGACGAGCGTGTTTGCAATGGGGATCTACGTGGATGGCCCTGTGGCGGCCATGCTGGCGATGGTGACGATCACGTCAACCTGCATCCACCTCTTCTCGCTGGGCTACATGGCCGCCAATGCGCGTCAGAGCCGCTTCTTCAGCTTTATCTCGCTCTTCACGGCAGCGATGCTGCTGATGAGCATGGCCGATAATCTCCTGCTCTTCTTTATGGCCTGGGAGATCATGGGCCTTTGCTCGTACCTGCTGATCGGCTTTCTGTACGAGCGTCCCCAGGCGTACCGCGCCGCAATCAAGGCCTTTATCGTCACCCGTGTCGGCGATGTGCTCATGTTGCTGGGCCTGGTTTACCTCTACACCCAGGCCGGCAGCCTGACCCTCGGGGTCAATGAGGGGGAGATCTTCAACCCGGCGTTTCTGGAGCGGATCGGCGCCGAGACGGGCTTTTTCGGCTTGAGCCACGCCACCGGCATCGCCCTGCTGCTCTTCTGCGGTACCATCGGTAAGTCGGCCCAGTTCCCTCTGCACGTCTGGCTGCCCGACGCGATGGAAGGCCCGACGCCGGTGTCGGCGCTCATCCACGCGGCCACGATGGTGGCAGCGGGTGTGTTCCTGGTGGCCCGCACCTATCCGATCTTCCTGGCCGATGGCGGCGCGGCCCTGGGAGTGGTGACCTTCATCGGCGCCTTCACGGCCTTTTTTGCCGCAACCATCGCCGTGGCGCAGTTTGACATCAAGCGCATTCTCGCCTACTCCACCCTCTCGCAACTGGGCTTCATGGTGGCGGCCCTGGGCATCGGGGGCTGGGTCGCCGCGCTGTTCCACTTGCTGACCCACGCCTTCTTCAAGGCCCTGCTGTTCCTCGGCTCCGGCTCGGTGATCCATGCGATGGAGGCCACACCGGCGATCGAGCGCATCCACCACCACGATGAGTACGCCGCCCAACAGACCGCCCAGGACATTCGCAATATGGGCGGTCTGCGCGCCCACCTGCCCTGGACCTTCTGGACCTACACCGCAGGCTATCTGGCGCTGGCCGGCGTGGCGCCCTTCGCCGGCTTCTGGAGCAAGGACGAGATCCTGGCCGACGCCTTCAAGGGCGGGCACTGGATCGTCTTCAGCGTGCTGCTCGCCGCAGCCTTTCTTACGGCATTCTACATGACCCGCCAGTGGCGCCTGGTCTTCTTCGGGGCGTTTCGTGGCGAGCAGCCGGTGGTGTTCCAGAACCCCGAGGCGCCCCGCAGGGCCGCGCACCACGCCGGTGAGCACCACGACGACCAGAAGGAGCACTACGGCATCCACTGGCACGAAGACCCGACGATGACGGCGGCCCTGGTGGTGCTGGCCGCCTTCGCCGTGGCAGCGGGCCTGTTCAACCTGCCGTTCGCCGTGCCCGGCAGTCACTGGCTCAGTGACCTGTGGGGACAGGAGGCCCTGCCCTTCAGCCCCCTGGTAGCCGGCATTTCGCTCCTGGTGGCCCTTGGCGGTATCGCGGCGGGCTGGACGTTCTACAGCGGGGCCTTTGCCCGCGCCAGCGATGGCGACCCCCTGGCCCAACGCGCGCCAGCACTGTTTCAATTGCTTCACGAGAAGTATCGGGTGGACGAACTCTACCAGGCCAGTTTTGGCCGCCTGGTAGCCGTGCTGGCCCTGTTCTGGGCCTTCATTGACCAGATCCTCAACCGGATCATTGACGGCATCGGCCAGATTACCCTGTTTGTGGGGCGCTTCAACTTTATTGTGGACGACACCCTGTTCAACGACGGCCCCGATGCCCTGGCGGGCGGCACGGTGGCGACGGGCAAAAACACGCGCCGGGCACAGACCGGCAAGGCCCAGGATTATGTGGGCTATGTCTTTGCCGGGGTGGTGGCGCTGGCGGTGTTTTACCTCTACGTGCTCCGGCGCTGAGAGCGCCAGGTCAGATTGCAGATTTCGGCGCTCAGCCCGCCGCGACGGTGCTGGAAGGCGCTCTGGCGGATGTGGGGAACCGGGTTCCTCTCCCCAGCGGGGGGAGGCCGGGAGGGGAGAACGCTCCGAATCTCCCCGCAGGGGGTATGGGGAAACCCGGTTTCCCCATTTCCCAACCGGTGATGGGGGCGCGTGGCGCCCTCGCAGGGCGGGGCGTGGGGAAACCCGGTTTCCCCATTTCCCAACCGGTGATGGGGGCGCGTGG
>OGCI01000662.1_pt1 | contig 35642 bp, 30 predicted proteins | sample 1570021 | NCBI WGS metagenome assembly OGCI01 (sample SAMN06264664, study PRJEB24512) | hot springs metagenome | isolation source: Hot spring water | place: South Africa: Tshipise | collected 2015-06-21 | reverse complement strand
TAATTCCTAAAAAATAAAAGGAGAATGGAATAATGAAAAGAATCCGATGTATTACTCTTAAACCATTAAGAGCACAGCAAAGTACGAATTTCTGTACAAATATAGAAAGTGATTATCAGGCTTTCCTTTGTTTCCTGTTATCTGTGCTTACAAATTTTTTCCTGCCATTGGCAGAAATTAAGAAACCCCAGGAAACAACAGATAGTATCCGTAGTTAAATTAGAAGATTCGGTGAAAGTTTGTAAATTATTTATTATTTTGTATAATAAAAGCATAATTATAAAAATGATTTTATGAGACATATTAAAAGACAGACATATACAAAACCTGTTCAAGCAGTTACGGTTGATGTTCTTCTGACAATTCTTGTCCAGATACTATCAGCGGTTCGCACTTTACTCGAAACGAAAAATACGGAAAACACAGAAGAGACTACATAAATTGAAGGAATCAATGAGAAGCAATAATGAAAAACATATTAAGAAGATAACATTTCTGCTCTCTGCAAGTGATTTTCCTTTTACTGCGGTAAATATAATAAAATTTGTCGAGGATATTATAAAAATCTTTATACCTGTTTTTAGGAACAAGGACCCGGAAGGACCTCCACCGGGTAGTGGAACAACAACAACTTCAACCTCATCTACTTCTTCGAGTTAAAATAGATTGTTAATAAATGAATAGACACAAATTAAAATTGTAATATGGGAATAGGAATATGAAACACATTCAGAAAATGACATTAAGAAAAGCCGATGCCTTTACCAATTTTTTGAATGCAGTATGGCGGGCATGGCAGGACTTCCGTTACGAAAAGAAAAATGAAATTGGCTTTTAATTATTCCGCTTAATAAGCAGGGATTATTTCTACAGGCCCCATGCCATTGTGGTTCATGGTATTGCGGATTTTAATTGTAAAATGTAATCTATCTTTATGATTAAAAAAACTCATGCTATTATTCGTAGCGCAGACCGTTTTGACGCAAAAGCGTTGATGACTTTTTATTTTCATAAGCCTGTTTTTGCATCTTTACTGGATACGAAGCGGGAACCGCTTATGCCCAATCAGAGTGAATTGGAGGAACTTCTTCAACATAAAGATGCTCTTCAATCCTTTTATGCTGTTGAAAATAAACAGGGGGATGTCCGTGGCTTTGTTGTATTAAAGGGGATAAATCCTGAGGCCCTTTTCGGAGAGATGATGCTTTTGTTTGAAAATGAAATCTATGAAACGGAAGCAGTTCTAATTCATGAGGCCCTGGAATTTGTTGAGACACGGGCCTTTCAACAACTCCATCTTCGTAAATTAATGACGACCTGTCTGGATGAAGAAGAAGATCTCCGCAGGTTTTTGATAAGTAATTTTTATCAGTGTGAAGGGGTAATGCGAGAGGTGCTATTTACCTGCGGAAAATGGCATAATCTTGAAACATGGGCTAAATTCTGCATTATTACAGATACACCTGTTTAATCGAACAAAAGGTTTTCAGTTGTGAGCATAATTACAAAATCTTTTATCCGTAGGGCAGATCGAGATGACCTCGATATACTAATCCGCTGGATGGAAGATGAAGATTTTCAGTATTTTTTATATGGAGACCCGACGCGTTCTCCACGAACGATTCGGGAACAGATTGTAGGTTTCTTGAGCAAAAATGCAGGAAGTCCTATTCCCGCAAGTGTTTATTTTATTATTGATTCTCCGGAAGGTCCTTTAGGAATGGTTTCGCTACAGAACATTAGTTGGCGGAATCGTGCCTGCAATCTGGATGTATATATAGCACCACAACATCGGAACCATTTGACAACAGGCATTAATGTTTTTCGAGCGCTAGAATATGCCTTCGATGAACTTAATTTACATCGTATTACCGCAATTGTTTATGCTTTCAATAAGCCTTCGTGGAAACTTCTTGAATTCCTCGGTGCTCAACGGGAACTGACGCTAAAAGACCACATTACGCGAAATGGGGTCTGGTATGATGTGTATGTTTACGGACTGTTAAAGGAAGAATTTCATACCTGGCGAGAGAAGAACTCTGAACATACGAAAGAACTTACACTACACAAGATGGCAGAAAGCATAAGATCCCATCTGGAGAAGTCTTTGTGAGTATAAAAGTATCTTTTATTCTTGTCTTCTCCATCTATCTCTTCTTAGAGTTTTTTCAAAATTTAATTCAAACTCAAAAATTTGCACGACCTATTAAGGTCATACAGTCTTTTTTGCTGGCAGGTTCTGTGTTCTATCTGGTCATTCAACAAGTACTACCCAGGGGGCTCTTTTCTGTACAGGGTTGGATATTCGGTTTGCTATTAGGTCATATTTTATATACATTGGGATTCTTTATCACCGTAGGTTTCCACCCCATTATAAAAATACAATTATTGTCCCTTTTAAAGTTAATCCATTTTTCTTTCCTTTCACCGGTTATACTGGGAAGAACATTTACAGTTGCGCTCTCGGAAGAGATTATTTATCGTGCGGTAATACAATCTGTTTTGATTGAAACTCTTCGGAATGTTCCTCTTGCTATTTTGATTGTTGCTGTTGCCTTTACACTAGTGCATGAACATATTTTTCAAAATCATCGGCGACAGAATATAGAGTTTTTGCTATTCTCTGTTATTATAGGAATTTTTTATTACATTACAAATGATTTGGGATTCGTAACGATAATTCATTTCATTCGTAATATGGAAAGTATTTATCTTGAATTTCAAGAAAAAAATATAGAAATAAAGGATACGAATAAATGTCTGGATGAGTTAGAAAAAATGCTGTTTCAGACAGGTGGAGTTTTATGATGAATAACGATGATGGAAAACAGGATATTCAAAAATACACGGTTTACCTTGATGCTGTATCAAAAACCTTTCATACATCTCACTTTTTATATAAGGAAGAAGAGACGGGGAAAAGAAGTCTGATTAAAAAGAAAGAAGCCTGTGCAGCGGATAGAATCACATTTGGTATTATGCCGGGCGAGATTATGGGTTTGTTAGGTCCCAATGGTGCCGGCAAGACGACTACTGTCAAAATGATTTCAGGTCTGGTCAAGCCGGATAGTGGCACTGTTTATGTCAATGGTATGAATGTGGAAAAGAAGCGCAAACAGGTCCTTTCGCAAATTGGAGTTGTTCTTGAAGGAACTCGGACGAGTATCTGGCCCCTGACCCCTCTTGAGAACCTATATTATTACGGGAACTTGCGTAATATCCGGGGTAAAATTCTTAAAGAAAGAACCCAACAATTAATTGATTTTATCGGGTTGACTGATAAAAAAGATGTAGAAGTTCGTAAACTTTCGCGGGGACAGAAACAGAAGTTAGCAATCTGTATTGCTTTGATTGCTGACCCAAAGATTATTTTATTGGATGAACCAACAACAGGTCTGGATGTGCAAAGCAGCCGGTCGATTAAGGATAAAGTTTTAGAGTTAACACGGAAATATGGACGTTCTGTGTTGGTTACCACACATGATATGCATGTCGCCCAGGAACTTTGCGACCGTATCGGAATTATAAATAAAGGGAAACTTATTACCTGTCGACCGACTTCTGAACTATTGGAACTTTTTTCTAAACAGATATTTTCTCTTCGTTTGGACCGGAATCTGGCGGAGGGGGACCTTGATAGTCTTGCTCCACATATAACCCTTCTGGAAACCGTTTCTGCGGAAGACGGTTCAACGATTACTGTACAAGTGCCGGAATCGTATTTCGAGCGTTCTGAGGCTTTATATCTTTTATTTGAAACATTACGCAGAAAAAAATATCAACTGCGTTCTATACAACAAAAGCAGGTAAATCTTGAATATGTCTTTTTGCAACTGACAGGTGAAAAACCCATGTTGAATGGGATTCATTCAGAAGAACAGGAATAGTGTTATGCTTGGTTTTCTACTCATTATGAAAGCAGAAATTATACGAGGCTGGATTATTACCCGGCGGTATTGGTTCCGCACTTTGACAGGGCTTATCATTGGCTATGGTATGTTGATGATACTTATCGCGGGATTTTTTTATAGTCAGCCTGCTATTGAAAAAGGTATTAATCAATTGGATGACCCGACCCGTGCCACGAATTATATTTTAGGATTTATTATCGGGTTATTTGCATTTGGTGTTATTGGCATGTTTACTCAGGGAATACAGGGGATGGCCCAAACGGGTGTGTTGGAACAACTTTGCCTGAGTCCCTACGGTCTGGTAACAAATTTTCTGGCTCGTGCTGTTGTTGCTTCGGTTACAACCATTTTTTATTCTGCCCTTATGGTTTATTTTGTTGTGCTCAGTGTTGGAGGAAAACTTTATTTCGACCCTGTTCCAGTAATAGTCTTGTTGACATTATCTTTTATTAATTTGTTGGGATTTGGTTTTATGGTTGGCGGGTTGGTTCTTGTGTTCAAGCAGGTAGGACAACTTACGATTATTGTCCGGATGGCATTATTTGCTCTGGCTATCTTTGCTCGTGAGGAGTTTTTACAACAGGGGTGGCTTGTCTCTGCTTTTATGCATGTTTTACCGATTACCGATGCTTCTATCTGTTTAAAATATGTACTTGTAAGTGGACAACGGGTATCCTCCGGGGAGTTTATGTCTGTATTTTTTCATCCTTGCTTCTATTGGCTTTGTGCCAGTTGTATTATCTGGACATTGATTGGAATATCCCTATTTAAGATAATGGAAAATTATAGCCGATATAAAGGGACACTGGGAATCTATTAATGAGCAAGGTAAGACCTATCTATACTTTTGAGCGTGACGGAAGGTACTTTGCGGTGGATGTTTTTGATACCTTCTGTTTTGAATGCGATAAAATTACTTATGATACCCTGCAATACTATCCCGAAAATACACAGAGTAAAATCATTCATACTCTTTCTGAAATATATTCAGAGAAGGAATTGTTAGAAGTCTGGAATGAACTTGAATACCTGCGTTCTATTGGCTCTATATTGAAACATCGAAAAATAGAAACATGGGCTCATTCTATTACGCAGATCCCCTATCTTAATACGCTTTCGTTCTGGGTGGATAAAGAGAATTTATCCGGTATTCAAAAAAATATTTCTTTATCCTTACTGAAGGCTCTATCGTATGTGCAGGCAAATCAAAATTTCCAGATTAATATATGGCTTAATCAAAATGAAGAGGTCGGACAGGAAGATATGGATGTTTTTGAAGAATTTCTCAATAAGTATCTCCTTGTTCAAAATAAAAATTATTATGTAAATTTGTATCTGTCTGTTCCTGCATATATCCGAAGACCATTAAAAATCGGAACAAATGAAAGACTTTTCTTGGTTTTTCCGAACATACATTCTGAACTTTTAGAACAGATTAAGAGGATTAAAGAGACAGAATTTCAAATTCAATTAAACAACCAGAATGGATATATCCTCTTCTTTCCTGAACGGGTGCCTTTTAATTCCGTTATTGATAGGTTGTTCAATCAAGGGGTTAAAAAAATAATTTTTGATCCCTTTGCTCCTCTTGTCTTAAATCCCGATATTGATAGAAATTCTTTCTTTAATGAATTAACAACCCTGACAGTCGCATATACCCAACAATTGAAGAAAGGGAACCAATATATTTTAGAGCCTATTATGCAACTGTTTCGCAACATTCAACACGGGATCCCTATTAAGAGGCGAGACCCTGCCGGAGCACAAGAATGGTTTATATCCCCGGAAGGGAATGTCTATGGGGGATATTTATATTACATAAACGATATCTGTAAGATAGGAAATATATCGAGTGAAGGAATTCCCGGTGAAGATGCGGAAAGACTATACCGTTTAGGAATAAACACGACACCTGCATGTATTACCTGCTGGGCTCAGAACTTTTGTGGAGGTGGACATGGGGCCCTTCATTATCGACTTACAGGAAAAATAAATGAGCCATCTACCGATTGGTGTGATGCCCAGCGAAAATGGATAGAAGAAGTAATTCTCCGGTATCAAGAACTCAATAATGCAGGGATTGCTCTTTCGTCAGATATTCCCATGAATGTTGAAATCAAGAAACCGGGGCGGTTAACAATACTGAAACATATCTTGCGTAGTTTTTTTAAGGAATATATCTCTATAAGGCCTTTACGCCCACAGGATGAGACCTGGCTTGCAGATTGGGAAACATGGAATGATAATATTTACTTTACACTCAATAATAGCAATATTCTAACAACGACTTATCATGAAAAAGAACAGGAGATTTTAAGCACAACAAAGGATTGTGAGGAGTGGGTTATTGTTGATAAAAAAGCCAAACCTCGGGGTCTTATTAAAATACAACTGCATACCATTCCCAATCTGTCTATCGTGTATATCTATTTTCACGACCCCAATGACTATTTTAATAAAGATATTCTGGAAAACTTTCAAATTATATTTAATCAAATAAAAAATCGTTTTCCCAGAAATCGATGGCTTATTCCTGCGAATCCTTACGATTCACAACTTCTCTCATTTATTCAAAAACTTAATTTCCAGAAAGCAGGCAGATTTCGCGATGCGCTCTTTTTGCACGACAAATACCATACCATTGATATTTACATTGCATAAAGAAATTGGGTAACACTAATTCTGAGAATAAAGACCTTTTATATGGGATTCCAAGGAATCTTCTGTGTTTTGGTTCTGGAAGTTTGGATAGAGGAGTTTCCCTGTGCTATCGTAAAGTCCGAAAGCAGGTAAACCTGTATTTGCAATTCCCATCAATATTTGAGGTTTCCCTTCAGGACCGCAAAAGATAATTGCAGAACTATTTAGTCTATCATTTGCTTCTAATTGAATAGAACCTTTTCCTTCTGCATAAGACAAACCAATTCTTGGTGTGCCGTCTGGTGTAATGCCGAGGTATAAACGACTTTGATTTTTATCATCATTAAAATGCAGGAGGGCATTTCCTTGTTTATCAATTTCCAATTCTGCTCTTGCAGTTCCCTCTTTATCTTCTAAAATAATTTTCTTTGTCCGAAGGGTATTGAAACAAACTTTGTCAAATAAATATGAAAAGAAATAAACAAGCAATCTCATCTTCTTACCTCCCTATATTTATTTACTTATCGTTAATTCTTTTTTTTCACCATAAAATTTATTGTTATTCCTTAATTAATATGTTTCTATTCTTATTTTTCCACATTTACATAAAGATTGTCAAGATGAAATAATTTTTACTACATAATTTAAATTTGACAGGTCTGGTATCGGATAAATAATAATGTTAATAATAAGTTTTTGCAAGCATAATAAGAGGTAAAGGAAAGGTTATGGATAAGAAATATATTTTAGCGTTAGACCAGGGAACAACAAGTTCGCGTAGTATATTGTTTGACCATGAAGGAAATTCAGTCGCCACAAGTCAGCAGGAATTCAAGCAGTATTATCCGCGTCCAGGCTGGGTAGAGCATGACCCCTATGAAATATGGAACACGCAATTAGCGACAGCACGAGCGGTGTTAAAAAAGTGTGGTGCTTTTCCAGATGAAGTAGCAGGTGTTGGGATTACCAATCAGCGGGAGACCACTGTATTATGGGAGAAAAAATCAGGGGCTCCTGTGCATCCTGCGATTGTATGGCAATGTAGAAGGACCGCGGAATTATGTGAGCAACTTCGTGCGGAAGGACTTGAAGAAGATATACGAAAACGCACGGGATTGCTTTTAGATGCTTATTTTTCTGGTACGAAGATTCGCTGGATGCTGGACAATGTATCGGGCTTACGGAAACGAGCGGAGAAAGGGGAAATTTTATTTGGAACGATGGACAGTTGGCTTTTGTACCAGTTAACGGGTGTTCATGCTACCGACTATACCAACGCTTCACGGACTTTGTTGTTCAATATCCACACATTAGAATGGGATGAGACGATTTTGAATGCATTGAAAATACCGCGGGAAATATTACCTGAAGTTTACCCGAGCAGTAAGATATATGGGACAACAGAAGTTTTGGGAAAATCGATACCTGTTTCTGCGTTGATTGGTGACCAGCAATCTGCGTTATTTGGACAAACGGCCTTTAATGAAGGTGAATGTAAAAATACTTATGGAACGGGCTGTTTTTTGTTGATGAATACGGGACAGGAGGCCCCTCCCTCCAAACACGGTTTGCTTACTACGGTTGCATGGGGGCTGAATGGTAAAGTTACTTATGCACTCGAAGGGAGCGTATTTGTGGGAGGTGCAGTTGTGCAATGGTTACGAGATGAATTGAAATTGATACAAAATTCTGCGGAGAGCGAAGAATTAGCTATGTCGGTACCGGATACAGGGGGCGTTTATTTAGTTCCTGCTTTTGTGGGGTTGGGCGCTCCTCATTGGGATATGCATGCACGCGGGCTTATTACGGGTATTACGCGTGGGACTTCTCGGGCTCACATTGTCCGTTCTGCATTAGAGTCTATTGCATATCAATCGGCAGATGTGGTGTTTACTATGGAACAGGATGCAAATACGAAGATAACGCAATTACGAGTGGATGGGGGTGCTTCCGCAAATAACTTTCTATTACAACATCAAGCAAATGTATTAGGGAAACCTGTGATTCGGGGTTCTACTCTGGAGACTACGGCGTTGGGTTGTGCCTATTTAGCAGGGCTGGCTACTCATTTTTGGGATAATGAAGAAGAGTTGAGAACGCGGTGGCGGGTTAGTCGTGTATTTGAACCCCAATGGAGTGAGGACCAGAGACAATCTGCACTGGAAGGTTGGCGAAAAGCCATAAAAAAGGCGTGTGATAGCGTTAAACCATAACAGTCTCTTAAAACACTTTGATTCTCACAATATTAGTGCTATGAGTAGATTTGTTTCGTTCTTTATATTTTGATTTCATTAGAGCTTCTTTTTTATTATCTCATGTCTTTTATTTTTTTACAGTTTTAGTAGGTGGATAAATGGACTGAGGAACATTTTATGAGAAACGATAGTAAGATTGTTTATAGAGATGGACTGAAAGGTGTGGTATGTGATTGGGCAGGGACCGCAGTGGATTTTGGCTCTTTGTCGCCGGTGTCCGCTTTCGAAGAGGCATTTAAAGATTTCGGCTTTGAAATAACTCGAGATGAGATACGCCGGTTTATGGGAATGTATAAAAAAGACCATACGAGAGAAATTTTGAGATTCACGCGAGAACGGTTCAAGGAACAGTTCGGATACGATCCTAAGGAAGAGACTGTAGAAACAATTTATAGTAAATTTGAACCGTCGCTTCTCAACTGTGTCAGAAAATATAGTAAACCTATTCGGGGTGTTGTTGAATTTTCACGAGAGGTAAGGAAAATGGGGCTGAAACTGGGCTCTACGACAGGCTATACAGAAGAGATGATGAAAATTGTTGTGGAAGAGGCTCGTGCCCATGGATATTGCCCTGATTACTGGGCTGTTCCTACAGCCAGGATTCCGGGACGTCCGCACCCTTTCATGATTTATGAAAATGTTATTGAACTCCAAATCTATCCTATGAGTGCGATTGTAAAAATTGGGGATACGGTTAGTGATATTCAGGAGGCTCACAATGCGGGATGTTGGAGTATTGGTGTAGTTGTTAGTGGAAATGAATTGGGACTTTCGGAAGAGGAAATGGAAACAGCAGACCCTGCAGTTCTGAAAAGCAAGATAAAGAATGGTTATAAGACCCTGAAAGATGCGGGGGCTCACTATGTCATTGATGGTATTTGGGATGCATTGCCTATCATTGAAGAGATTGACCAGAGGATACGAGCAGGTGAACAGCCATAAAGAAGGAGAATACATGTGTTTGATAAAGAAAGGATAGAGACGATTGATATAAATCAGATACCCGACAATCCTTATCTTCTTCTTACCCCGGGTCCTTTGAGTACGAGCAAAGGGGTTCGTGCGGTGATGATTCGGGACTGGTGTACATGGGATGAGGATTATAATTCCATCGTCCAAGAAGTCCGCAAAAAATTGGTGCAATTGGCTACAAAGAAAGAAGGGTATACATCTGTTTTGATGCAGGGGAGTGGAACATTTTCTGTAGAGTCCGTTGTTGGAACGATGATGCCCAAGGGAAAAGGGAAATTATTGGTACTGACTAATGGGGCTTATGGGGAGCGTATCGTAACAATTGCGGAATACTTAAATATCCCTTGTGTTGCTCTGGATGGTGGTGAATTCAACCCACCGGATTTAGAACAACTTGAAGAGAAATTGAAAACAGACCTGTCAATTACGCATGTTGCGGTGGTTCATTGTGAGACGACCACAGGGATACTTAACCCTGTTAAAGAAATTGGGAAAATCGTTAAACAGCATAATAGAAAATTTTTTGTGGACGCGATGAGTAGTTTCGGTGGAATTCCTTTTGATATGGATGCGATGTCTGTGGATTTTATGGTTTCCAGTGCAAACAAATGCATTCAAGGGGTGCCCGGTTTTGGGTTCATTATTGCTAAAAAAGATGAATTACAAAAGTGTTCAGGAAATGCGCGGTCACTGAGTCTTGATGCCTATGCTCAATGGGCGGAGATGGAGAAAGGTAATGGGAAGTGGCGGTTTACTTCACCGACGCATACGGTTCGTGCTTTTAAACAGGCTCTTATAGAACTTCAAGAAGAAGGGGGAGTAGAGGCCCGATATAAACGCTATATGGAGAATCATAGGATATTGGTAGAAGGTATGGAGAAATTGGGATTTAAAACTGTCATAAAGAAAGAGTGGCAGAGCCCAATTATTACATCGTTTTACAGTCCAAAATCGGAGAGGTACAATTTTAAAGAGTTCTATGCAAGACTCAAAGCAAAGGGATTTGTGATTTATCCCGGAAAACTTACAAAGGTAGATGCTTTTCGTATAGGGAATATTGGACATGTTTTCCCTGAGGATATGGAGAACCTTTTAAAGGCGGTGAAAGAATCTATATTCTGGTGAAAGTCCGACGAGTCTGACAGATCAGACGGGTCGGACGAGTCGGATGGGTCGGACTTAAGTTTTTATTGCAAAGGTTTGTCCATTTTTCTTATCATTCTGAAATAAAGTTTGCCAATACATATATTAATGGAGAAAAAGAAAATGCAAGGGAGACATTTGTTTGTTTTTATTTTATGTTTGTTTCTGTGTTTTCCTATATTCAGTGAAGAAGAATTTTGTCCACCGATTGGTGTCCGCCTATTAAGTTACGGGAACTATCAAGAAGGTGCCTGGACACACTTGCCATCCATTGGGGTGAAATACATATTAATTTCTGTCCCCCCTGTGGACCAGGTTGCAGAAATGATGAAAAAATTGAATGAGCATGGTTTAAAAGTTCTTGTCATGCGAGGTGAAGCGGACCTTACCCAGGATTCATGTGTTCAGCAATTAGAGGAACAATTTAAGATTTGCTCGCAAATGGGTGCTCGTTTTTTGTTCCTGTCTGCAAAACGACAGGACACTCCGAAAGAGGTTGTATTTGAACGGCTCCACCGTGCGGGGGATATTGCAGAAAAATACAATGTTACTTTAGTCTTGGAAACTCATCCTGATTTAGGGACAAACGGTGATGTTCAGGTAGAAACGATGAAGGCAATCAATCATCCCCGCGTCCGTGTTAACTTCGATACAGGTAATATAACTTATTACAATCAGAATACCGATGCGGTAGCAGAGTTAAAGAAATCGATACCTTATGTAGCCACAGTTGAATTTAAGGACCATACAGCAGAATTTGAGACATGGAATTTCCCAGCATTGGGACAGGGAAAAGTTAACTTTCCTGAGATTTTAAAAATACTCAAAGAGCATCATTATAACGGCCCTATTACGATTGAGTTTGAAGGAATTAAAGGGGTGGAACTTACAGAAGAACAAACGAAAGAAGCCATAGAAAAGTCCGTCAAATATTTACATTCGATAGGTTGTTTTAAATAAATTTACAGTTGGGAAAGGAGCATAAGTGTCCCTTGCCTCTAAATCATTAAGTTTCCCGGACTGGGTATTAATTGTTTTTTATTTTGCACTTATGTTAGGTGTTAGTCTTTATTCGTATCGCTATATCCAGCAGTTAAAAGACTATTTCAAGGGGGGCAATCGTATTCCTTGGTGGTTAAGCGGTGTTTCATTCTGGATGACAAGTTTTAGCGTTGCGGCGTTCGTATTTTATCCATCCCTTTGTTATAAATACGGTTGGGTCGGGATTACCTTGTTGTGGGTGGCTGTTCCTGCGACTATATACAGTGCATACATTTTTGGTTGGCGTTGGAGAAGATTGCGTGTAAATAGCCCTGTTGAGTTTGTTGAAGAACGATACAACGGGACACTTCGGCAAATCTTTGTTTGGCAGGGTGTGCCTGTTAAGATTGTTGATGATAGTCTAAAACTTTTTGCCACGGGTAAGTTTGTCTCCATTATTACAAACATTCCGATAACATATTCCATTGCACTGGTTGGCGGTATTATAATGATTTGCACTTTTCTGGGGGGATTATGGGCTGTTACGATTACAGACTTTATTCAGTTTATCGTGCTGGGAGCCGGTTTATTGGTTATTTTACCTCTATCTATTTATCATGCGGGGGGGATTATAAAGATTTTTGAAAGTACGCCGGAAGGTTTTTTCCGCCTGACGAATGATGAGTTCCCATGGAGTTATGTTTTACCTCTGATTATTTTATACGCATTTTCATGGAGCAGTATTAATTGGTCTCTGATTCAGAGGTATTATTGTGTTCGTGATGAGAAGGAAGTGCAGAAGGTCGGCTTGACGGTGATTCTGCTCTACATTATTGGACCGCCAGTGATGTTTTTCCCTGCATTTGCGGGAAAACTCATTGTGCCCGAGTTGAGTGATGCAGGCGATATTTATCCAATACTTTGCTCAAAACTATTACCTGCGGGGATGTTGGGATTGTTAATTTCCGCAATGTTTTCGGCTACCATGTCGACGCTCAGTAGTGATTTTAATGTATGTGCCAGTGTTATAACACAGGATGTGTATCGGAGATTATTGCGTCCGTCTGCTCATGAAAAAGAATTGGTGTGGATAGGTAGAATCAGCACATTATTAGTGGGTCTTCTGGCTGTGCTTATTGCGGTGTTGTTAAGTCGGGGCAAGGCAGAGAATATGTTCCGCGTTATGGTGACACTATTTGGAGTTGCAACAGGTCCTGTCGCAGTGCCCATGATGTTGGGGATGGTATCCAAACGCTATCCAGGACGAAGTGCAGTTATAGGCTTTTGTATGGGAACACTTATAGGTTTGCTTTTGCTCTACATTCAGTTGGGTGTTTCTTCTTTCCGTTGGCCAATCGGTATTGCGTGGGTTGCAGATAAGAAGGAATGGTTATTGTGGGGACTTGTTGTAAAGATGGAAATATTTATGTTTCTGACTACAACAATAATTACCTATTTGTTTATGGAACTGGTAACTTTGTTGTTCCCTGTAACTGTTACAGAACGGAACAAGATTGGAAAATTCTTTAAAAAGATAGAAAATCCCATTGGGAAGTTGGATGAAGATAAAGAAGTTCTGGAAGGCAAAGAGTATTTTTCTCCGTATAATATTGTTGGCGCATGCGGGATATTGATTGCTATAGCCCTGTTTCTTGTAATATTCTTTTCTACTCACGGCATTGAACGCATTATCGGAATAACTATATCCGCACTTTCATTTGTTGGGGGTATTTTATTCATATATTTTGGGGCACTCATCGAGCCTTATAATACCAACCGGGTGTGATAAGTAGTATCCCTGAGACTATACAATCCAACCTTTGCGGAAGAATTCAAACATTTTGTCAGTAAAACCGGGGTAAATCTCATGAGCAAAGTCAGGATAGATAACCGCTTCTTTTTTCGATTTTATTCTGTTAAAGGCGGAAAACTGTGTAGAGGGTGGACAAATTTGGTCCATTAATCCTATTGCCATTAGCACTTCCCCTTGAATTCGCTCCGCTAAAAATTGACAGTCAATATACCCTAATTTTGTAAAGATTTCATTTTCGCGTTCATGTCTTGGGTCAAACAAGCGAAAATAAGTTCGCAACTCTTCATAGGCTTCCAGTGCGAGGTCCATTTCCCATACCCGTTTATAATCACAGAGAAAAGGACACATTGGAGCCAGTTTCTTTATGTCCGGATGGAGTCCTGCACAGGCTAATGTCAAGGCTCCACCTTGAGACATTCCATACGCACCAAGTCGGTTTTTATCCACCTCTTCAAATCCACTTACGATATTTACGAGTTCCACCGTATCTAAAAAAATGTGGCGGTAAAGGAGATTATCAGGGGTATCATCCAGTCCACGGATAATGTGTCCTTTCAAAGTATTTCCGATAACATTCCCGGTTTCTGTGGATTTTCCGCCCTGACCTCGCACATCCATCGCACATATACAAAAGCCTTCTGCAACAAAACCTAATTTTTCATACCAGTCTCCCGAATTTCCCCCATATCCATGAAAGCGAAACAAGGCAGGTGAAGGGCTCTTCCTATATTTGGGCCGTAGGTATTGAGCATGAATTCGTGCACCTCGTACCCCTGTAAAATACAAATCATAACATTCGGCTACCTGACTTTGAAACGATGCAGGGATAAGTTCAATTTGTGAGTCTACCGTTTTAAGTTCATTCAGGGCCTGTTGCCAGAATGCATCAAAGTCTGCGGGTTTTGGATTGATTCCTTTGTATTTCCATAATTCTTCTAATGGAAGTTCAAATACGGGCATTGAATATCTCCTTCTCTTTAATTTTTTATATTCCCGTCAGGTGGTCATACAGTATTTTTATGCCGATTAAAAACAACAAAATGGCTCCTATAAATTCCATGCTCTTACCGAATTTTTTGCCGACATAACTGCCGAGTTGTATACCTAAAAGCGTCAGAAATCCTGCGGTAATGCCTATCCAGAAAGAAGGGAACCAAATTGAAACACCAATGAATGCAAAACTCAATCCGACAGCGTAAGCATCGATGCTCGTAGCAATAGATAACATAATCAATGATAACCCTCGGGTAGGGTCTTCTCTTGTTCCTTTTAGAGGACCTTCCTCATATTTTTCTTCTTTTCCTATCATGGTTTGATATACAATTTTTCCACCAATAGCCCAAAGAATGAAGAAGGCTATCCAGTGGTCATATTCAAGGAACCATTCCCCAACGAGGTTTCCGGTATACCATCCCAATATAGGCATTAACGCTTGAAACAATCCAAAATGAAAGGATAAACGAAACATTTGACGGGGGTAGACATTTTTTAAAAATGCGCTGATACTTACAGAAACAGCAAAGGCATCCATTGCCAGGGCCATTGAAATTCCCGCAAGTACATAAGGGTTTAACATTGTTGTTTTTCTCTTTGTGGTGAAACAGTATTATGTTAAAGAATGGGAATAATAATATCTTATTTCGGGTGTGGTAATCATGTCCGATAAGTCGGACGGATCTGACGCGTCGGACGGGTCAGACTTATTGGACAAAATATAAGTTGGTTTTTGAGTAGGTTATTGGATACAATAAGAAAATAACTACAAATGAAAGGAAAGTTTTATGAAAAAAGACAGTACTCATCATCACTCTTGCTGTGGTTGTATCCATGATTTAGGAAAATTGAACATGGCACGGAGAACTTTTCTTGCGGCAGTCGGTGGGACTGCGGTCGGTGCCGGTGCTCTTCTGTCCGCAAGTGCAGATACTTCCTCTGCAAAATTGGCAATGGAATATTTAAATAAGCCGATTGCCTCTGCAAAGAAGAAACCGCTCGTTGTACAGCCTGTTTTTACCTATCATTTATATGAAAGGCATGAACAGACAAGTTGGCGTCCCTGGGGTGGTTTCCATACGAAAGAGGATGTCCAGAACGAATGTCAGCGGATAGAAAAAGAATTGGCGGAAATGAAACAAAAGGCGGAATTTCCTCTGGAAATTTTGCCTTTAATGGCTGTGTCTTCGTCTGCAGAAGCCAAGCAAGCCCGAGAAGCAAGTGCAGATGTAACGATTATTTACGGTGGAACATGGGAAATTGACCCTGTATTCAGTGAGAATAAGCATCATATCGTGTTTGTTCGTCATCGTTCCGGTCCCGCTTATCTCTGGTATGAAATTGTCAGTCCTCGCTTTTTACGGAAAACAGTAGATGAATTAGGCGAACCCCGTTTAGCCCCGCAGGATGTTGTTGTGGATGAATATGATGATGTACTCTGGCGCTTGCGTTCCTTGTACGCGCTGAAAAATGCTGTTGGATGTAAAATAGTATGTATTGGTGGTCCTTCGGGCTGGGGAGTCGGTGGACAGAAAGCCCCGGAACGCACAAAAGAAAAATTTAAGATGGAACTGATAGATTATCCCTATTCCGAGTTGGAGAAGAGGATAAATTCTGCATTTAATGACGCAAAACTTTGCGAACAGGCAAAATTGTGGACAAAGCAGTATTTAAATCTGCCGAATACTTCTATGGAGACGGATATACCCTTCCTTGAAAATGCTTTTATCCTAACAGAGATATTTGAGCAAATAATGAGCGAATTTGATGCTCCCGCTATTACAGTTAATAATTGTATGACGACAATTATTCCTAAATCCAAAACTACAGCGTGTATGACCTTAAGTTTGATTAACGACCGGGGATCCATGGCGTTTTGCGAATCTGATTTTGCGGTTATTCCTTCCGGTGTGTTACTTTACTATCTCTGTTCCAAGCCCGTCTTCCTGCAAGACCCAACCTACCCGCATCATGGCGTTGTTACAATAGCCCATTGCACAGCGCCCCGCAAAATGGATGGGAAAAACCTTGAGCCTGTTCGCATTTTGACGCATTATGAATCCGATTACGGTGCTGCTCCAAAAGTGGATATGAAAATAGGTGAGACAGTAACTGTTATTGACCCGGATTTTGAATTTAAGAAATGGATTGGTTTCCGTGGAAAGGTGCAGGCAAATCCATTCCTTGACATCTGCCGTTCCCAAACCGATATAGAAATAGAAGGGGATTGCAACCGACTTGCAAATGATATGGTTGGCTTCCATTGGATGATGTCTTACGGTGATTACTTAAAAGAGACAGGTTATGCCCTCCGCAAATTGGGTATTGGCTGGTATAACCTTACCCACGACCGCACCGTAGAAGCGTAAATATTATTCGGTTATATTGCCCACAGATAAATTTGATATATCTGTGGGCTTCTTTTATTTCTACTTTGTTTTGCTTATGAATTCGTCAACATTGATTTTCATTGGTAAGGGAAGAGGGTCCTCCCACATTTTACGAAATGTGAAGCCGGGAATAATCCATAATTCTCCGGGTCGGCGTTCCATGAGGAAAGGATAACTTAATTGTCCACCGGGTTGGCGCGCTAAAACTACGGGTTTTGTCCATGTTTTGCCGTCGTCATCGGAAAAGATGATAGACAATTCTTCACGATGCCATGAGGAAGGAAACTCTGTATGTTGAGGCATGTTGCTTTTATTGAAAGTTCGGCCTTCAGGGTTTAGTTGATTGTAAACAAGGACCAGTTTACCGCTTGTTAATCGTAGCAAGTATCCGGGAGAGTTGCTTGCTGGGATACCGCTGGGTTGAATTGTTCGCCAGTATTTGCCTTCGTTTTCAGAAATAGCCTGCCAGAATTGGTCTAAACTGGTTCGAATGAGCATGAGAAGGCGTCCATCGCTCAGTTCTGCAAGGGTTGGCTCCAGAGCCCCGTCATGATGACCGTGTCCACCGATGTCAATCCAATTACTTTTTTGCCATGTCTTACCTTCATCATCCGAATAAAGAGAGCATACCATAAACCGCCCCGGATTACGGGTTATGTGGTCAAAGGGAGCCACAATCCTTCCGGAGCGAGTCTGTATCAAAGCGAAAAAGTTGGTATTGTATCCTTCAAGAATGCACTGGTTATCTATCCATGTCTTTCCCTCGTCAACACTCCGTATTGCCCAGACTTCTAATTTACAGTTTTCACCGGGTTCCTTCTTTTTCTCATCCCAGTCAAATTTTTTACCCGTGAAATTTAAGTAAACAAATACAAGTGTATTATTTTTTGTCTTTAATAGGTAAAAAGAAGCCGGTTCTTCAGGGTCTAATCCTTTACACACTGGGACGGGGTTTGACCATGTTTTTCCATCATCTTTGCTTATACGGAAACCCTCGGCATCTATTGTTGCCAGGTCTCCGTTAGAAAGTGTTGCAAAAGGGGGTTTATGCGTTAATTCAAGCATTTCCACTGCGGGATTTATCCATCGTTCTGCATATAAAGTCCATGTAAATAAAAAAGCAACGGTGATAAGTAAATTTATTTTGCCCATAGTCTATCTCCTTTTATTTTTCGTTATAAATAAGTGAGAGATTTTGTATTTCTACTTCTGCATTATAAGGACCTGTAATTTCCCAGCCTAAATTAAACGAGGTAAGGACAAAATCCTCTAAATTGGAATTGGTCAAAAAACCGCGTGATTGCCCTTTCTTTAAGGCTTCTTTAAGCAGGGGATTTAAAAGAACATTTAATTTTTTCCAGTTCCCATCACCTGTGTTTTCTTCATAAAATTGTTTTCCATCGATAAGGGTGATTAATTTGTTCGTTGTATAAGCAGAACCTCTATCCGGATTGATATATTCTGGTGGGATAGAATAGCGAGTATCAAAAAGGGGGATCCCAAACCAGAAGAAATCTTTGAAATCTTTGCTGGCGGGATTAATGTTTTGCACTGTCCAGAATGCAGAGATTTGTGCAGTATGTAGTGTCGGGTCGATATTATCTTTTAAGGAGGAGTCGCACAAACAATTTAAAATTTTAAATTCTAAATTAAACAGAAGTTCTCTGTCCGTTATTTTTATTCCATCGGGAAAAGTTTTTTCGATAAGTAAATGGGGCCAGGGCTCGCCATATTTTCGAAGTTTTCCTTGATATTCCTCAATACCATTGCAGTTCAAACGGATAGCCCGGGTATCTTTTTCTTTAATAAGAGTTATTTTTTTAGCCTCATTATTAGCAATCCATGTTGTTTCGCTCTTTTTTTCAAAGGTACCCGGAGATAAAGGAAAATTTGTAGCCCATTGAGCCAGACGCCATAAGGGCTTTTGTTCGGATTTTGTTGTGTAAGGAAAAGAAAGTGTTCCAAGAATGTTGGGATTTTCAACAGGACGAACTGTTGTTAAGTAGAAGCCATAGACAAATTCATTCGTAATGTCTAAATGATTAACAGATTTGGCCGGAACATTTTGAGACAGGGCCAATACCAGTGTAAAAAATATGTATTCCATAAATTATCCAATATGAGTTAATGTTGATATTTAGAAAATATATAAATGTCCTTAAATTTTATTACTTTTTCTTATAATAAATGGTAAAATAAATAATAAAGGAACGGAAATATAAAAATAAAGATTAGGGAGTCTTATGTGAGAAAAGGATATTTATCTTTATTTCTTATTTTTTTATTTATGTGTGTGGTGATTGGTTGTCAGTCATCGACATCCGATAAGTATACAGTGGAGGGAAAATCATACGGCGTTACTGCGGGTGTTTTTCATGGGAGATGGTGGAATTATTATGAACGAGGTTGTTCCTTTCTGGCAGGGGGGTTTTTAAATGAGGCGGAACAGGATTTACGCAGTGCATTACAAAATCGTTCCCGGGATACATGGCAGGCCCGGACCTATGGATTGCATTTTGTTGAATATTTTCCCAATCGTGAATTAGGAATTGTACTTTTCAAAAAAGGGCAATTGACAGAAGCGGAGAATCTTTTGCGTGAATCTTTAATGCAGGTAGACACAGAGCGAGCGAGGTATTATCTTGATTTAATTGTGAAAGAACGCATATCTAAGGGTGAGTTACAGGATCTCGAAGCCCCTCGGGTAAAAGCCGAACTGATTGAAATGGGTGTGGAAATAACAAAAGATAAAGATAAAAAAAATTCCTCTTCTACTCTTGTAAAAGAAACAAACAACCTTTTGAAGATAGAATGCTCAGATGATTTGGGAATCGAGCGAATCTATATAAACCAGCAGTCCATCCTGTTGCGACATGGTGAGAAATCCGCAACTATAGAACAGCCTGTTGAAACGAAAGAGGGTAAACAAGAATTTGTTGTTACGGTTCGTGACCTTGCCGGTAAAGAGAGTACATATAATTTATTAACGCAGGTTGACCTGACAGGACCCAATATTGGAATTTTCAAGCCTACGGATTATCTTGTTACAAAAGAAAATGAAATTGTTTTAGAGGGTGTTGTTCTGGACGATACCGGAATTGCGGAGATTTCATTAAATAATAAGGTTATTTCAGATGGCTCGGTAGAACAGCGAAAAGAATTTCGTTCGGAGTTAACTTTGAAGGATGGTGAAAATATTTTTGTCATTTCAGCCCGTGATATTGCAGGGAATGAAACACGAACCTCAATAAAAACATTTAAAGGGGAACCTCGGTCTCAATCAGCAAGTTTGTGGCGTTTTTCCCAGCAAACGCATCGGTTAAATAGTGCTTTTTCTTCAACATCTCTTTCAGGGAAAATTCTTAATGAAGTATTGTTTGCTCAAACAGAAAATACCAATGTAGAGATTAATATAAAAACACCTAAACCTGAGATACCCTCCCGTCATAATCGTGTTATTCGTGTTGCTGGAGAAGTTGTGAGTCCTTCTGCTGTGCAATCCTTGATTATCAATGGAGAACCTTATACACAATTGACAGGTGCTCCGAAAGAGGCTTTTAATAAACGGGTTCCTTTGCCTTCGGATTTATTAACTTCAGGTTCCGGAACAGTAAAATTGTCGGTTACTGCACAGGATTCAGAAGGGAGAAACACCCGTAAAGAGATGGATGTAAAAGTGGAACCTATTCTTGTGAATAAGAGTGAGACAAAGATGAGTATAGCACTGCTCGCTATTTCAGGTAGAACACAGACCGATACCTTCGGAAAGGATTTGCGGACGGTGTTGGAAGGGACTTTGAAAAAACAAGGACGGTTTTATGTTCTGGATAGGATTTATTTGCAAAATGTTTTGACGGAACAGCAATTGTCGGCGGGGCTGGCAGACCCGAATAGAGCGTTGGACATTGGCAGAATGGTGCCCGCACAGGTTTTTGCCGTTGGGGAGGTATTCCCGCGGGGAGAGCAATCGGTAGAGGTAAAACTGAGATTGATAAATACAGAAACTTCAGAAGTAATATCAATTTTTGATGGATTCATTGATAATGTTAATGATGGGCAATTGATTGAAGGTAAATGTGAAGTTCTTGCCCGCCAATTGGCAGACTTTTTCCCTCGTTTATCGGGTGAGGTATTGGATTTTCGTGGTACTGAACCTAAATACGAGGTGTTGTTTAACTGGGCAGAACAAGACGGTATTCGACCGGGGATGTATGCTTTAATCCTTTATGAAGCCTCTCCGGCCTGGGTTGACCCGGATACGGGGGAGATAACTCAACCCGCAGATTACGGCATTCTTTATAAAACCCGGATAGTAAATGTTTCGCCGACCAGTGCACGCGGACAGATAATTGTAGATACATCTAAACCTTCGGAGGGCGTAGCCATTGAAAAAGGTCTTCCTTCAATTACTATGTAATATTGTTATCCTAACGATAATTGTGTCCTTTACCAATGACGCATGGTCGCAGGGAATACCGATTAACTCTTCTCCGAATGTGATAGGTAGCGGTGCCCGTGCAATTGGTATGGGCGGTGCTTTTATTGCAATAGCCGATGACGCAACATCTGCGTCATGGAATCCGGGCGGATTGACTCAACTGGAACGCCCTGAATTTTCAATGGTCTATACCTACAAATATATAGGTGAGGACTTTCAGTCGTTGCCTCATCCTGAATTGGAGGGGAATTATTCTGTTGATTTCAGCCAGTTAAATTACATGAGTTTTGTATATCCATTCCAGCGAACCATAAAAGGTCGGAACCTTGTCTTGAGTCTGAATTATCAGGCAAAGTATGACTTTTCGAGGGAACTGGATTTTTATTATCGGGATATATCCGCGCTGGCTTTAGGGAATCGAGCCGGTCTGCATTCCCTTGTTCATTATAAACAGAGTGGACAATTAGCAGCATTATCTCCAGCATTTGGATTTGAAATTACCGACCGTTTATCTGTGGGGGTTGTATTAAATCTCTGGAATCAATCTATTATACAAAATAATGAATGGACTGTGGACCAGGAAGAATACCGCACATTACAAATAAACGGGCAGACAACCCGAGCATCGTTTTCTCATACGGTTATACGCAAGAAATACCGTGATTTTGAAGGAACAAATGTAACTTTAGGGGCTCTGTATCGGCTTGGTGAAAGATGGCAGATCGGTGCGGTATACCATTCAAAGTTTACTGCAGATGTAGATTATGAAGAATGGTGGATTATCAACCGGGGTGTGGGGTTCCCCGGATTCTTCTATAGTCGAAGACCTTTGAAGTATACATTTCCTGCTTCCTTTGGTATCGGTGTGGCTTATCGCTTCCCGAATGATAAATTAACATTAAGTCTGGATATAACCCGATGCGAATGGGACCAGTTTGTTGTACACGACCCTGAAAATCGAAATTGGCTTATGAGGAAGCGTTCAGGAATATCCAATCTACCGGTGGAATGGAGTCCACATGACCCGACTTATACAGTGCGGATCGGTGCAGAGTATTTGTTCTTTAATCCAAATAAACCGCGTCGGTCTATCTTGCCGAGTATTCGCGCCGGTGCGTTCTATGATCCCGAACCGTCCAGCGGTCGACCGGATCGCTGGTTTGGATTGGGGAAAGGCGATGGCTCTGTGGATAACTATTATGGGATTACATTAGGAGCCGGTTGCCTTATAAAAAACCGTATCAATATCGATGCGGCTTATGTATATCGTTGGGGTAATGATGTGCGAAAGGACACTTTCGGCTTTGTGGCCACCGATGCAGATGTAGACCAGCACTTATTCTATCTTTCCACCGTGATTTACTTCTGATGCCGCGGCGTGTTCATCATGCGTTTTAGGTGGTAAAGAATATCTAAGGCTTCTTTTGGCGAAAGTTGGTCGGGGTCGATTTTTTCAAGTTCTTCTTCTACAGGGGAAAGGGTATGTTGATTGTGCGTGTCAAAGAGGAGGAGTTGTTTTGTTTCTTCTATCGTTCCAAATTGACCACTTTCAAGAGAGTCCATGATTTCATGGGCACGGCGAATTACATGAGGAGGGAGACCGGCCAACTTCGCTACATGAATCCCATAACTATGGTCTGCAGACCCTTCAAACAAACGGTATAGGAAAACAATCCTATCTTTATATTCCCTGACCCCCACATTGGTATTTACAGCCCCATGGAGCGATTTTGTAAGTTCTGTAAGTTCGTGGTAGTGGGTTGCAAAGAGGGCTCGTGCTTTAATCCGGTCGTGAATGTATTCCGCAACGGCCCATGCAATACTGATACCATCATAAGTGCTGGTGCCCCGGCCTATTTCATCAAGCACCAACAAACTGCGATGAGTTGCTGTATTTAAGATATTTGCAGTTTCTATCATTTCTACCATGAAAGTACTCTCACCCCGTGCGAGATTATCTGAGGCCCCCACACGCGTATAAATCCGGTCTACAACACCGATTTTTGCTTTTTCTGCAGGAACAAAACTACCTATTTGTGCCATAAGCGTAATTAATGCGACCTGCCGTAGATAGGTAGATTTCCCCGCCATATTTGGTCCGGTAACAATCATAAGTCGGCGGTCATGGGTGTTTAGATAAGTATCATTCGGCACGAAGGTACCGGGACCCAATAATGTTTCAATAACAGGATGTCTGCCACCCGTGATTTCAATTTCATCCGAAGTATTTATGAGAGGTTTCACATAATTCAGAGAACTGGCAACATCTGCTAATGATAGAAGTACATCAAGTAAAGCAATAGACTCAGAATTTTTCTGGATTCGTTTGGCTTCTCCTGAAATATGATTACGCACTTCAATAAATAGTTCTTCTTCCAGAGCAACGCTTCGTTCCTGTGCGGTGAGTATTTCTTCTTCTCGAGATTTGAGTTCCGGTGTTACATATCGTTCTGCGTTAACAAGTGTTTGTTTTCGGATGTAGTCTGCGGGAACAAATGAAGTCTGTCCTTTACTAACTTCAATAAAATAACCAAATACTTTATTGTAACCGATTTTAAGAGTTTGAATTCCTGTGCGTTCGCGTTCTTTCTTCTGGAGTGTTGCTATCCATTCCCGACCTCCTCGCATCAGGGAACGTAAATGGTCTAATTGAGCATGATAACCATCTTTAATAATTCCGCCATCAGCAAGTGATGCCGGAGGAGTATCTACTATAGCATTTTCAATGAAACGAACAAGTTCGGGAAGTTGGTCCATCGTATCGTAGATGTTTTTTAAAAGTTCTGAAGAACAGTTTTCTAATGGTGTTTTTAGTCGAGGCAGTATTTTTAGACAATGACACAGGGCTTTAAGGTCTCTCGGATTTGTTGTCTGGGCTGTAATTCGACCAAGAAGTCGTTCTAAATCCCCGAAGCCTTTCAATTGTTCTCGCAGGAGGATTCGTAATTCCACATTTTCCTTCAGTTCCTCTACTGCATTGAGTCGCAAAGATATTTCATCAATTCTTTGTAAGGGATAGTGTATCCATTGTCGTAATTTTCGCGACCCCATCGGGGTAAGTGTTCGGTCCAGCACACCCAATAATGTGCCCTGTTTTGAACGGTCAAATAAAGATTCTGTTAATTCAAGGTTTCTCTGGGTGTTACTATCCAGAATTACAAAATCGGACGGTTTATAAATATGAGGCACGTCCATGAATGGAGTTGATTCACGCTGGGTCTGTAAGACATATTGTAGAACAACCCCCACGGCCGATATTAGTTCGGGATTACTATCCATTCCCAGTCCGCGGAGTGTGGAGAGTCCATAGTAACGCAGGATATTCTCTGTAGATAGTTCTGTATCAAACTTATCAATAGGGATACGAGTAAGCGTCAAATTTGGAAAGGAGGAAGTTAATATTTGTTCAATACTATTGTTAATGTTTTCGGGGATAAGTAATTCGGACAGGGTTAAACGGGTTAATTCATCAGATAAGGTTCGTTCATAGGGAGGGGTTAATTCCGACGCAAGGAATTGTCCGGCACTTATATCTACCAAAGCAAGACCTGCTTTTTGTTCTCCGATACATAACGCTCCTAAATAATTATTTGCTCCTTCTTCAAGAAGTTCCGGTTCAATGATTGTGCCGGGGGTAACTGTTCGAACAATAGCCCGCTTAACGATACCTTTTGCTAATTTAGGGTCTTCAACCTGTTCACATATCGTTACCGTTTTACCGGCTTTTATCAATCGGGCAAGGTAATGGTTTACCGAACGGACTGGGACTCCACACATAGGCACTTTTCCCTCTTTGCTTTCCCCATCTCGGGAAGTTAGGGCAATACCTAAAATTTGGGAGGCTTCAAATGCATCGTCGAAGAACATCTCAAAAAAGTCCCCCATGTGAAAAAGAAGTAGCGAATCACCGCATTCCGCTTTGGTACGCAGGTACTGCCGTAACATCGGTGTGGCCCGCTCCGGCACAATATCTGTAATCTTAAGCCAGTTTTCCTTATTTTTGTCTTCCATAGGGAATATTCGTTTCGAATTTATAAGTCTGAATAATACTTTGCGTAGTGAATGTGTAATAGAATAATATTTTAATATAATGATATTTTAACATGTTAAAATAAAGGGTCGTTATATAACAAGATTATAACTTATGGAAGTCGAGGATTCTCTTACAGAGCGGCAACTTGTCCCGATAATACAACATTTTTTGCCTATAGCAAAACATAAAGCAGTTTCTCTCTTTGAACATTGGGCAAAGGAGGAGGCCTCTCCTGTTTTTACGCATGCGGGTAAATACCGTTCCTGGGGTTGGACCGAGTGGACTCGTGGATTTTTATATGGAATTCCCCTGCTTGTATATGAAATGACAGGAGATCGTTCCCTTATAGATCGTGTTAGAGGGAATATTCATAGATTGGATTCCTACCTGACCCATACGGGTGTGCATGACCATGGTTTTAATATTCTTTCTTCCTATGGTCATTTGTGGCGAATGGGTTTGTCAGGATTATTTCCTTGTAGTCAGGAGGAATTGTCACGATACGAGTTAGCAATTCGTATTTCGGGTGCGGTGCAAGGTAGCCGATGGACAAAGGTAGAAGACGGTACGGGTTTTATCCATTCTTTTAATGGAGCCCATTCTTTATTTGTGGATACCATCCGAACCTGTCGCGTTCTGGAATTAGCATGGATGTTGGGTCAGGTGTTAAAATCGGAAGGTGATGAAGAAGTTTCTCTTCTGGAACGGGCTATTCAACATGTTCGGAATACGATAAGGTACAATATCTATTTTGGGAATGGGCGGGATATTTATGATGTTCGGGGACGGGTTGCTCACGAATGTTTATTTAATGTAAAAACAGGGAAATTTCGCTGTGCCTCGACACAACAGGGATATTCTCCGTTTAGCATATGGACACGCGGTTTGGCATGGGCGATGTTAGGATGTATCGAACAATTAGAATTTTTCTCATCCGTTCCCCGACGCGCATGGGAAAGTTTTGTGCATGATGAGGACTGGCTGGATTCTTTAAAGCAATCGGCAAGGGCTACTGCGGATTTTTATATTGAAAATACCACAAAGGATGGGATTCCTTTCTGGGATACCGGAGCCCCGGGTTTAACCTATATAGGTAAATATCAGCAGTTTCCGGCAGACCCTTATAATGATATAGAACCGTTGGATAGTTCTTCTGCTGTTATATCCGCACAGGCCCTTCTCCGTTTGGGGGCTTATCTCGGAAAAGATGAAGAAGGGAAAAAATATTATCAGGCGGGATTAACAGTAACCCATACCCTTTTGCTAAAAAAATTTTTATCAACAGATGCAAACCATGAAGGACTGTTATTACATGCGGTATACCATCGTCCTAATGGTTGGGATTATATTCCGCCGGGACGAAATATCCCTTGTGGTGAATCATGTCTATGGGGAGATTATCATCTTTTAGAATTGTTGTTGTGGATATGGCAATCAGCGAATGGAGACGCTCCATGGAATTTTTTTGCAAATCAACCGTTAAAAGGTATTTGTAGGTAGTTAAGATGTATATTTTAACAGAAGGTACAGAGGCTCAATTTATTTGGGGGCAATGGGCGGTTCCTGTGGTTATAAGTGAGATGGGTGATGATTGGATTTCGCTGAGGTATCCATTGGAAGAACCTATTGGACCCGGGATTTATGTGGATTTACAGGTGCAATACGATTTGTTTCGAATGGTATATTATTATTTTACCCTTAATATGCCTCGTCAGTTTAACGATATTCTATTTTTACGACGAGCAGCAAGCCGAACCTATGTTGAACGAAGGCAGGCATGGCGGATTGTGGCTAATGAACCTGTGCGTATGGAATATGGAGAAAATCGTATCTCATTTGAGGCGACTTTATTAGATATTAGCAGTACCGGAGCTTATTTCGCAGTAGAACACCTCTTACCTTTAAACAATCCTTTGCGTATTTATCTACCAATGAATGGGCGTATTTATGTATTTAATGGAATTATTGTTCGCAAGTTACCACCGAACCCCAAATTGGGGATTCCTTTAAGGATAGGTGTCCGTTTTGTTAACAATCCAATCGAATTGCGAAATATACTGGTCCAATTTTTATGGTCACGCATCCGGGAAATCTATCGAGACCAATTCAAAGAACTTTATCCGGGTGCAGAAAATCGCCCAAGGAAAAAGTCAAAAGGGATTATTCAGCCTGATAATAATTTTTACAATGGAAGTAAAGGTTAATAAACGAAGGAAGTTTTATGGTGGACGATATTCGCATAGGGATTATTATGAATGGTGTAACGGGGAGGATGGGAAGAAATCAACATTTAGAGCGGTCCTTGATGGCTCTGAAACAAGAAGGAGGGGTATTAACTAAAACTGGGAAAAGGATTGTTCCTGAGGTTATCCTTGTAGGTAGAAATTCACAAAAACTTGCGGAGTTGTCAGAAAAGTATTCGCGACTGCCCTGGTCTACCGATTTGGATAGTGTATTGTCAGACTCGAAATATAGTATTTATTTTGATACACAAATTACAGGACTGCGATATGATTCGGTAAAAAAGGCTATTCTTGCGGGAAAACATATATATTGTGAGAAACCTTCCGCTTCCCATTTGTCTCAAGCGTTGGAACTCTATAAATTGGCAGAAGAGAAGAAAATTAAACATGGAGTTGTACAGGACAAACTCTGGTTACCGGGTCTATTAAAGTTGTCGGAATTAATCCGGCAAGACTTTTTCGGCAGGATACACGAAGTTCGTGGGGAGTTTGGTTATTGGGTATTTACGGGCGAGTTTGAGTTGCCCCAGCGTCCATCTTGGAATTATAAAAAATCGGAAGGAGGCGGAATTATTCAAGATATGGTATGTCATTGGCGTTATTTAATTGATAATCTTTTTGGGACTGTTACCGATATAAATTGTTTTGCTATGACGCATATTCCCCAGCGATGGGATGAGTCGGGAAAACCTTATGTTTGTGATGTGGAAGATGCCGCATATACAACCTTCCTTACAGACAGGGGGATAATATGTCATTTTAATTCTTCGTGGTGTACGCGTGTTCATCGGGATGATTTGCTCACCGTGCAGATAGACGGGATGAAGGGTTCTGCTGTCGCAGGTTTGAGGGAGTGCTATATCCAGCCTGCGGAAGGCACACCAAAACCGGTATGGAATCCGGATATTCCTCAACCTATTAATTTTTATGAAGGGTGGATGAAAGTTCCGGATAGAGTAAACTATGATAATGCTTTTAAGGCCCAGTGGAAGTTGTTTTTACTTCATGTTGTTGAAGATTTTCCTTTCCCTTGGGACCTATTAGCAGGAGCCAAAGGAGTCCAATTGACAGAATTAGCATACCAAAGTTGGCAGGAACGAAGATGGGTTAAAGTCCCGCCGTTAAAATAATTATTCTGAGGTTCTCCTCTATTTAATAGATAGCCTTGTTATAGATGGATTAATCTTGTGATGTGTCAATGTAATGTGTGGGCAATATTGTCATATAGTCATTAAGATTACCACGGTCCATAAAGCATTCAATAATGGTTTTTCCCAATGGATGTAAATCAGTAGTTAAGAATTTTTTCAGTTGATTTTGGAAGAAATTATAAAGAATTTCAGCCCCTTCATCGTAGGCTTCTTCTCCAATATCTGGTTGAAGGTGTGTCTCAAACAAGAAATTAGGTAAAACTTCACCTTCGATTCTTACTGTCTTCAAAGTATGTCCCAATAGGGAGCATCGGGAAATAACTAATTGGCTGGGCTTAAATCGAGCAATTCCCCGTCGTGCAAGATATTCTCGTGCCAACCACTGGGGAGCAAAGCCTACTTTCCATGCGCCAACATGTTGATTGGGACATAAGATGTGGTATACACGGGGACTGGCTAAGATTTGGTCGAGTAGTAAATTAGCGTGGTTCACATATTTCCCTGTTGCGAAGGGCCAGTATGAACCGACACCTTCGGAAGTCATCCCTTCCGTTTTTACGATGGATGGATTTTCATGTCCACGCGGAGCGACCAATCGCCATAGCCAACCTAATGCGGAGGGTAAAAGATGGAACATGCCAATGATTCCATAGGTCGGTCTGTCTTTGGTGCAGGGGGGGGTTCGCACACCGAAACTGCGAATGTCTACCGAGACGGGTTTGTTAACCGCATTGGGCATAATATGACGAGGGACAATTACCCGCGGGTTTGGACAAGGAACCCCCGGCTCGTCTTCTGTATGTTCCCATATCAAAGCACGGGAATTCGGAACCGCATTGATATTCAGAAATAGCAAAGGATTAGGAGGCTGAGCAGTAAGTGACTCAAAAGTTTGGTCTGTTCCATACCGTCGGATATGATTTACGCGAATAAACCAACCTTTTTCAGCGTCTGTTACGGTAAGCTTACCATCTCCTTTTTGAAAAGAGGGATGGCAAAGAGCCATATCATCACTGACAGGTCTCAAAGCACAAGCACGGGGCAGTTCTAGTAATATTTGTTCATGAGTGTGGATATGGGTTCCTACAAGGATACGCCCGTCTTCTTCTCGATGGATGTTTTCAAGCATTTCACTCTTTCCACCTCCGCTGGCGCCTTCATGTAATATCGTTACCACATTATCATAAGGTGTGATTACCTGCACGGTAGAACTGTGCGTTGTTAACCAACCTTCTTGCTCTCCCAGATGGAGTAAATAGCCGTAAACTCCCTTTTTAGCACTGGGACCGGGGTATAAATTATATGAAAAGATCTCATAATATTCTTCTCCGCGTCGGTGAACTACTACTTGCTTTTTGTTAAAGTGCGTGTGCCGGAATACAGGAGCAACATACATTATTAATTTAGGGTCGAATTTGGAAGTTAGTACATCCCAGGAAACAATCCCTTGAAGCAGTGCTAAACCTAACGCAAAGAAGCCCGTATTCGCAGGCGCAACGGCAAGGGCATGTTTCCCTAAAAAATCTCCGCCTGCCATGAAACCGAACATGATCAGTTCTTGTTCTTGCAACCATGCAAAAGTTTCTTCTGCAAGTTTATCAAAAGGGTAGCCAAATACATCTTCGAAATAGGATCTATCCGTAGGTCCCTTATCTCCAATGAATGTGCATTCGGGATCTCTCCTTCTCATATAGATCTCTGTATAGTTGGCACATACACCATTTCTGACACGATTTACCGTCGCTTCATGATATTTGCCTATCCCCGGAACATCGTATTCTACCTTGTATTGCGCATCCGGGGCATTCGACCCACAAGCTATTTCAATTAACTCATCAATCGTTGTGGCGACGGAAACTTTCTTTGATTTTAATAACAACTTTTTCAGTTGTTCTGGCATTTTAATATTGTTCCAGTTCTTTTCTTTTTTTTGCATAACCCGTCTCCTATTATATTTATTTTGGATTGTCTTATTAAATATTAAATGTAGTAGTATATCAAAACTAAATGAGCGATTTCGCTTTTAACAGAACTATTTTGTGAAATATTCCTGCCAGTTTTTTATAAGGTGTAAGTTTGTTTTCTCCGTTTCCAATATATACAGGTCAAACACAAATCTACCGGTGCCTCCGGGACGGTCATCAAGATAAATAATAGTCGAATAATTGTTGGATTTGCATGGTTGCTGTAATATGAACGGATGTAGAGGACGGGTATTGATATTCATGGGAATAACGAGGACTTCCTTTTGAGGTAATGGACAGGTAAGTTCCGCCGAAATAATTGTGGGTCCATCCCAGCGGAGATGTTCAATACGATAATCATTCCCCTGTATATGTAAAAGGTCTTGACCATCAATAAGCAACTCGAAATGTCCTAACTTTTTTAACTCCCCTTGACATTCTTCCCGTATTCTCTTATAAATCTCCTGTTGTTCTTGAATCAATCGGTCTATTTCTTTCTGCTCAGGAATGCGTTCCAATAGTCTTTTCTCTCCCGTCAGATTTTCTACTGCCCGCTGTGCATGTTCTATGAGCACATTTACACCATCTAATTTATAATTGAACCCGGGTATACTTTTGAATGTGGCCCAGACATTTGTCAAATTGAGCAAGGCATTTTTTAAATCTACCTTATTTTCAAAGGAGGGATTATCCAGATAGTTAAAATAACAAAACAAGGTTTCAATATAAGCCGTATGCGTCTGTATCAGCGACTGGGTCATGTTAAGTTGGTTTCCTATTTTTTCGGATAAATAGGAGGGCTGGATTTTATCCCTTATGCCTTCATATTTAAACTTCATTCCATTAGCTTTGTTCAATCCAAAATGAAGTTGGTTAAGAACGAACTCGCGCCAAGGGAGACACTGCAGATAAATATTCCTTAAAAACTGAATATGCCCTTTACCTAAATCAATAAGTGGGTATCCTTCTGCAACAAAGGAACCGACTCGCATGTGAGGAAAAGAATTGAATTGCCCATAAGCAATGGGCTCGATAAACAAACCGTACTTGTAAGCATAGGCAGTATCCAATAGAATGTCCGCCATTGTATCTGCGGATTCTATACCCAAATTGATTGCACAATAATCACGGGCTACCTCTCTCATGTTTACATCCGGTTCCCAGGTGAGCCGGTATAATGTATAAACATATGCACCCCTTGTAGACCATTCCTTTGCGGAAACACCCCCAAGATAGGACAGTCCTGAAACATTTGTATCCTCATTGGACAGGAAATATTTTAGCCCATTCTGAAAGTATTCCCCCGAAAAAGTAGGGAAAAGATTCGTATCCGACCCTTCGTAGTAATTCATCGGTTCAAAAGTTACTACCGTTTTATGAGGCGTCAGGTTAAAAGTGCGGTTGTAAGGCTGGAACCACCACCGGTCTCCACGCGTTATTTTTATTTTTACAAACAAATTTTCCGTTGGAATCTCATCTGTGAACACTTTCCTATATACTTCTGGCTGACAATGAATTTCGTGGTCTCGCAGTCCCCAATTTTTATTAAAATAGGTTTTATTAAATTCCCCTACGACAACTTGATGTATACTTTTCAGAAGGTTTCTATACCGCTCCTCATAACTCATCGTGCATTCAGGATTCTCGTGGAGTATATCGAATGGATGATAATTATCCCAGAAACCGGAAATATCATCTAAACATATCTCCACGCCATCTAATTCAGGCAATGCGGTCAGTAAAAGTCTGTATTTCTCTTTTACCCGCTCCCAGAATTCCGGCAAACAGGGATTGAGGAGTTCCATGTTATTCTGGAAAAGAGAAGGATGGTAAGTAAGTTCATTACTAAATGCAAAATAACGCATTCCTAACGAATGGGCCCATTCTACAAGTGGTTTTAATTGCCTTACATGTTCCTGATTTTTCGTGTTTTCACGGTCTGATTCCCATGGAACCAGGTCCAGAGTATTCATTCCTGAGACTCAATTAAAACCATAACGGAAGGATGTGTTTATCTGTTCAACTGTTGCTCCGCCGTGCAGACTCTTTCCCCAGGAACTTGCAATACGCACAGGGAAGGCAGGGGCCCGTTTTGTATTTATTTCAGGAACGCTTCGGTATACTTCTATCCGGTCCAATAGCCAAAAAATCCCATGAGCAGTTCCAATTTCATCCCTTCCAACCAATAGAAGTATTTTGGGATGGTTCCGTTGGGGTAATGTGTGTATCAGAAAACCTTCCGCAGGTAGGTCTGTTTTCAGTTGATTATGGATTTCCTTCCGATACTTTTCCGGCAAATTACATTCCACCCTATCCCTTATGATAAGGGTATTTATATCCTCCCGTATTTGTTCCCCCGATACAATATTTATCTTTATATGGTACCTTTTACAAGTATTTTCTAATTCCTCTAAAGCCACTATTACAGGTTTCTTTTCTTTCAACTTTTGGCTGATATTTAAATTCCATTCCTCCGAAAAAAGGGAAAATGAACAGAATAAAATCAGACCTGTAAGCGAGAAATAAACATTTTTCATATAACGAACCCTACTTTATAGATAAAATAACAATTACATCCCTGCTCGTATCAATATTAAAATTAGATTTTTGAAAATCACCAAAAATAGATACTATTGACAAACCTGCTTTTTGAACGATCGTAGATAAATCCTGTAAAGAAAGTTTCTGAAGGATATTGGTGTCACTTGATGTCTTATATTCCCCTTGAACTTTTGCAAAGTAATTAATAGACAGAAATACGACATCATTATCAGGAATGAATGTTTTAATAACAGTAACCTTTTTGTCCTCTTGTTCTTTCCGTATACATTTTGTTTGTACTTCTTTCATATCGGAATGATTATAATTCAAAATTTGTAGAATAAAAGTTCCCTGGGGAGCCAATAATTTTTTAACTTGCGAAAAGAAATCCAAAATACAATTATAGTCCCGCAATAGACAAAGCGAATTCCCGAGGCATAAAATTATATTCCATCGACCCGCAAGAGGCAGGTGAGTAAGGTCCGCTACAAGATAAAACACATTGTGGGCGTATGGCTGTTCCTTTGCATACATAAGCATTTCTGGACTAATATCCAAACCGATAACATCTGCTCCCTGTTCCGAAAAAAACTGCGAATGAATCCCTGTCCCACAAGCAAGGTCTAATACTCTCACAGGTTGCTGATACCGATTTAAGAGTTCTAACAATAGAGGTCCTTCTCGGGCTAATCGAGCGGATTTATCAAACAACAGCGGATAAAACTCCGCAATACGGTCAAAACTCATAGATTATTACCGTGTTTCTTTATTATGAAGATATATTAGAGATTAATATTCATATTTTTATTGTATCAGTTATAATATTATATTTTTATATTGAAATATGGACAATAGAGGGATTATTTGATTTTAAAAAAGGGGAGTTATTTGTCCGTGTTTTGTTTGGGTAGGTGAATTAAGGCAGGGGGTGTATGTTCTGCTGGCAGATTTTCGTTTGTGCTTTGTATGCGGAGAGATTCAAAGTTCTGCCCTATGAGTTGTGCAAGATTGAGCATAGATTGATAAAGGGTTTGTGATTCTACCCTTAAATTTTCTGCTGTAGATGAAGTTTCCTGAGCCACACCGGCGTTTTGTTGAATTCCTTTATCAATTTCTGTTATGGCTTTAGTTACCTGTGTAATCCCTGTTGACGCAGATGATGAAGTTGTTGAAATCTCTTCTAATATTTTTGATACATCAAGAACTCCTACCATCATTTTTTGGAAGTTTTCGGAGGCGGTATTGGTGATAGTCGTTCCTTGTTTTACTTTATCCGTTGTTTGCCCAATTAATGATGCGGTTATTCGTGCCGCCTCGCTTGCTTTCATTGCTAAATGTCTTACCTCATCCGCCACTACGGCAAATCCTGCTCCGGCTTCGCCGGCTCTCGCAGCCTCCACCGCCGCATTTAGAGCCAGAAGATTGGTCTGAAATGCAATCTCATTGATGGTTTTTATGACTTTAGAGGTTTCTAAACTAGATTTCTCAACTTCTTTCATGTAGGAATCCAGATTTTTAATAGAATCTTCTACTTTTTTTATTTCCTTCAATTCTTTCTGGATGAGTTGATTGGCCTGAGACGAACCATCTGCGTTTTTCTTCCCTATAGAAGCAAGTTCTTCAAGAGTGGATGATATTTCTTCCACAGAAGCGGCTTGTTCTGAGGTGGAACTTGCAAGGGTTTGGTTGCCACTGGTTAACTGTTGAACCCCAATGAGTATAGAAGAAGCGGACTCTTCCAATCGGTCTGTTACCTCAGATATATTTCGTGTGACCCTTCGAATTACATAGAAAACAACAAAAGATGAAATTATAATGGTTAATGTGCTAATCAAAATCGTATGTCGTGCATTCTTTGTTATGTTAAATATACTCTCTTTCCCTAAATCAACAGGAGCGGATTCTATTTTTAACATCACCTCACGACCCAGGGTGTTGAGTGATTGTTTTTTCTGGCTCATATCTTCCAAATTCTTTATGTACTTCAATGTAAGGTCGTGCATAAGTAGTCCTGCATTTTTTGCATTTACCGGCAATTGAGCAAAGTCTGTATTTTTAAGTCGTTCTATATCTATTTCCACATTTTCAAATAAAACTTTGAAAAAGTTTAATATTTCTTCCTTAGCGTTGGAGTCATAAGATAACCGCTCAAAAATGTTCAACAATTTATAATT
>OGCI01000661.1_pt1 | contig 35660 bp, 25 predicted proteins | sample 1570021 | NCBI WGS metagenome assembly OGCI01 (sample SAMN06264664, study PRJEB24512) | hot springs metagenome | isolation source: Hot spring water | place: South Africa: Tshipise | collected 2015-06-21 | reverse complement strand
TAATGAAAAAGGAGTTTCACAATGATTAAAGATAGAATTGTCCGCGTAAAAATAAGAAAAAACTTCAAAGAACAAAAACCCTTTTCTTTCGTTGGTAAAGTAACTGTCTGGTCTGAAAATTGGATTGCAATAGAAGGAAAAGGGATTATGTTAACCCGTCAACAGTCCAGTGGTGTGCAAATTGATGAAACAATTAAAGTAATTATCATCCCCCGAGAAAGCATTGACCATATACAAATATTGCCAGACAATTTTGATATTAACAACATGAAAATAACCACAGAAGGTCAACAATTGGTCCTGGTAGTTGATGGCAAACGCGATGCTTTCCTCGGAGAAATGGGAGAAGGATAAACCTATAAAAAACAAAACCATTAGCCTGTGGATACACGCTCAATATACTTACCGGTTCGTGTATCAACTTTTATAACATCTCCTTCCTTAATAAAAAGGGGAACTTGTATCTTCGCTCCACTTTCTAAAGTGCAGAATTTCATCACATTCGTTGCAGTATCACCCCTCACAGCAGGTTCTGCAGAAACGACCTTTAATTCTACAAACGGTGCCATTTCCGCAATAATCGGTTTATCCTCTAAAAAATAAATAGAACATAAATCAGATTCCTTCAAAAATTTCTTTTGTTCGCCCAACATCTCTTCTGGAATAAAAGTTTGTTCATAAGTCTCCAAATCCATAAAATAAAGAAGCCCTTCCGACTCATAAAGATACTGCATTTTGCGTTCTAACAACATCACTTCTTCTACTTCATCAGACATCCGGAAAGTAACTTCCATGGACCTCCCCGTCTTCACATTTTTTAATTTTGTCTTTAACATGGCCCGCCAATTACCCGGTGTTATATGTTGAAATTCCACCACAACCCAGATATCTCCTTCATAACGAACGGCCATTCCTCTACGAAACCCAGAAACAGAAATCATCCTTTCACTCCTTTCACATTTTCCTTTTAATTCCAGTTGAATAAACTGTACCTCAATTCATAATATAAATATATTATAAACAGTCTGCATGGCTTTTTTAAAAACACATACCAACATTAAGGGTACTTTATGAACTTATTTTTTTCCCTATCCCTTACAATAAGTATCCTCTCCTACTTTCCTACAACACTCAATCCATTCGGCGAGGCTCAGTTAATCACGGACCCAAGGATAAAAGGGGTAGAATATAACAATGATTATAGGACCCAAAGAAAAGATAACTGGATTAAAAGTGCTCCTCATCAAATACACACTTTATACAGAAAAAAATTTACTGTTGATAGCCCCCCTGTCTCTGCGGAACTTTTCATAACCGCTGATGATTACTTCAAACTATACCTAAATGAAGAATATATATTCGAGGGACCTACCACCGGTTACCCTTTTGCCTACCCATTCTACAAATATGACTTAACCCCCTTCATAAAAATAGGTGCTAATATAATTGCAATCCATACCTACTATAGGGGACTTGTCAATCGTGTATGTGTTAGCGGGGACAACCGTTCCGGCCTTATCCTAAAACTTATTATTACCTATCCCGACGGAAAACAAACAGAAATCCTTTCCGACACTACTTGGAAATGCCTCCCTTTAGAAGCGTTCATTACTACCGAAACCACAGGCTATAAAACTCAATTCCTTGAAAATATGGACATGCAAAAATATCCCAAAAACTGGCAACACATTGAATATGATGACAATCATTGGACTCACCCCGAAATAGGTAAAAATGACTATCATTTCGTTCAACTACCCGTAAAACCGCTGGAAGTAAAAGAAGTTTTTCCTATCCATCAGAGAAAAACTATCTCCGGAAATCTTTTGTTTGATTTCGGACGCGAAGTAGTTGGATATACACGGATAAAGACGAAAGGAGAAAAGGGACAAAAGATTACAGTCTATCACGCGGAGGAACTTGATAAGAATGGAAATGTCCGCTGGCAAATGAGAGCAAATTGCAACTATAAAGAAACTGTTATTCTGTCTGGAGAAGAGGATATTACCCCATTTTTTGAATATCGCGCCTTTCGTTACATCGAATTAGAAAACGCCCCGGAAACTGTTTCTGTTTGGGTTGAAGAACGCCATTATCCTTTTGACCCAACAAAAGTTCTATTTTACTCTTCTAATCAGGAACTAACCCAAATATGGAATATTTGCCAGTTAGGTGTTCAGTTATGTTCTCAGGAAGGATTTTTAGATTGCCCCTCGCGTGAGAAGGGGCAATATTTAGGTGACGCTGTTATTACTTCCCGTTCGTTCTTATGGCTTACAGGCGATACCTCATTAACTCAAAAATCATTGACCGATTTTTACCTATCTACAAAAATTGACCCGGGAATATTGGCGGTAGCACCTTCCGGATTTATCCAGGAATTTGCAGAATATTCTCTCCAATATCCCCTTATGTTATGGGAATACTATCGACATTCTGGAGATAAGGAATTTCTAAAAGCCATGGCCACAGAATGTCTTCCCCCCCTTTTGAACTACTTCGCTCAATTTGAAAATGAAGCCACCCTTCTGAAATCCACAGGTTCAAAACCCATATTGATAGACTGGCCCAAAAACCTTCGCGATAATTTTGACTACGAATTTGCCCAAGACAAACCGAATGCAGTCGTAAATGCTTTTTACTACGGCGCTATTACTCAAACACTGGAAATATTCAAAGAACTCGGAATAGAAAACTCGGAACTAACCGAAAAATCAAAAAGGATTTGGAACAATTACCAAAAGACCTTTCTTGACCCTGAGAAAAAACTATATAAAGACGCACCCGGCTCCGGACATTACTCCTTACATAGTAATGCCCTCCCTCTCTTTTTCGGATTAGTTCAAGATGAAGAAGTCAAAGCAAACATTTTTTCACAGATTGAACAAAAAGGTTTATCTTGCGGTGTATACATAGCCTCCTATGTCATAGAAGCCTGTTTCAAAGAGGGCCACCCGGAGTTAGCTTGGAACCTACTAACCAACGACACTGAATATTCATGGAAAGAAATGCTCCGCAATGGTGCTACATCGTGTTTGGAAGTATGGAAACCCGAAATGAAAGTAAATATGAGTTGGTGTCATGCATGGAGCAGTTGCCCAATCTACCTTATATCCGAATATGTATTAGGTATAAAACCTGCAAAGCCGGGCTGGGAAGAAATCTTTTTCTCACCCGCAAGAATAAACAATCTACCCGAAATATTTTTTGTTAAACCTTTACCTAATGGAGATTATTGTTCTGTGAGACACAAAGACAATCAATATCACCTAACCGTTCCCAACACTATTAAAGTAACAGCAGATACTTCGCAGGGACAAAATCTCTCAATTAATACAAGTTCTTCATATCAACAACCAAGAGACTTGACCGAAGAAGAAAAAACAATATTAAAAACATATAACTGGGATAAAGAAGTTGGGACTGAACGAGGCATCTGGGTCTCTGTGAAGCAACAAGAATTAAATGTGATAGAAAAAAACAAAATAATATGGCAGGCATCTTGTTCTACTGCAACAAAAGGAACCGGTGAAATATTGGGTTCCGAACAAACTCCACGAGGCTGGCACCAAATTGTTGAAAAAATTGGCGACCAAGCACCCTGGGGGCAAATCTTCCGTAATCGAGAACCAGCAGGAATCTGGGATAAAAGTCAGATAACTGACGAATCTTTGGTCCTAACACGGATACTTCGACTCAATGGATTGGAAGAAACAAAAAATAAAGGGAACAATAAGGAAGGAGAAATTGTAGACACTTACAAACGATTTATCTACATTCATGGAACAAATAAAGAGGAACTCATCGGGACACCTTCATCTCATGGCTGTATCTGTTTAACAAATGACGACATAATCCTACTCTATAATATGACCCCATTAAATACAAAAATTCTTATCACAGATGATTAATTACACAATTCTAACAAAATTCGTAACCCCTTTAGCGTTTGTATATTGTTTTTCAGTGAAAATATATTTTATTTCTGACTTTCTTTCAATCGTATTTGGTAAGCCTTCTTATGAATCTTCTCCGCAGATTTTGTCAGTTCCGCATAAGGCCTATTGGTTACATCTACCAAACCAATATTATAATTCTCACCATCAAAAAACCTCCCAGTTATAGGTTGGTCTGACCATTGAAACCAATGACATCCTACAAACAAAGGATGTGTCACTACACTTCTAATATAGTTTGCATATCGTTCTGCTCGTTCTTTCTGGTCCTTACACGGGACCAAACCTGTATGAAACATCCCCCGGTCTAATGCTCCAAAATGGAATTCTCCTATAACTATGGGTTTATTTGTTATATCTAACATGGCATTTTTCTGTGGAACCTCTTTACGATATATATTAATACTCATCACATCTGCATATTTTTGTGCGGACTTCCATACAAATTCCGGAGGGAAACCTGCAAACCGGCATCCCATATACAATTGATGGGGAGCATATTCTTTAACTGCTTGCAATACCGTTGAAAAATATCTATTTGTGAATTGGTCAAGATATTCGTCCCTATCCCTCTTAAATGCCTCTGTTTCCTTCTCAACCTTATTGATTTCTTTCCAATCAGCAAATGAAGTTTCCCAATTTTTATTTAATTCTTCAATCGTACCATATTTTTCCTTGCATAGTCTTATAAATTCTTTTTTACAAGGTTGTTCACTATCATTTTTAATCGTTCCCTCCCAGACTCCATCCCACGAGAGTTCGTTATCCACAAAATAACCTATACAATATGGATTATCCTTGTATGAAGCCACTCCTTTGCTAATACTATCCTTAACAATGTCCTCAAATTGTGGGTCAAAAACATCATACATAGGACCCCAATACCCCGGAGCATTTTTTATTTTCGGAACATTTTCCGGTACTAAAATTAAGATGAACGGAATTTTCTTATCTAAGAAAAAATGTATTGAACTCCATGCCCCAATTGTATTAAAACCCCATTTTTTCAATCGAGCAGTTGTTTGTTCACTCCATGGCTTTTCCCATCTTTTACCAAACTGGCGGATTAGATTCGCCTTATAAGGACAATACAACCACCCTTCATCCAGAATATGACCAAACCAATGCCCACCCTTATTTGTCATAGTAAAACAACCCTTAAATTTTGGGTCGTCTTTATCAGGTATATACTCAAACCACCTTTCTCGTTTTGTAATAAAAGTACAATCACTAAGTCCCACACAATTCACACCTATTGATAAGAACAAACGCCCTTCCGGAGTTACAAGCCACCAATAACCATTTATCAACTCTGTCCTGAACCAGCCTGTTGCTTCTAACTGAGGTCCTTTTTTCCATCCACCATAAGTATCAAAATCATTATCTACAAATGAACGATTTCGAATCTTTTTTAATTCTTTATTCGCATTACATATCATTTCCTTCTCTGAATGAGTTTTCCCCTTCCAGTCCGCATGTTTATATTGTCCTAACATATCCACAAAAGGCAAAGGAAAATCAGGCAAATCATAACCCTTTTCCAATCTTATCTCACGAATCACAAGATGGGTTGAAACCTTTGGATGGTCTAAAAAAATTTGAAATCCCGTAATCTTAGATAAATCAAAATTTTTCCCTTTTGCTTCAACAAAATTTCCCGGCGCCCGACGCATACCCCACAACGGATGTTTTGAATAGACTTCCCACCGTTCTTTGTCCTCCGGCACATGGAAAGGATAGGAGTCATTGGGTAATAAAAATGAAACCAATTGCTCTTTCTTGGAAGGTAAAGTAAAACCACCAGTCATGCAATTTTCACTGCCATTGGCACCTTCATTATCAATCCTAACATTCATTCGAACATTTTCTTTTTCAGGGTTATATACCCTTACTGTTAACCAACAATACTCCGACCAATCCCATGTCCCCGACGGAGGTTTGAATAACACATTCGGCCAATTCACTGCATTAAATTTCACTTTTAGTCCATCTTTTGTAGCATAATCTCCTTTGGCTATCTCAGTATCGTGAAAACACAGTTCAGATTTTAAAAGACCCCCACCTATAACAAATTCTTGATTTCCTTCACAGAAAACAGCAACACAAAAAAACATTATGGAAAAACATAATATAATTTCTTTACTCATACCTTTACTCATAACACATCCTTTCTAAATATTTTTAGTTAAAGTATTTATGATAAAATAGTCTAGAAACAATAAAAAAATAACAAATTAAAGACCTACAAAGCCATAAATATGTTACAGACCAATTTGAAGGCTGTGTGTAAAATTCTAATTATAAAATCCATAAAAACAGATAAAAAAAAGGTTCAAAATGACTGAGCAAAGTTCCAATGGGAAATGGGGAGATACCCCCAAACAAAATAACCATGAAATAAGACAAAAATGTAAGCATTCTCTGATAGACCCAAACAAACTACTTGAACTCTATGAACACTGCCTAGAATATACACCGATCGCTGCTGTTCAAGGCTATACCCCTGATGGTCAAATTTTCTTTTGGAATAAGACCAGTGAGTTACTATATGGTTATTTATACAACGAGGTAATTGGAAAGGATATAAAGCAAATATTACTCCCTCCGGAAGAATGGGACACCTTTAATAAAACAGTTCAAAATATCCTTGAAAATGAAAAACCAACTGAGCCTCAAAGATGGGAAGTAAAAACAAGAATAGGAGATTTAAAACAAGTTCTATCTTCCATGATACCTAAAAAAGTTAAAAACAACTTTTACATATTCTGTATAGATGTAGATATTACAGAACTTATTGAAGCACAAAATAAACTTAAAGAAAGCGAACAAAAATATCGGACAATCATTGAATCAGCCCATGAGGGAATCTGGGTAGTGGACGAAAATTTCAAAACAGTTTTCGTCAACAAAAAAATGGCGGATATTCTTGGCTTCCCCCCTAAAGAAATGATAGGAAAATCTACATTAGAGTTTATTCCTCCTGATGAATATCCGGATGTTCAAAAAAAAAGAGCGGAACGCATCAAAGGGAAATTTGGCCAATACGAAAGAACATTAATATGTGCGGACAAATCAAAAAGAATATTTCTCGTTAACGCTTCACCAATATTTGATTCTTCTAACCAGTTTAAGGGGGCAATTGGCTTATTTTCGGACATAACCCAAAGAAAAGAGATTGAAAACATGCTAAAAAGAGAACACGACCGCTTACAGGAATTAATAAACTTATCCCCATCATTATTTATTCTATTAGATAGAAATGGAAACATTCGATTGTTAAATAATACTGCCTATTCAATATTAAAATGTAATGACTCCGCTATAGGAAAAAACTGGTTCTCTACCTTCGTTGCACCCTTCCAAAGAGAAAATTTACAAAAACATTTTGAAGAAATCATGAAAGAAAAAATAATTAACGATACAGAGGATGTTGTTCATGTAGTCAACACAAAAAATGAGGAAAGGACTCTCATTTTGAGACATAACTTCCTTCTCGATGCCAATGGAGAAATTAACAGACTTATCTTTTCCGGGATGGACATAACAGACAGAATTCAAGAAGAAAAAGAACGGCAAGCCATGGAGGAAAAAATCCGTCAAACTCAGCGATTGGAAAGTATAGGTATTCTTGCAGGGGGCATGGCTCACGATTTCAATAACCTTTTGGTTGGAATTATTGGTAATGCAGACCTGGCACTGATGGAAACAGCACCTGACTCACCTGCAAATTACTATCTAAAAGAAATCATTCGCATTTCAAAAGAACTAACCCATTTGTCACAGCAACTTTTAGCATATGCAGGTAAAGGAAAAACTATCGTTAAACCATTATCTTTAACTACACTAATAAAAAATATTGAAACACTTATTACATTATCTGTCCCTAAAAAAGCTGCTATTAAGTTTGATTTAGAAGAAAACCTTCCCTTAATAAATGCAGACCCTGCTCATATCCAACAATTAATCATAAATTTAGTATTAAATGCAGCAGAAGCAATCGGAGATAAATCAGGTGTAATCAATATCGTAACAAAACATATGTATTGCGATGAAAAATATTGGCAAACGACTTACTTCGGAGAAACCTGCAAAGAAGGAACTTATGTGTATTTAGAGATTATCGACAATGGCACAGGAATTGCAAAAGATACAAAAGAACGAATGTTCGAACCCTTCTTTACAACAAAGTTTATCGGTAGAGGATTGGGACTTTCTGCAGTTGCCGGTATAGTCAGAGCCCATAACGGGGCTATTAAAGTTTATACAGAGTTAGGGAAAGGGACATCCTTCAAAATATTTTTTCCCGCCATCGAAGAATCCACATCCTGTAATAAGAATATCATCTGCGATCATGTAGAACATAAACAAAAAACATTCCAAAAATATATCCTTGTAGTCGACGATGAAAAATTAGTAAGAGATACTGTTAAGAATATGTTAGAAATTGGCGGTTTCAATACCTTACTTGCTTCAAATGGAGAAGAAGCCATCAAAATTTATAACAAAAATAAAGAAAAAATAGACATGGTCTTATTAGACATGACCATGCCTATAATGGATGGGGAAGAAACTTTCCGCGAATTGCGTCGGATTAATCCCGATGTTAAAGTTCTATTGTCCAGTGGTTATAATGAAAAAGATATATTGGAGCGGTTCATCGGGAAAGGACTAGCGGGTTTTATACAAAAACCCTTCGTTTCCTCTACTCTTCTACAAATTATCAACTCTATTTTAGAAAAAGAGTAATCTTACAACCATAGTTAACAAACCCATTTGGATTTTTCCCTACACAACCCATTATAATACACCTCACCTTTTTACTGTTTTACTATCTCAATTAAGAATATCCATTCTTTCTTAATTCAAAGTCATGCGGAGAGATGTCCGAGTGGCTTAAGGAGCACGCTTGGAAAGCGTGTGTACGGGAAACCGTACCGAGGGTTCGAATCCCTCTCTCTCCGCCATAATCATTTTAATGTAAGCATAAAATTTTTAACAACAAAAAAATAACAGAAGCATCCCTTGCCTCTTCCCTTAATAAACACTTCTATCTATTCTTACAGACTTTTTATTCGATTTTATTTATACGATGCTTTTTTTCTATAAAAACATATTCATCCTTTAATACATACCTTACAATCAAACCCTTGATATTGACTATCTCTCACCAGTAAGGTTAAAATTACTTCACATGTTTCGTTTTAAAATCATGACATAATGAAAGAAAGATTCCCTTATGAAAATGGCATTGAATGCATGGATGGTTTGTGGTTTTCAAGGAGAGGTAAAAATAGGGTCTGTAATTAAGCAAATAAAAGATATGGGCTGGGATGGAATAGAACTGTGTTACGGCGCAGGAGAATTATCCCCTTCCACATCATCAAATGAGTTAAAAAAAATTCGGGAGGTAATAGAATCTGATAGCTTAGAGATACCTTCACTGGCAACAGGTTTTTACTGGGGTTGCTCTTTAGGGACTCCGGATAAAGAAGAGAGGGATAAAGCAGTTGAATTTACAAAGACATATATAGAAACGGCTTGCCAATTAGGCGCAGGTGCAGTTCTCGTATTACCCGGCACAGTGGATGTTTGTTTCGATGCTAATAGACCCATTGTCTCAGCAGAAGAAGTATGGAAATGGGCTCAGGATTCAATCCATCAACTTATTCCAACGGCCGAGCAAAATCAGGTTATCATTGCTCTCGAAAATGTATGGAGCAAATTTCTAACTGGACCTTTCGAATTCGCTCAATTTATTGATACATTCCAATCTCCATGGGTAAAGGCATATTTCGATGCAGGAAACTGTCTCATTAACGGATATCCAGAACACTGGGCTGAAATTTTAGGCAACCGAATAGCCCGTGTGCATATTAAAAACTTCAAAAGGAATAATGGGGGCGGAACATTAGATAACTTTACACCCAGTCTGCTTGAAGGAGATATGAATTGGAAAGGTCTCCTTCACACACTCCGGAACATCGGATATGATTACTACCTCACGGCTGAAGTAATTGTAGGCGACAAAGGCATGCCTAACATGGAACAGACTAAAAGGGTGGCCCAAGAACTTAAAATCATATTATCCAAATAGAAACAAAACAATTTTCTCCGAAAAAATCGAATCACAGTAATTTTCAAATAGGAGATGATAACATGTTAAATCGAAGACAATTTATAACGACATCTGCTATGGCAATGGCAACCACAACTTTATCAAGAAAGGTTAGGGCTCAATCGCCCAAAATGCGAGTAGGTATCATTGGTTGCCGGAATAGAGGGCCACAAGTGGCCGATAACCTCGTTAAATCCGGTTATTTCCAAATAAAAACTTTATGCGACTGTGACGAAGAAATGCTAAATAAAGGCAAAAAGGAATTACAAAAAGATAATATAGATGTTCCCGTTCTTGAAAAAGATTTCCGCCGACTATTAGACGACAAAGAAATTGATGTAATTGTTGTTGCTACACCCGACCACTGGCATTGCCTTATGACTGTAATGGCTTTAGATGCGGGCAAACATGTATATGTAGAAAAGCCCTTTTCCTATAACATTTACGACGGATATGCTGTCCTTCAAGCAATGAAGAAACATCCTAAACAAGTAGGGGTAGTAGGCTCACAACAACGAAGCGGAAAACATTTTCAGGAAGCACGCGATTTTGTCCAATCAGGAGCACTCGGCAAAATAAGTTTTGCCCGAGCGGGCATTATTCATTGGAGAGAGCCTTTACCTCGGGTTCCGGATAGTGAACCACCCAAGACTCTTGACTATGACATGTGGACAGGTCCTGCGCCCTTGAAACCTTATAATAAATATCGTGTGCATTATAATTGGCACTTTATGCTCGATTATGGCACTGGCGATACGGGTAATTGGGGGGCTCATTGGTTGGATATTCTCCGTTGGTTCTTAAATCTTAATTCCCCAACACGCATTCAGGGAACAGGAGGGCAATTCATAACCAAAGATATTAAAGAATGGCCAGACACACAAACCACCATATTGGAATATCCCGAACTAACTGTTGTATGGGAACTGCGATTATGGTCAGAATACGGACCCAGTGCCTTTGCAGAATTTCATGGTGACAAAGGAACCTTGATTATAACTCGCGAAAATTGGAAAGTTTTTGAACGAGATTCTAAAAAATCTCCCAAAACATATCCCGGCAGTGACATAGATGTTCCCCATGCCGTCAATTTTGCTAAAACCATACTTGGTGAAGAAAAACCCAATGCCCCCGCCGAAGAAGGACACTTAACGGCCGTTTTGTGCCATTTGTGCAATATCAGCACATTTATTCCGAGACCGTTAGAATTTAACCCCGAAACTTTATCCTTCAAAAATGACCCCGAAGCCGACAAATGGATAAAACGCCCTTACCGCACCCCCTGGAACATTGAACAGTATTTGTAGTGAACTTGCGTGGAAATAGATACAGTTCAAAACACATATAAAACTATCGCGTTAATAAACCCTAATACTCTAAAACCGCCTATTTCACCGGTGGGACTTGAGTATATTGCGGAAGTTTTATCACAAGATGGGTATCAAATCGTATGGATAGATTTGTGTTTTTCGGATAACTGGGAACACACTCTAAAAATGGATTTGTCTAATTCCAATATCGACCTCATTGGTATTACCATCCGTAATCTTGATGAAGCCATGATGTCAAGCCAAACCTTTTTCGTTGATTTTATTAATAATATAGTTCAACTATGCAGGCAATTATCGAATGCCCCTATTTTCTTAGGTGGCGCGGGGTTTTCAATTACACCATGCGAAATCCTGAACTATACACAGGCAGATTTTGGACTCGTTGGAAATGGTGTAAATTCCATTTCGGACTTTATTACAGCGATACAAAACCAGACATATGCAAAATTTCCCGGATGCACTTACAAAAACGACGATGGAAAAATTCTCATAAATCCTTCAAATAAAAAATTAATAAACAAATATCCCACTTTCCTGTTTCATAGAAATTTTGCAAACCTTGAAAGGTACTTTCAGGAAGGTGGACAAGTAGGAATTGAAACAAAACGAGGTTGTTCCCAGAAATGCATCTACTGTGTTGAAAGTGCTAAAGAAGATATTACCGTTGAACTTCGCAAACCCGAAAGCGTCCTCTTCGAGATAGAGCAACTTATAAACAGAGGTATCAATGTCTTTCATTGGTGCGACAGTGAATTCAACATTCCATTGGAACAGGCTCTTCAAATATGCGAGGCGATTATACGGAAAGGAATAAACAAAAAAATAAAATGGTATACTTACGGCTCGCCGGTACCCTTCACAGAAGAATTAGCAGTCAAAATGGAGCAGGCAGGTTGCAAAGGAATAAACTTTGGAGTCGATTCACTACACAACAAACAATTAAGACTACTTCAAAAACCCCATCGATATGAAGATATAAAGCGATTAATAAATATATTGAACAAAACGAACATTGCTGTAATGTTTGATTTACTTATAGGAGGCCCTGGCGAAACGAAGGAAACGGCTTTATTCACAATTGAACATGCGTTAAAACTTAAGCCCCATGCATTAGGCATAGCAGTAGGTGTTCGTCTCTATCCCTACACTGTCTTAGGACAAAATATACTTTCACTCTACAAAACAGGACATATTTCAGAAACTTCTATCCATGGAAAACCCATTGAGCAAAACAAAAACTTATACCATCCTACTCACTACCTCTCTGAAAAAATTGACACAGATTTTTTTAAATACTTATCAGACCTCGTGAAAAATAACCCTTCCGTTTTTCTATCCCTACCCGCTAATGAAGAAGGCAGTTATTCCTACTGCAATCACGATTATCTAACAAATGCCATCAAAAATGGATCCCGTGGTGCTTATTGGGATATTCTGCGGAAAAGAAAGATTTCTTAAAACCCTTACCCCCTTTAAATCTAAAAAGTTTCAACAACCTTATGCAATATTTCTCTTCTTTTTACCGGCGACCCGTTCCATAAAGGCATCGATTCGATTCCCAATTTGCTCATCACTCCACATTCTTGTATCATTCTGGTCGGCCTCGATTAACAAAACAGGAACATCATATTTTTCTTCCATAGTCCGTGCTAATTCATACTGGCCAAAAGAGTAGGCTCGACAGGAACGGTTGGAATGCATCACCAATCCGTCCAAACTAAAATTCTGCACCATCTGGTAAAGTTCGCGTTCACGGAAATCAATCCCATGATTAATATACCCTGCCAAATAATCGGCAGACATTGCACGAAGGGGATTAGATATATCTCTGTCTTCCGCCTGATAACAGAAACTACGAGTATAAGTCGAAACAACCAGCGCAGAATTATGCTGTGAAAATCGTTCAGACAAAAACTTTATTTTATACCAAACGGGCAGATTATCCCATCCCAATCGATATTCTTCTTTCTCCAGAGTTCCAATACCTTGTTCAATTCGTTCTAATAACTCCGCCTTCAAAGTTTCATAGTATTCAATACAACCTTGTGTACCTCGTAAAGTTACAATAGGAGCCAGATGTATAAAAGTATCAAACGAATTCATCGGAGCGGGCTTGTGCTGTAACAAATCCTGTATCTCTCTCCATAATTTCACCGCACGGTCCGCAAGTTCCAATGTTTCCATAAACTTATCCCACTCCACAGGCTTCCCGGTAATCTCACCTACAATGTCTATCATATTTCTTAATTGTGCTTCCATATAATCTATGGCTTCCGGCCTATCCTTTATTCCATACTGAAATGGAGCATCAATAAAAATTAGCGGGACATTAAATATCCGCTGTAATTCTTCATACCACTTTGTTACAGTCCCACAGATATTATTGCAACACACCAGAAAATCGGGCTTTGGACTGGCACTACCCATAAGCGGACCTTTCCCTGAAAGAGCAGAACCTATATCTGTCCGTGCATAAGAACATAAGTCCCGAGAAAAACCCTGTTCCTCCGCCACCGCACAAATCTCATCGGAGATTTTCATCGTTCCCGCCATTGCCGCCACATTTTCCGGATAGATAGGAATTACTCCACCTGCATGAAGAATCTCCACAGGTCCTCCACTGGTAATCCATGCTATTTTTTGATTTGGGTCGTTTTCTCCGGCTTTTGCCATCATGTAATAGAAACCCATTAACTCTTTCATCTTTGCAGTTGAACGAATTGGAACACGCTGACTCATAAAACATTAAATCCCTTCATTATATGTTTTGTATTATTTTATCCAGAGATCCTTTACTTCTTTTTATCAATTCCAAACCAATTATACTCGCACCTAAAGCCCCTATTATCTGGGGCTCCTCTGGTACAATCAATTCTTGCCTCAGTGTTTTAGATAACCAGTTCACAACCCCCTTATTTTTCGCAACGCCCCCCGTCATCATAACCGGCGGAACAACACCCACTCGCGACACCAGAGCCTGAACCCGTTCCGCAATTGCACGACACAAACCTGATACAACAGAGGGGATTTCCTCTCCCTGGGCTAATAATGAAATAACTTCACTTTCCGCGAAAACCGTACAGGTAGATGAAATTTTCGAACTCTTTTCAGAACGAACAGCCATATCTCCCATCTCATCAAGATGAATACCGAGTGTTCGTGCCATAACCTCTAAAAAACGACCGGTCCCCGCAGCACACTTATCATTCATCTCAAAACGCCCTACCTGTCCATCGGACTCCAACAAAATCGCTTTTGAGTCTTGTCCACCTATATCAATAACAAATCGAATCTCGGGCATCATTACATAAGCCCCTTTAGCATGACAGGTAATCTCTGTTATACTTTTTGTTTTATTTTGAATAATATCTCTTCCATAACCTGTAGTTATAATCGCCTTGACACAATCATCGGATACCCCCGTTTGCAGTAAAACCTCTCTTTTTACATCCTCCGCAGATTGAACCAGCCTCCCTCCTGTCGGACGAACCGCAAATGCCAGCCTTTTCCCTTCATTATCAAGAAGAACCGCTTTAGCCGTAGCAGAGCCTATATCAAGACCGATAACAAAATATTCACTCATAATAAATCAATTACCTATTCATCAAAGTTTCTACAAATGCCTCAACTCTTGTGCGAAACGCCTCCGGAACAGGCTGATTTTGTTCTACTTCCAGGAGAAGACTAGGAATTCCCTCCTGTTCCAATCTCTTACGAATATATGGATAATTAAACGCATACGGGTCGCAAAACTTCGTCTGGAGGAATATGACACCATTAACATCCCCGGACTTTACTTTCTCAATATAAACCTGTGCAGGGTCATAACCCGGTTTATAAAAAGCAGGACATGGAATTCGAGAAAGATACATTTGTGCCAACATCTCAATCGGTTCCCCCTGTGGAACAGGAGGAATAACATACGACCTTGAACCCATACATAAATCATCATCAGAAACAACCGCACCTGTTCCTTCTATAGACTGAATAAACCCCTGAGCCTGACAAACGCTTCCACCTACCAATACCCGCGGTTTCTTTACATCCTCAGGTGTTATGCTTTTCAAATCCCTAATCAGTTTTTCCAACAACTCATTATGTTCCTCTTTCTTCATAACAAAAGAAGAAAGAACCACCAAAAACATATCCGTTCCGCTAATTAAATATGGCGACTCTCTCCTTATTTGATACAAAATTTTCATGTTATTTCTATGCTTTTCATAAAGATGGATACTTTCAAGAATCTTTTCATCTGTTATTTTACTTCCACTAATGTTTTCTACCTCTTCCTTTACCCGGGCGAGTTCGCGTTTCAAGTAATTTAAGGCAATATCTCCCGCATTCAAATTAGGTGTAGAAACCACAATAACAGGTGCTCCTTCTACTCTTCTACGCCACGCTTCTGCTAAATTTTGCATTGTATCACAAGTATGGCTAAATACCACTAAATCCAAAAATGAAAAATCTCCTTCAAGCCCCAGATTCAACACACCTTTTGCAAAACTACATGCATACGGTTGTAGCCACTGGTCTGCTAAAGGTGTGCCCCCTTCTTTCCCTATCACACGAACCGGGAAATACCCTCCTGCATGAAATAACTCCTGTGGAGAATAGGTACATAAATAACCTGCAATTTTCTCTCCTGCCTGTTTCGCCCTCTTCGCGAAACAATACAAATCATCCTGTACCTCCATAAACGGTTTCATTAATTCTCTTACATTTAAACTCATATCTTTTTCCTTATTCTTCAAAATATCCTTAAAATACACTCACATTTTAACAAAAATAAAACTCCTTTGTCCTATTTGATACTTATCACATATATTAACAGCATAAAAAAATGACTTCAAAAGCCCCTTTTAAGATAAAATATTATAAATAATTTAAACAAATTAACTATAGATAAGATAGTTGAACATGAAAAAAAGTAGTTTTTCCATCAGCATCAGTATTATCTCATATTTTTTATTATTTTCTTTCTCCATATCCATTCAAGCCCAACTTTCACAGGAAGACATTCACCGACTAAAAGAAAAAGCATCTATTAACGGTTGGACATTTGAAATTGGAGAAACACCTGCAACAAAAAGAAGTCTAAACGAACTAACAGGTTATATTCCACCAGACCCTCAATTTCTCGATGAATTACAATTTGAAGAAAAACCAATCATTCCAATAGAGAAACTACCTTCCCGATGGGATTGGCGAGAAAAAACACCCGGTGGTTTACCCCCTATCCGTGACCAGGACTCTTGCGGTTCTTGCTGGGCTTTCGCCACCGTAGGAGCATTAGAATGTGCAATTAAAATCAAAGATGGAATAAATGTAGATTTATCCGAACAGTGGCTGGTAGACTGTGCCACTGGATTATTTTGGTATGGCTGTGACGGGGGAATTTCTGCCCACGATTGGCATAAAGGAAGTAGGACAGATTCATGCGGAGGGTACGGTGCTGTTCTTGAAAATGATTATCCGTATATAGGCTATAACAGTAGCGGTTGTAACTGCCCCAAACCTCATTACTACACTATACGGAACTGGAGTTATGTAGGTCCTATGTTAGGGATACCCTCCCTTGACGCATTAAAAACTGCCATATACCGATATGGACCTATTGTCGCCTCTATGGAAGCAAAAGAATCTTTTCAGGCATACAAAGGGGGCGTCTATAATGATAATTCAGAATCAAAAGCCCTGCCCAATCACATGGTAGTAATAGTTGGCTGGGACGATAATTATGGGGGTGGGTCTTTTATTATCCGGAATTCTTGGGGCCCCTATTGGGGGGAAAATGGATATGGGTATATTGCCTATGGGACTGCACAAATAGGTTATGGGGCTGATTATATAGAATACGGCACACCGCTAGATAACTTAGTGGTAACACCTCAACAAAATCTACTATTCTATTTAAGTTCCAATAATTTTATTTCTCCTTCTTCAATCGGTATTCGACTGGAAAATATTGGCGAATACAATATCAATTGGACATCCACTGCAGACTCAGGCATTGCACTAAACCCATCTTCAGGCACCTTAAGATCAGGAGAATATATAACAATCCAACTAACCATTACCCAAATTCCTGCTCAATCGGGTACCTACATAAAAAACTTTTCAATCACAAATACTTCCACTCAAAATACACAAAACTTCAAAGTAAAACTAAAAAAAGCCTATCCCGCCCCCATTGTATTCAACTTAAATACGGACCCTGGTTGGGACAAAACAGGGAATTGGTCATTTGGGAAACCTGCAGGATTAAACAATAACCCATCTTCTGGATATACAGGCCAATATGTGTATGGATACAACCTTAATGGCGCTTATGAAAATAATATGGGAGAAGAAGTTCTAATATCCCATCCTATAGATTGTTCAAATTTTAGGAATATTACACTATCTTTTTACAGATGGCTTGGAATTGAAGATTCCGAATATGACCAGGCACGGGTTGATGTCAGCACAAATGGAACAACCTGGACAACAATTTGGAAACATTCTTCCGACTCTTTCCAAGAAACCTCTTGGAGTTTACAAACCTATAACCTATCCTCCATCGCTGACCGACAACCACTATTACTTATTCGCTGGGTTATGGGCCCAACAGATTACAGTATTTCCTATTCCGGATGGAATATTGACGATATATCCATTTCAGGAAACCCAGCAAATGTCACTGTGCCCAATTTGATTGGCAAAACTTTACAAGAAGCCATTTCGAACATCACCTCTGCCGGTCTAACTCAGGGGCAAACAAATTGGGCGTGTAGCAATTCAATACCCGAAGGATCCGTTAGTTCACAATTCCCCCAAGCGGGAACCTCTGTTCCGTATGGAACACAAGTAAATCTAACTGTTTCTTCTGGATTTTGTCCAGTCATTGTTCCTAATGTAACAGGGTTATCCCTTACATCAGCAGAAAATCAAATTACTTCAAATGGACTTACCACAGGCACGATAGAGTATTTATGTAACGACTCAACTCCTGAAAACAATGTAATTAATCAAAGCCCGGAGGCAGGTATAGAAGTTCCTTATGGCACCGCAGTGCACTTAATCATATCAACAGGTCCCTGCCCACAAGAAGGGACTATTGACGGAAACATAGAAGGAGAAGTAGAGGGTGAAGGGATAAATGAAGAAGGTGAAGAAGGGAATCCTGATGGAATAATTGAGGGAAATACCGAAGGTAGCACAGAAGGAGTTCCTGAAGGGACATCCGAGGGCTCCATAGAAGGTATTTTAGAAGGGACCGCAGAAGGAACAAACGAAGGATGGTCTGAAGGTATTATTGAAGGAACATCAGAAGGTAGTTATGAAGGAATTGTTCCAGAAGGAATAACAGAAGGAATCGGAGAAGGGAGTACTGAAGGAACCACAGAAGGAGACGGGGAAGGTGTTGTATCAGAGGGAACTAATGAAGGAATCCACGAAGGAACGCCAGAAGGAGCAAGTGAAGGGCCCTCAGAAGGGATTATAGAAGGAACAAGCGAAGGAGCAACGGAAGGAGAACCTACTCCAACCTATCATAGTGCCGACCAAAACAAAGATAATATCATCGATTTGAGTGAACTCCTTCGTGTAATCCAATTCTTCAACTCCGGAGGCTACCACTGTGAAAAATTCTCTGAAGATGGCTACGCTCCTGGAATAAGCGTCCAAAACGATTGTATCCCCCATACTTCTGACTATAATCCACAAAATTGGATTATTGAACTTTCCGAACTTTTGCGGCTTATTCAACTCTTCAATTCAGGTACTTACTATCTCTGTATCGGTTTTAGTGAGGATAATTACTGCCCATTGCAAAAAGAAAACTAAAAATAATTTTATACATCTTTCCCAAACAAACTTCAGGAAAACCACTCTTCTCCTTTCTCATCATTTTTCAAACTAATTGAAATATAGAATAAAGAATTTAACACCTTTGAAAAATAATACCCCTACCTTTCAAAATAACTCCATTCCCATAATTTCAGACAGTTTCTTTACCATCCAATGCCGGGCTATCTTCTCCCATCTCTTTGTTTTTCTTCGCAATTTTCATAACCATAAAATCTTTAATCTTATCAAACCATGGTTTTATGTATTCCCACGGCATACTATTCAACATAGCAATAAGTAACATATAAATACACATAACAAAAATCATACAACCTAACCAATAATAAGTGGCAAACTCCTGCTCCCACATCGTATAGAAGAAATACCCCATCATGGCAGAAATATACAGCCAGATAATAGCAATAGCCCGAGAAATATAATCGGATTTAGGAGAGAAAAACAACAGTGGAACCGCCAACATGATGTAATAATAATAGGTCGGCGAAACCAAAAAGAAACAGGGGACAAAACCAAATACGAAACTTTCATAAGCAGAAAGTCTTCTCGAGGCAATCAAACATAAAAATAACACAATAGCCATCGTAATCCACCATCTCCGGGCCTGTTCTTGATATATGATACTCCTGGTAAAAGGTTTCCATGGTGAAATTAATTTTCTCATCGCGGACGCAAAAGTTAACGGTTCGTTAGAACTATTTTTTACAACAGGTTTTGGAGCAGATGGAGTGGAGGGAGTAGATTGCGGATTATTTCCCTGGGAAACAGTTGGGTCTGTAATAGGTCTACCCAACAAAGCATTCGCAACTACACCCGTTATATCCTTCACTGTTTTTTTCAAATCTAAATTTTTTGGATACTGTGCAATAAAAATATATTTATATCCTACCCGCCATGGAGAAATATCCCTACTATGCCTCCCAATCTTGTCCGCATAATCTTTCCACTGATACATCCCTCCATAATAGCCAAAAGAGGCTATAAAAAGTATTGAAATGGTCAAAGCAAACGAAACAAAGTAATGCACCCAATGCCGTTCCATTCTGCCAGAAAAATATCCCCACAGACCCGCCCAAAACAGTAAGAGTCCAAACAAAACAAGCGGAACAAAAACGAGTAGATGAATAAAGAAAGGCAAGGGCCACGGAATAGTAAAACCTTCAAATAGCCTTGCAGGAAATTTCCGAATTACAAAACTTATTACAATAGAAATCAGTAAATTAAACCCCAGAAAACATAAAACTATACCTAATCGATGTTTGCGGTCAAAAAAACGGATTTTTAGTTCGTCATAACCTATCTGTAACATCTTACATAAATCCCAGAAGAACCTCACTCCCGGACCAAACAAAAACACAGCAGGAAAAACACGAGAAATCACAGAATAAGCCGTAAAGATACCAGCCCATTTATACCGGTTCAACTTTATCATACACGCAGATAGCACCAAACACATTGCAAAATCTGTACGTAAATAAGCCCCTTTCATGTGCGAAAATCGCATCATGTAATGAGTTCCTATTAGTATGAGCATAAACATCGCCGGACGCAATCCAAAAGTGTATAACACTACAAGGGTCGTAATTCCAATGAAAATTAAATCCAGCGAAGCCAGTATCAGCATCTGATTCCGGTTATCCGTAGAAACAGGATTACTTAAAAATCCCCCTACTAACATAGACCAGATAGGAGAAGCGTTATAACCCTTGTCTCTCAAAACATTATTCCAACGACTCGTCGTTAATTCCCTCTTAAAAAATCGAATATCTTTCAACCATTCTTCCCATCGTTCCGGCGAAAAACGACTCTTATACTGGTCTCTATTCTTTAAAACATCATCAACAGAAATATAGGTTCCATTTACAAGATTTCTTATTGTATTTTGTGGATTAGAATATTTTCGGTCTGTTTCATCATCTGCAATCAAACTCGCCGCATAAAGCCCTGTATAGCCAATTTCCTTCGCATATTTAGAGCCTAAATAGTAATGATAAAATTCATAAGCATTAAAAAAAGTACCATATCTCCATTGTCCAAAACTATCAATATAATTCCCAACAGCAAGAAAAGCACAAATACACAAAGAAGCGAGTAAAAATCCCCTTGTAATCCCCGACATTGTAGCGCCTAAATTTGAAACAACCCATTTCCGATTAAAAATTACCAATCCAATTATAATAAGTATTGTCAAAGACGGCACTAAGTATCGTAGGTCATTCTGATTAGCAAACTTTTGTAATTCCCATAAAATAATCTGAAATAAGGAAGGAGAATTCTCCATATTTACCTCCAACTAAAATTTCTATCTTTAAATAAAATTACTATAAGTTTATCATAATAGCCCTTCCCAATTAGTTCTGCCCATCCCATAACAATCATATCTATCTTCCTATAAACAATATTTCCTACAATTAGAATCAAATTCAGAAACTTCAAATCTTATTTCGTAAAGCAAGATAATGAGCCACACATGATTCTCCCAATGCTTCAAGGTTATACCCACCCTCAAGTACAGACACGACTCTTCCCCCAGCAACCCCTTTGACAGCACGGGTTATCTTTGCAAAATCCTCTTCACCTAAATTCTGACTTCCCAATGGGTCCTTCCGATGAGCATCAAATCCCGCAGATATAATTAAAAACTCAGGTTGAAATCTTTTTAACTCAGGAAGAATAAGATTTTCAATAGCCGAATGCCACAGTTCCTCAGGAACACCCGGCATCATCTGTATATTCAAATTTGTATTATTCTTTCCCCTTTCTTCCGGAAACCCCGTCCCCGGATAATGAGGGAATTGATGAATACTAATATAATAAACCCTATCATCATCATAAAATATCTTTTGTGTTCCATTCCCATGATGAACATCAAAATCAAAAATAGCCACCCTTCTTAACCCTGCCACATCCGTTAACCACCTTGCTGCTATAGCCACATTATTAAACAAACAAAAACCCATTGCTCGATTTGGCTCTGCATGGTGTCCTGGGGGTCTCATTATTTCAAAAACACTATTATATCTACCTTCTAAAACAGCCTTGCATGCAGATATAGCCCCTCCCGCTGCTAATAATGCAGCTATCCATGAGGTTTCCCCCATCACTGTATCCGGGTCCGGATAATCTAAACTATTTTTGCATACCTGTTCAATTGTATCCAAATGTTGAACTGTATGAACTCTTAATATGTCCTCACGAGTAGCTGGTTCTATCTCCAAAAAAGGAGGGTCCATTTTATGCCTTTCAAATGCATCTAAAATAGCTTCTAACCTCGCAGGTTTCTCGGGGTGATAAGGACCCGTATCGTGAAAAATCCCCTCCTCCCGGAAAACAATTGCTGTCTCATTCATATATAAAACCTTTTACTACAAAAATATACTTACTCATCATTTCTTTAATTTATTATTATCTACTACGAACCTCCTTGAACAATTCGGGCCACAAGACTCATAATTTTCGCTCTATAATAATAGAATAACAGGGGATTTTGCTCATAAATCCTTAAAGAAGGGGAAAGTCTGTTGAGCGATTCTGCCCTTTCCTTACGAGTTAAAACACCAATCGGGGCCTTTCTCGCATCTGCACGCTCTAATACTAATAGATATTCTCTATCTTCCAACCCATCTCGCAAACATTCCAATCGGATAGAAGTCACGGGTGGTTCAATAACAGGCTCCGTCGGTTTTTCTCTCCGGGGTGGATATAACAAACGCCCATCACCATTACCCCATCTCTGTCCATCCGGACTTATCGACATAGGCTCTTCCCAGGGATTCTGTAACCAATAGGTTATTGACCAGTACAAGTCCCCATCCAACCCACATTTGTCCAACTGCCAATAGCGTATCCGATGATTTATTGCAGGATGATCCACAAAATTATTAGCATAAGGAGCGCGAGGACCCGTACATACATACCACCATACAGTTTCTCCAAGACTCTGCCTCCATTGAGCCCTTGTTTCATCATACATATCAAAAATCGGCACCCATAGATTAACCACACCCCAGAAATGGGGCACGGGAGCCAATTCCTGGTTACAGGTTAAAAGCCTGCGTATATCCGGACAGGCCCATTGCAACAGTTCCATCCCTTTTTTGACATTCGAATATTCCGCACGCGGTGGTTCATCGACCCAATACCAATAGGCTTTATGTAACCATCCCTTTTCACGAAGGTGTTCCTGCACCTGACTATATATAGACGTAAACAACCGATTATATTCATTGGAATATATCGTCGCACCATTCAGTTCCGAAGGTAAACCGCCTATGTTAAACGTATTAAAATTATATTGATTTAAATATTTTTCCATTGCTTTATCAAATTCCGTAAAATCAACAACAGCCTCTGGAGGACTCCCTTCAAAAGTCCACTTTATCGGGGCATAAGCATGAGGGGTATAGGGTGAAATTCGATATTCCATACAAGTCTTCATATATAAATCAAAAACTTCCTTCTTCTGTTCTTCCGTCAAGGGTCCATGCCACGAATAATCAGGGGAAACACCATAAGCAGTCTCCGTGCTTGTATAAGACGGGAGAACATAATTTAATACTTGTACTTTGTAAGGAACCTCTATGTTCAACCCTGTCGAAGTTAATTGTATCTTACCCTCATAAACACCAGGAGGTTGTCCTTTCCCCACATACAAACGAACCCATAACACAATATTTCCTCCACTTGAGTTATGAACTACATCCTTTACAGGAACAATGGGGTCAGGATAATCTTTTAAATCACCATAATAATCGGACACCGTATGGACAGAAACATAATTTACTTCAAAAACCTTGAATTGGTTTGCAGGTAATGTATATCCATCCTTTGTTTTGGCATCCGTAATATTAACTTTTAATGATGAAACAGTCCCTTTCGGACTAACAACTACTTGAAATGCCTCATATTCATTCCGAGCAATATCCAGTGGAACATATTCCAGAGAACAATCCGGTACCGGTTCATCTTTACCTACCTTTTCTACTGCGGGAGAAAACCAAACGGACATCGCATCATTTTCAGCAATCTTTGCTTTGAGTGAAGAAAGCCTATGTATTCTCCTCATCCGTTCTTCCGGCGAAACTTCTCCTTTCGCCTGTCTTGTCGGAGTTAACATAAGCCTTTGACTGTAAGATTGAAACAGCCATTCCGAATTCGGGAAATTGCCTGATTCCAATACATTTGAAACCCGGCCCCTTAAATTTTTCTCAATTTCTCCCAGCCCATCAATTTCCCGGACCTCCTGTCTTTCAAATTTGTATCCTTCATCTTTAAGTATATACCATTGATAACCCAAACCTGGTGATGGCAACAAAACCCTTATCCATAAGGGGGATATATCTATCCTCAAAATAGCATATTTTCCAGACCCCAATTCTTGAATACCACCGGCTACAGAATCTAATGTAGGAACATAGTCGGGACTTTTCAGTATCTCTACATCTTTTATTTTATTCTGATTAATATCATACAACAACTCTACCCTCCTATTCTGTAATTTTTCATAAAACTCTCCCATATTCAAAATTACAGTCGATTTTCCATGAAGGTAAAAATTTTGTTTCTCAAATACCTTCCCATCCGGTAGTGTGAACTTTCCTTCTATCCGATAAGGACCCTCTGGAAGTCCTTCCAAAGAAAAGGTAACAGATTTCCCTAAATTCCCTGTACTTTTCTGAACCGCCTCATTATTTGCATTCATTAATTGAACAGTATATTGAACCGGTGGCTCTATTAGACGGTATTTAGAGTGCCGCGCCATCCAGACTCGCAATGAATTATCTTCCACAACATAAGTTATATCTGCCCTTTGGTCCGGAACTTCGCTTAATTTTTTTAAAACCTCCTCTTTGTTCACTACCCGAGCATAAAAGCCCCAGTTTCCAAAGCCCTGGTCCACTTTTATTAACAGGGGATTCAAACCCGCTTTTAATGTTATTCCAAAACAATCATCATCAGCCACAGCGCCCCTTGAACAATGATTATCCCATACCCGTTCCCCATTCAGCCATACACGAATTCCATCGTTACTCCCAACTCCTAAAATCACTTCTTTATCTACATCGCTTTTTAAATAACAAAAGGCATAAGCCACTTTTCCCCCCTGATTGTCCTCGAACACTTTATTAAAGTCTATATAGTCTGTTGGGGATATATATCTTTTCCATACCCTCGAGACACCATTACCCGGGTCAACAGACATTCCTTCTTCAGGGGTAATATTACTTTCACCTCCAGCTCGAGCAAAATAATCAATATAAAAACCTAAAGTGGTCTCATCATGGCGAAATTCCACAACTCCTTCCTTTAACGGATTTGGAAAAGGACCACAAACCAACCAATCCTTAACAAAAATGCCTTCCTGAACCGAAAAAATAGGGGCTGTCTCTGCAAATACATCCATTAGGGATATACATACAATACAGATAAACAATATTCCACAAAAAAATTTATTCATATCTTATTCCTTATTTTATTGTTTATAAAAAGATAAAATAAACATAAAAAAAGAGTACACTAATTTTCAAATAGTATACTCCCCAAAAAAACAACTTATAAAACAACAACTATAAATTCGGACCTGCTTCCATAACAGAGGAATCCACCTGTGCCTTAAATCTTTCAAAGTTTTTCATAAATAAACCAACGAGGTGTTCCATTTTCTGCTTATACGCCATTTTATCCTGCCAGGTATGCTCGGGAATCAATACTCGTTGGTCCACCTCTATTTCTTCCGGAACCATTAAATTTAATGGGTTGTATACAACATCTTCTGCGATTGAACCAAACCAAATAGCACTATAAATCAAAGGCTCAGATCCCTTCCTCAATTTAATTATCTTTGCATAACAACCCCCTTCAAAATTAAAAATACCGTCTTCACTCCAACCATGTTCATCATCTCCAACAAGAAGCCGTGCAGGGTCTGCTGAAAGAGTCGTCTTTCCCGTTCCTGAAAGACCAAAGAATATAGCACTATCTCCATCCTTTCCAACATTAGCAGAACAATGCATAGGCATCACATCTTTTTCCGGCATGATATAATTCATCACTGTAAAAATACTCTTTTTAATCTCACCCCCCATAATCAGAACCACAAATTAGAACGGTTTTCTCTGTAAGGTTAAGAACAATCGCTGTATCCGAACGAACCTTATCCTTTTCTCCTTCTAACAACAATCCACCACAAGCAAAAACACAGTAGTCAGGTTCACCAAAATTTTCTAACTGCTCCGGAGTTGGTCTTAAAAATAATGTTCGTGCAAATAAAGCATACCATGCCTTTTCCGCTATCACACGAACCTTGATACGATACATCTCATCAGCACCTACAAAACCATCAAAGACATATACATCCTTATCTCGTAGAAACTCACATATCTTTTGATACATGTGATTATATACTTCCCCCGTAGTGGGAAGATTTACCTTGTTCCAGTCCACCGCCTCTTTAGATACATCATCCTGCACAACAAAACGGTCTTCCGGTGATCTGCCTGTCCGTTTTCCTGTTTTGACTATTAAAGTTCCATTAGCACCCAATTCGCCCTCACCTTTTTGAATAGAAATCTCATAAAGTTCCGGAATACTTAAATTCTAAAAATATTTTTACAAGAAATTTGCTTTTGATTAAACCCTGCCTTTAATTCCATTTCTTTTATCCTTATAATTTTGTGTTTTTTTACATTTATTATTTATATATTGGCGACTTTTTTATCAGAGACTATATACGAATTTCAAATTTTTTGATTACCTGCTTTAAATACCAACAATAATTTTTCTCAATAGCCAAACGATTAATAACATAACTATAGGAGCCCAATTAAAAGGTCCAAAATAGGGTAATTTTTTTCTTATAATCTGCAAAAATGGTTCAACAATTATGAGAATCCACTTCCCCCATTTCCTTTCTCTAAGGTCAAATTGTATATAGGGACCCAGCCACACCGCCAAAATAGCTATCATATATAGTGTAAATATTGTATATAACAAATCACGGATAATCATTTACATCCCTTTCATTTAAATTGAAATACATCTACAACCTCATAAACAGCACCACTCGGATTTAATATACTTTTGAATAAGGTAACTCTATCTACAACAAACAGAGGATTCTGTTGTATCTTAACATTTTTCCACGAATTAGATATAAACAGCGAAGGTGTTTTTACTCTTCCCACCGTTATATGCGGATGAAATTTTTGTTTTTCTTGAGGCAAACTAACCATCTGAACAATCTGTTCAATTTTACCTTGTAGAAGATTTAATTCCCCTTCAATAGCATCCAAACCTATCCAGAGAATTCGTGGTTCCTTCCATGATGGGAATACACCAGGTTCGCTTACTTTAAACTTTATAGGGTTAAACTGTGAAGAAATATGTCTTAAATTTTCTCTCAACTCATTACTCTTATTTAACGAAATTCCACCCAAAAAACGTAAAGTTAAGTGCATATTCTCAACAGGGACCCATTTCACTAAAGATCGCAACATACCATAGACAGGTTTGGCACTACTCCAAATAATATCTCTCACATCTGGAGGAATCTCCAGTGCAATAAAAGCCCGATAAGTTTCTTCACTCATAATCTTCTCATTCAATAAAACAATTTGTTGTATTAATACATTGTTATACTCATATATTATAAAAAAAGCAAAGAGTTAACTAAAGTGCACCTTATTGGCCTCTTTTAACGCAAACCATTCATTATCATCTATGCAGACAGAAGGAATCCCTATATCCACCACAACAACCTCCCCAAGGTATTGTTTTGCCAAAGGATTACTGAAACCAATTTTAGGATATTGAAAAGTTACCGTCTTTCTTGCACGAACACAAACACCACAGATGTCTCCCGAATCTGCGTTCATCCCCGAAGGTAAATCTACGGATACAATATTCTTCAATCTACCCATACTTTCTATTGCAACCCGTAAAATACCTGTTACTTCTCCTTTTGTCCCTGTCCCCAAAATAGCATCCACACAGGTTTCATGTTCAGCAATTCTATCCATCTCTTGATAAATATCTTTCTCATCTAAACATGTGATTATTTTCCCACCGAGCCGTAAGTATGTTTTCATAAAGATTTCCGCATCTCCACGGATATTTGAAGGCTCTGACAACAGAATAACCTTTACATCCCAGCCCGCTACCAACACAAACCTTGCTACAACAAACCCATCCCCCCCATTATTTCCTTTACCACATACAACAGTAATAGGTCCCGGCTCTAATTCCTTGAAAACGGCTCTACCCGCATTGTTCATTAAAACAACCCCAGGGATACCCAACTCCTCTATACACCTTCTATCAGCTTCCCGCATTTGCTGAACCGTAAGATAACGCATAGATACAGTAACACCTCCATACATCAAATATTCTACCAATTACACTAAAACCGTATCCGAACCCTATAAGATACTTTACCTGAACCTTCCGCTTTCACTGGCAAATGAAAAATTACTGAAAAAGCATCCTTCTTCTCGTAATCCATGGTTGATTTTACAATTTGCCAATCTCCTATCATCGGCTCCACAATATCCACTGTTATATCATTCTTCTTATGATTCCTGATAACAATATCAAACTCACATTCCACCACACTAGGTCCTAATTTCTGAAAATCTATCTGTGTCCTCTCTCCTACTACATCAAATGCCTTCCCTAACCGTAATCGCACTTCTTCATCTTTAGGGGTGTGTTTTATACGATCCTCTCCAGAAAACTGTAACATCCCTTCGCTATCCTCCTGATATACACGAATAATTCCCTCGGGCAAGGGGAAACCTAACCGGTTATTTTCTGCATTTTTAAACATCAAATAAGTATCCACATTCTCATTACGAATAGGATTTATACGGTCATGGTAAAATGATACATTTCCCCGATATTCATAAATCTTGTTCGCATTGACACCATTAGCAGACAATAAACTTACTTGTTTGGACTGTTTCTGTTTGATAGTTGTTCTTCTGGGAACTGTATAAAGATGATATTCTGCAAATGATTCTTCCCGCACATCCATTGATTTTGCCATACCTACCATCATATGTTCCATCTGCACCATGGGTGCTGGTGCCGGCACAATATTCACTTCACCCGCTACCAACTTCAATCTTGCATTCTGATAAGTAGCACCTGAATTATTATTAAGCGTTATCCAACCTTCTATATCCATTAAATTCTTGGGTTCATCATATATCAATACATAATCTGCTTTCCAGGATATTCCTGAAGTTAAATAAGTAGCTTCCACATCCTGTTCTTCCAACCCACTATCCAATAGCCATACTAATGTAGGCTTTGCAATCAACTCTGCCGGAAGTTCAGGCAATACCACATTCCCCGGATGTCCTAAATAAATCTGATTCTCCACTTGAAATACAGGAGACTCATTTACACTTAAAAGTTTAGCAGTAACTTCATAAAAATCCATATCTCGGTTCTTATTAACCAATTTAACCTCTCTACCAACATACTTCTCCATCAATTTGGAAGGACTAATCAAATCATATTCATAATTTTGTTCAAGAATTTGTAAACTTCCTGCTTGTGTTAATGATTTTAAACTTACTGTTTCAGGAATAATTCGTTCGGGTACATCCATAAATTTTAGATAACTTTCTCCTTTAGGTAATTTAATCTTTCGTTTTTCCCGTACCAATGCCCGGTCATTGTTATATATCGTAACTGCGACATCTTTCTGGTCTTGAAGAGTCGTCGTGGACTGTTTTGCCTCACTCTTTTGAAAATCGGAACCTGTATCTTGAGCATTAACAAACAAAACCCCAAATAATATTGGTAACATAAAAAACAAAATTGTTGAATGTTTAGGTTTCATTACTATTCTCCTTAATAAATTTATTTCCTATTTAATCTTACTACTAACTTATAAAAAAAACGAAATTTCTGAGAAATAAATAACAAAAAAATAAAAGGGGATAAATCTATCATTTATCCCCTTCAAACCTAAATATAAATTATTTAACCTTCTACCTTTTCAAGTAATTCCTTTAAATATTTTACACTGCGTTCCGCCTGCTCTACTGTCCCACATTCAACACTCATAACAATATCACGAGGTATTTCCTTTAATATCAACATTACCTTCGCCCAGTCAATAACACCATCTCCACAAGCACAACCTACAGGTGTCCCTGTAACTTTCCCTCGTTCTGTATTAGACTGCTGAATGGAGATATCTTTCGCATGTAGATGGACTAACCTACCACTAACATGCTCCAACCAAGCGATAGGGTCTTCACCACTCAAATAACTATTTCCTGTATCAAAATTAATTCCTAAAACAGGAGATTGTACCAAAGAATAAATTTTATCCAAACCTTTTGGCGACTTACTATATTGCTGGTGAGGTTCAATACCTATTAAGATTCCCCGTGGTTCAGCCACTGCACAGGCCTCTTTTAATACATATCTCATCAATACATGGTCTTCTTCCTCCGTAGTCCATTTTGGTTTAGGACCCTCATCCGTATTCACTACCGGGGCTCCACATTCCCACGCAAACCGTATCCCTTGTTTTAAGTACTCCGTACTTATTTCAGGCTTACACAAAGGACAATGCGACGAAAGCCCCGATAATTTTACCCCCGCATTTTCACATGCTTTCTTTACCCGATACGGGTCATCTAACATTGACACACTATGAAAATAACCTGCTTCACTTAAAAGTTCTCTTCCCCAGTGCACCATCGGCTCTACATATTCATAACCAAGTTCAGCCGCTTTATCAACACCCCATTCAAAGGGTTTGTCTACATGGCGAACAAATTCTAAATTAATTCCGATACCTATTTTCCCCATAATCCTTATTCCTTCTATTATCTAATTCTAATAAATTTTTATTTATGAAAAAGTAATACCCTTTTGCTCATCAAACATAGCCACTTTTCGGTTTTTCCATGACATCATTCCCATAATCAATGTCGTCTGAACCCACAAACCTATATCAATTGGACTCATCGTATTCTTATCACCGCGTATACAACAATCGACAAAATTCCTGATAAAATCAGTAAGATTTTCACCTTTCTCTATTGGAATCCTTTCCGGATTCTGTGTTTTCAGGGCGTTCGCAGGCCAACAAACAATATCATCTCCATCAATGGTTATAGTTCCTTCCCAACCACGGAATACCGGAACACGATTTTGTCCCCTTAGAGCAGTTCCTTGATATTCATTGGCTTGAGTTCCCATTAAAATTAAATCAATTTTTCCATCATAATGCACAAGCATGTCAAAAGTATCGGGAATCTCCCGTTCCTCATATCTCAATTTTCCACCTGTGGCCACAACCAAACTGGGGAATTTAACACCAATTGCATAAACAATAGGTGTTAAAGTATGAGGATATAAATCCGTAGACATACCACCGGCATAATCTTCATACATCCGCCAACGGAAAAACCTACTTACATCAAAATCCCGTTTCGGGGCATCTCCCAAAAAGGCTTCCCAGTCCAAATCAGGTCCGGGTTTTGCGTTAGGGTCATCTATTTTCATTCCCCGTTCTCCCCAGTCGCCCAAGCGGAAAAAACCACATTCAATATGAACGGGTTGACCTATCTTGCCCTGCTGTATGAGTTTCTTAACTTGACGATACGCACTATCGGACATCCCTTGTGTCCCTAATTGAAATACTCTATCAGACTGTGCAACCACTTCGGTCATTTTCTTTGCTAAATCCCATTGACGCCAATGCGTCATCGGTTTTTCACAGTATACATGCTTCCCAGCATTCACAGCGTCAATAGTCTGTTGTGCATGATGATGGTCCGGAGTCGCAATAAAAACAATATCTACCTCTTTATCTTTTAACAAATCATGATGATTCGCATACTTCTTCCCATTATAGGTATCTGCTAATTTGTCCAATCTCGGTTTGTAAATATCACTGAAGGCTTTCAATTGTATCGTTTTGTCATTATCCTGGATATGTTTCAATGCCTGGGAAAGATGAGCTCCCCGAGCACCACACCCAATTATGCCCACTCCCAATCGGTTGTTTTGTGCCATTGAACTCTTAACAGCAGACACACTTGCTGTAGCAATGAGTCCTGTTGTAGTCGTTTTAATAAAATTCCGGCGACTGATACCCAAGTTTTCTTTTGTTTGAAACAGTTCCATAATTTTTCTCCTTATCATCGTTTTACTTTATTACCACAAATTACTCACTTCATTTGCTGCCTTCTCTAAACTCTCTCTTGTCTTTTCTCCATCCCACAGTATAAAAACATTTCTCCACAATACTGTAGCCCCAGGTTGTATTTCAAGTACTTCTTTCCATAAATTTCGTGTTGCAGAAACATAGATAAAAGGAACCCGCATTGTAAACCAACGGGCTGGAAAACGAACACTCTCAGGAAAATCTACTATAAGCAGAGTAAAAGTTCCCATCTCATTCTTTACTATGACCGCACACCATGGAGAATTGCGTAGGTATTCATCCCCCCGAACATTTTCCATGTCTTCTTCTACAGGTGTAATAATTTCAACATTTTCTAATGGTGTCGTTAAAAGCCTGATTCCTAAACCAAAATAATGATGTCCTGAAAGTTTAGCCACATTCATATCAGAAGGATTTTTAAGTTGTGTTTCCCAAAAAATAACATTTGCATTTTCCTGTTCCCAATATCCTGATGAAATCTTTCGCGTCTCCATTAATTGTGGGACACTAATATTAGGACTTTTCCAATCCAATTCCTCAATAAAAGAACTCGTTGGGAGTGTTGTCCCTTCTTTAATATTAAGATTAAAAAAATTCTTGTGAATTTGAGACCCACTTTTATTGCTCTCTTCCCAATAATTTGTATCATCAACCGCAATAGCAAACATTAAACCATGATGGTGCAAATGATCATGCGGTGCATCTTCAAGTACCTGCAATCCTGAGGGAGTATAAAAATTTTTGACATAAGGTTTAAAGGGAACCTGGGTATACCGATAATCAGCAATTTTACGAGAACCACAGAAAAAGGATAGAAATTCATTATTCATTGAAATGTTTACATTTCCAGCAAAAACATTCGTAAGAGATACACATATAAATATAACCACAAAAAAAATAAAAAAACTACATTTTTTCATACTCATTCCCTTGTCTTATTCATCCTCTTTAATTTATCACTAAACACAATTTCTAACCATAAAAAAATATCAAGACACCAGATTTTATCATACAAGTTATATCTTACGACAAATAAATATATGAAACTAAACTTATTAAAAACCAGGATACCCTAAAATAAGCCAATCTTTGAGAAGTTCGTATCCTCAGGGTTCGGCAAATTACAGTAATCTTCTACAATCGAAAACAAATAATCCATAATTTCTAATGAGACATCTTCATTCATTTCGACATTCAACATGAACCCTCCTTCTGGTAAATAAAAAGCACTAAAAACTTCATGAATATGCCTCTTTATATCCTTCTTTTCAGCCACAGGGAACAATTGTCTGTCAAGGTCAAGGTTAATGGCTACTCTTTTGAAAACATATTCCCTCAAAGGTTGAATTCCATTTGCTCGTATCTGTGGATTGAGCAAGGTTATCCCTAAATCGATAAGGTCTGGAATAATCGGTAAAATATGCCCATCCGAATGAAGGTATACAGGAATGCCTTTCTTTTTCGCTTCACCCACCGTTATTTCATAACCGGGCTTTACATACTTGTCCCATAACTCCTTACTTATAGGTAAATTATTTTGTATCCCTAAATCTTCAGCAAGACCTAAAAACGGTGTCCCCAAATCTAATATTTTTTTGACTGAATAATTGTTATATCTCATAATGATATTCATCAATTCCATCAATCGTGGCTCTTCCATAAGCATATCCAACATAAAACTTTCAAAGCCCCGCAAATCCCACATAAGCATGAAATGGAACCCATGCGGCAAAGGAAAATCCGGGGAAAAGATACCCGATTCCTTCTTTATTTGAATATCTTTTGCTATTTCTTCCCAATTTTTGGGACCCAAAATACCATCTGTTTCAGGATTAGGAATATGCTTTTTCCATTCTTCAAAATGTTCCCAATTCTCAAGCGGATGACCAGCCACTTTCCCGACCATGCCCCCATGCAAATTTTTCCATACACACCCCCAACAATCCGTAACTTCCCCTTCTACATAGAAATCTTTATACTCAATAGGTTTATCCTCTTCAATCCTCTCATATTGAGGAAATAACCGTAGATGTTTTTCCATAAGTTCATTTATCATACCTTTGTACTTATTCAAACATGCCGGCAGGAATGACACTTGAACTGGAACCCACTTGGGATAGTCAAAAAACATCATCCTCTTTATATTCTCCCCCTGAGGAGACAAACATTTATAAGAAGTATCGTATATAGAAAAATCTACCTCCATCAGCAGAACATCCAAAACAATTTGATTCTAAATATCATATATACAAAGATAATTAGTTAACAAACCTTTCTTATTCAGTGCATAAAAAATAGAAAAACAAAATACAATCGACGACATATAAAACGGAAAATATTTTTTTTTCAAATCACTCATTCAGATTCCTATACCCACCCACGATTCCTGTGTTTATCAGAAATTCTCCAATTATTTCCGCTTTTTTTATAGCCCCTTGTTCGTTATTGTGAATCAAATCTGCGAATAGCCCCCCATCAATAGGATATTCATCCGCTAAATCCAAATATGGAATTTCATACTTCTTACTGACATCTCCCATAACACCATTCATCTCATCTACAGCCGGTTTTATAACTTGTTTAAATATTCGCACAGCCTCTGCCTGACTTACTATAAAAGATTCTTTTTCCGTTGACTCGTTCAGGACATAAGAGATTAACACAGGGGTAATAGATTTGGATTTTGCAAGGCATACAAGATTCTCTAAATTTTGTCTAAACCATATTGGAGAATTAGTTGTTAAAATTCTTTCTACCGGGATTTCACGATAAATCCCCGAAGGATAATTCGCTTTCAAAAGTTGGACAATAAACTCAGGAAACCTATTTCCAGGGCTCGGATTTAATACAAACAAATCAAAATGTGGGAAAGTAAGTCCTGCTTTTATTAAAATCATTCTAATCACTGAACTATTTTCCCAAAATGGATAATTTAACATTCCAATCGCTCCTGAACGGGCATAAGTTATATCCCTCTCCCAAACATTATCAGGCAAAGGATATACCATCCTCGTAAAAATTATGTCATTAAAACCTCCATAGTAAATCAATATATCCACAGGAAATCTTGTAATCCTTAGGGCAAAATCTATCAACACTTCAAAACTGGTCCAGCCATCTACACCCGCATTAATTACCTTTACCTTTACTCCTTTCTCATTCAAATACCTTTCCAATTGAGCAGGATAGGCTTTTTCCCAACATTTAATATGGTAATCGTA